>SESF01016458.1_pt1 | contig 14930 bp, 5 predicted proteins | sample 3171521 | NCBI WGS metagenome assembly SESF01 (sample SAMN10866945, study PRJNA518727) | freshwater metagenome | biome: subpolar coniferous forest; feature: holomictic lake; material: water; isolation source: holomictic Lake 227, 6 m and 8 m depth | place: Canada: near Kenora, Ontario | collected...
CCAAGTGAAAGAGTCTTCGTTAGTCATTGTAGCAGCCGACGTCAGTCGGCTCTAACCTCCTGCCCCTTCACGTTTCACGTTTCACGTTTCACGTCGCAAGTGGTTCAATTTTCGTGTGTTTCGTGTATTTCGTGGTTTGAAACGCCGTTCTTAGGTTCACGCATCCTTGGGGGGCCCGCGCGGCGGCTATTGCACCTGCGCCTTGAACAGGTAACCCCCCCCGGTCACCTGCGGCACTACCGCCTCCACCCGCATCAGCCGCACGCCCGAGGCCACATAGCGGCCCTGGGACGGGGCGTCCGGCCCGTCGGCCGTGTTCCGAAACGGCACCGGGAACCACGCGGTCATATTGGTCGAGGCCAGCAGGCTGTAGGTGCGGCCGGTGATGGCGGTGAACTCCAGCACCGGGTTGCCATTGGTCGCCATCCCGGCGGTGTTCAGCCGGAAGCCGTCCGCCGGATCAAAGGCATAGGTGCCGGAGACGTAGCTCTGATAAAAGGTCATGCCGCCGGGAAAAGCCCGGCCGTGGGGACTGATCAGCGACAGATCCATATCCCAGCCCAGGGCGGCCAGGGTCGCGTATTCCCAGCCGTCGGGCAGGCCGTCGTTGTCGGTATCCACCCCGAGCGTCAGGTCCAGGTGCGTGCTCTGGGCGGGCTTGCCCAGGTTGGCGTAATTGCCGTGCAACTCCATCGGGAGATAGGTCGTGGTGCCAATCACCACCTTCATGCGGAACGACACGTAGGGCTGCAGGGCCGTCGGCCGGTAGGCGTCGGACGTTAGCCCGGCATCCATCGGCACCGGCAGGCGGTAGTTCATGGCCGCACTCAGGCTTGGGACCACGGTAGTCTTGATCTGCACCCCCGACGCCGTTTCCAGGGTCACCACCGCGTTGGTGTCCATGATCGGGTCGCCCATCTCGTTGCGCACCATGCCGTAGAGCGTGTGGTATGGAGCGGGCGGAAAGGCGCCAGCCGGGAGCGCGCACCAGAATGCAGAAAGCAGAAAGCCGAAAGCAGAAATATTGATCGCAGTATTCATTGGCATTGGTTTCGGAAGCTAATCAGTTGCCCGAATAGGAGTAGGTAACGAAGTGCAACTTCACATCGGTAACCGTCTGCACGAAGCGGTCGAGGCCCTCTTTCGGGTCGTTCAACAGGTTGCAGCCGGGGATGACGATCTTCCACTGGCTGTTCCAGACCGAGCGACCGACCAGGCGGTTGTTCATGAACTGCGAGCGGCGCAGGGTGCCGGTGTCGCCATACAGGCTCGTGCTGAAGACCGTGGTGTCGGACACCGGGCGGAAAGCCTGGTGCTTGCGCAGCGCGAACAGCGTCTCGGTGAGGGACGAGCTGGACTGCCAGAGCTGCTTGGTCGAGAAGTCCGACGCGCCGATGTTGAACGGCATCGGGATCGCCACGTCGTTCACCGCCCAGGTGCGGATGGTGCTGGGGTCGCCCAGGGGCGGGCTGCGCATCGAGTCCACGCCCACGGGGATGAGATAGATGTAAGGCGTCGCGGTGAGCGCCAGCGGGTCGAGATACGAGGAGGACGGGTCAGGCGGCGACGTGCCGCCGGAGGTGCTGCCGGCGGTCGGGTTGTCCATGCCGCGATAGCCGACTAAGGCCACCCCCGCGCCGAAGATCTTGGTGGCAAAGGACGTATCGCTGTAGGCGTGGTCCCCGGCGGCCAGGAGCTGGCCGAAGAGATTGTAGCCCCGGGCAATGGTGGTGGTGAAGGGCAGGATGATCCCCGGCACGGCCAGGCCGCTGCCGTTATCAATCTGCATGCAGTAGCGGCGCACGTCCGCGTCTGCCAGAATGTCGCTCACGCGGGCGGCCTGGAGCGCGTCGGTCCAGGCCGAGTTGCCGTCCGTGCCGGGCAGGATGCGCCGGGCCTCGGTGCGGAGCGAGAAGGTGGTGCCGTAGGCATCCGGGTTGTTGAAGCCCAACCGGCCCCGCAGCACGTCCCAGTCGGCCTTCATCTCCGCCAGCGCGCTCGAAAGGCCGGGGTCGCCGGTGTCGCTGCCCGCGTATTGGGGGACGCCGTTGCGCACGACCCCCAGGGCGCGGGAATTGATGATGCGGGCGAGGTAAGCCTGGCCGGCGCTGGTGTTGAGCAGGCCCGTCTCGTAGTCGTAGGCGTTGGCGGCCAGCAGCGAGTAGCGGGCGGCCAGATCGAACAAGGTCTTGTAGCGCTCCAGCTTCTCGTTGCGGAAGATGCGGAAGCCGGCGTCGCGGGTGCGGTAGCCTTGGATGGCTTGGGCCACATGCGCGCGGTAGGTCTGCCGCTCCTTCAAGAGGCGGTCTCCCGCCGCGACGGCAGACTGATAGGCGCGTTGAGCGTCGTCGAGTTTGCGCAAGCCGGCGTTGATCAGCGCCAGGTAATCCTGCACCGCCACCAGACCGTCGCCCACGTTCTGGACATTGTTCCGCAGCTCCATCTGCCACTCGTTCTGGCTAATGTCGTACTCCAACCAGCGATGCAGCGTACCGTTGACCCCATTCAACACCTTGGCCACGATCTTCTGCGCCATCGCGAGCTTCTCCAAAAGACTCCCCGTCACCTTCGCGGCCGACTCCGGCGCTTGGGCGGCGGGCTTTAAGTAATCGCCCCCAAATGCCAGTCCCAAAATGGCGGTGGTCGGGATCGCTTTAGAAAGCGCTTCACTAAGCTCTTTGATCGTCATCGCGGCATCGTCCTGAATCATGGTCGCGGACTCTGAGGCGATGTTGAGCCACTGTAGCGTCTCATCCGCGCCCAACAGCCCGGCCCGGATGCCATCATTGACATCGTGCGTAACCACATCGGCGTTCAGCGCGAGGATGGCCTTGTCGAACTGTCGCTTAGTGAACTGTGCGTTGCCCAGCGTAGTAGCCAAAGCGTCGTTAGCGGCAATGAGCTCGGAAATCGTCTGTTGGATGCGGCCGGGACTGCTGCGTTTGCCAGTCCAGGCCGCCGGTTTGCCGAAGAAACCGTGCGGGGTCCAGGTAAGCGAGACACTGTTTGGGCTATTGGGGTAGCTGTGATCGGCACTGCTAACCACCCAATCCAAGTTCGAGTACGACCCGGTCCACCACGCCGCCGGAAAATCCTGAGTGTCTATTTGGTAGGTCTGTTCCTGCTGCGGCTGAAGCATCCCATTGAAATCCGACTCCGGCAGATCCACATAGCTGAAGTGCAGCAGGTCCGGTCCGTCGTAATCCTGATCGTAGGTCTTGCCCGCCCCCAGGTCATCCGCATAGGGCGTGCCGTAGAGCTCAATCAGCGCGTTGTTGTAGGCTTGCTCCTGGGAGACCACGCTCTGACGCAGGCTGGTGAGCGTATCCTCCTCCGAGCGCATCAGCGCCGTCACGCCCTTGGCGTCGTCAAAGGAGGCCACCGCGTTGTTGAGGGCCACCAGCGCCCGCTGATAGACCTGCTCGAAATGGGTGCCGTTGTCGGCGCCCACGACGACCGCGGGGTTGATGTCGAAGACGATGGCGTCCTGGGGAACCCCGAGCGGCGAGAGGCCCCCTTCGGCGTTGTCCATCTCCGTCTGGAGCGCCTTGGCCAGCGTCACCAGTTCCTGTAACTCCGGCACCGTCGTGCGGTCCACCTTCTGAATGCCGGTGTGGCTCGGGTTGCGGTCCACCTCCGGCAGGATGGCATTGCCCACGACCCAGTTGACGTAGCCCCCCTCACCGCTACGGGTGGCCCAGTGGTCCATACCCCAGTACGCCGCCGTGTTGGAGGTAGCTCCGCTGGTGGTGGTGTAGGACCGGTCCGGGTTGGCGTGGACATAGCCAAACTGACTCCACCCGGCCGAGCGCACGGACGCGTAATCGCGCCGCCAAGTAAGGTCGAATACCTGCTGACCAGCGCGGGCGACCGCCACCGCCGCCGCCGCGTACTTGCGCTCGTCCTGGTAATCCACCTGCACGGGCACGCCCAACACCAGCACCGACTCGGAGCGCGGCACCCAATCGAAGCACGCGTTCACCAACAGCGAGTAGTAGCCCTTGAGCGCCGTCAGGTAATGCCCGTAGGCGTCGCCGTGGCCCTGTGGATACATCTGGGCGGCGTCGGCCGCGCCGATGACGGCCGTGGAATTATCGGGCGCGGGCTGGATGTTGTAGTTCAGCGCGTAAATCACTTCTCCCGCGTCTATGCCCCGGGTGTAATTCCACACCAGCCGATTATAGACCGGCGAAACCGTGCAACCCGGCTGCAGAAAATCGTCGCGCCCGCGCAGCAGCGCCAGCTCCTCCTCCAGCAGCGACGGTTCCTGTCCCTTGAAGGCGAACAGCGCGGTGGCGATGTCGCCGTAAGTGTGGTCGGCCGTGCCGATGCCAATCGTCGGGTTGGCCGCGTCCGCCCACGCCTCGTCGCCCACCAGCTTGTAGAGATCGCTCAGGTAGCCCGCGGCCAGCAGCAGCGCGTCGTTGGCGGGACCGTAGTTGTACCCGGATTCAATGCTCAGCATCCGCCCACGGCGCAGGACAGTTTCGTAGATCTCAATGAGGCCGTAGTCGTTTATAGTGGAAAGGTTCAAAGCCACCGCCCCTTCCCACCGCCTGCCCGCCTGGGTTAACAGGCTCACGTCCGTGTTGACGGCATTATTAAACATGTCCGTCGCCCGCTGGTTGAAGGGATTGATCCCCGCCAGCACCCGCTTGATCCAGCCCTCAGCCAGTTGCGGCACGCTCCAACCTGTCCACTGATCGTAAAGTGGATGGTCCGGGTTGACCGGCTTGTAGCGCAGGCGCAAGTAATTGTCACCCAAAGCCTGCAAGCCCGCGCCCCCCAGCACATAGCGCGGCAGATTGGTGCCACTTACCAGCGCCAGATAGTCATTCGTACCCGGTAGCACCCCATCCGCCGGAGCCGCTATCTGCCACTCATACTCATACTCGCTGTAGCGCCCGGCCAGGTCGGGCGTGTGCTGGAAGGTGGTCAACTCACTCAGCGGGTTTTCGGCCGACAGCACCTTGATCGATCCTTGGTAGAGCGAACCTCCCACCCGCAGGATATGCATCCCCACGAGATCGCCCGACTGGGTGAAGGCCGTGCCGCTGTTTTCCAGCAAAGTCACATACCCACTGCCCGGGCCGGTCGCGCTCAGCGCGTAGGAGTCCACCGGCGTGTTGTCCGACCCAACCTCCGCCAGATCGCCGACGCCCACACTGGTCGTCTGCGTCGCATCGGCCACGTAGGTGCCGGGTTGGCTGGTGCTCTCCTGGAACACTTCCACGCTGGTGCTCAAGCCGACGACGGCGTTCGACCAGGCCCGGGCGTCCGTATCGACGGCGGGACAAAGCGCAATCGCGCTGCCAAGGTCTGCGCCGCGAAGAACATTCAGCATCAAGTAACTCTCCCCGCCCATGATGCCGCTCACCAGGCTGCCCTTGAGCACCAGGCTCCCCTTGGCACCCAGATTCGGATCACAGTAAAGGCGTTTGCCCAAATGGGGCGGCAGGTTGGGAAAGTAATATTTCCCCTGGTAGTATTCGGTCTTCACGCCTGACGGCAGTTTCAGCAGCCCAAAGTCGGTCAGCGCCGCGACTTTCTGCCGGGTGGGATCATGCAACACGACGCTGGCGCGCGCCGGGTCAAGGTTGGTCAGCGTTGCCGCGGAATCATGCCGCAGCCAGCGCCAACCGCTCCCGGAGCTGTTGGTTCCGCCCTCAACGCCCGCCGCAACCGACTGTTGGTAGAGCACCCGGGCGGTTTTCCAATCGCGGATTCCCGGCAGCTCGGCCGCGGACTTGGTAAGCGTGTAACCGTAGGCCATCACTGGCACGCCGACCTCCGGCCAGTAAGGGCGATACACAATGTCCAGCGCCGGGTCCGTCTTGGCATTGCCCGACCCGACATACGAAACGCCGTTGGTCACCGGCCGCAGGTAAGGAACGATGCTGCCCGCCGGCGGCTGGTCCGCCGCCGCCACCCCCGGCCAAGCGAAGCTAGGCTGGGTCGCGTAGTAGAACCGCATCGTGAAGCTGTTGGTGGGGGTGGGAGACTGGGCCAGGAAGGGCGCGCGGTTGGAGTACGTAAGCACCGAACCGGTGTAAAGGTTGGTGCAAAGGACGGTCAGCGGACCCTGGGTAATGACGGTGCCGCCCACCGCAACCACTCTCAAGGTGAGCGTGTTGGTGACCGTAAGATAGTCCTGCAAGTCTCGCGCGACTAACTGGATCGTGTTAGTCCCCAGCCTGTTCGTGCCCGGCGTGCCCGTCAGGACGAAACCGGATACGGCCAGCCAGTCAGGCAAGTCCGTGGCAGTCAGCTCCAGGAATTCCGTCTGCCGCGAAACGTGCAGCGTCAGTTGGAACGGTTGCCCGACCACCGCCGTGGCGTTGGTCAAGGGAGCGAAACTGCCGTCACTCCGGCGGTACGTGCCGGCTTCGAGCGTTGGCAGGCCGGCGTGCGGCCCGCGATAGACCCAGAAACGGTGGTTCCGGTCCTGGTAGGTGTAGCGGGCATAGTGGTCGTAGCTGCCGGCGGGCACGCCGTCCAGGTTTCCGGTGGGCAGTTCGCCTCCGGTGAGGTCGGGTTCGTGGTTGTAGTTGGTGGCGCGGTCGCCGCTGCCTTCGACTGGCTGGGCGAGGAAGTTGAGCGGCGGCGGCGGCTGGAAGGAGGTGCCGGCGGAGACGGGATAATCGAAGACATAGCCCGCCGACGGTTTCTCGCGCAGGACCTTGAACACGGACATGCACGGGAGGCCGTTGGAGTGGTAATCCACCAGGACGAAGGGGTGCGAGGAGTAGGTGCTGTCAGCGTTGGTGATATTCAGGTCGTCGCGGGTGGCAAAGGCGGTGCCGTCAGAGATGATGGCGTGCTCCTCGTTCGGGTTGTAGCCGGGGAGCGCGGGATCGTTCTGGTAATAGATGGAGCCGGCGGCCTCGGAGGAACTGAGCGGGCCACTGCCCAGCGTGCTGGCCAGTACGATCTCCGGCGCGTCGGCGGGCCATTGGATGGTGTAGCGCCCGAGCACAGAGGGCCAGCAGATGTTGGTAAAGCCGTGCGGCTGGTTGGCGGCGTTGAAGCCGGCGTCGGCGTTGTCCTTGCGGAACCACCAAACTTCCAGGTGGTTGGTGCCGGGAATAGCGTTGACCGGGATGATCGCGCCCAAGTTGGCGGCGGTGAAACCGCTTACCAACGGATCGACGTAGGCCCCGGGGTTATACGCCGTGCCCAGAGCCGGGTTGAGGTGGCCGGCCAGATAGCTGGTCAGCGACCCCAGTTCGCCGTCGGGCGCGAGAATTCGATCGCCGACGTTGGCGGTCTGGCTGACGAGCCGAGGCGCGGCGAGAGGGTCCGGCCAGTTCAACGAGGCGTCGGTGGGGTTCCAGGCCGTCAGATTGGTTACGGCGACCTGGCCGACGAAATTCGTCGTCTTGAGGTTTACGTCCAGCCAGGAGAACACCCGCTCGAAGGCGATGTAATTGCCGGAAATGAAGCGTAGCAAGGTGCGGTGGGAAGGATAAGCGGCATTGAGCCAGGTGTAGAACTTGCCATCGGCGACGAGTTTGGCGCGCGGTTGGTCGAGCGCGTCCTGGTATTGAATGGAGGGGACCGCTTGGAGATTGAGTTGGACGGCGGTGGCCTGGGCTTCGGCTTCGGTGGCGACCAAAGCGCGGAGGTAGTGCGAGTAGCGGCTGACGTCCGAGGGCCAAACCATCTTGTAGCGGCCGTAAAGGCTGGGCCACTGGATGCCTTGCAAGCCCGCCTCCATCCAGTGCATCCGGTAGTCGTTGAGGTTCTGAGTTTCCTTGACGGCGTAGAGGGCCTTGGTCTGGGCGCCGACCTCCGCGCCGGCCATGACATGCTCGTAGGCGAAGGCGCTGGCGGTGATTTCCAGCGGTGGCAGGGGGGTCAAGCTGGCGAGATCACCGGGGGCGGGCGGCACCATGCGCTCACCCAACAGCACGGTGACGTCCGCCGGCATGGGCTCGCGCAGGATCTCCACCAACTCATAACCGAGCGACTCGCGGGAGTTGCCATCCGTGCGGCTGTCCCCCAGGAGTTCGAGAAACACCCGCCCTTCCCGATTGCGGGCGTGGAAGACGGAATTCTGCGTGTCATACCAGAAAGTGCGGTCCGTGAGGCCGGGAATGAACGGCTCGGGGACGGACGCGGCCACCACCTCGTTGCTGCTGACCAATTCGGGCAGGGCGGCGTTATAGCAGATTTTGACGGCGCTGACCCGGCCGGAGAGCGGGATGAGTTTGCCGGTGCTGCCGAACGATCCCTCCGTCCAATACATGTTGCGCAGGGGTTTACACGGGACGCCAGAGACGATGTAGGTGGCGGTGTAAAGCAGGTAAATGTTGGCGCTATTGGTCTCAAAACTGACGGGACCGTTCAGGTTGGTGTAGGCGGGCACGCGGGCGCTGTCGTAGAAAGTAGCTTTGCGCCAGGTAATCGTAATCGGCCCGGGCTGGACGGCATAGACCTGCCCGGCGTTCGGGCTCCAGTAGTAGGGATCATTGGCATGGCCGCTGGCCGAATAGGGCTCGGCCAGCCAGTAACTGGCGGCTACCCCATTCGTGAGCGGCACGCCGTATTCGTCGGTCGTGGGCACCGCGACAACATCGCCATAGAGCCAGGAAACCTGCCGACTGAGGTAAGGCAGGCCAATCTGGGCGTTGCGAAAGACGAGGAAGACGTTGCCGCCGGAGTCTTTCGCGGTCGGCAGCTTCATCGCATCGGCTACGGCGCCGGAGAAAGCATTGGTGCCTTTCAGGAGGGTCGAATTGGACCGACTGAGCCAGTCGGCCCGGGCCAAACCGAGGCCGGCGCCCAAGGCGAGAAAGTTCCGGAACTGGTTGGTGGTCGGCAGGCCGATGGCGCCGGTGGATTGGTTGTAATTGGTCATCCGGCCATCGGAACCGGGCGGGTTGCTGACCGTCATCGAGATCGGCACGCCGCGCTGAGATTGGAAATTGTAGGGAATGGCGTTCTGATCGAATCCCAGCGGAGTTTTGAGCGTTTCCGCGTTCGCGCCCAGGCTGCCCAGCAAGGCTAACCATAAGATGGCACCGGGAAGCGAACTGAACATCCAACATCCAACATCGAACAACGAACATCCAAGGGGAAATAGCCGATAGCCAGGCCGAGTGAAGTAAGGGAAAGACTTCACGGGGGAAGCTGGGCCGGCCTTGGCGGGGAACGTAGCGCAAGTCACGGTGGCAGGCGACCGCGGTCCCCGACCGCCGGGACACCGATCCGGAGCCGAAGGTTTGCAGAGAGTTTTCATGGCCGATGGATTGCTTTTCGAGGCGCCACTGGACGCGCTATTTCACCCGCATGATGTAGGCCAACACGTAGTAGGGTGGCAGGTTGGTGTGGGCCAGACCGCCGCCCGCTGGCAACACGGCGGGAACGTCCTCCATGAGATATCCATAACCACCACCAGCTCCAGCGTCGGGAAGCTGGGTGGGCAGGTACTGATTGACGACGAGTGTCACATTCGTCGGGCCGGTCACGAATCGGTGAACATGCACCGGCATTTCGTTGGTGGTGAGCACGTGCGTCTCTTCCCCGCCGGAAGCGCCCGCCACACGGCTCGTCAATCCGGTAACGCTGCCTGACGCCAAAACAAAGCGCCCGCTTAAGTTCGGGGTCTGCCACCCATTGAGGTTGGTTCCATTACACAAAGCCCAGCCGGTGGGCGCAGTGCTGCCGGACCACATGATGATACCCCCCAGCGGAATGGTTCCACCACCGTCAAAGGTGGTCGCGGTGACAGTACCAGGCACCGTGACGTTCGTGCCCGTGACACTGATCACTTGGACGCTGTTGGAGTTGACCAGGCAGTTGGCGTTCATTGAGTACTTGGCCAGGTAGGCATAAGGAGACGTAAGCAGGCGCAGGCGGGGCGAAATGGTGGCATCCGTATTGCCGGATCCGATCTTCTTGACGGTTGTTTCAACGTAGCGGTCGGAGGCGTTGCCGCCGACAAACAGGGAGGAAAGGGCGTCGTGCGCCTCGGGGAGCACCTGGGTGCCCTCGCCCAGGAGCACGTTGAAGTAGCCCCGATCCACAGTCACAGTCTGCTGCTCCGTCCAGAGCGCGGTGCCGCCGGTTGCGGCGCTGTACACGCGGAAGACCAGGTCGTAGTTCTTGGGCGCATTGGTGGCGAGTGCCGTGCCGTTGGCATCCGTGAGATAGCCTTGGTAAGTTAAGCGGTCGGGTGGGTAGGCGTCCGCCCGGCAGAGCGCCGGGGCCAGGGCGAGGAGGAAGAGAAGAATGCCGGGCAGGATGAAGCGCAGCGACGGCACGCGGATGGCAGGCAGGGTTGGTGTGTTTGATTTCATAAATGAGTTTGGATTGGGGTTCTTTGTAAACTTTGTAAAATGGGAGGCGGCGGTCTTCATAAAGGGGTGGCTAATATCGAAAATCCAACATCGAACATCCAACATCCAACATCGAACATCGAACATCCAATTGGCCGGCGTCGTGCGTTCATTGGATGTTGGATGTTCGATGTTCGATGTTGGATGTTTCCCAGCCTTCATACTCAGGGGGTGGTAAGGGTGGTTACTTCGGAAATGCGCTGGAGGCTGAAAGCGCCGGCGACCTGGAAGGAGCGAGTGTCGTTCGTGCCGCCGGCGCGGGCGAGGCCGAGGAGGCGGATGGTCTCGAGATAGGTGCCCGTGAGGCTCTGGTTGCCGGCGGTGAGGCTGGCGAAGTCGGAGGACGGCGGGGTGACCTGGAGCGTGATCTGGCGCTGGATGGTGTAGGACTCGCTGCCCTGCGCGAGTTCCTGGGTGAAGGTCGAGTCGAGGTTGTCGTGGTCGGGGTGGTAGCCGTGGAGGAAGGGGTTCGAGCCGCGGTTTTTGTAGCTGTCGGTGACGGTGGCGGTAAGGGCGCTGCCGCCGCCGAGGTTGCCGCTGAAGGACCAAGGGGTGTTGGCGGCGGACCAGGGGAGATGGACGGCGCTGATGCGGCGGGCGCTGGCCAGTTCGGCGGGGCGGAGGGCGGACTCGGCGGTGGCGACGACGCTGTTGGAGTAGAGGCCGGTGCCGCAGAAAACGCGCTGGAGCAGGAGGGCGGAGCCGCTGCCCGACGGGTTGTGGATGATGAGGCGCAAGGGATAGGCGGCGGGCACGGGGCCGAGGTTGGTGTTGAGGCTGGTGACGACGTAGGCGCCGTTGTTGGTGAAGACAAGGTCGTTGGTGACCACCGTCGTGCCGTTGGTGACGTAGATGGGATTTGCGGCGCCCCGGGCGTAGGTATTGAGGTATGCCCCGACCTGCGAGACCGCGGCAGCGCCGACCCACAGACCGGCGGTGGAGCCGGCATAGGCGGAGACGGAGGTGTCCACCTGCCCTTGGCCGAGCGAATCGGTGAAGCGCAGGACGCCGGCCCGCAATGTGCCGGGGGCGTTGGTCATGGCGGAACGGTTGAGGCCCAGCACGACTTCCACTTCCGAGCCGGTCTGGCCGCTAGCGGCGAGGGTCCAGGAACTCGCCGAGCCGACCGGGAGATTGGTGCAGGGGTAGGTGAGATTGGTCATGTTGATGGCGCCCCGGACGAGCATGGGAGGGGTGCCGGCGATGGCGGCCTGGCCGGTGGGCGGGGTTTCGGAGGCGAGCAGTTGGAGGCTGACGGTGAGGCTGTTGGCGGTAAGGTTGCGCAGGCGCACGATGGCGGTGTTCAGGTTCGTGCCGAAGTCCAGCCCGGTGCCGGACATCACCAGCTCGAAGGGGGCGAAGTAGCGGTTATACAGGGTGCCGGAGCGGATCCAGTAGGCCTGGCCGCGATTGACCTTGAGACTGCGGGTGTAATAGAGCCGCAGCGGGTTGTTCGTCCCCATCTCCCCGCCCGGGTAGTAGTAAATCTCGGCGTTGGCCTGGAGCGACGGGGCTTGGGCGAGGAACGTGTCAAAGGTGGGCGGGTTGCTGGCCAGGGTGGGGAAGCCGAGGAAGTTCAGGCCGGTGGTGGTCCAGACGTAGCCGGGCGCGAGCGGCTTGCCCTTGACGGTCCAAGTGTAGTTCGAGGCCGAGCGGACGAGATAGGCGGAGTTGCCGATGAGCCGCTGCAGGATCTGCGTGGTGGCCGCGTTGCGGTTCCAGCTCGCCCACTGCGAGCTGTCCAGCGGCTGCGCCGGGGACTGCGCGAACTGGGCCGTGGAGACGGCGGGCAGCCAGCGCCAAACCTCGAGGATCGGGTTGCTGGCGTCCGCGCCGACCGTGTTCGCCAAGGTGTTGTACGAGGGGTCCACGTGCAGGTAAACCGCATTCCAGCCGGTCTTGAGGGCGATGGATTGGCTGAGCCACTGGGCCCGGGCCGGGAGGGCGGACCACAGAACTACGGACCACGTGACCACCGACCACAGGACTACGGACCACGGGACTACGGACTGGGGTCGGCGGAGGACGGGCCATTGGTTGAGGGTGGGGTTATTCATAACTTGCGGTAAAGGTACCAGGCGGAGAGCGGGGTGAGGCGTTGGAGCGAGGCGACGGGCTGGGTGCCGGAAAGGCCGCCAAAAAGGAGGATTTCCGTGCCCGACCAGACCACGCCGGGGACGCTGCGGGCGACCGGGCTGCCGGTGCTGCCCAGCGTCCGCCACAGGCCGGTGACGGGATCGTAGGCCGCGCTGGTGGCGAGCGGCGCGGAGGCGTTGGCGCCCGCCACGATCATCAGCTCGGAGCCGGTCCAGAGCGCGGCGTGATCGTAGCGCGCGGCGGGCGCGTTCGTGGTCGAGAGCGTCTGCCAGGCATTGGCCGACGGGTTGTAGGCCGCGCCGTCGCCCAGGGGAACGCCGCCGGCCTGGCCGCCCCAGACCAGCATCCGGGAGCCGGTCCAGACTGCGGTATGATCGGCCCGCGCGGCGGGGGCGTTCGTGCTGTTCAACGCGGACCAGACCAGGGGGACGTTGTTCGAGAAGGTGAGCACCGCGCCGGTGCCCAGCTCGCCGAACGCGCCTTCCCCGCCCCAGACCACCAGCCGGTCGGCGGCCCAGACGGCGACGACGTTCATGCGGGCCTCGGGCGCGTTGGTGACGGTGAGGGTCGTCCACACGTTGGCGACCGGGTCGTAGAGGGCGCCGTCATTGAGCAGGTTGGTGGCGTTGACGCCGCCCCAGATCAGCATCCGGCTGCCGGTCCAGACGGCGACATGGCCGCTGCGGCCGGGAGGCGCGTTGGTGGTGGAAATGGCCGTCCAGGTCTGCGTATCCGGGGCAAAGCGGGCCCCCGTGCCGAGAAAGCTGGCCGAGGCGCAGTTGCCGCCCCAGACAATCATCTCCGTGCCGCTCCAGACCGTGGTGTGGCCGCCGCGCGCGGTTGGGGCGTTCACGGTGGAAATGAGCCCCCAGGTGTCCGCGTCCGGGGAGTAGCTGCCGCCAGACCCCGAGTAGGAGGCCGGCCCGTAATTGCCCCCCCAGACGAGCAGGGTCTGGCCGGTCCAGACGGCCGAATGGCCGTAGCGCGCCAGCGGGGCGTTGCTCGAGGAGCCGGTCACCCAGGCCGCCGCCGGGCTGGTCATCGCCAGCCGGTAGCCGCCGGAAATCAGCGTCGGGTCCTGCGCCAAACTGGAGGCCAGCATGACGCCCGACGGGAGCGGGGCGGAAACGGCGGGCAGATTGGTCAGGCCCGAGCCGTCGCCCGAGAAGCGGGCGGTGATGGTGCCCGCGGCGAAGTTCCCGCTGCTGTCCCGCTGGACCAGGGTGCCGGCCAGGCTGGTATTGGTGGCGGCGTTGGCGCGGGTCGCGCCCGTGGCGAGCGTGGCGGCGGTAAGGCCGCCCACCTTGGCGACGACGGTGGTCCCCTGCCCTCCCGTCACATCGCCGGCCAGGGCACCGCTGAAGTTTACGGCGCCGGCGGGCGCCTCCAGCGAGGTGCGGGCCACCAGCGCATAGCCGACCGAGGTGACGCGCCAATCCGGGGCGAGCCGCTGCGAACCGTTGACTCCGTCGTTGACCCAGGTCCGGAGATAGACCGCCAGGTTGGTGAACACCGTCGGTGGGATTTCCTGCGTCATGTTTGACACCGTCACATCGCCCAGGCCAACCGAGAAGACGCCGGCGGCGACGGAGACGGAGATGCCGGCGCCGGTTGGCTCGGAGCCGTTCACGCTGGTGTTGTTGTGGCTCCAGAGCGTCCCCACGCTGGCGCCATTGCTGACGACGAGGGCAAACTTGAACGTGGCCAGGCCGGTGAAGCTGGTGCCGTTGATGGCGAGCCGGCCCTGGTTGTTCAGGATGCCCGGCACCTGCGCGCCGGCCCCCCAGCCCACCAAGCCGAGCGCGAGCCACAGGAGCAGGAGGGGCACCAGTGGAAATGCAGAAGGCAGAAGGCAGAAGGCAGAAGGCATGTTTGCGCTGGCCATAGGAACAGGCCGACAAAAATGTCGGCGCTCCCCCCAACTGCGCGACCCTACCACCCGGTCGCTCTCGGGCCCCACAAATGATTCATGGACAGACTTCAACGCGTTTGATACAGCAGCTTCCGTGCCATTGTCAGAATCCGCCCGGAACCGCACCCGCGCGACCTTGAGGAAACCCAGTATTCGCAGGTCCATTTGCATCAATGCCGCGCAAAACCGACCCGGGACCAGCGCCGGGTCGGCCTGACGGCATTTGGGGTGACAGAAAGGCACACTCCCGGGAGCTGGAATGTGATATGTGCTTGATGTACAGTATGTTAGACGCGAATGACACGTTGTCCCACAGGGACACATTGTCGTATGGGTCGGAAAGGGAGGGGATGAGAGGGAATGCAGAATGAAGACCGCAGGCTGAACGGGAGCCATTCCCCTTTCCGCATTCTTCTTTCATCCTTCTGCATTCACCCCCAGAACCGTCCTGCCCGCAGCCCACACCCGGTGCCTGATACCTACGTAGTACCTCCGTAGTACCTCCGATATACCTCCGTATTACCTCTGTAGGCGTTACAGAGGTATGACGGAAGTACTACGGAGGTACATCGGAGGTACTA
>SESF01031017.1_pt1 | contig 14927 bp, 18 predicted proteins | sample 3171521 | NCBI WGS metagenome assembly SESF01 (sample SAMN10866945, study PRJNA518727) | freshwater metagenome | biome: subpolar coniferous forest; feature: holomictic lake; material: water; isolation source: holomictic Lake 227, 6 m and 8 m depth | place: Canada: near Kenora, Ontario | collected...
ACCACGTACCGGCGCTCTTCTGGGGTGCGTGGCTTACCATGCTTGCCATTGGCCTTTAAACAGGCCAGAAACGCATCGCGCTTGGTGCCTTGATTGACTATGGCCTCAATATCCAAGAAGCCTGCACGTTTGTGTGCGTGAAATCTGTGGAAGCCATCGCTAGGCCAGTAAGACTTGCCGTCAAACCAAAGGTCAACGGGCGGGAACTTGTCTTTGCCTTCGAGCAAAACTTCGGTGTAGTGCTGGACTAAGGGCTCATCGATCTCTTTGCGGGGCTGTGTACCACCATCTAGGCGGATCTTTTGTAGCTTAATTCTTTCGGTCATTGTTTTCCTTTGTTGACTGGTTTTCTGGAAGCTCTACACGCCCAGCAAGACGCGCAGTGCCATTTTGTATGCCCCAATTGGATGCCGCCTTCGGGAGGCTTCATCTCATTGCACTGATTGCATTCTTTGTATTGGTGTACCGGCTGCTTGCTACCGATCTCCAATTGTCGATTAACAAATCCATTCACTTCTTCATGCTCCTTATGTAAACCGCAAAACTTCCAATAGTGTCTTTTCCAAATGCCGTCATTTTTTCTACTTCTTTAGCAACCTCCTCGATAGCATCATTCCTGATCTTGTTGGACACGGGGTCAAGCTGGCGCTGAATCATCTGCCGCTTGCGCCAACCTAACGCCTTCTCCCATATATTTAGCTCTGGTTCACTCATCGCGCTCCTCGCCTTCTTCAATGCTCTTGGAAAGCTTATGGATTCCAGCCTCCTCTAACTGGGCAAACTGATCCTCAGAAATCAGACCAATAACCTCTTTGCCTTCAAAAAGTACGCTCTCAACACTGTGGTTGAATGGCCCATCCTCATCCCTCTCATATTGCATCTTGCAAATGACTGTCTCGCTGGAGCCGCCAGTCTGCGCTTCAAAAATAAATTCATATTCACTCATGTGTTCTTCTCCTTGAGTTTGGCTTCAATGGATCGGGTCAGATTACGCAACCACGATTCATATTTTGTACAAGTGGTTGTTTCTTCAAGCGTCATCATTTCCTCATCCGTCAGCGCAACCCACCCACGCTCAGGCAACGGATGCCCTGCTTGTCTGTAAGCTTCCTCACGCCAACGTTGTGCTCGTTTCCTGTGGTACTCACAGTTTGGGCAGTCAGCCATTGTTCTTTTCCTTAATTTTGGCTTCAATGTCTCTAGCAAACTCTTCAACATAAGCGCCAAAAACAATTCGCCATTCATCGCACAGCAGCTCTAGTTCTTTGCTATTTAAATTCTTCCAAGGCCGAACGTATTCTTGGATGTCATCGTCATCTGTCACGTGTTTTTCTCCTTTAGTTTGTCTTCAATCAACATCTTAAAAATGTGTGTGCTCAAGTGGTCTAGGCTCCAGTTGGGCATCTGGCGAATGATCGCGTCTGTATCGGGCTTAGTCAGGTTCTTCCACTTGCGCCTTGGCTTTCTACGTTCACTCACAAGCGTTGTAGGCTCTGCAAAGAACTCCGGCCCATCATCCCATGACGCCCATGTAAATAGCCATTGCCACATCAAGCGCTCATGCCGGCAGTTGAAGTGATACTGCGCCATTGCTAGGCACGATTCTTTAGCTGGTTTCATGCTTTTACCTTTAATAATTCACCCATTCTGCTGGGGTGCTTCATCTTTCTCATGGCTTTGTCTTCCATTTGCCGAATGCGCTCTCTTGTTACATTTAATTTTTTCCCAACTTCTTCTAACGTGTGTTCGGCACATCCAATCCCAAACCTCATGCGTAAAACCCTTGCTTCTCTGGGCGTCAAAGTGTCTAGTATTTCACCAACTAATTCAGTTTTTTCTTTCTCTTCCAAATCTTCGTCTGGCGTAGATGGTGCGATCAGCTGCAAGGCCTCTTCCGCATTCACCCCAAGAACAGAAAGCATGGCATTCAAATCAACATCTCTTGTGCTGGTGTTGCGCTTGAGCTCCATGGTCAGCTGCTCTGTTGTCCAAAGATCGGTTGGCAGCGCACACAGATGCTCCATCAGTTTCTTAGCTGGATCCCTGAACTCTCCGTCTTTTGTCAGAGGCGGTGTTTTCAATGATATTAACGCTGTTAATATCGTTTTACCCATCCCGTTCTGTTCGCAAAAATGGCTTACGTTTCTATATCCTGCGGCGTGAATAGCTCTGATGATCAAGTTATTACGAATCGATACCTTGACCAAATAGGGGTTAACTTCCTCAGTCATGATTTCCTCGCTTCCATCATTGCGTCTGCAAGCGCATATGCGTCCTTTGCTAAAATAATTGGCATTTGGGTATTCTCATTTTCAAAAACATCCTGAATGTCGTATGTAGGAAGTATTGCCTGCATAGCCTTGGCCGCAAAGTAATCACGCAGATCCATACCGCCTTCACCGCCTACAGCTGTGACACGCGCTTCATCATTGATGCTGAATGTGGGTGTTGGGAATGCTTTCATACTTTGCTCCAGAACAAAAGAATTCCGGCAATAAGTACCACAAAGAAGACCGCGACCACCGGCCAAAACGCTTGCTTACCATATGGCCCACTAATGGGATCACTATCGCAGTTAAACGCTTCGTGCATAGTGCGTGGGAAACGCTTTGTTGTATCATTTTCCATATTACCTCCTGTGTTAAGAATATAACTCATGAATTATTCGTGTGTCAACTACTATATCACCAACTAAGAGCCCTCTTACCCGTTGACCCTCCCTCCCCCAAGAAGGGGGAAGTAGAGGGGGAGCCAACGTCTCTTTATCAAGGAGCTTTGCCCAGTTGTTAAGTGAGCTACCGGCCAGCCAAGCCGCCCTCCCCTGGAATCCCGATAAGGTCAGTTTTCACCATCCTTAACGATCAACTCCCAGCGTACTAGGGTATGTGTCTTTATGACATCCTTGTTTATTCCGTTCGATTGCTCTACTAGGAGGTGCGGGTCACACCGAGGTTCTGTGTTTCTTGAGTTCAGCCCATACAGGCCATTAGCTAACGCGCTCTGACGGCTACGTTGCAAGAGGAGAGACTGGGACTGCTCACATGAAGCAGTGGTTTTTAGCGTTTCGTCCGCATTTGGAAAAAGTATCGGCGCTAACCCGATAAACAATCCCAGTCTCAAAAACGAAAAGGCCACTTAAGGCTACATTCCGGTTGCGACCTTGCCTAATATCTCTCCCACGAAAGCATTAGGTAAGGCGGAATATAGCCATAAGTGGCCTCGACTTGTCACTCGCAACAGTAACAGCTCGTTTATATCAAAGATATTTGCGTTGTGCAATACCCTATGAAAAAAAAGTTTTCCATATTAACACTGTTAATATAAAAAAACCCCCGAGTGTTTAGTTCGGGGGTAAAGCTCAACAAAGGAGAGTGGCAACTGCTTGCCGGAATTTATTCTACATCAATCTCCGTAAAGCGCAATGAATGCCGCATCAGCATACGCTTGGCCGGCTCCCTTCTTGTCCAGCTCGCGCCAACTTGGCCACATCTGGATTGCTTTTGTCCTTGACGCATCCTTGTCCTGACCAGTAAGACCCGCGCGTTTCTTCCATTGACCTGGAGTCACCATCGTCACAGGAATCTCAAACGCACCAAGCACACCTTGGATCACGCCTGCAGAGTGGCCGAATGAAAACATAGACGCAACACCTTGGCCGGGCATACTGCTCACCAGCTCAACATACGCCCTGACCTCTTGATCCCCATAGATAGATGGCCGAATGATTGCTGCCAACGCAGAAGCATTCACACGATTGGCCGAGCCCGTCTTCATTGTTGGCATCCGATACCACATGATTGGAACGTCATTCTTGAATACAACGATGGCACCAGACAGGCCGGGATCTATTCCAATCTTTAACATAAAATTCTTTCTAAAAGTATTGCAAGACATGAGAGTATGTGGGTACAATGTGTTGCCATTATAACCAAAGGAGGATTAAATGCAAAGAAGAGAGTTTTCTTTTAAGGTGGAAGACACCACGATTTGTTTTGTGCAGCTGTACAACGACTGTTGGATTTGTAGTTTGCCTAGCGATACGGCAGAAAGACTTAGTCGAAAAATTTTGGGATCGGATCTTCCTGTTAACCAACTGGGTGTTCCAAGAAGAATAAGGAATGTTTTTATAGCCGAGGACATAACCACAGTCCATGAATTAATTCAGAGAACTGAAAACGAAATGATGAAGATCCCAAACTTCTCTAAAGTTTCGCTTAAGCAGTTAAAAGAAGCGCTGGCTGTATTTGGATTTGAGCTGAGAAACCCAAACAAATGATCATCACAAACAAATACAACTTACCGCAGACCTTCGTGAACATCATGAAGCGGCCTACCTACTCAAAGGGTAAGGCCAACATATCGGCCACCGAGCTGCTGAACGCACCGCGCATTGTCCAGCTACGAAAACTGCACGAAGACAAGATCGAGACTGACGTTACAGAGATGGTCTGGTCTATCTTTGGGACGGCTATCCACGGTGTTCTTGAGCATGGTGGGGATGAGAACCACCTGATCGAAGAGCGCTTACACGCAAAGATTGATGGCTGGTCTATCTCTGGCGCCATTGATTTGCAGATCCTCAACGAGGACGGCACTGTAACGATCAACGATTACAAGACTACGGGCGCATGGTCTGTGATGAACGAGAAGATTGACTGGGAATATCAGCTCAACATCTACGCTTGGCTGGTGGAGAAGGTTAAAGGGGATGAGGTTTCCAAGCTGGAGATCGTGGCTATCATCAGAGACTGGTCACGCCGAGATGCAGCCATGAAGGCCGGCTACCCTGATGCCCCGATCAAGGTGATTCCCATTCGCCTGTGGCCAATGGAAGAGCGCGAAGCATTTATTCAGGAACGAATCAAAGAGCACTCCAACGCATTATTTGACTTGGAGACAGGGGATGAGCTGCCGTTTTGTACGCCCGACCAGATGTGGGAGAAGCCTACAACATACGCAGTGAAAAAGATTGGTAATGTCAAAGCAAGGAATGTTTGCAATACCGATGAGGAAGCTCAAGCCAAGGTGGCCGAGTATGGGAAGGATTACGAAATCATAGTTAGACAAGGGGAGAGAACGCGATGCGCTGAGTTCTGCTCTGTCAGTAGGTTTTGTAACCAATACAAAGAGTATTTATCAACAAAGGAAAACAATGTCAGTTCATAAGAAACTTATGCAAGCAAGGGTCAAGCTTCAGTCTATAGACATGAAGAAGTCTGGCCTCAATAAATTTGCAGGCTACTCATACTTTGAGCTGGGTGACTTCATCCCCCACGTTCAAGTCATCTTTAACGACCTTGGCCTGTGCGGTGTCGTGACGTTTAGCACCGAGTATGCCCAGCTGTGCATCACCGATGTAGAAGACGGCACAGTCATTGTGATCACCAGCCCAATGGCTGCAGCTGAACTTAAGGGTGCACACCCCATACAAAATTTGGGCGCATCACTTTCGTATCAACGCCGTTACCTTTGGATGGCAGCCATGGAGCTTACGGAACATGACCCCGTAGATTCCGCACCTCCTGTGGAGGCCGTTAAAGAGCCGACAAGGATTCCAGCCACACAAACCCCTATACCAGCGAATAAAGCGCCCCAAAAGCCCGTTAAACAGCGCCCAGACCCTATCCCACCCCAGCACGTAGAGCCAGATGCTTGGACGATCATCATTGACGCCCCTGAAAGTTCAGAAGCATGGGTTGACATGATGGTTGCAGCCAACAGTTTGAAGGTCAGCATGGCCACCAGCGCAGAGCAGCTCAAAGAGATGTTCCAAGTAAACAAACCCCTGTACGACAAGCTTAAAGCTTTGAACCCTTCTGTCTATGCTGACGTCATTGACAACTTTACAAACGCAAAACGATCATTTTTTTAAGGAGTAACTAATGGACTATCCAAATCGCGGAACCTTGTGGAATAACGGCTACAAGAAAACAGACGTACAACCAGACCTGAAAGGCGACATCAAGCTTGAACTTGACTTGGTTAAAGAGCTGCTGGCCAGCGCAGAGTCAGACCACGTTGTGATCAAGCTCAGTGCTTGGCTGGGCAAAGACAAAGAAGGCAAGCGCCGAATCAGCCTGCAGTATGACGGCTTCAAACCAGAAGCCCCAGCGGCCTCTAGTGCGAAGGACCCATGGGATGACTAAATCAGCCAAACCAAAGACGGCCAAGGACTGGGAGAAGGTCTGCGGCCAACTTAACGATGTTATTCACGCCCAACACGCTGACGAGCAAAAGCTTGAAATCGAGATTGAAAACCTTCATGAGCAGATTGCAAAACTTGAAGAGCAGTTGACCATGTCCGTAGGCGTCATCAAATACTTGGAGTTACAAATTGTCAGATCCAATCCAGTTCGAAGCAATAAAAACGGGGCTTAAGCAATCCAAGGACGGCTATATGCTGTCTTTGGCTGTTCACCCTGACGAGCTGCACAACGACCTCATGCGCGACTTTGTAGGCTCGCGCTACGTTGTTGTGATGGTGCGACTGGGCGATGACGAACAACCGATGAACCGAGAGAACGAGTTTCCTGGGGATCATGCGGTGAAGCTGGCCGGCATTCTGTGCCGTGATCCAGAGTTTTGGGAGTGGCTGCACCAGAAAGAGTGGCTAATGGAAAAGAACGAGAAGGCTTGTGCCAGTTGGATTGCATCCTACTTGGACATAGAGTCCCGTAAAGAGCTGAAAACCAACGAAGAAGCGCGTCATTTATTTAATCAATTACGAACCAGCTTCGAAGCTTGGAGGAAAGCATGAAGAAACTAATCCCTTACAGCGTCTATTTACCCGTGGAGTATCACGACAAGATCAAGGAACTAGCCAAGCAGCGCAAAGCATCCAGCATGGTGCGGGACGCTATCTGCATGATCGTTGATGGTGACGATACCTTTAAGTCTGGGTATAACAAGGCGCTCAAAGACTGTGTCAAAGAGATCGATGCCTGCAAAGAGATTGAGCACATTGCCGTTCGCGGTAAGTATTTAGCCGATGTGCTGGCCGATCAGATCAAAGAACTGGAGATGTGATGCCAAAAGCTACAAAGGAAGAAGTAAAACAATTTGATGTGCTGGCTGACAAACTGCTTGCTACTGTCATGGAGTCAGAAATGGACAACCCCATCATTGCCGTTCTGTCTATTGGCCATGTGGGCAGCATAATTGCCAACGAAATTGGACTGACGGAGCGAGAGTTTTTGTTTTATATGTTGGAGGAGCATCGCAAGGTGATTCAGTTGGCCGATGCCAAGGGGGTTCACTGATGGAACACGACACCAATCTCCGTGATCTGGCGTCCATGTTTGCCTTGGTTGGGCTCATCATCCGTAACAGGGATGGCGATAACCTAGTTGAATCAGCTCATGACATTGCCGATGAGTGGATGGAAACCAGAAACAAAGAACCTGAAGAGGGACTGCCCGCAATCAAGAAAGGTAAACGCAATGTCAGAAAGCATGAGGATTTACGGTAAACGCTACTGCGCCAGCTGCGAGCACTCCAAACCCCTAGACCACGGCAAACTTGTAGATCCAAAGGGTAACCGCTGGGTGTGCTATGACTGCAAACCTAAGAAACAAAATGTACCGAAACAAAAAACTACTGGAGGCAGCAAGGCTTCTGCCGTGCCAACACTGCGGAGTGAGTGATGGAACAGTGGTAGCCGCCCATAGTAACCAGCTACGGGACGGCAAAGGCCGTGGACTCAAAGCTCACGACTACCGCATAGCGTCATTATGTTTTAGGTGCCATAGCGATCTGGATCAGGGCGCTAAGATGGACAAGGCCCAGAGAGTTGAGATGTGGGAGGAAGCACATCGCAAGACTCTGGGCCAGTTCTTTGAGCAAGGGATTATTGGGCTTTGCTAACCTCTTCGTTATATTTTCTCATGACATCATCGCGCTTGGCCTTCTTAGCTTTGATGTCTTTATCTGAAGCTTCCTTCTTATACATCGCGTGAATCTCTTTGTTGATCTTGGAGACTTCATTTTCAACATAGTTAGCGCGGTTTATAAGTCTGGAAGTGGCTTCAGTGTTCTCTGCACGGTACTCCTCAATGCTTCCTTTACGTTCTTTAATCCGCTTAATCGCGCCTTCATGCTCGGCCATTATCTTGACGTTCTTGTAGAACTTGTCAGCCACCGCAGAAGGTTCGCCCGTAGATCCATAAAGCTTACCAACGATAGGAACTCCATATGATGGGGTTTCTTCGCCAGACACTAAGTTAGAAACAAAGCGAGCACCCTTTGTCAGCTCACGGCCAACACCACCGGCATACTCTTTTGCAAGGTAATCCAGCTGGTCAGCTGTAGGGCTTACCTTACCGATGCCAGACTCACCACCACCAGTGATGTAGTTCAGGCCATAAGCAATAGCTTTACTAATCTTTGTTGCGTTGTCACGGCTGCGCTCCCAACCTGGGGTCGGTGTAGTCTCACGGCTTTCGCGCGCAATAGGACGGCCAAACGCATCCCTGTTTGTTGCAAGCACATTAACAAGTGGATCTGCAATCGTAGGCGTGAACAAGTTAGCCACACCGCCAGCACCCAATGGATTAAACATATCCAATATTTGAGCTGAAATATTGGTAATTGTTTGAGCCATCTTGCGATTGCCCTTCATGGCGTGTGAGTTGATCAAAACATACTCAGTCACTTCACGGCCAATGTTGGGGAACACGTTCCATCCCAAAGGCATTGGGACAATCAGGTACTTCTTCTCACCACCCAAACCAAAGGTAGGCAGGATTAAGTTCTTGTCTTTGAGGAAGTCTGGTGGTTCATCACCATCAAAACCCGCAGCCATCAAAATCAAGGCTTGCATTGAGCCCAACAACATACCGCCGGCAACAATCTTCTTGCCAACACCTGTCATTGTGATCTTGCCGTCTTTTTCTTGGAACAAGACTTCCATCATTCGAGCTGTGCCTTGGACGCGAGCATTGAAGAACGCATACAAAGCATTTGCATTTGCCGTGGCTTGACCTTTTCTATTGAAGTTAACAGTCAAGTTCTTGGCCAGTGCAGCTGCACGTTGCTTGGTCATGCCAGCATCTAGGCCAGCTTTATATGCTGACAGACGCACGGCATTTTCCATGGCATCGTTGTAGTCTGATAACCAGTCCATGACGGCATCAGCCTTTTTACGAGCATTACCGCGATCCAAGCGAGCAATTTCGCGCTCAACAATAGATGCTTTATCTTTTGCACGGCTAAACTGTTCGCTGTAACCAGTGATACCACCCACTTCACGGAAGTCTTTCCACAGTGCAACCCATTCTTTTTGCTCTGTAGATGATGGTTTATCTTCACGCAAATCTGTGTAGATTGCTCGCATGGCAGGAATAGAACCAGCCAATACTTGCATCTTTTTGTCTGCAATCTCTGTACTAGACAAGTTAATAGTGCCGCCTACAGCATCACGCGCAAAGTTCCATGCACCAAATACAGGGTTGTACTGGGTATTCATGGCCGCAATCAGGCGTGTAGCTTCAGCAATAGTGCCCATAGCACCGTCTAACTGGGTAGCATCCAAGTTCTTCAAAGCTTCAGCCATGCGTTTGGCACGGGGTTCGCCGGGATTGAAGAATATGAAACGATCTTCGCCGTTAACACGCACAGCAAACACGTTAGGAGAGTTGCGCAGCGCAGGGTTGACCTTGTACTCTACCAAGCCAGTAACTGGGTCAATGCGGGGTGCTGGAGGCTCTGCAAACAAGGCGTCAGCTTCGGCCACTGTTAAATCAAAACTCTCCATCTCAGCCTTGAGCTTTTTCTTATTACGAATAGCATCAGGGTTGACGGGTTTCCAAAAGTTTGGATTGGGGCTCTGAATGGCCAGTGCATACAAAGCACGGCCAACCTTGGCTTTTTCGCCACGGATGATGGCACTCTCACGCTGCATAGCAATGTTGCTAAGAATGTCAACAACAGTCTTATACGAACCAGTTGCAGTTTTAGAGAAGTTACCGCGAGTTGCAAAGCCCTGACCCAAACCAGAGCCGGGGTTGACATAGTCCAGCTCATCTGGATCACGCTTTAAAGGAACGTAGAAAGGCAGCTTTTCACGCCATGCTGCAATAGTCTCAGGCTTCTCAAGGCCGTAGGCAATCAACAAGTCTTGAGTATCTTCAATCCACTTATCGACTGTCTCAGCAAGATCTTTGTACTTGGCTTCATCGGCCTTATCCAAATCTTTAAAGTATTCATCTGCCTCTTCATCAAAGATGCCAGAACCACCGTCTGGCATAGCTGGATTACGCTGGGCCACGATCTCATTACGGATCTTGGCATGACGCATATGCAAATAGTGTTGGAAATCAAGGTAATTTACACCCAGTTTTTCCATCTTCTCAACTAATGGGCGCAGTTCTTTCTTCAGGAAGTCATCAATCCTAGTGGATTTAGCGCTGTGATACAGGGTTTCTTGCAAAGATGGATCGTGCTGATCTTGGATGTCACCGATCTGCTCAGTGATAGCCTTGACCACCATGCGCGTATCGGTTTGTTTATCAGCAAACAAATAATCTAACTTTGTTAATTTAGTCTGTTCATGCGCATCCCATGTAGACAACGCGCCAGCTCCACCCTTGTAGTTCTTGACCATGTTGGCCAATGGGATAGATTCTTTTGTAACGTAGTTATTTAAAGTTCTCTCAGTAAAGCGAGCTTCACGGGCATTCATGATGTCGTTGAAAGTACGCTGGACAATGTATTGGTTATCAAAACCAAAGATGTCTTTTAAACCTTCAAACAAACGTTTGACCGCCAACACAAACTTATCCCAGCCAGTACCAAGCTTGCGCGCCATCAGCTTCTCAGCGTTAACAGCCCAATACTCTGATGGGTTCATGTACTGGTAATACTTCATCGATGGCAAAGAATCAATTGCCGCTTGGTAGGTTTCTTGGCTTGGGCTGTTCAGTGCTTCCAATACGTTACGGAAATACTTCTGGGCGGCAACAGACTTGTCGGTCCTGATAGCAGTGCCCAACTTCTCAGACCAATCGTCAACCAAAGCTCGTGCGGCTGGGCTTTCCATCATCTGTTCAAGACTGTGGACGATCTCATGACGGATTGTCTCTGGATCGGTAACGCCAGTTGTGCCTTTGTACAAACGAATAATTCGCGGAACAGGGTAGAACTGTCCAGCGGCCTGTGAAGCTTCTGGCTGTTTTCTGATGGAAAACTTCAAGCCTTCCAAGACATCTGGGTACTTCTGATACAGGGTAGTGATAACGTCATATACGTCATCGCTGATTAGCTCTTTGTTCCAGTCTTCGGTAGCTTTAGAAAAGAAGTTCTTAGGCAAACGGCCATTTGGCTTGGTTTCCTTGATGTCTTCTTTTAAGTCATTGGCGGCTTGTTTAAGGAATGTCAAAGCCTTTTGATCATCCAGTCCCGCCTCACCCTTGGCAAACTTGGCAGAAATGGCAGCAGCCTTTTGACGAACCTTTTGGTACTCACGGATCAAAGTCTCACGATCCATGGCGCGATTCATCTCTGGGTTGATGCTCAACCTCTCGTTGTCTAACTTAAGGTTAGCCAGCGGGATGTCTTTAGGCGCAAACATCTCACGCGCGTCTTCTTTGTTGGTCGCGGCAATCAATGAATCCTGACGATCCTTCAGGATGTACTCAATGGCCTGCTTGCTCTTTGGCTCATCAAAGACAGTAGCGCTCATAATGGAGCCACTCTTATAGAAGTCGCCCGTTATCGCTGTTAATTGTTTGTCTAAGAAGAACGTACCACCCTCACGCTTGGCGCTGGAGGTCACAAATTTAAGGGTGCCGTAACCTTCGCTCTTGATTCGCAAGACAGCATCTGGTGTTGTCACCATTGCTCCCCGACCGAACTGGTCAAAGAAACGCTTTACATCTTCATAAGTCTTGAGTTTGATCGGAGCATTCTTCAGTTCTTTCTCAAAGTCAAATGTGCGTGGCATTAAAATGCCTTGGCCAGTCGTACCATCGTTTTTGGTGTACGACAGGATCTGACCCATGTTGTTCACGGCAGCAAAGCCAGCCAAGATATTGCCTGTCACCATCCAGCGCTTCTCACGGCGTACTGTGGCACCACGGTCAAACAACTCAGGTAACAAAATGCGCTCGTTCTGCAGTGTCTCAGGGTTGAGGTATTGCACTTCGTTCTGCACAGCCAGCTGATAACGTGTACCAATTTGGGAAAACGTCAGGTTCAATGACTTGTCTTCACCGTTAGCTAAAGCCAAAGTCATCTTCCAGTCAGAGCCAGCCACTGGGTTCTTGGTCTTACCCTTGTTTTCAATATCAGTCACGACACCATACACAAACACACCATTGGTGTTCTTGATGGCCACGTTGTTACCAATTTGGTAATTCAGTAGGATGGTTTTAACGTGCTCACGTTGTGTTCTTATCTGGCCTTCAATCGAGGCAATACGAACTGGGTCAGCTCCGCGAGCTTGGGCATCTAATAGCTGTTCATCAGCATATGCTTTTGCTTTGGCGTCAATTTCCTTAAAAGTATATTTAGGATCGTCTTTAATTTTTTCTTTGTTGTCCTTGACCATCTCCTGCACTTCATCCTTGGAGTAAGGCTTGACAGTGCGCTTGACGTCCACACGCTCCATATAGGCAGGCTGGGCAAAGATAGAAGGCTCGCCCTTGTCTTCGGTAATAGGCTTGGAGCTGACTGTCTGGGCGTCCAAGTCCCTAGACTTGGCTTCTAGCTTGTTGGAACCCATGCTGTCTTCACGCTCAATCAAATCGTTGTAGCGCTCAATCAGGTCTTTGTACACTTCTTCCTGGACTTTGATTGGCAGGATTGGAATGTAGCCAGTCAGACGGCGAATGTCTGTTTCATCAGCGTCTTCAGCATTGTCCTTGAGCTGGGTGATCTTTTCACCGCCCAAGTCTTGATAGATCTCTGGGTTATCGCGCAAGTATTCCTGCGCAATCTGGCCACCGTATTCATTCATGAAATCAACAGCACCCTCAGCTGACACGGCAGACTTACGGGAAGCTGTAGTGTTAGCACTTAAAGACGCCATCTTCTTAAGTAGAACGGCTGCAGGACGCATCTCAGCAGGGATGTCGGCCATCATCTGTGAGTACGCAGGCGCGATGACCTGACCAGTACGGTGGACACGGCCAAGCATCTGCATATGGGTGTCAATGTTCTTCTCGGGCTGAACAATGATCATGTGACGCTTGCGCTGGTCTACCACCTTATTAGAGGCATGAAGCGACAAACCAGTAGAGCCGGCCTGATTTAAGATGATGACATCAGCTGAACCACTGTTAAAAGCTTTAACAGCGTTAACACGTTGCTTGATGTTGGCTGAACGTGTGGCCAACAAAGGCTTGCCACTCTCATAGTTAAGGGAAACTGTACGGCCTGTGATCTCTTCGGTCTTATATCCAGCCTTACGAAGCTCGCTGTGCATATAGTCAATAGGAGAGATCGGAGCAGAACCAAACCCAGCACCACGAATAAAATCAAGGATTTCATAGTAGCGGCTGGCCAAGTTCTCGCCCAAGTCTTCATCAGTTAGGCGGTACTCTTCTTTTGTGCCACCGGGCTTCTTGATTGTGATCATCCGCTGCTTTTCCAAGTAACGAATGTACAGATCGGCAAACGACAGGTTGACGGGATCGCCCACGCCAATCTCCATGTCATCTGCGTAGCTTTTCAAGAATGAACCCATGGTATTGGACACAGTCAAAACCACCTTTTCGCCAGCCTTCAAACGCTCGATGGCGTGGCGTACAGAGTCTTGAGCCTTTAATGACAATAGCATTTGGTCAATCAAGTTGTGCATGATTGAGCCAAAGTTTGCTTGCTGAACTGTGGTCTTTTCGCCTTCTGCACCGGCACGTGCACCCTGCTTGTCTAAAGACTTTTGCAAGCTCTTAACGACACCTTCTTTTTCGCGTGAGAACGCAAGGATGTCGCGCATGGACGTAGCCATGTTCTCGGCTGTATCTTTGTCTACCTTGGTTTCCTGTGTGTTGTATGACACACCAGCAAAGGTGCGCTCGCGGCGAATGTACTGGCCAGCTTGGGTCAGCATATTGGCCACAATTTGTTGCATCGGAATGCCGCCAGCTTTGATCGCATCAGACAATTGGCTGATGTTATCCACGGCCAGCTTCATGTCTGTACTAGAGTACAAGTCCATGACGTCTGGACGTTTGGCGTATGTGGCCGATGAAAAGAATGTGCCGTCAGCATTTTTTACCAACTCACGAACAAACCCAGCTCTACCCATGCCAACAATAATGCCTGCATCTTTTGCGGCTTGTGAAATATCAGCGCCAGCTCCACCAGCGTTGTGGCTCTCGTCAAAGATCATGTAGTTACCAGCACCAAAGTGCTTGATAAAGTTTTGACGCTCTGTAGGTTTGCCTTTGACACTTTGCAACTGGCTATAGGTTGTAAAGATAACCTTGTAGTTACCTAAACTGTCATTCTTAATCATTTGCTTCATGACTTCGTCTAGTCCAGAAGACTTGACCGGCTTGAGCATCAGGTTGTTTTCAACTGGCTCGCCTTTGACAGTACGAATCAAAGTATAAGGAACTGATTCACCACTGTTAGTCATGAAGATCTTGGGCTTGGCTGTGTCCAAACCCAACTCATCGGTCATTCCAATATCATCCAAATCCCTCATCATGTCTGAATAGAGGTTTGGTTTTTCGGTTACAAAGATTGGGATTTTTCCACTTTCAAGCGCGTACTTGATCATGCCGGCGACTACACGGCCTTTACCAATCCCGGTTTGATCTCCAATAATGAAACCTTTACCAGCTTCGGCGTTATTGATTGACAAAGCCAAAGCATCAATCTGTTCCGCTGAATAATTTTTAAACAGCGATTGCTCATCTGTGTTGAGAGAGTCTGCTACATAAGCATCTATATCGCCAACTTCATTAGCAAGTTTTTGCAAAGAA
>SESF01033400.1_pt1 | contig 14927 bp, 14 predicted proteins | sample 3171521 | NCBI WGS metagenome assembly SESF01 (sample SAMN10866945, study PRJNA518727) | freshwater metagenome | biome: subpolar coniferous forest; feature: holomictic lake; material: water; isolation source: holomictic Lake 227, 6 m and 8 m depth | place: Canada: near Kenora, Ontario | collected...
CTATGGTGACACATAGGGATGGTGACACATAGGGCTATCAAGCGTTATCAGAACCGTGCGATTGAGACAGCACAAGTCATTGAAGAACTGATTGCTTTAGCCAACAAGTTCCGTGAAGCAGCGGGGCGTGGGGATGAACTGGGTTTAACCGAAGACGAAATTCGTTTTTACGATGCGTTGGCTGAAAATGAGTCCGCTATCCGTGAGCTTGCAGATGAAACGATGAAGAAAATTGCTCAAGAACTCACGCAACGTCTTCGTGAAAACCTAACTGTAGATTGGAATGCGAGGGAAAGCGTTCGAGCTAACTTGCGATTGATGGTTAAGCGTATTTTGCGTAAATACAAATATCCGCCCGACAAACAAGAATCGGCTATTGAGTTAATTTTGCAACAGACGCAGGTGATGGGCGAAGCATGGAGTTGATTTTTAACTTACCGTGCGAAATTCCCCACCCAGAGCTGATAGGCTTGGGTGGGGATGGATAGCACCCTTTCCGCGAAGCGGCTTTTGATTTTTGGTGTTCATACTGTAAAATCCCCGTGTGCTTACATTGCTGGTCATCGAAAGCCAAGAGGCTGACAATGTGTAAAAAGCAAAACCATTTGCAATTCAATAACTGATGTTACGCAGGCTTTAAAGTAATCAACGGCTGTAGCGTGTCGATTTTTCTGTAAGTCATTGATTCTTCGTTATTGGTGCGTAACATCAGTCAATAAAATAACTTTGGATTGTATAACCCCATTTGAGGCGGCAGGTTCTGTCGTGACCGTAAAGCGTTCCCCAGTATCAACACGGGTCAAAGCCCGTGATACTGCGAGAGGTACAGATAAAAATATCTGTACGGGTCGGTCGAAGCCCCCACTAGAACGCGATAGCGTTTAGTGGGGGTAGTTCACATTAGGAAAAGATGCCGTGCTTTACTTCTGAAAAATCGGTTGCGTACGCTCGTGAAACAAGGTCAGCACCCTGCCAACGACTCACATCTCGCGTACGTCATCCAAAAAACGCTTAAATAACGCAATCGCCTAATATCGGGGCGATATACAAAAAAAGACTTAATTGAAACATATATAATTTCTCGTGCTGGAACAGTCAAAGACGTTACTGCCAAACGCCGTTCGTTGACTGTTCACAACGTTTTGAAAATTTTGGACATAATTCCGTGTTAGGCGTTTGCTCCTAGCGTACCGAACGCTCCAGCAACCATGCTTTCGACTGAGATTGTGAAAATCATTAACGAGATGCGGGAAGACGGTGCGAAGGTTTTAACGCACGACAATTTCTTGAAGAAGGTAGTAGCTGTGCTGGGTGCAGAAGTAGCCGTAAATTTTAACGCCTACTACAAAGCGTCAAATGGGAAGTCAAATCCCTGTTATGCCCTCCCAAAAAGGGAGTCGCATTTGATGGTAATGTCTGAAAACACAAAAGTTCAAGCCGCTGTTTACGACAGAATGGTGGCGTTGGAATTGAGGCTTGAGACTGCAAAAACCACAAAAGAATCGCCTCGTCCCGAAGTTGATAACATTGCCCTCGCAAAGGTATTTGAAGGTGCGATATTGATAGCGAAGTTGTTGGGCTATGAGGGGAATCGGGCGTTGCTATCCGCCAACAGCGACTAACGACGGCGAAAGGTCTTCAGTAAGGCAACCCGACTGTATTTACAGCAGGTGACAAAACCATGCTATTCATATAATAAATACATTTTTAAAAGCTAATATAAATACTGTACATACAATAAAGCTATGTGAGAGCAACTGAATAAACATCGGTGATTTTTAATTTGTTGAGTTGACACATTGACTCGATAGCAACGGCGTAGAAATTACCCCTCAAAATTGACGCACAAGCGACGACAAGAAAAAATTCTAACGCTCGCTAGTATAATTTTTAAAAACGCTTTACAGCGAACATAGAGATGGTGAATTAGTTGGGGATGGTTGAAGAACACGCTAAACAGCTCTGTGGCGACACGAAAATCAAAAAGTTATAATTTGGCATGGCTCAATCTAATTAAGACCCACCACGGGAACCTAATTTCAAACTACTATCCACCACTACATTGAAAACGCTCAGGAACTAGATGTGGCGGTGCTTTGCCCATAATTAAGTGGTTTCTAATATAAATTTAATACTCTACCCGTGTCACACAATGGTACTATGTTCTGTAATTAACCAACAGCGGGAAGCACAGTGACAATAACCGAAGAGAAATCGCCATCTAAACTTTCAGGATTGCCACTTGAAGAATTAGCCGCTAAATTTGAGAAAAGCCCCAAGAGGTCAGACGATTTTGAATTTAATTTATCTCAAGCAAGAATTTTGTTCGAGGCGAGGCAGCGGTTCAAATCGGACATAGAGTATGGTAGATGGCTGAAAAAAAACGAGCTAAATGGCTCAAGTCAGCAACATCGAACTCGTCTGCTGCATCTTGTTAAATTCTTTGATGGTAGGGACATTACCGGCATTGAAGTTTCCAGTGGTTACCAAATATCTGCCCCAAAGCACGCATTTGTTGCCTTAGACTGCTATGAACAAGTTGTCGGGAAAAATTTATCATTTAAAGAAACGATTAAAATTTTGCATGACCTTCAGGCTGAACATCATCGGGCGGCTGGTACTGTGTTCCCAAAATCAACGAAAGCCAAAGCTCCTGACCGTACCAATAGAACAAAAACAAGAGTTATCAATGGAAAAATTAGTTACAAATCGCCAGACGGCGCACGTCAGCAACTTGCTTTAGAATCGTCTTTTATTAACGCTTTAAGTCTGCTTACCAATCAAAGTGGCGACACTAAAAGTGATTGGATTAACAACGCCATCAACGCTTGGACAGGCGTTAAGATGAGCGCAGCCGGTATTGTTAGATGCGCTATCGTGAATGAACTAGTTAAAAAAATAGATGTCAAAGCTCTTCCGGTGTCACAAATTGACAACGAGAAAACTGTTGCGACCTAAAACCTTATGACGGGATATTTGAGATGAATGAAGTTAAGAAAACGGGTGTGAGTTTTGAATGTACCGAGAAGCAGCGAAACAATTACATCAAAGCGGCTGGGGGTAAAAAATTAGGTGTGTGGATTCAATCTGTGTTGGATGCGGCTATTAAGCAGCAAGCCACCAACGTTAAAATTAAAGTGAAGCCTGTGGTGACGATGAAAACGGGCGAACCCGTGATAATAGATTTTCCAGAAGAAGACGCAGGTGATAACAGAGGGAACAGGTAAACACCGCATCAGAAGAGGCATCGTGCCTTTTTCTAAGCCGCCTCTGGTTCACTGGTGGCAACTTTCTTAGGCTGAACTACTAATCCTGCATCTTCAATCACGCCGTACTTTTTCATTGCACCCTGAAGAATGGCATTACAGCCATCCACACCGAATTCTTCAATGCCGTTCATCGCTTTACGATAAGATTTTGAGCTTAAACTGGTGGTGACTTTAATATCGGTATTGGCTACTTGAATCGTCAAGGTGATGGTTTTTTTGCCCGTGCTGTCAATGTTCGGAATGGTGGCAGGTTCAATCACTAAGGTGACTTTCAAGCCTTTGGCTACAGCAACATTCCCTTTGGGTGTCTTCACAGGCGCGGGTTTAGTCTCCACTTCAACAGGTGTGATGATTTCAACTGTAGGTTCAATAGTGACTTCGGCAACAGGCTCAACGATTTTTCTTTTGAGTACCAATTTTTTAGGTTTAACGTCTTCTTTGACTTCCTCGATAGGTTGCACGGGTTCGACCACTTCAATCATTTTTACGACTTCTACTTTTTGGTTTTCCAATTCTTTTTTAGCCAGTTTTTTTACTTCAATTTCCCGATTCTTCTGTTCTACCAATGCGGCTTTTTTGGCTTTCATTTCATTAAGCGATTGAATCGCAGCTTCTTTTTGCTCATCGGTAATTTCCCCAACTAAATTACCTTCTAAATCGAGGCGTTGTGTTCCGTTGATAAGCGAGTTTGAGTAAACAACAGAACTGCAATAAACCCACATTGCGGCTCTCAGCACAGTTTTTTCAAATTGTTCTGGGTATTGTTCCAATATGAGTTTGTATGTACCCGTTTGCAACGGCTTAACTTTTTCAGGGGCATTTTTAAAAAACGTATTCGGGAATAATTCATAGAGCGTATCCAGTGTGGCGTTTAATTCTGCACGAGGTATCTTGTTCATGTCTGTTTTTGACCGTAAATGTTAATGGGTTAATGTTTAATGTTTAAAAATGCGCTTTCAACGCAATGTTTTCACAGGAGTAAAGATGAGCGCAGCCAGTGTTATTAGATGCGCTCTCGTGGTGAATTTGTTAAAAAGATCGATGACTAAGCTCTTCGCGTGTCATGTAGAAAAAGAAAAAACGCTTGGCGACACCCTTTTTTGTATTTTATTTAAGTCTTGATACAAATCTTACAAGTGCATTGTTAGAATACTCAGAACCCGACCCAGTCAAGTACCAGTCAGGTTCGCCAGCACTTGACCAACTGTAACCCTCAGAAAATGACAGGCTGCCACCTCCAGAACTTGACCAACCGTAATGCTCAGAACTTGTTTTAAATATAGCTGGTGATGGCGAATTCGGAAAAAAATCTTTATTTATCGGCACGCCAGAGCAGCTAAACTGAAGGTAATTGTTAATTTGAGCTATAGAACACGCAGTTGAGGATAAAGAATTCATTTCCGTTATCGTAGGTATTGACCAATTTGTAGTGCCGCACTCTGCTGTTGCGCTTTGAATAGAAACGTCAACCATCCAAATCAAACCAGTTTTGCTGTCTTTGGTGCAAGCCCAATCTTTTCGATTTGAGCCAAGCGTTGCACTATCTGATAATTCTGAACCATCGTTAGCAATTTTACTGTAATTACCTTTTACGACAACAGGCGTGGCAACAGTGATTGTTTTAGTTGTCGCTTTACTGTTTAAAACAGGTGAAGCGTTATCTGTTGCAACAGCACTTAACGCAAACGTACCTACTTTTTCATAAGTATGAGTCAAGATTAAATTTTTACCGTCTGTTGCTGCCAGTGTGTCTGGCGATGTGCTGTCACCCCAGCTCATAGTTATTGAGCTTAAATTTGCATCAACATCTTTTGCATTTAATGTGACTGTATAAATGGCATTTGCAGTCGCAGATTTGTCTGCACTGACAAGCGTTAAGGTTGGTGCATGATTGATTGGCGATGCGCTTGTAACTGCGTATGTTCCAGCTTTAACTGTGCCTTGTAATACGTTTTTAGCGTTATAAATTCCAACGTTGTAGTTTTGTTTTCCAGTAGTAAAAGTCGATTGTGAAAATGTGTACTGTGTGCCATTACCAATCATTGGCTTCGACTGTTTGCCTAATGCTATTTTGACTTTGTTGCCGACGGTTAAAGGGGCATCAAGTGTTGCCGAAAACTTAAACATCGTTCCCGCAGGTGCGGACGTTGGCGTAACGCTAACACTTTTGATGGTGGTTTTTGTCACCGTTGCTGCTGGCGTTATGTTGGACGCTGCGAGCAACGTAAACGCTATAAGCGCGTTGTAGTTCATAGTAAAACTCAAGTTTTTAGCCGTAATTGGCACAGTGATAATGGCACGATTTGCGGGCGTTGTCGTAAGATTTATCTTGAAATAGTGAATAATTTCCAACCTGCCAAACGACAAAAAGCCGTAACAAATAAATTAAATCTGTTACGGCTAGTTACCTATAGGGTAGAATTACTCAAGTTTAAAGGGTCTCAAACCTTTAAATCCACAATTTCAACCGAAAGACGCGGTGTGAAATGGGCAGTAATCCTGTAGTTATATTATGCGGTTTTATCGTCCAAAATTCAATATCGTTGTCACTAAAATCACTTAGGACAATAGCATCATGAGAACAAAATTAGCACAAACCGTAGACACTTCAAAACTTATCGACACCGATAACAACGCCGCCTTCCACCCTGAATTCTTTACCAGCGCGATTGATGCACATGATGTTTTCGCCGCCAATGTGACGCGCCACGGTAGACGATTTACTGTCAATGAATACGAAACTGGATACGTTGTCAGCAGAAACACAGAAGAAGCTAAACAAGCCGCTGACGAATTCGCACACCCTGAAAGCGTCGAATTTGGTGGATTGAAACTCTTACCACCTACCGAAGTTTTGATTGAACAGGGAATTAAACCGTCAAAAACTGACGCGGATTTTGCCAAAACGGACAACCTGCTACATTTAGAAAAATCCGCATTATCGACCGCCATCATTAACGCGCTAACGCCAGAAAAAATACCCGTTGACACAATTAACGCCCCTTTTTTGCCAACATCAAACGACGCGCCCCTCAATATAATTGTTCCCGTTAGAGCAAAGTCTACTGTTATTGAAGAAATTGAAATACTCGATGATGTTGAAGAAATCGACGCACCCGATGACGGTTATTTTGCCGAAAATGAACACGATTACTTTGAACCTGCCAAAGATTGGAAGGGGGAATTAACCGACCACATGAACGACTTCAATTCTAAATTTGCTGTCGTATTGCATGGCTCCAAAGCTCTCGTTATGAAAACGCTCTATGACGATGACCGCAACCGAAACGAACGAGTTTATTTATCTGTGTCGTCGCTCAATACTCTGTACTCGAATGAAAAAATCAAAGTGGGCGAGAAAACCGTTAAAGACGATATTGTCGATGTTGTAAAAACAAAATCCGTCGCTTGGTTAGACAACCCAATGCGCTTGTCATACCGTGATGGCATTATCTTCAAACCGTCTCGTTATGTTGGCGGCGTAGAAGTCAAAGCGAAAATAAGCCCTGATAAGCTCAATTTGTGGGAAGGCTACAGCGTGCAACCGATTGAGAATCATGGCGCATTGGACGTGCTGAAATACCATATCAATCAAATAGTGTGTGGTGGGAATACCGAGTGTTACGACTATTTAATGAACTGGATTGCGCGTGGGTTGCAGTTCCCCGAATTGACGGGGCAAGTGGCAGTTGCGTTAAAAGGTGAAAAGGGTTGCGGCAAAGGTACGCTCGGCAATTTCATTAAAAAACTCTACGGACAGCACGGCTTACAGGTTACGAACCCGAAACACTTGACGGGCAACTTCAACGCTCACATGGCGGATTGTTGTTTCATGTTTGCTGACGAAGTAATTTTTGCCGGTGATAAGCAAACAGAAAATATCATGAAAGGGTTAATCACCGAAGACACGATGATGATTGAACGGAAGGGCATTGATGCCGAATGCCAGACCAACCGACTTAAAATTCTAATGGCATCTAACAATGATTGGATTGCGCCCGTATCGAAAGATGAACGCCGGTATTTCGTGTTGGACGTTTCCAGCGAAAAAATTGGCGATACCGATTATTTCAAACAATTACACAAAGCCATTAACAGTGAAGTGACCCAATCGGCTTTCTTATATGAAATGCTGCACCGTGACATTAGCGGGTTCAATGTTGGCAAAGTGCCAGACACAGCGGCATTGAAAGAACAACGGGCGCAATCATTGGACACGTTCGGGCAGTATTGGCGCGATGTTTTGCAACGTGGTTACATCTACCAAACTCAACACAATAACCGCGAATTACAGGAATGGGTAAACGAACCCGCTCTTGATTTAGTGCAAGCAGGTTATGAACAGTGGCGCGAAAAAAATAAAGTGGGACAGTTTGGGATTATCAAGCGTGAAACAATCGGGCGACATTTAGCAAACTGTTATTTAAAAAATCGCCGTAGTCATTCGATGCCAATAGGCGAAAATTTAAAAGGTGAAATCTTAATCAGCGGTGCGCGACCTTACACTTACCTTTTAGGAACTCAAACAGATGCGATTATAGCGTTTTGTGAATTTGAAAAATTGGATGCAACACAATTACTGGAATTTTGTTAGAACCTAGGCAAACGTAGGCAGAACCTAGGCAAAAAAACAAACATAGGCAGAACATAGGCAGGCTGTAGACTTCGAAAAATAAGGGATTGCCTAGGTTGCCTAGGTTGCCTAAGTTAATTTTAAATAAAAATAAAATACAACATAGGCAAAGTTGGCAGGATAGCAGCCTAATAAATTTTCCGTCCCAAGCAAGAGCCGCCGCAGGGTATTTTTGGTTGAACCTCTTCGCGGACTAAATTAGTTATTTCTGTCATGCGTGAAAAGTTGCAGGGAATTTACCTGCCTGAGATTTAAAAATGCTTTTTTATTTTATTGGGTTTTTTACCTAGGCAACATAGGCAACATAGGCAGGGGCGCATGGTTACTGGGTTCGTGAAATTTTGAACGTAGGCAAAACGTAGGCGGGACATATAAATAGCCTAATTTGAACCTAGGCAACCTAGGCAAACGTAGCAACAAAGCGGGCTGCAACGTAGGCAAACTTATAACATCGAAAATTTAAAGTAAAAGCCTTAACAAGGCTCTGGACACTATCAAACTAAAGTTATTTGCATAGTTCTGTTTGCAAGTCGTTGAAATATCTGGATTTCGTTTGTTATTACTAATTGAATCTAAAAAAAGTACAAAAGAGGCGTGAATAAATGACCGTCACGCATCGATAGCGTCTCCCACAATGCAATCCAATGACTGTTTAAAAATCGACGCTTAAATCGCTTATTTATAAATGAACAGGACTGTGGGTGAGTTAAAGACAGGCTTGCAAACTTACAATTCGTAATCATCGTAGGTTTGCAGGACTTCTTCTTGGGTGATGCCGAGGTACGCCATTGTGGTGCTGGTGCTGGAGTGATTAAGGACTTTGGCAATTTTCTCAATTGGCACGCCGTCTTGGTACAACGCCATGCCGCGTGATTTCCGCATACTGTGGGTGTTGATGTTCAAACCGAGCATATCGCCACATTCTTTAAAAGTGCGACTGACTGACACACGACTGATGGCTTGGTCTTTGGCGCGATTGCAATCCACTTGAAATAGGTAAATGTCTGTAGGGTGACGGGTGCGACGAGCTTCAATAATGGCGATGGCGGTGTTGTTAAGGCGAATGTGTTTGGGCTTGCCGGTTTTCTTTTCAATAAGCTCAACGCTACGGTCGGTTAGATGGCAGTCGGTGTATTTCAGTTTAAGTAAGTCGCCAATGCGTAAAGACAGATTGACTCCGATTTTCCACAGGTCGGCATAAATGGGGCGGTATTTTTTGGTGAGGGCGGCGTGAACCATGTCGATTTCGGATTTGGAAGCGGCGTTGACAGTCATTTTTATGTGTCCTTTTGCGGGCGAGATATAAAATTGTTACATAGAGTAACACATTAAACATGGTTTATCAGTTAAAACAACTACTTGCTAAGTAACAAATGTATGGTTTGTTACTTACAGCCCGTTTAAATAATCATTCCACCTGAAAATGTGAACATTGCCACAAATAGCTCCGCAATCGGATTTCCCCCAATAATCATTTTCGTTTGCAACGTGTGTGTTAATGTGGAGGCATATTTGCACCTTTAACCCGAATTTAGAAAAAGATGAACACTTCATGCTAGACGACATTAAAAAAGCTCTATGGTCAACTGCCGACAAACTCCGCGCCAACATGGACGCAGCAGAATACAAACATCTCGTTTTGGGACTGATTTTTGTCAAGTACGTTTCCGACACTTTTGCCGCCCGACGCAATGAATTGGAACGGCGTTTCACTGACCCTAACGATGAATACTTTCTTGATGACCCAGAGCTTATTCCAGACGAACTCGAAGACCGTGATTACTACAAAAGCGTCAACGTATTTTGGGTACCTGAAACCGCACGCTGGGAAACCTTACGCGCTTTTGCCAAACAAGCTGACATTGGCAAACGCATTGATGATGCACTCGCCATTATCGAAGTCGAAAATCCCAAACTCAAAAACATCCTCGATAAACGCTACGCTCGCGCTCAACTACCTGATGGTAAGTTGGGCGAACTCGTCGATGTGGTTTCAACCATCGGTTTTGGCGAAGATGCTGGTCAAGCCCGTGACGTTTTGGGGCAAGTGTACGAATACTTCTTAGGACAGTTTGCCAGCGCAGAAGGTAAAAAAGGCGGTCAGTTCTACACACCTGCCAGCATCGTTAAAACGTTGGTTGCTGTCCTCGCCCCGCATCATGGCAAAGTCTACGACCCTTGCTGTGGTTCAGGTGGAATGTTTGTGCAGTCCGAGAAGTTCATCGCCGCGCATGGTGGAAATATCGGTGACGTGTCAATTTACGGGCAAGAATCGAACCCAACGACGTGGCGATTAGCCGCCATGAACCTTGCCATTCGTGGCATCGATTACAATTTGGGCAGAGAACCCAACGACACCTTCATCAAAAATCAACATTCTGATTTACGCGCCGACTTCATCTTGGCAAACCCGCCGTTCAACATTAGCGATTGGTGGCATGGCAGTTTAGAAGGCGACCCACGCTGGGTTTATGGTACGCCACCACAAGGCAATGCAAACTACGCATGGCTTCAGCACATGATTTACCATCTCAAGCCCAATGGTCGTGCTGGAATCGTACTTGCCAACGGTTCAATGAGTTCCAGCCAAAATAGCGAAGGTGATATTCGCCGCGCAATGGTGGATGCCGATGTCGTCGAAGTGATGATTGCCTTGCCTGGTCAGTTGTTCTTCAACACCCAAATTCCCGCCTGTTTGTGGTTCTTGGCGAAACAAAAGACGACACGACAAGGCGAAGTCCTTTTCATTGACGCACGCAAACTCGGCAGTATGATTAGTCGTGTGCAAGCTGAACTTACCGATGAAGTCATTGAACGTATTGCAGGAACTGTCGCGGCATGGCGAAGTGAAGAAGGCGCGAGTGATTATCAAGACATCGCGGGTTATTGTCGCAGCGTCAAACTTGCTGAAATAGCCGAACACGGTCACGTTCTCACACCTGGTCGTTATGTGGGTGCAGAAGAAGTTGAAGATAACGACGAAGCGTTTGCTGACAAAATGCAAAAACTCACCGAAAAATTAGGTGAACAAATGGCAAAAGGGGCTGAACTTGATATATTGATTCGGCAGAAGTTGGGCGGGTTGGGTTATGACTTCTAAAACACAGGAAATGTTATGCAATATCTAAACGTTGACCATCTGCGCCGCTGTATGAAAACGCTCAACTCGTCGTTGGTATTTTATCGCGCCACCGAAGACGACATCGAACAAGAAGTTTTTCGTAATGCCATCATCAAAGGTTATGAACTGACACAAGAAACCGCCTTTAAATTACTAAAAAAAGCCCTCAAAAATTTTGGACATGGTGGCAAAAAATTAGAATCCATGATTGTTAAAGAAGTCCTACGCCTTGCTGCGACGCATGATTTGATGACACTTGATGAAGTGAGCCGTTGGTTTCGTTACCGCGACAATCGCAACAACACCGCGCATGATTACGGTGAGAAATTCGCCGATGAAACCTTAACGTTAATTCCCGAATTCTTGGCGGACATCGAAACGCTCGCCAATGTGTTAGAACGCAAACTCGGCAAAGAGGCTCAAAATGTCAGCGACTGATTCCCCACTTTTTCTACCCGAAACCTACTTGAAAATGGTGCAAGACATTTTGCAAGCACATCTGCCGAATGCCGACGTGTGGGCGTATGGTAGCCGCGTCAATGGCGATTATTACGATGCCAGCGACCTCGATTTGGTGGTGCGTCAACCTGATGATTTGATGCAAAGACAAGTTAATTTAGACGACGTGAAAGAAGCCTTTGTTGAAAGCAATATCCCGATTATCGTGCAGTTGGTGGATTGGGTGCGGATTCCTGAATCGTTCCACGAAGAGATTTTGGCGAAATATGCCGTTGTGCAAAAAGGAGCTGGGTTATGAGTTTGGAATGGCAAAAAATGACACTCAAAGAAGCTGGTGTAACGCTGATAGATTGTGACCACAGAACGCCACCTGCTATAGAAAATGGTTATCCATATATTGCCATTCCTCAGTTAAAAAATGGGCATATCGAACTAGATGGTGTTCGCCGAATATCTACAGAGCATTTTTTAGAATGGACAAAGAAACTAAAACCACAAGCTGATGATGTCATTGTCGTAAGACGTTGTAATTCTGGTGATAGTGCAGTGATTCCAAAAGGGCTTGAATGCGCGATTGGACAAAATTTAGTTGTCTTACGTTCTGACGGAAAAACACTTTATCCAAAACTACTAAGATGGTTATTGCGTAGTCCTGATTGGTGGGAACAAGTTAGTAAATTCATAAACGTGGGAGCTGTTTTTGACAGCCTAAAATGTAAAGAAATCCCTTATTTTGAGCTGACTATTCCACCAATGTCTGCACAAAAAGAAATCACCACAATTCTAGGCGCACTCGACGACCGCATCACCCTCCTACGCGAAACCAACGCCACACTCGAAGCCATTGCACAGGCACTGTTTAAGTCTTGGTTTGTGGATTTCGACCCCGTTCACGCCAAAATGCAAGGCACGCAACCCGAAGGCATGGACGAACAAACCGCCGCGTTGTTTCCTGATAGCTTTGAGGAATCGGAATTAGGGCTTGTGCCAGCGGGGTGGGAATTTTCGACAATTCAAGAATCATTCATCTTGACAATGGGGCAATCCCCGCCAGGTCACACTTATAACGAATCAGGCGAAGGAATCCCTTTTTATCAAGGGCGAACTGATTTTGGCTTTCGATTCCCCTCGCAACGTATTTTTTGCACTTCACCAACGAGATATGCTGACATTGGAGATGTGTTAGTTAGCGTTCGTGCGCCAGTTGGTGATGTGAATATGGCATTAGAAAAATGTTGTTTAGGTCGTGGCGTGGCAGGATTAAAACACCCTAAGGGTTACAAAAGTTTTGCTTTCTATACCGCTAGAGGATTGAAAACAAGATTTGATTTGTTTGATGCTGAAGGGACTGTATTTGGTTCAATCAACAAAAAAGACTTTCAAGAGTTGCCAGTAATTCAGCCAACACCAGATGTCATGCAAGTTTTCGACGAAATAGCATCGCCGTTAGATTCAAAAATAATAGCTAATGAAAGGCAAATCCGAACATTAACAGACCTCCGCGACACCTTACTTCCGCGTTTGATTTCGGGGCAGTTGCGGGTGGGGGAAGTGGAGGAAGTGACTACATGACAGAACCGCAATTAGTCATCGTTGGCGGTGCAAATGGCGCAGGAAAAACAACGTTTGCTCGCCAGTTCGCTCAAATCGAAGAACTCCCGTATTTGGGCGCAGACGACATCGCCTTTCAGCTTTCTCCCGAAAATACCGCATCTGTCCGAGTTACCGCTGGACGTGAATTCAGTCGTCGTTTGTCTGACGCTATTCAAAACCAACAATCGCTCGTCATCGAATCCACGTTATCAGGTGGCAGCTTGGCGCGAACTATCGACAAAGCGCGTCAGCAAGGCTACCAAATCACAATCGTGTTTGTCTTTCTCGACAGCGAAACACTTTGTTTGCATCGCATTTCTGAGCGCGTGCAACAAGGCGGACATGATGTTCCCGAAGAAGATGTGCGTCGTCGATTTAAGCGTGTGTTCTCAGTTTTTTGGGATCAGTATCGACCTTTGGCTGACCGTTGCGTCTTGGTGTACAACGGTGGCGAATCATTCTTGATCATTGCTGAAGAGGAAAACGACGAATGGGAAATCTTGGACGGTCAAATGTGGGACACATTTAATTATTTCTTAACAGGTGATGTATGAAAACAAATAAAGATGCGCGATGGTCGGCACAAATTGCCCGCATTGGTAATCAAGCCGTCCGTGAAGCCCAAGCAAAGAACCGTGAGCTTGGCATCGTGAATTGGTACTCGCTCAATGGGCGAATTGTGAATGATGCAATAAATAGCAATGAAGTTAGTCAGCAAGCCGCTGACCAATTAGGAAAATAACGATGACAGAAGACCAACTCGAACAAGAAACATTAAGCTGGCTTGCAGACGTTGGCTACAAAATCATCTCGGGTTACGACATTGCTCCTGATGGAATCAATCCAGAGCGTAAAAATTACGTCGAAGTCGTATTAGCCGAACGCTTACGCCGTGCTATATCCCAACTCAATCCGAACATTCCGTTGGTGGCGCGTGAAGATGCACTGCAACAAGTCTTGAACCTCGGTACGCCTGAGTTACTCACAGCCAATCGACAATTTCATCGTCTGCTCGTCAACGGCGTTCAAGTTCAATACCAAAAAGACGGTGAAACACGCGGAGATTATGTTCGCTTGATTGACTTTGCCAACGCCGATGCAAATGAGTGGCTGGCAATAAATCAGTTCACCATCAAAGGCGTAAAGCACACCCGCCGTCCAGACATTATCTTATTCATCAACGGCTTGCCTCTGGTAATTCTGGAACTGAAAAACCCTACTGATGAATCTGCCGACATCTGGAAAGCCTACGAGCAGCTCCAAACCTACAAAGACCAAATTTCTGATGTGTTTCAGTACAACGAAGTGCTGGTTATCTCAGACGGCACAGAAGCGCGTATGGGGTCGCTATCAAGCAACGCTGAACGTTTCATGCAATGGCGCACCATCGATGGCATTACGCTTGACCCACTTGGACAATTTAATGAACTTGAAACACTTATTCGGGGATTGCTAACACCAACGATGTTCTTGGATTATCTGCGCTTCTTCGTGCTGTTTGAAGATGATGGTGCGCTGGTGAAAAAGATTGCAGGCTATCATCAATTTCATGCCGTTAGAGCAGCCATCACAAGGGTTGTTGAAGCATCACGTCCCGAAGGCAATCACAAAGGCGGCGTGGTTTGGCACACCCAAGGCAGCGGTAAAAGTATTACGATGACGTGTTTTGCCGCACGAGTTATGCAAGAAACCGCAATGGAGAATCCCACCATCGTTGTGATTACTGACCGAAACGACTTAGATGGACAACTGTTTGGCGTATTTTCGTTGTCGCAAGATTTACTGCGCGAACAACCCGTTCAAGTCGAAACCCGTCAAGACCTGAGAACCAAACCCCTATGTGTCACCATAG
>SESF01012966.1_pt1 | contig 14921 bp, 8 predicted proteins | sample 3171521 | NCBI WGS metagenome assembly SESF01 (sample SAMN10866945, study PRJNA518727) | freshwater metagenome | biome: subpolar coniferous forest; feature: holomictic lake; material: water; isolation source: holomictic Lake 227, 6 m and 8 m depth | place: Canada: near Kenora, Ontario | collected...
GAAGGTGTCCAGATCGTGCGAACCCGCCCTCTGCACGGCACCAGGCACCTTTCCCGGATTTTCGGCAGGAGCCTGCGCCGGAGTAATCTCCGTAACATTAATCGGAAAAAGCCCCTTCGCCTCGATCAGCATTACGGCTTTATCCCGGGAGTCAGCCACGACGGTGTCTTTGACTATTTCCGAGAGACCTTTTTTGGCGGTATATTGATAGGAGGGCAATTTTTATCCTTCCAACTGGGTCACGCGCAGGACTTCTTCGGGAGTGGTCACACCCGCCAGAACCTTCTCCCATCCGTCCTGCTTCAGGGTATGCATCCCCAGCTTCACGGCTTTATCCTTAATGATGTTGGAAGGCGCCTTCGTCAAGATAAGGCTCTTGATTTCTTCGTTCACCAGAAGGATCTCATAAATGGCCGCTCGGCCCTTATAGCCCGTGCTGTTACAGGCCTTGCAGCCTTTGCCGTGGTAGACTAGTGTTTTTTGATCCCCGTGAAATCCCTCGGCCCTCAATTGACCTTCGTTAAACCCAAGCTCCGAAAGCGGTACCTGCTCCTTGCATTCTTTGCAGATGATACGGACAAGCCTCTGCGCCACGAACGCGATCACCGAAGACGCCACAAGGTACGGCTCGATCCCGATATCGATCAGGCGGGTGACACCGCTCGCAGCATCGTTCGTGTGAAGGGTGGAGAACACCAGATGCCCTGTCAGCGCGGTCTGGATCGTGACCTCCGCCGTCTCCCGGTCCCGGACTTCCCCGACCATCATCACGTCCGGGTCATGTCGCAGCATGCTCCGCAGCAACTGCGCGAAGGTGAGATCGATTTTGGTGTTGACCTGCGTCTGAGAGATCCCCCGCAGTTCGTATTCAATAGGATCTTCAATCGTGACGATCTTTTTTTCGCGCGAGTTTAGCTTGCTAAGGCAGGCATACAAAGTCGTCGTCTTCCCACTCCCCGTCGGCCCGGTCACAAAAATAATGCCATAAGCTTTTTTAAGCAGCTGCTCGAGGATCCCCCTGTCGTTCTTGGAGACCCCAAGGTCCGCTATATCAAAGAGCAGTGTCGTCGGCAGGATTCGGATAACGATGTTCTCCCCGTGAAGCGTCGGGATGATAGAGACGCGCAGCTCATACTCCAGTGGCCCGATCTTCACCTTGGCTCGGCCGTCCTGAGGCATCCGCCGCTCGACGATATCCAAAGCCGACATCACCTTGATCCTCGAAACGATGGCCAGATGAAGATACTTGATCTTCTCGCTGACCGAGGCATCATACAGAATGCCGTCGATCCGGTAGCGCAGGATGAGCTCACCACGGAAATGTTCGATATGAATATCCGTGGCCCGCTCCGTGATGGCTTCCTGAAGGATCTGGTTGACCAGCTTGACGACCGACGCGGACTCCGCAAGTTTCTCGAGATCCTCAACCTTTTCATCGTTCGAAGGAAGAGTCTCTCCGGCGGGCCGCGCTTCGTCTGAAAGAATGCGGTCGATCGTCTCCGCGCCCACCCCGTAATATTTCTTGATCGCCGCCGCGATGTCCGCGGACGCCGCCAAGACTTTCCCGACCTTGAATCCGAGATGCGTTTCAAGATCGTCGATGGGCAGCATGTCGAAAGGGTCCGCAAGCGCCACCGTCAGTAGATCCCCCTCGAGGCTCACCGGCATGATCTTGTAATGCCAGACAAATTTTCCAGGAACGGCCTTCAGCGCCCGTTCCTCGATCACATGCTTCGTGAGTTCGATAAAGGGGATGCCCTGCTGCTTGGCTAGGGCCTTAAGCATGTTCTTCTCCGTGACGAAGCCAAGACGAACAATGATCCCCCCAAGCATCTCCTTGGTTTTCTGTTGCTCGGACAGAGCATGGTTCAGCTCGTCCGGAGTGATCAGCTTTTCCTCAACCATCACTTTTCCTAGTCTGATCGACATACCCGCTCCTAGTCCTTTAACGCGTCTGCGATTTTCCCGATCGAGTAGAACTTGTACTCCGGGACCTCGTCCATACTTCCATTGATGATCTTTTCGCAGCCTTCCAGCGTATCCTTGAGCGGCACGTATTCCCCCTTCCGCCCCGTATAACCTTCAGCCACAAAGAAAGGCTGCGTCAGAAAATTTTCCAGTTTTTGGGCTCGGTCATAGAGCGTCCTGCTTTCCTTGGCGAGCTCCTCGATCCCGACCACCGGCACGATCTTCTTCAGTTCCTTGTATTTGGTGAAGATCCTCATGACCTCCTGCGTGATATTGAAATGCTCACGCCCGACGATCGTCGGGTCCAGATTGCTGCAAGAAGAAAGCAGCGGGTCGATCGCGGGATGAAGCTTCAGCTGGCTCCTTTCGCGGGAAAGCACGATGATGGAATTAAGGTAGCTAAAGATCGTCACGACCGCTGGGTCCGTCAGATCGTCGGCGGGCACGTACACCGTCTCGATCGCAGTGATGGAGCCACCTTCCTTAGTGCGGATGCGCTCCTGAAAAGAGCTCACCTCCGAAGCCAGCGTCGGCTGATACCCGGTCTCCGACGGCACCCTCCCCAGCAATGTGGACATTTCTGCACCCGCCTGCACGAAGCGGTAAACGTTATCAATAAAAAAAAGCACCTCGTTATTCTGCTCCTGTAAATATTCCGCCATTGTGATGCCCGTGAACGCGATACCGTATTTGGCGCCAGGCGGCTCATTCATCTGACCATAGGCGAACATGATCTTGCCGAGCATCTTCTGCCGCTCAAACTCCAGATAAAGCTCATTGCCTTCACGGATACGTTCCCCGGCGCCCGTAAAAACGCAAACCCCTTCGTGCTTGGCGATGACATTGTGGATCAGCTCCAACATGAGAACCGTCTTCCCGAGACCGGCGCCGCCGATAAGCCCCGTCTTGGAGCCCTTGATCATCGGGAACAGAAGATCGACCATCTTGATGCCGGTTTCGAGGAGCTGCGGCTCCTGGACGATCAGGCGGTCCGGGTTCAAATAGGCCCGGGATATATCCTTCTCGGTGCTGGCCATCACTTTCGCGTCGATCTTGCCCTTATTATCGATCGGCTCGCCCGTCACATTAATGATGCGGCCGAAAAGGCATTCGCCCACGGGAATCTTCAGCGGCCCGCCCGAGGCCTCGGCTTCCGCATTGCGCTTGAGGTTGACCGTCGGGCCGAAGGACAGGCAACGGACCACCAGATTCTGAAGATGCTCGGCCACCACAAGCACGATCACCCTTCCGTCGAAAGTCTTTACTGTAACGGTCTCATGGATCGCCGGCAGGTCCTTCAGGGACTTGAACTGAACATCCACGATCGGTCCCTGCGCCGCGATCACGGTCCCCTTCGCCCTACACCCTGTCGTCATAATTTCCTTTCGTCAGTTCATCTGCACACTTGTGTGTCGGTGTGCGGTTTTACTTGTGTAGGAGTTTTCGGGTATTCGAATTTTCGGATTTAAAACCCTTCAACAACCCTTGAACTCGTTCACTCGCTAACGCGCCAGCTCGTATTCCCGCCAACCCGCTTACGCGCTCACACGCCGACAGTAGGCATCTCCGTAGTAACTGTTTTATGCTTGATAATGATCTGGGAGGAGAATAACTCCCGGGTATTCTTATCGATCAGTTCATGCATCGCGTGCGAATATTGCCGCTGCAGCAGCTTCCGCTTCTCCACAAGCTCCTGCCCGCTCCTTTCAAGATGCACCGCGCGGGCGGAAAACTCCGAGAGCTTGCTGTCCTCCAGAATCTCAATAAGTTTATTCTCGATGAATGCCTCGGCAAGATATTCGATGATCCCCTCCTCCGGCGACTCCAGGATCAAGCCCGGCTCGATCTCTTTTTTTTCGCGCTCGGGAAAAAGTCCCGTCAAAGGAAAAAGCTCCACGGCTTCCACCTTTTGCTGCAAAAACGAGATCGGGCTGGGATAGAAAATCGTGATCCGGCCGAAGCTCTCTTCCCTGATGCCTTTAGTGATGTACTGCTTGATCGCCCGGGCGAGCACTCCTCGCCCTTCCGCGTTCGGCGCCCCCTTGAAAGAATTGTGTTTTTTCCCGGCGTCCTTCAGATATCTCGCGCCGGACTCGCCCACCACGATAAACTCCGCGTCCTGGGAGCCCGCCCGCAAGAGTGCGGAATCCATGACCTGGAAATTAAGGTCTCCCATGAACCCTTCATTGGAAGTGACCATGACTAGCAGGGGTTTCTCTGTCGTCGGATGAATGAACCGGTGGGGCGTTTTATTCGCGTCGAGAAGCCCAAAAAACCCGCTTAGGAGTTTCGCCATGTCGAGAAATCGCTCCCGTTTCTTCATCAGAGAACGGTACTGGAAAACGGCGACATTCTTCATGATCTCGAGAAGATCCGCGAGCTCGCGGTTGAACTTCAAGTCTTCCTTCAGCTCCTGAGTTCCCGGCATTTACGCGCCCCGCTCCCACTGATCATGGCAAAAGTCCACAAGGCATCTCTTGAGAGCCGCCTCTTCTTCCTTCGAAAGAAGCACGCCCATTTCCATACTCTTGACCACTGCTGGCACGACGTGCGCGGCAAATGGAAAGATCCCCTTTTTAAATTGTTCGAACTGACCGTCCGTCAGCTTGTCGAGGATCCTTTCCCTGAAGGCATAATAAAAAACATACTGCTCCGCGAGGGATGACGGGCAGTCCCGCTCCTGGATGTAAAGCTTCTCGAGCTTTTCGCCGTGGCGCAGGCTGGCGGTCACCTCTTCCGAAATCCCGGAACGCAACTTAGTGGCTTTCAAAAGCTCCCGGTAACGGATGTACTGCAACTCGAGATTCTTTGTCAGCTCCCGAAATCCGGGCGGCTGGATCTTCGTTCCGATACGCGAAACCGAAAGTCCAAGATCCACGGCGGGTTTGAAGCCTTCCCCCATCAGCGTGGCATTCAGATAAATCTGCCCGTCGCTCATTGAAATAAGGTTCGTCGGGATGAATCCGGAGATATCCCCCTGCAAAGTATTGGCGATCGAGAGAAGCGTCATGGAACCGCCGCCCATCTCCGTGGATAGGTTCGCCCCGCGCTCCATCAATTGGGCATGCAGATAAAAGATATCGCCGGGATAAGCTTCGCGGCCGGGAGGGCGCTCGAGCAACAGCGAAAGTTCACGGTAGGCCCAGGCGTGCTTGGTGAGATCATCAAAAACGACCAGCACATCGCGGCCGTCATGCATGAAATATTCCCCCAGCGCAGAGGCCGTGTACGGCGCGAGATACTGCTCACCGATAGGCGCCGACGCGAGCGCCGCCACCACCACCGTATAATCAAGCGCGCCCTTTTCTTTGAAAAGGCTGACCACTTTTTCAAAGGCAGTGTGTGCGCTTCCAATGCAGCAGTAGATGCAGACCATATCGCGGCCCTTCTGGTAGAGGATCGAATCCACGGCGATCGACGTTTTTCCCGTCATCCGGTCCCCGATGATCAGTTGCCGCTGCCCCTTGCCGATCGGAAGGATCGAATCGACGATCCGTATCCCGGTCGCCATCATCTGGTCCACGGGTTCCCGGTCCAGGACCGCGGGAGCTTCCCTGAAAATATCCGCGTGCAGATCCGGCTCGACCGCCCCTTTCCCGTCAATATCCTCACAAAGCGAATTAACGAGTCTTCCAAGGAACCGGTTCCCGACCGGGACCTTGAAGGCCTCATCCCTTAAATACACCTCATCGCCGGACTTGATCCCTTTAGAGACGCCCAAAAGCAGTACCAGGACTTCTCCGGGGTTAAACCCCATGACAAAGCCTTTCATGCCAGTCTTAAAAGTCACAAGCTGCCCCAACATGCAGTTTTGGAGGCCTTCCACCTTAACGATGGCCTGCTTGATCTCCTTAACGCGTCCGATCTCGCTGATGCTGACGGATTCAATGCTCATGGTAAGGCGATCCTTATTCGCTAAAGTTCAGCGGCATATCATTTGGCATGCCCCTTAGGAATCCCAGCGTTAAAACTAACGAAGGAAGAAGAACGATGGACGATTGTCCCACGTCCTTCGTCCCTCGTCTACCCGTTCCCGACCTGCGGTTCACGCCCGACGGCAAGGCTCCCCTCACGTTCATGCTCCGCCTGCCGCATCCGGCTTTCACGGCTTCCGTCAATCATGATCGGGCCGAGACGAATCACGACTCCGACGGAAATCTTCCCGTCTTTTTTCTCGGCTATCGGAACCGCATACCCCAGGACATCCCGAAAGGCGGATTCAACATTAGCCTTTTCTTCCGATGAAAGAGAATAGGCCGACGCTATCTCCCCCTGATCCACGCGGGTCTTAAAAGTCGATTTATCCATTCTTCTGAGATTTGCAATAACGTCGGTCAACAGCTCCCTATGGGTCCGTTCCCTAACCTCTTCTGAAAGGACTGCCATAAAAATACGGGAAGCATGAAGCGGCGCGCGCTGCTTCATCTCGACAACGATCTCCTCACGCATTTTTTCTTTGGCGTTGAACGCGGCCTTCATGATGTTCGCAGCGTCTTCCTTGGCCTTTTCCAGGATCTTCGCCCTCAGTTCCCGGCTCTCCGCTTCCGACTTGGCGTTCAAAGAACGTGTATGCGCTTCAGCCTCGGCCATCTTCTGGTCAAAAGCCTTCTGCGACGAATCGAGCTGCTCCTGAAGTTCGCTCTGCTTGGCGATCGCCTCTTCCTTAAGCTTCTTGAGCCGCTCCACTTCCTTGAGCGATTCGGCATGAAGAAGATGCTTCATGATAAAAACGATAGCAAGGAACGTCACGACCTGCACCACCACCATCAAGATCACCATAAAACCCCTTTGTTTTACTTATGCGTATAATTCAGACATGATTCAAATCCACAAACTTCCGGGCAGGCTCAGCCCCCGAACAACTGGAACAGGACCAACAGGCTGATCACGGCGATCGCCTCGGCAAAGATCAGGCCGATCACCATGGCCGTGATGATCTTCGGCGCCGAAGACGGATTCCTGCCCAGGGAAATGATGGCCGCGTGAGAGATCAACGCGACGGCGAGCGACGGGCCCCCGATCGTCACGAACATGATCACCAGAATAATATAATTCCGCATTATTGCTCCACGAAAGCTACCAACTGATTATTCCGGAACTGCGCGACCCCTTTGCTGATAGCCACAGCAGTATCCTCATCAAAAAGCATGACACCCTCTTTTAACAGGCAGACGAGAGGCTTGTGAAATTCGAGCAGTTCGAATTCTCCCAAAACGCCCGGAAGAAAAACGGTCTTGACCGATCCCTCGAAAATAACTTTTCTAAAAGTAATAACGGTCGCTTTGAACATCGTCTTAAGTGAAGTTGACGGCATTACCGCCGGACGCTTTGCTCCGGTACATGGCCGCGTCCGCTGCTGCAAGCATCTTTGACAGATTCTGTCCGGCGTCCGGATAGAGCGCCACCCCCACGCTGGTGCTGAGACGGAACTCCTGGCCAGTAGCCTGCATCAGGGTGGTATGCTCCGACACGGTTTTGCGGATCTTCTCGGCAATCGCCTCGGCATTGCTTCTCTTGATATTCGGAAGAACAATGGCAAATTCATCGCCGCCGTACCGGCCCACGACGTCATCCGTCCGGAGAGAACCGCGCAAAACCCCCACAAATTCTTTAAGCACGGTATCACCGAAAGCATGTCCGAACTTATCATTCGCCTGTTTAAACTTATCGAGATCCAGAAGAAAGAAAGCGGCCTGGACATTGGTTTTACGGCACCGGTCAATGATTTCCTGGGACCTTTCCATGAGCGAATCACGCCGGTACACCCCCGTGAGCGGGTCAAACTCCATCACCCTACGGCGCCGCGTGAAATGGGACAGGATGATAAAACTCAGGAAACCCAGGAACGCGATAATGCCACAGATGATCTTCCAAGTTGTCGCAATGGTCAGCGCCTTCCCCTTGAAAATGGAGCGCGCGATCGCGTCGAGCCCTTCATAGCCTCTCTTTCTTGCCGGCTCCTTGCCGCCGCCTTTCTCATCGGGCCATTTCACCGTAACCCCGGGGCTTGTGCCGCGCTGACTGACAAGCCGCTCCAAATCAGCGATCTCCCGCTTGGCCGCCTGCAGCAGCAGCGTGTTCTCGCGGTAATAGGCAATGTGCTCCACAGCGGTCACCTTCGCGTCCTGCGAATTGAGGATCAGGTCCAGGTTCACGTTGATCTTCTCCGACACCTGCTTGGCCCGGGCATAATGCTCCCCGCCTTCCAGAAGGACCAGGATGTTATGGGTATGGGACCTCAAGGCGTCGATCTCGACATTCGCGATTCGCCACATATCCTGGATCTTGACGACAAACTCGCGAACTTCCGCGGGAACAAGCTCGACTGAGTCCTGAAAAAGGCAAAAGGTCCGCTTGTCAAAATCATAGGACATATCAAGCCCGCCGCGGTCCAGGATGTATTTCGGGCTTACCTCTACGGGAAGCAGGAACTTCACGGGCGCACTCATTTTCTCGGTTTTGGAAGGATTCGTGACCTTGACCTTCAGCTCGATGGAATTCGCGGAATGGGAGTCTCCGGTCAACTGCGAACTTGCAACGGGTACGGCAAGCGTCGTCGGGACCTGAACTCTTTCCTCAACGATGCCCCCAACATCGAGCACCAGGTTTTCAAGCATCCCCACGTTTTCTTTGATCCCGTTGAGCGACACCAGATCCTCGTAATACTGGTTGATCCGGTCTTTGATGGAAAGAGCGGCATCCTTTTCCTTCTTGATCATCGCGTCCAGTTGGGTGTCGATATTCGCGGCGATTGCGGTCCCTGGCTTGTAATGTTTGGTATCCTTGAGCTTTTTCATCAGAAGCGCCGTATGCTCCTTCAGACGCAGCAACTCATCCTGAGGGATCGACCAGACATCCCGGAGCGTGATCTCCAGGACCTTTTTCTCGGAAACCGCGAGATCCACGCTGCCCGTCAGATAATAATTCCCCTTGTCAAAATCGTACTTCATCTCCAGACCGGCGATATCCACGATTTGGTCGGGGCCGATCCCCTTGGGAAGATCATACCGGATGGGAGATATCTGCGCCTCGGTCGACGAAGGATTCACCACCGCGATCTTCAGCTTAACCTCCGCGTGCGCGAAGGAGGAAGCAAGAGTGAATGCCACGGCAAACATCAAAATCACAACGATTCGTTTTTTCATCAAATGTCCGTGCTCCAACCGCTGATTAGCGTCATAGTGTCAATGTTTCAAAGGGCCACAGCGAAAAATGCTAATCCTGCGTCCCTCGTCCTACGTCTCTCGTTTATCCCTGCTCAAACCAGCCTTCAACGACCGGCTTGTTGTTCGTGCTCTGTACCACCTGACCGAGCACCTTCACAAGCGCCGTCAATTCCTCGATCTTGTTATTCAGGTCCATCACTTCCTTCTTTGTAACGCCCGATTCCGAGGATTTCTTTAACTGGGCATCCTTGAGAAGCGCGGTCAGACTCCGCTGGTCGTTCGCCGACATCCCGGCCGCCACCCCACCCTCGCTGATCACCGTCGAACCGCCGCCCGCCCCCGAAACAGCCGTCGTACCGCCTGCCGAAGCTGGAACCGCGCCGGCCAGACTCTGGGACGCCTTGATAAGATTCGCCCGCATCTCCTGGATCTGGCTGGTCAGCTGCTTGAAGGTGGCTGCCTGCGACTGCATGTCCGCCATCCCGCTCGTGAGGTTCTTCATCTGGGTGAAAATATTTTCAGCGTTGAAACGCGCCTGCTTCGCGTCATCCGACACGGTGTAAAGGTTCAGGCTCTGCAACTGCGAGTTCACGCCATTCACCTTGGCAAAGATCGTGTTCGCGTTCCGGGTATCCTTGACAGTCCCGAGGAGACTTTCAATCCCTTTCTGCCGCGAATAAACCTTCGTTACGGCTTCACCGACAGCGTCAACCGATTCCTGCACGCCGGCCCCCGCCGTATAAAGTTCCTTCACCGTCAGGACCATGCTGTCCTTGGATTGCTTCGTGCCTTCGGAGCATTGCACCGTGAAATCACCCGCGCCCCAGTCGGCCGTCGCCGTCACCGACAGCTCGTAAATCCCGGTCTTATTGATCTCGGTCATTTTGACGCCGTTATAATCCGGTAGAATTGTCCCGTCCGGCTTAAAAATGGTCAGCACAGGAGCGAGCCCGCTCGCCGTCCGGTACCGGACCTTGATCTCGTCGTCCTCCCTCAGGACCGTGTTGCGCGTAAGCATCTCGCTCATCACACCCTTTTCCAAATCCGCCAGGATCTTGGCCGGCAAAGTCGTCGTCACATTGGTCTGGATCGCACCCACCGAGCTCTGGACCAGATCGACTTTGGTCGCCGTGCTGGCAACATTAGTGTTCACAGTAGTCACCTGTGTCCCAACGGCCTCCACCTTGGAGGTCAGCGCAGCGGCAGTGGTATCGACTTTGGTACTGACGCCGGCCACAGCAGTTTGCACCGAAGTGACCATTCCACCCAAGGTCCCACCGATGGGGACTCCCAACTTGCTTATAATCTCGTTCCCTACTTTCTGCGTGTTAGTCACGGTGAACGTGGTGCCCGCTTCATAAAGGGTCCCATCTCCCAAAGAACCACCGTAATAAATACGGCATCTGGCAAAGTAGGTCTTGCCTGAAGTGAGAACCTTCCCTAAACCGTTTGCCGCGCTCGTGACAATGTCCGAAAGCTTGCGCACATAGGTCCCGTTGCCTATGTCTGAAGGGGGCGGCGGCGTCAGCTCGAGGGTCGTAAGCCATGTCTGGGTGGCATCGTCAAAAACATCAACAAACGCCCGTCCGAGAATATTCGTGGGACTATTCAAGATGAGTTTGCCGCGCCTCTCCAGCCACAGGCGGATGTAGAGATCGTCATTATCTTCATCGTAAACGAAACTTGGCATCACCCGATAGTCGGCCGTCGCCTCGGTCAGCGTCGTCATGTAACGGGTCCAGTGAATCACGTTATCGTAATCGCCGTCGCCGCCGTCTGCCGTGACGCCAACGATCTCTTCGGCAGTAAAGTCGATATATTTATCCAAGGACATGATGAATGTGTAAGTCCCGTAAGGCAGGTTTAAGCTGAACGGGCTATTGCCCGTGACCGGGCCGTACACAGTGGTCGTTACTGAACCTACCGTCTGCTGTACCGTTAACGAAACACCGGCCAGATGCGTGGCGGTCACCGTATCTTTGACGTTCAATTCGATCGCATAGATTTGATCGACCTGAACCGCGCTCGACGGCCCGGAAGCTGTCACGCCCTGAGATGTCGCATTCAGCGTCACCGCACCTGGATAGGAATCGCACCATACTGAGAAATTATTGAAAGTCGCCAGGCCCGCGGATGCTGTCACGGTTGCCGTAGCTCCCGCGCCCGTATGCACACCCGTGCCGGAGGGTGTGATGGTGATCTCCGCGGTGCTGGAGGATGTATTGCCATAAGCATCCGCAACGCTCAGAACGAAAGGCTTCCACGGAGCATTCGCCGCGACCTTCGCAACAGGCTGCGTGTTCCAGAAGAGCTTTGAGGCCTCGCCGCCACTCACCGTGATCGACAAATTGCTCAAAGTCGAGGAGCTGAGCACCGTATCCGATACGGAGATCGTGGCAGCCTCGGCTTTATAAAGCTTCATGATGAGCTGAAGCATTTTGGCCGGATTGTTCACCCCACTCGCGAAATCCACAAGCGTGGATTCTCCCGTGGAGAGCCCGAAGGATCTGATTGCTCCCACCGTGTCCGTGCATGTGGGGCTGGTGTCATTTGCGGAAACGTTTGCGCCGCTGAAGATAAGCCCCTTCTCTCCCGAATAATCTTTATCGATGTTACCATTCGCATCGATCGCCTTGATCGCAAGAGAAATGCTATCCCCTGCGGCCATGGAACTCGCACTGCCTGTGATCTTCAGATCGGTCGCGACGACTGCCACCGTCGAAGTTCCGGTGATCGCGGAGGTCGCTCCAAAGGTCGACCCCAGCGTCGCGTCCACCGTGACATCCGAGCCGGCGGTCTGGGTGAAACCCAGCGTCTTGCCGTCCGCACCCGTGGGAAGCGGCTTCTTCAGGATCACGCTGAGAACGTATGTCTTCGGAGCCAACGTATTGTTATCGGGAACGGTGAATATCTCGCTTGTCCCGTCCCCAAAAGTGATTGCACTCGCCCCCACCGTACCGAGACGGACCGTCGTACCGTCCGTGATCCAGGCGTCAGCAATATAGGCCGTCCAGTCCCCCGCCGTATCACCCGCCCCGCGGTGGATAACGATCTTCGTGATCATTCCGTCGCGACCATCTGTCCCCGCGTCCGTGATCTTGAAACCGTAGACCGGCACCTTATTTCCGGCAACATTCGCGATAGAGGAGACCGAACCAGTGATGTTGGCCGTGGTCTTCTCTCCGGCTGACAAAGCAGTCGCTCCGAGATCTGTCGTGGTGGCAAGCGTCGTAGGCGTCGAGTAGATCGGGGGAAGGCTTACGCCCGCAACCGTCGCCTTCAGATAGATCTGTTCGGGATAGGGGTAACTGATGTTGGTGAAGATCGCCAGCCCGTTATTCAGCGCCTGCGTGGTCGTACCGGCTAACGTCCCATTCGCCGGGATCGTTTCATTCACATTCCTGACAGCCTCCAGATGGATACTGCCAACAGCAGAACTGCACGCGTTGCCGTACTGGTCGCCTGCCGCCACTTTGGGCTGAGGCGACAATAGCTGCTTGGTGATTCCATTCAAGGGAGGTTGCGTGTCAAAATTGAGCTTGTTGATCGCACCCGCCGTGATCGTGATCGTATTGGAGGGTTCGTTTGCAACGCTCTTGGGCAGCGTCGAAATATCCGCGCTGATCTTCGTATTCTGCGCTCGATATAAAGTCGCGCTTAGTGACGCCGGTGACGAACTGCCGCTCGTAAAAGTCACAGGACTCACGAAAGAGTCCAGGGACAAACCGTCCGGCGAGTTCGCCGTGCCGCTCAGCGACCACGAAATATCTTTAGCTCCGGAATAAGCAGTGCCGCCGTTGGTGGTATCACAAAGATTGCCGAAAGGATCGACGACCGTCAGATTCGCGTTAAAGTTGAATTGCGTGCCGGCCACCTGCGGCGAAGTGACCGGACCGTCGAATGTGACGTGATCCGCGGTTCCGTGCTTCACCGAGAGATGCAGATCATTCGTGTCAGAGGTCGCGGCGGACCCGGCAGTCGCTTTGATCACAACGCTCTCGACCTTGTAAAGTTTTAAGGAGGCCGTTGCCTGTCCACTGCCTGAACCAAAAACCAGGGACGTCGCGTTCCCCAAAGCGATATTGTTCACCGTTGGCGCCTGTCCCGAGGGCGGTAAACTTGCCGTGTCAAACGTCACATTGATCGTGCCGGCATTCGTCGCCGGGTTGTGATACTGGTCGAATGCCGTGACTGTAATATTCCTCGCAACCCCGGCAATCATGATACTTGTGTCGGTCGCACCAACAGTAAAGTAGTTGATATTGTCGGGAATGATCGTAATTGCCTGCTGGCTTAGGGCGCCGTCCGGCAAAGATTGCCCGCTCACCCGCGTAGCGATCAGAGTCACGTTCCCGGCCGCGGTATGTTTATAGTAGAACTGAGCGGTACTCTCGCCGTTGGCCATAGTGACCTGCGCGGGATTAAGGAGAGTCGTACACCCGCTGTCGCTATAGAACGCCCCCGTCAATGTCGGCGATGTAGTCAACCCAAAAACGGTGTCTTGATTGACAGCCACTGCATTTTCAAAACTGTCCCGGGCCGTAATCGTAAATGCCGTCGAAGGCGAGCCCGCCGTCACAGAGCCCGGCCCGGTCAACACGATCTTTGACGCTCCGGGCGACGTCGCCGTCGCCGTGAAATCTTTGGTAAGGGCGCCGTAAGTGACCCGGACGAGGTAATTACCGGTCACGGTGCCCATTTTGACCGTGGTCGTCGAAACCTGGCCGCTTGAATTCGTCACGGCGGTGGCAGGCGCCACCGATTGGGAAAGCGCGCCCTCAGGCACGGAGGAAAAACTAAACGCGACCGTCTCGTTCGGGACCGGATTTCCGTCTCCGCTCGCGACATCGACCAGCTTGCACACGAGAGGGCTGTCCAGATTGAGATTGATCGACTTCGACTGTCCGTCGCCGCTGACAAGATAGATACCGCGCGGCGTTCGGCCTGTGGCCATGAAATTCTGTGCCGTCCCGTATCCGGTCGGCGTAGCCGTCACCGTATAGGCTCCGTCCGTAGCTCCAAAAGTCGCGATCGTGGAGGCCTGCCCGCCCTGATCGGTATCGGCACTCGTCGGATTGAGTGTCATCGTCCCCGGCCCGGAATATGAGAACGCGATCGTCTGTCCCGAAACCGTATTACCGTAAGCGTCCGTCACCGTCACAAGGATCGGACTCGGCAGCGCCTTGGCGGTCTTGCCCACCTGGGTATCACCGCTAGTCTTCGAAAGCACGCTCGGACTTGCCGCGGCCACATCTGCCGAAACTGCATGCATAATATAAGGCAGTCCGGTGCCCGGATTGACGGGAGATGTAATCGAAATGGCTGCCGTCTCCCGTTTATAAGCCATCAGAGTCGCGCCTCCGGATTGAGTGACGCCGCCATAAAATCTTACCGTCGCATTATTCCCGAACCACGAACCTTCAAGAGTGGGATGATTGACGCCGATCGTCGCAAGGCCGCTAAAGACCAGGGTCTTGTTCGTTCCGTTCACGGAATCGCCATAATCTTTATCCACGTTCTTGTTCGCGTCCACGGCCCGCAGGATAAGCTCCGTGGCCGAGCCCGCGGTCAAACTCAGAGACGAGCTCCCTGAGGAAGCGTCCACGATCTCCCAGTGCGTCTGGTTAACGACGATCGTCCCGGTCACCATCGCCACCGCACCGGAACTTTCTGTCAGCATCTGCGAAGAGCCGGTCGCGTGCACGTCCACGAGCGTCTCATTGGTCGTAAAAGTGTAAGTATCACGTTCCGTGGCGGCGAGCTTGCCGTCTTTCATGTAAATGTAAA
>SESF01029979.1_pt1 | contig 14919 bp, 12 predicted proteins | sample 3171521 | NCBI WGS metagenome assembly SESF01 (sample SAMN10866945, study PRJNA518727) | freshwater metagenome | biome: subpolar coniferous forest; feature: holomictic lake; material: water; isolation source: holomictic Lake 227, 6 m and 8 m depth | place: Canada: near Kenora, Ontario | collected...
CTTTGAAGTCTCAAGCAATAATTCCATCAATCTTAACGTCATCCACGCTGCGCCATTGTCCGACGCCCGATAGCGCCGTAGTTCCTGAATAAATTACACGGTTCGAGGCGAGAAAATATAATGAAATTGCTATCTTGAGGGCGCGACCATCGGTAAAGTAAGAGAAAAGCATGCGCCTTCTCCGGCATTGCTTACGACATTGATCCGTCCACCCAAAATTCGAGTTACTATACTATAGACCAAATGCAGGCCCAGTCCGCTGCCGCCCGTTCCCATCTTGGTTGTAAAAAACGGGTCAAAGATTTTAGATTGAATTTCAATCGGGATACCGTTACCGTCATCCGTGATCGTTAACTGTATTACTGCCGCATCTTGTGCATCAATTCCTTTTGTACCGATAATACGCAGTAGTCCAATATCACGGCTTTCAAATCCATGAATAAAAGCATTGGTTACAAGATTAGTTATTACTTGACCATATGCCCCCGGGAAGCCATCGATAATAATACCTGCGGGAATGTCAAGATCGATAGTGATTTTACGACGTTTAACCATTGGCCTCAGCGTTGACATGACTTCGGCGGTAACAATACGACAATCAAAACAGCGACGTCGTTCACTAGTCTGATCAACGGCGACTTGCTTAAAGTTAGAAACCAAGGTTGATGCCTGTTGTAAACTGTGCAAGATCATGTTGCTTGCTTGGGTCATATCCTCAAGAAAACTACGTAAGGTCGAGCGCCGCAACCCCCCCTGCTCAACCGTCGCAACAAAGCACGCAGCTTTCTGCTGAAGTGAGGTTGCGACGGTGACCGAAGTCCCGATCGGCGTATTAACTTCGTGTGCGATCCCGGCAACTAACGCACCGAGACCTGCCAACTTCTCACTGCGGACCAACTCGTCCTGCGCCTGTTGCAAGGAGCGCAAAGCCGTTTCCAAAGCACCGGTGCGCCGACGCTCCCGATCCTCTAATTCGGAATTAAGGGCACGGATGCGGTCTTCGGCCTCTCGTCGAGCGGTAATATCGGCCAATGTGCCTTCTATTCGGATAGAAACTCCGTTCTCACGCACAATTCGAGCACTACAAGATATGGTAATAATACGGTTGTCACGACATTTCATTTGAACTTCATAACCATGAACACGACCACGATGTTCTAAATCTTTTAGTAATCGCTCGCGATCTTTCGGGTTAACATAAAGTTGCTGTGAAATATCGGTTACAGCCTTCATCAAGCTATCAACCGACTCATAACCCAGCATTATGGCAAAAGCATGATTAACCGAAAGCAGGTGTCCGTCCAGTGTGGTTTGGTAAACACCTTCAACAAGATTTTCTAACAACTCACGATACCGTGCTTCGCTGGCAATCAATGCTATCGCATTTTCTTTGAATGCTTGAACCGCCGCTGCCATGCGGCCGATCTCATCTCGGCGATCAAGAGCTGGGACTTCAACTTCAGTATTACCACTGGCAAGTGAGGTTATCGCCCCGGCCATGCGCAAAATCAAACGAGAAATGCTAATACCGACAAACGAAGCAATGATTATACTAAAAATTAACGCAATTAGCGGTAGCAAAATATTAAGCCTGCGAATTTCCCGGATGGTCTCGCTTATAACACTGACCGCAGTACTTTGTCCGGCGAAATATGATGCCCGTAATTCGCCAATATCCGCAGTCAATCGTGCGGTTGAAGCAATAAATTCACGGTCAATATCAGGTAATTTGCCAGTAGACTCAACCAGTCCATCAATATTTACAATAAGATTTGGCAGCTTATCAACTAATTCACTTCGTATACGCAATGCAATTGGTAAATCCATAATTAATGACTGTATTTCATTGAGCTGTAATTTAAAGTTATCAATATTCCTAAATATTGCCTCGCTTTCGGCAGGATCACGGCTTATAGCGTAACGATAACCATAATCAACCGTATCGAACAGTTTGCGCTCAAGCTGTGTCGCAATTGAGCGAGCTTCATAGCGGTCGGGAGGAATGCCACGCTCGATCAAGGCTTCAATAATACGTCGAAGATTTGGCACTGAATTCTTTATATCATTGGTGTTATCGCGCCTTCTGCGGATCAGATCAATCATTGCCGTAAACCGGCTGAGATAACCGTCCTGACGCACTGCAATTTCGGCCAAGCGACCTTGATTGTCATGTTCAGTTACTGCCCGACGCAATTGCATTAAAGCTGGAGTCAACGCTTTTGCCGCATGTTCTGCGGCGTCAATCTCCAACTCATTTTGCGTCAGCGCGGCTTGCTTTAGCAGAGCACCGGCGATCATTAATGCTGCATCGTAAGCCTGAGCCGCTTGTGCGACCCGACCGGTAATTTCAACTTCTCTCAACACGTGTTCAATTTTGTCCAGCCCCGGAACGGAACTGATTCCAAGCGCGCCAATCACCGCCAGCACGATCAGAAAGCCACCGAAAATCTTTGTTCGTATTGATAGCCAGCCGCGTACCATGATTTCGTTCCGCGGAAAAGAGGTCAAGAGCTAAAAAACTTCTTCTCGATGAGCGTCTCTGAGTCAGGATGACCGTAAAGGTACCCTTGCGCTTCATCGCAGCCTAATCGAATTAGCTCCTGTTCCTGCTCAATTGTTTCAACGCCTTCGGCAATTACGTCCAACCCGCGCTCGTGCCCGGCTTTAATAATCATCGCAACCAAGCTCCGACTTTCAGAGCGGCTGCCAAGGGTGGTAACAAAGGAACGATCGATCTTAATGTGATCAACCGGTAGTTGGTGCAGTCGACTCAGGGAAGAATATCCGGTACCAAAATCATCAATGGCAATGGCAATGCCAAATTTACGCAAAGCGTGCATGGTGTCGACAAATGTACTGTCTTCCATATCCATTGTCTCGGTAAGTTCAAGGTCCAGAAATTTCGGATCAATTCCGGTTTTAGCGATCACACGCTCGACCATGGCTAAGAACCCCGGCTCACGCATTTGACGCACCGACACATTAACTGCCATTCGGATAGAAAGTAACCCTCCCTTTGACCAGTCCCGCTGCTTCAGACAAGCCTCGGTTAGTACCCATTCCCCGATATCAACAATTCGTCCGGACTCTTCAGCGGCCGGAATGAAAACGTCCGGCGGAATCAAGGTGCCATCGGCGCGCCGCCAGCGCAGCAGTGCCTCAAACCCGGTGAGCCGCGGCGAGCCGCCACCGGGAGCCTGAGCGCGGTTCCACCCCGACAGTTGTAACAGTGGCTGATAATAAACTATAAATTCCTTTGAATGCAATGCCTCACCTAAATATCCGACAAGCCTCAAGCGATCGCGCACTTCATTCTCCATCGCAGCGATAAATCGCCGCTCGTACCCACGACCGTTATTCTTAATTTGTGCGAGAGCCATGCCTGCTTGACGTATCAGTCGGTCCGCATCCTGGTCACCAGGATCAGAAATTGCATAGCCAATCCTCGCTGAAACAGCAATATCACTACCAAAAATAGTAAAAGACGAAGCGAAATTAGATCGAATTCCATCAAGAGTAGCTCGCCCTTCTATGTCGTCGATTTTCATAGAAAGTAGACCGAAGGTATCATCCGAAAGTCGCGCCAGGAAATAACCGTCACTAAAGTACTGTTTTAGTCTATGTGCAATCAATTTTTGCAATCTGTCGCCAACTTCATTTCCTAAAACGGTAATAACAGACTCATAATGAACGACTGAAATAATAAATACTGCCGGTCGTAACTGTAAATTAGCGGCACAGGCTGTCAATTCGGTCGGCATAATGAGCCCGAGCATCACCGCCTGATGAAAGCTGTATCGATTGGGAAGCCCGGTCAAAGAATCCAAAAACGCCAGCGACTCGATATGCTCAAACATGCTGGCATTGTCAAATCCGACCGCGATATTACCGGTGAAGACTTGCAATAGTTCGCATACAACATCGCTCAGCGGCGCGTCGATTGAGACATGGACCGCGATGTCATCCCCGGAAGGGGCAGCGATGTACAGAACAAAATAGTGTGAATTAAACCGGCTCTGTTTAGCTTCAAGCACTTCTTCAATACCACGGATAATAGACAAATCTCCTACCTGGGTCAGCAGCGACCCGGCCAAACCGGCAAACCGCCCGGTAGAGGCGAATATATATGGAGAGGCGCTATCTTCCATTTTATCCGGTGTGCCGTAGACGGATAAGTTATTAAATTCTCCGATTCGAAAACAAATATCATGGCGCCTCGCAAGAACAATGCCCTCGCAGCTTAGTCCAAGCAATCCGCTGATTTGACTCAAGACGCCTTCGGAAAATGAGCACAACTGACGTCGACGACCAAGGTCGGCGGCAGCATCGATAATGCGCTGCAATCCATGCCGGCTCAACTCAATCGTTTGTATCCGGTGATACGACCGCAGCGCCGACACCATGGTCGTGAACAGTCGAACCTGGGTCAATTCGGCCTTCGACCGGTAATCATCGATATCATAGGCCTGAATTACCCGCATTTCCGGTGCATAGCCCGGTTGGCCGGTCCGTAAGATGATGCGCGATGCAGCCATACCCATGTCAAAGCGAATAAACTGCACAAGATCCAGTCCTGCACTGTCCGTTTCCATGACAACGTCAAGGAGAATGACTGCAAAATCTTTATCCGCAGTCAGCACTTCCCGTGCTTCCGTTGCTGAATAAGCATGAACAAAGCTAAACTTTCGCCCGAAAACCGTCAAATCATATAAAGCGAACACGGTTCCCCGGTGAACTTTGGGATCATCATCGATAATAAGCACACGCCAAGTAGCCGACTTACTTTCTATATGCTTATCCGGCTCCGGATCATCAAGTACTTCGATGACATCGTCCAATTCGAGGGCCCCCGGATCATCGGCGAACGAATAAATTTTAGACAACCGACGCCTCCGTATTCTTCTACCATCCGGTTACCATCCGGTTGCAAAGTACCTTTCAGACTAAGCCATCGTCACGTCCGTTACCAGTGCAAATATGTCTCAAGCGATGGCAGGAATAAACAGGGTAAACTCAGTCCCCGAACCAAGTTGACTGTTAACTGAAATTGCGCCCTGCCAATTCCGCAGAATGCCATAAACCACTGAAAGGCCCAGTCCGGTGCCGTGACCTGGCGCTTTAGTAGTAAAAAAAGGTTCAAACACCCGCGCAATGGTTTCTTCATCCATGCCGGGGCCATTGTCGGCAATACTGATCATCGCATAATTGCCGGGTGAAATGCCGAGCACAAAAGCCTGAAATGGTGCGACTCGGCCGGGTCGGACTGAGATTACAACTTTACCTTGCCCGTTAATTGCGTGGGCGGCGTTAGTCAGCAGATTGCTGAACACTTGGGTCAGTTCAACCGTATTGATACGGGCGGTTCCGACACCGGACTCCAACCCTTCAACCGTAACGATTAAAGAAGCCGGCAATAAGTCGCGGACAAAGTCGATTGCCGTAATCAGCGCCGTTGAAAGATCGGTTTCAATTAGCTCGACCCCATCTCCCCGAGAAAATCTAAGAATTCCACGCACGATATCACGTGCTTTTTCGGTACTGGAAATTACACGGTCAAGATAAACGGCTGCATGCGGAAAATTCTCAATAACCGTTGCCTGCGCTAATTCACTATAAGTCAGAATCGGTTGCAGTAAATTATTAATTTCATGTGCGACACCGCCGGCAAGTTGTCCGAGCGCCTGGAGCTTCTGTCGCCGCTGATCTTCTATAATTCGCTGCCGACTTTCGGTGATATCGGTGTAAACCCCGATCAGGGCTGACACCATTCCATTGCGTGACAGCGGGGTCATGCGCAATTCACACCAGAAGGACGAGCCATCCTTGCGATAATGCACAATTTCGACATCTATCGGTCTGTTTGCACCCAGCGCTTCCTTGAGGCGGTCAAGGATCTCGGGGTCGGTTTCGGGGCCATACAAACAAGAGACGCTCCGCCCGACTAGTTCATAGAGAAAAAATCCGGTAATCCCGGTAAAAGCTGCATTTACATAAAGAAAAGGAAAGTCAGGTCGCGTGGCATCACAAATAGAAACCCCAACCGGACATGACTCAAGGGCAGCCGACAGTAATTCACCCGGCAAATGCCCATTCGTTCCGTTCTCAAATTCATTCTGATTCACGATAAGTCCCGTTCGGTATCCAGCATCAATTCACGGAACATCCGGACCATCGGTTGGTCAAGATGGTTGATCATATCACCTGTCATTATCGTCAAAGCATTTTCCGCCGTCATCGGCGGTTTATAGGGCCGGCGGTCGGTCAACGCACTGAAAACATCAACAATTGCGGCCATTCGGGCCAGTTCATTTATCTCTTTACCTTTTAGCCCATGAGGATAACCGGTACCGTCAAGTTTCTCGTGATGCTGAGCGGCAATAATCATGGCCCCCTTGGGAATGTCTAATCCGGCTTGAAGCACTTCGATCGTAACCGGAACATGCGTGCGCATGACTTCCAGCTCGCCGGCATCCAACCGCCCCGGCTTATTCAAAACATCCAGGGGGATCATCATCTTACCGGTGTCATGAACCAACCCGCCGCAAGCAAGCTGCATTTGTTCCGACTGATTAAGCCCGATCACATGCCCGAACAGGCACAGCATCGTTGCAACCTTGACCGAGTGAGCATAGGTATAATTATCGTGCTCTTTGACCCCGCGCAGTAAGGTTTGAAAATCATGATGACCGACGACTTCGACCAGCGGCGCGCATGCTTGTTTCATTATTGAATATTCGAGCCGAGACCCGGTCTCTATAATTTCGGATAAGCTGTTGAAAACATCGAGAGTGCCCTTCAGGGCTGCTCGTTGTACCGGTGGAAGCGCTTCCCAGCGTGCCTCAACCCGCCGGTTGAGCTGCGAAGTAATGCATTTCATCAGCGCGCTGTAACGGAACGGCTTGATCAGCCAAGCATCGGCACCGCATTCGCTTCCCAAATCGTGAACTTCGGGTTCTGCCCGCCGGGAGGTTATCACCATGGGAACTTCGGACAATCCCCGCATACGGTCGCGCCGCAGCAGCCGCACAAACTCGTAGCCCCCGCGCGGTGGCGTCAGGTCATCGATCAAGATCAGATCGGCAGCGACGCGGCCTAACTCCCGGAATGCGGCCTCGGTATCACTAAATTCCAAAACACGATAAAAATTTGCCAGCGCCCCGGCAATCTGATGGCGATGCCGGCCGGCCGGGTCAACAATCACAAGAAGCGGTATTTGACGATCATCGGTCATGGTTACCATTATCGGACCATGGTCTTCGGCATCGTCGCCATTTTCGACCCTTACTGCGACTGACCATCATGGCATGATAAAGACATGTCCAAGCACGCCTTGCAACACCTGACGGTCAACGAACTCTCGGCCCGGCGGCGCCGACCGGCGTTACGGGCCGGTGCATGGTATCATTTCAGCTCAGTGAAACTTATAGCGACGTCGCTTTCGTTTCCACTTGTTTTCATTGCTTTGCAAAAAGAATTTGGAAAACTCCGGTTTATCTGTTATTGAATGAGCTGTCGGGTGGCAGGGTCGCGGCGCCTTTTCGGGTGTCGCGTTTATTTTGCGTTAACCCGTGCTCTCACCGTCAAGGATTTCATTTGTCTACTTTAATTGCGCCGGCTTTTGCCGACCTCGGACTAATCCCCCCCCTGCTTAAAGCGATTGAAGGCTGCGGCTATCAAGCCCCCACTCCGGTTCAGGTGCGCGCCGTTCCGGCGGCCTTGGCCGGTCGCGATCTGATTGCATCGGCCAACACCGGCACCGGCAAAACAGCGGCGTTCGTGCTGCCGGCCTTGCAGCGATTGGCGCTTAATCAGCGCCCGGTCGGCAGCTTCGGCCCGCGCATTCTTATTCTGTCGCCGACCCGTGAGTTGGCCTCGCAGAGTTTAGAAGCGGTCCGGCGCTATTCAAAGTTCAGCCGCGTCAATACCGGCGTTATCGTCGGCGGCATGCCCTATCGTGAACAACGGCGTTTACTTGAGCGGCGGGTTGATATCATCGTAGCGACCCCCGGACGTCTAATCGACCACTTGGACCGGGCGTGGCTTGATTTGTCGAGTGTCGAGTTTTTGGTGCTCGACGAAGCCGACCGTATGCTCGATCTCGGCTTTCTGGAGCCGGTCGAAAAGATTGCAGCCGCCTGCCCGGCTTCACGCCAGACTTTGCTGTTCACCGCAACCGTCGATGCGCCGATGGTCAGGCTGGCCGCCCGTTTGTTACGCGATCCCGAGCGGATCGATATCGCCGGCCGTCAGGTCGCCCATGAAGCGATCGAACAGCGGCTTTTGCGGGCCGATGATCTTGACCACAAGCACCGCTTGCTGACCCATTTGGCCGGCTGCGACGACGTCGCCAAGGCGATCGTGTTTGCGGCGACCAAGCGCGACGCCGACCGATTGGCGGAGGATTTGGGGGCAAAGGGCCATGCCGCCGCAGCCCTTCACGGCGACATGAGCCAACCCCAGCGCAACCGTACACTTGATGCTCTGCGCCGTGGCCGGATTCGCTTGCTGGTTGCGACCGATGTCGCGGCGCGCGGCTTGGATGTGGCCGACATCACCCATGTTATCAACTTTGATCTGCCGCGGGTTGCCGAAGATTATGTTCACCGGATCGGCCGTACCGGCCGTGCCGGTGCCTCGGGCATCGCTTATTCCTTTTACACCGGTAAGGAAACCGGGCAGGTCCGAGCGATCGAGCGTTTCTTGGGCAAGCCGTTGCCGGCACACACTATTCCGGGACTGGAGCCTCGCGCAATCGTTCGCCGCCCGTCGCCGCCCGCCGTGGCGGCCGCCCGCAAAGGCCCGCCCCCCCGGACAACCGGGAGCCGTAAAGCTCCCGGCGCCGAAAAAGGCGATGCCCCTATTTTGCGGACAGGGCGTCGACCATCCGCTTAATCGCGGCCATCTGTTTGCCGGTCTTGCGGTAATATTCGCCGGGGCTATCGTAACCCCACCAATCCCAACACCCGTTGGGATTGAGTCCGGCGAGTGACATCATCGCAACGACTTCCGGATAGAGAATTACGATCCGGTTGGCTTCAGCCCAGGCATTATAGCCGGCGTCTGAAATAAAGGCGTTACCGATACGCGCTGTTGCCTGCTTACAGCCATGAAAGGCGATATGCAGTTTGCAGCGCGGAGCGGAGCCGTCCTTGCAGGCGGTCGGAATATAGATATGGCCTTCTTTGGCCATACTGTGATCTTCGGGATTATTGATATAGGCGCTTTGGTCAAAGCTGGTCAGGTTCGCGGCGACTTGCGTGACACCGGCTGTTGCCGGATCGACCAATGGAGCGGAGGCTCCGTAGATATGCGAGAGCAAGGCTCCGGCGCTATCATAGTTACAATTATTGACATAGGTGCACTGGTTCGACTTAACCGTATTATCACAGGCTTGAGAGCACCCTTGTGACTTGGGATTATTATCGATAAAGGCGTGCCGAGCATCCGGGTTCTTAACGAACTTGATCAGGCTTTGGTCTGTGATGAAGGCTTTATAGAATTTATCGGTCGCCTCCATCACCGACGGCACCACCGTGGTATCATTCGCGCCGCTGAACATATAGACGCGATGCTTGGCGATGTTGGCGGTCGAGTCGATTGCGCCGTCTTTGCCCAGGAATTTCGCATCCGATATCAGGGTCGGCAGTGCCGGACCACCCATCTCTCCCGCCATGCAGCGTACCATTTGGCCGGTCAGCATGTTGAGCACGTCATATTTGGCGCAAAGATAGGGACCGCCGGCCACAATCCCCACCCCCATGACCGACTCGGAAAAGGCCACCTCAAACTGACCGGCCATATAGGCCCCTGAAGAAATGCCCGAAACCGAGACAGCTTGAGTGTCGATATTCAATTTCGGCAAAGGTTCCGCCGCAGAGGCACCTCCCAATACTATAGCCGATATCAATAGCGACGCCCCGAGTGTGCGTACATATGTATTCATCGCGTACCCCTGGATATGACGCTTCATTTCATTATGAAATGGCGATTTACCATTATACTAAGCAACTTCATATAACGACAAGCCTGCCCTGTTTTGGGCTGACCGTCCGAACTCCGGCATTCCCTTTTCGAGCGATCTTAGATAACACTGAGCGCAGAGTTGATTAGCGGGTGACGCACGGTGAATCTGGACACGGATACGGCGCTATCGGTTCGGTTGGAGGCTATCCAGTCGCTGGCTGAGGTTGCGCGCACGGCTTTGCCGCTCGGAATGAACTCGGTTTTTCTCGGAGCCGACGGATTGTTGGCAATTTCGCGCCCGCCTCGTCCATCGCGCTTGAAGTTTTTTGTCGAGGAGCTTCAATTTCACGTCGCGGTCAGCCCCGAGGACTCGGACGCGATTTGTCAAATTTGGGCGGAGTGCGGTTACGTTCCCTATACGGTTGAATCAGCGGTACGCCGACGCGACGTATTGGCGGTCTTGCGGGCGGCGCAAGGTTTACCGCGCGCGCGTTTCGTCCTGGAGAGCGGCCAGAAAATATTGCTGGTTGCAGACAGCCGCATTGCCGGCGCTGTGACGCCCGAAGTGCTGATTTACGAGGCGGTTGAACTGATTCGGGAAGCCCGGCCTTATCTGCGCCTGTTGGCCGAATCATTAGGGAACTGATCAGGGACCGGAACGAACCGGTGGGACCGCCCGCAAATAATCGAGAATCGCCTTGCGGTCGGCCAAAGTTAAGCGCGATGTCGAGTTGCGCACCACTTCGGCCATGCTGCCACCGATCACATCCCCATCGGGAAGCAACCCGATTTCAAGCAGCAACAACAGGTCGGCATCCGACCATTTACCGATCCCGGTTTCGGGGTCAGGGGTAATATTGGGTGCCCACTCGCCACCCTCGCTGCGGCGCGCCCCGGAAAAGGCCCGACTTTCATCAAAAGCGCCGCTCCAGTTGCGCGGCGTGTGGCATTCCCCGCAATGGCCGAGCGCGCGGACCAGATATTGGCCCCGGTTCCATTGCACTGAACGATAAGGATTCGTGTTGAGCGGACCCTCTTTGTGATACAGCAACTTCCAGCCCGGCATCATCAGGCGTAACATGAACGGGTCTTTAAGCTCATGAGGACGGTTTGGCCGGGCGACCGGCTCTCGCGTCATCAGATACGCTTTAAGATCAAGCAAATCGGCATCGTCGATCGCCGCATAAGAGGTAAACGGAAAGGTCGGCAACAGTGAAGTGCCGTCACGAGAAATACCGGAGCGCATTGCACGAAAAAAAGCGGCAACTCTCCAACTCCCGATACCGTAAATCGGATCGGGCGTGATGTTAGGGGTGTAGAAAGTGCCGTAACCGGTGATCAGTGCCCGCCCGCCGGCTAAAGCCGGCCCGCCATGTTGCTCGTCGGTATGACAGCCGAGGCAGCCGGCGGCATCGAAAATATATTTGCCGCGCGCCACCTGCTCGGCCACGGGGTCGGGTCGGTTGCCGGCCATGGCCGGGGCCACACCAAGCCCCAGACACACCGACAACAGACACACCGACAACAGAAACGCCGGCAACAGAAACGCCGGCAACAAGAGCAGCGGCAGGAAAACCGCCCGATTAGTTCGGTGGTTGCTCATGGCAATTTCTGCCGGAACAATTCATGACATGCGGCGCAGGCTCCGCTCACCGCCGCGGCCCGAGTTCTTACCGTTGCAATATCATGAGCCGTCGCCGCTGCCGCCAAATGCCCCGCGGCCGTTGCAAGCGCACGAGCCTGTTCTTTGAAAACCTCCGGGTGCTCCCAGATTTCAGCGCGCGCCGCACTGCGGTCGACGCCAACCGCGCTGCCTGGTGGAAACAGCACCCCGGTTCCCATGACACCGGCGACGCCCCGAATGATTTCGGCTCCGGCCGCAACTTCAGCCAAGGTAGCACCCTCGTTTTTGAGGAATCGGCCAACCACTTTCATGGCCGCGCTCATTTTCCGAATCTCCTGCTGGCGCTGTTCAATAACTTTTGCAATATCGGGCTTTACACTATCTGCGGACACGTCGGCTCCGATCGCCGGGGCAAACCGCACCAGCGTCATCGTCAGCCCGAAGACTATCATCGCGCTCCTTACGCCAGCCGCCACCGTCATCAGTCATGCCTTTACCGTCATCGACAGTCGCTTTATAGGCAGAGCGGGGCCGACTCGTCACGGGGATTTAAGAAATTCCGAATCCTGTGCCCCGGTTGCCGCAGATCGCGTACTCTACACCCTGATTATCCGCTATCAAACAGGTTTGCCAATGAATGCCCCGACCTCCGTATGTGTTTATTGCGGTTCATCCAGCCGAGTGGCCGACGCTTACCTGGAAAGCGCGCGCCTTCTGGGGACTCTGCTGGCGCGCGCCGGCATCCGGTTGGTTTATGGCGGCGGGCGAGTCGGGCTGATGGGCATCATGGCCGACGCCGCGCTGGCTGCGGGCGGCCGGGTGCTCGGCATCATCCCCGAGCACATCCAGGCGCTCGAGGTCGATCACACCGGCTTAACCGAGCTGATCGTGGTCGACAGCATGCACGAGCGTAAGCGCATGATGGTTGACCGCTCGGATGCCTTCGTCGTGCTGCCGGGCGGGCTCGGCACCCTTGACGAGTGTTTCGAAATCGTGACCTGGAAGCAGCTGCGCCTTCACGACAAGCCGGTCATTATCGCCGATATCGAGGGTTACTGGCAGCCGCTGATCAGCCTGTTCGAGCATATCAACGCCTCCGGCTTTGTCAGCGGCGGTCATTCCCGGCTGTTTCAAGTGGTGGCGGGGGTCGAAGATGCGCTGACCGTTCTCGGGATCCAGCCCCCCTCACTCCAACAACCGCGACCAACCGCCTGAAATTGCACCATAGCCGACCGGGCGGGTCAGCGGCTCCAGGCGCAACGGCATTTCAAGCCGTTGCCCGGAATCGCGGCCGAGCGGCCGGGTCACCAGCTCGGCCCGACTGGCGGTGGGAACCAGCGGCAGCGCCCCCAGCGGTACGCTCAGCCGAAACAGGCCGTCGAACCGGTCACGCTGGCCCGGAAAGCGAACGCCCGAGCGCTCGGCTCCGGTCGTGCCGGTAAAGCTGGCGGCGATTCGGACTCCGTTATCGAAATTCCGCGCAATCTCAACGGTGGCGCCGAGATCGCCGCCCAGATAGCGCCCGGCATGGAGCGCACTGTCAACCCGACCGTCGGCCGATTCATAATAGAGGCTGGCATGACCGGTGACGGTGTCGGTCTCCGGCCGCAACAGCAACGTGTTGCCGGGCAGCCTTTTGCGCACGACATCGAGTTCGACACCCGCCGCTAAACGACTGCCCGGGGCACGGTAGAGAGCTTCACCGCCCACACCGCCATACATTTCTTCGAACCAGCCGATCGATAGTCGGGTGCGCCAGGACGGGTCGGGCTCGGCCAGCCAGGATACTGCGGCCCGCTCAAATAGATTTATCGGCGCGGCGTAGACATAGTCGATCAGATCGCTCCGTACCGGCAGATTGACCGGCGTTCCCAAAAAAGCCCGCACCAGCGTCCCGTCGAGTTGTTCCAACCGCGCCGCGGGAGTCCAGCGTCCGGTATGGCTGTAGACCAAGCCGTCCGCCACTTCCAACTCGCTCACGACATCGACCGATGCCCGCCACGCGGTTACTGTCGTTGATTCAAACGGGCTATATTCAAAACGCGACACGACTTGATAACGCCAGGGCGATTCTTTGACCGGACGCCAATCCTCGTGCAGTGCGGCCAGCTTCGCAACCGTGGTTCCGGGCTCGAGCCGGGCGCCGGTGCGAACTTCGGCGGCGCTGCCGAACCCCTGCCCCGCCCGCTTCAACTCGCTGACCGGGGCCGAAACCGCGACACCGTCCAATCCGCGAGTACTTGCGATCACCGTGACTTCCTCAATCGCGGGTGGGGCGCGGGCCGCCATGTCGAGCAACGCCCGCCCCACCGTTCGCGCCGGAGGCGATGCGTCACCGGCGCCGCGGGTCGGATCAAGCCAGGCAATCGCGCGGGCACCCTCGATCACAACTGAAGCCGTCGGCTCCGGCAAAGTCGCAGGCCCGAGACGCGGCACGCTTTCGGTCGCCGGATTAAGCAACAACGCCAGCCGCAGCATTACATCACGGCCATGCTCGTACCCGGCGCCGAACTCGAGCCACGACACCGGCCGATACGAAGCGCCGAGGTTGAAAGGCGAGCCGGCCACCAGCGCCGGGTTTTCCAGGCGATCGATCAGCCGACGATCCGGGCTCATTTCAAATTTGAGCGCCAAGCCGGGCAACGGTGTCTTCCAGGCCACGCCGCCAAACAAGGCGGTCCCGGAGCCGGTAAACCATGAACCGGGCCCGGCCAACGGATCGACAATTTTTCGCGGCTCGCCATAACGCCCGCCGAGCAAACCGAGCGGATTGGGCAGATAACCCGCCTCACCCAACCGGCCCCAGCCCAGCCCCAGACTGAAGTCGAAATCGTACCAGCGCTTATTCAGCACCAGATATTCCGAGGCAAAGCGGCCGCCGGCAAGATCACGTATGCCGAGTGCCAGTTCCGGCCGCCAACGGGTTTCCGTTGCCAGCCGCGCCTTCAACCCAAGCCCGGAATCAACGAGGCTCGGGATATCATCAAGTGCCGGTTGCAAAGTGGCGTGAAGCGTGCCTTCAAGCCAGGGCAATAGTTGAAAGCCGAGTTGGCCGTGGCGATACAGCCCACCCACCACCGCAGCCCCGATCACCAGCGAGCCGTCTTCCATCATGCGCGCAGAGGGGGTTTCCAGCAATCCGGTACCACCCGCATCGCTTTGGCTCGGCACTTGCTCCGCCTCGGCCACAAAGATCGGTCCGAGCGCCAACAAGCCGGTCAGCCATAGCACCGCAAACACACGCCCCGCATCCATTCGTTTTGCATCCCATTGTCACAGCGCAGTGATTCCAGACTGCGCCTGCAATGGCAATCAAAACGAGGCCGATTCTT
>SESF01003704.1_pt1 | contig 14910 bp, 12 predicted proteins | sample 3171521 | NCBI WGS metagenome assembly SESF01 (sample SAMN10866945, study PRJNA518727) | freshwater metagenome | biome: subpolar coniferous forest; feature: holomictic lake; material: water; isolation source: holomictic Lake 227, 6 m and 8 m depth | place: Canada: near Kenora, Ontario | collected...
TGGACAAACATCCGCACAACCAATTTCACTGGAAGCGATTGAACAAATTCAGGTGAACGTTTCGCCATACGATGTTAAACAAGGTGGATTTGCAGGAACAGGTGTTAACACCGTAACTAAAAGTGGTACAAATACCTTTAAAGGAAGTGTTTACCAATATTCCAGGAATGAAAATTATTTAGGTTACACTGCCGGGCCAACTACCGTTGTAAAAACTCCTTTTGATTATTCCATCCGGGGATTTAGTTTAGGTGGCCCAATTATCAAAGACAAACTGTTTTTCTTCGTAAGTGGTGAACGGGTCAGACAAGATGCTCCAGCAACGTCCTTGGCAGCTTCTGACGCAACTCATGCTGCGGGTGGAAACTATTCTCAGGCAAACGCAGATACTTTAACCGCTTTATCCAGTTTCTTAAAAACTAAGTACGGATATGACCCTGGCGCTTTCCAAAGTTATACCTTCAAAACTTATTCTGATAAAGTAACAGCCAAATTAGACTGGAACATTAACAGCAAGAATACTTTTACATTGAAGTATAACTATTTAAAATCTTCTGCCGATCAATTTGCATCTACCTCAAGACCAGGTTCCGGTCAAACAACTGGCGGACAACCAGGGACTTATTCAATGCCTTTCTATGGCAGCGGTTATGTGATCAATAACAACTTCAATATTTTAATTGCTGAATTGAATACTCATTTCAACAATAGGTTGTCGAATAAATTACAGGTTGGTTACACGGCATTGAGAGATTTCCGTTCTCCTCACTCCAGCAGTGCAACACTTCCATTGGTTGATATTTTAAACAATGGGAACATTTATACCACTTTTGGTTATGAAATGTACACCTACAACAACAAGTTAAATACCGACGTTTTACAATTAAACGACATCCTGACTTATTACAAAGGTGCTCATGAAATCACCGTAGGTACTCAAAACTCTATTAAGAAATATCAAAACGCATTTGCGCCAGGATATCAAGGTGTTTATCAATTCAATAGTTTGACTGACTTCTATAATTCAGCAAAAAACGGAACTGCAAACGCGAAATCATACTACCTGCAATATTCAGCTTTACCTGGTGGAGCTTTCCCTTGGGCCAATGCCGGATCAACAGAATTATCTCAGTTCATACAGGATAAGTGGAAAGTAACCAATGATTTCACCCTAACTGTTGGTTTGAGATTTGATGAAACCCTCTACAAACAGGTAATGACAGATAATCCAACCTTTGATGCATTAAAATTCAAAGATGGTTCGTCCTATAACATTGGTAAAGCACCAATGAATAATGTTATTATTTCGCCACGGTTAGGTTTCAACTGGAATCCTATGGGCGATAAAACATTACAAGTCAGAGGTGGTACTGGTATCTTCGCAGGACCTCCGCCATTCGTTTGGATTTCCAACCAGGCTTCGAACAATGGTATTCAATTTGGTTCATTCACCAAAAGCAAAGTAGCATTTAATGCTGACCCTACGGCCTACCTGCCAACAGCGGGAGCTGCTAATTCTTCTTACAGTACTGCTTTGGTTTCAAGCAAATTCAAATATCCAACAGCATGGAAATCATCTTTGGCTGTTGATAAAAGATTAGACGGTGGCTGGGTAGTTGGCGCTGAATACAACTATACACAAGACATCAACGCAGTTTATTACTCGAACATCAACTTAAATGAATCCAACGGATTTGCATTGGGTGGTGTTGATAACAGAACTCGTTACTTAACAGTTGCAAATTCGAACAAATATTATGCTGGAACGCCAACAGCAAGTCTGGAAAATCCTAATATTGGTAATGCAATCTTAATGAGTAACTCAAGTCAGGGTTATACTTACACCTTAACTGGAAAAATTCAACGGACTGCTGAAAATTTAGCCTATGGTATTGCATATACCCATTCAGTATCCAAGAACACCGCAGAAGGTGGATCAACAGCATCTTCATTATGGAGTGCAGCCCCTGTTGCCAATCAGGATCCTAATTCAGCTAATCTGGGTTATGCATCTTACTACCAACCAAACCGGATTATTGCCAACTTCGCTTACAAAATCAACGAAGGAGACTTTCTTTCTACAACAATTGGAGCTATTTATGAATTGGCTAACAATGGTGTAAATTCATATGTTTATAATGGCGACTTAAACGGTGATGGTAATTCAGGTAATGACTTGATGTATATTCCAAAAGTAGCTACTGATATTAACCTTGTTAAAGTCAACTCGGGCGGTTTAGGAACAGGTACAACAGGTGTTACTGATACAAGAACATCAGCACAAATCTGGTCACAATTAGATGCTTTCATTTCTAATTCAACTTACTTGAATACGCACAGAGGTGGTTACGCTAAAAGAAATGCGACTGTAGCACCATACTATAGTAAATTGGATTTGAACATCACACAAGATGTAAAAATTAATGTTGGTAAAGAAACTCACACGCTTAAGTTTTCATTGGATGTGATTAATGCCGGAAACTTCATCAACAGAGATTGGGGTGTAGTTAAAATCCCTACGGCTACTAACATATTAAAATATGAAGGTTTATCTGCTGATGGAAAAACTCCTTCATTCTCACTTCCATTCCAGACAGGAACAACTCCATTTACTCAACCATACCAAAACTCAACTGGTATTAGTTCAAGATGGCAAATGATGTTTGGTATTAAATACCTATTCAACTAATCGAAATTTGAAATTATTAAAAAGGGACTTCTTTACAGAAGTCCCTTTTTTTGTCTCATGTCGTCTCGGAAAATAACCTGATTGAGTGAACCTTAAGATGGTATTACAATGAAAACCAGTAACTCAGTTTGATCAGGAAAATATTGTTTGGATGCACATCAACTAACTGACTTATTGCATTTCCTGCCGAAGATGAACTATCGTTTTTCCAGTTGGTTCGTTCATTTCCCCACACAAAAAACAGCTGCGATCCGGGACGGTATTCCCAGCGAAACACCAGGTTCGACCGAAACTGATTAAATGTAAAATCAGGATTGCTGACAGAATAGGAACCAAACGCATATTCATTTCCAAGAAGCGTTGGATTCAAAACCGAAAAACGGTCGTTGTATTCTTTTGCCCTGGCATTGGCAATTTCCTTGAATTCGGAATATTTACCAATGGATGCAAATGGACTTCCATAATACTGAAGTGAAATTTCCGGAGTAATGAAGTAATCGACCCTAAAGGTGGCGCCAAGCGTTTTTTGATCAAGCTGTGCCAGAATGTATTTGTTTCCGGTATTCAGAAATTTGGTATCGACATACTGCAGATTATCCAAAGTTTTCGAATAGTTCAGGCTAAGTGAAAGTTTCAATACATTGTATGGAATAACCGTGGCAGAAGCAAGGTAGGAGCTATTCCGGTAATTGTCTTTCCCGGAGCTTTGTTTGATTGCACTGACATTTACAAAGAATTTTTTTGACACATCGGTATGAGCCATGAGATTTCCTTCCCAGATTGAAGGTATTAATACAGCCTGTCCACCACGAAGAATCCGGGTATTCAGCCAGTCAGTTCCATAATGGACCGACGGTGCAACACCCCAACGGTTCAGAAATTCAAATGCTGAAGTAAAAAAGAATGATGAATTCTCGTAATTCATGGCATAATCCCAATTGTTTCCCTGATGAAGTCCAACGGAATAGGTCCGGAAAATGGATACCGGTTTGTTGACAAAATACGATATTTCAGTTTCCTGCTTAAATTGATCGGCCATTTGCATAAAACCCACATCGTTTAATTCCAGACCCGGCGATTTCCAGTTAATTTCTTCCGAATAACGAAACAACCCAGTTCCTTTTCCAATTTTAATGTGTCCTCCCTGGCCTGAAAGCTGAGTCAGTGAAGGATTATACTTTATGTGACGGGCATCCGGCCTTTGATAGTAGCGGGCTGATGAAAGTTGTAGGTTACTGATTGCATCGGTGCTGCCACTGATCGAACTTCCAATAAATTTTGCATCGAGGAAAAATTCCTTTTTATTCCATTGGGTCAGGAAATCGATTCCTCCGGTAAATGCATTCCGGTTCAGTCCCTCTAAATAAGGATCGTTGATAAATCGGTTTGTAGACGTAAAAATGGCTCCCAATGTGCTATTCCCTTCTTTATAATCCTGTTGTACACGTCCAACTGTAAAGCTTGTAAGCGGTTCAACCCTAAGGTCTTTTGTTTTTCCTCCTGAAAATATCTGAGCATTTTCGTTTGCTGTCAAACTTTGCAAAACACCAACGGCCAAGCCTTTGGAGGTTTTTCCGCTAATTTTTACAGCGCTTAAGATAGAGGTATTGTCAGGATATTTAAGGTATTCGTTTCCTGCAAGTTCGGGTTTATATTCGGGTGTATGTCCAATACGTCGGGTGTAGAAAAGGTTGGCATCGCCCATTTCAAACTTGAAGATGTTTAATCCTTCCAGAAAGAATGGCCTTTTTTCTTCAAAAAGAGTCTCAAATGCAGTCAGGTTCATGACCGAAGGATCAGATTCAACCTGTCCAAAGTCAGGATTCACAGTCAGGTCGGCAGTGAAATTGCTGGTTAGTCCGATTTTGGCATCCAGACCGACATTCCCCAGCCACGACCGGCCTTTATCTGCAAAAGGATTCAACAGAACTTTTTCAAATGTCTTTAGCTTTCCAACCGCATAGGGCATAATTTCAATCCGTCGTGATTTTGGAATATCCTTAATTCCCTTCAGTTCCCCAAATGCATAAAGCATTCCAGGGCCAGACATCGATTGGACTTCCCAGTCACTTTCTTCGGACAAACGGTCTATCCACCGCCACACGTGCATTCCCCAAACCTGATTCTTATCGCTGCTGTATCGCAGCTGACTTAGGGGAATTTCGTATTCGGCAACCCATGCCGAATCTTCCAGTCCTGTTTTTACATACCACACAGCATTCCAATTCATATCCCAGGCCATCGGATTAAACAAGATCAAATCAATTTTCTGGCCTGCAGCAGTTACCGAAAATTCAAATCCGGTGCGATGATCGTGATAGCTGTCAAAATTGATTCCTGCCATATCGCCATACAATTCATCGCGGCGTCCTAATTTTCGGGATATTTTTGATGGTTCCGTATCAAAAGCACGGATTGCCACATAAATATTTTTGTCGTCGTACAAAATCTTAATTTTTGTATCCTGAGTTGGTTTAGCCCCTTCCTTGGGGAGCAGTTGGGTAAAATCGCCGCTCCATTCTCCGGTTTTCCAGCAGGAATCGTCGAGTTTTCCATCAATAGTTGGTTTGGCTGTTGTCAGGCGGGAGGTGGTGTAAGTCCTGACGGGTTTCTTTTGATCGGTGATGCTGTCTTTTTGATTTTCTGTAGCTGATACTTCAGAAATCATGAAAAAGAAAGCGAAAAGAATAAAAATACCATTTCGGTTCATAGGTTCATTAGATTAGTTTTTCAGGATACAAAAATGGTTAATTGTTTTAGATTAGCGAATTAACAAGCACGATTTCTGTACTTCAATGTGTAAATACGACACAATGATTCACCAGATTACAGATTTCGGAAGGTTTATTTTCCCCGGATAGTCCTTTTCATAGGTTTTATAGGTACAACCACAATATCGTACCGACACACCGGACAAAGGTATGTTTCGCAGCCGGTACAGGCAAAACAGTTACTGCACGATTTTTCGAGCAGATTTTTAGGCCAGATTTTTCCACAATGGGAACAGGTAACCAAAATTGATTCTTCCGGATTCATTCTTGCCCAGCTTATTTCAGGAGGAATATTTTCGAGGAATAGACTACTTTATCATCTTCGATTTTCACAATATAACAACCATTTTGAAGCGAACTCAGGTCAATTGTAGCCGGACAAAAGGACGCTCGTTTGGACAAAACTTCCTGTCCTGAAATGGTGTAAATATGGAGTGACTTGTATTTCGTAAGGGTAATATTTATTATTCCGTTGCTTGGGTTAGGGAAAACAATCGGGTTAAATATTTCCAAGACAGGAGCAGTGGTAAAGAGGGGATTTCCGGCTATATCCACTTGTGTAGAATACAAACTGGTACCGGCAGTGATATAAAGTGTCTTTAAGTCTTTTCCCCCGAAAGCCACATTGGTGGCAGTTTCCGGTATAGTTATGATTTTTATAGAGACTCCGTTTTTATCGAAAACCTGAACTCCAACTGCCGAAGCAATATAAAGCGTTCCATTGGCATCGACCCTCATCCCATCAGCTCCACTGACAGCCCCCGGATTAACTTTTAACACGCAGAAAACCCGTTTGTTAATTGCAGTGCCGTCGGGCTGAACGTCGAAAACCGAGACATTTTTATCGTTTGAATCATCGACATACAGCAGTTTTTTATCGGGCGAAAGGCAATTACCGTTTGGTTTGATGAAATCGCCGCTGATACGGATACATTCACCAGTTGGCTTGATGTAATACAAGGCCTGTTTGTCCTGAGGCTGGGTACCCCAGGTAGGATCTGAAAAGTAGATTCCACCCTTTTTGTCCATGCATAAATCATTCGGATTATTAAACGCTTTGTTATTGTACTTGTTTACAAGCACTTTTTTCACTACTCCCAGTGTGTCCATTCGAACTACCTGATTGGTTGTTCCCTGTTCGCAAACCAGCAGATTACCGGTACTGTCCATAGCCATACCATTGGTCACCTGGCCACTACGAATAACAGAAAAGCCTTGTCCCGGAACATATTTATACACTTTTGAAGCATTCATATCCGAGAAATAAAGTGCTCCCTTGCCGTTCCACACGGGACCTTCAACAAACTTAAAACTCAGATTTGTATTTAATTTAACAACCTGAGAAAAGGTTGATTCGAAAAAGAACAAGAGTAAAACTGGTAACAGTAGTTTCATTTGGTTTGGGTTTTTCAGGAATTTAGGTTTGGGTTAAAATTTTAAAATCTTGATCAGTTTTACCAGACCAAAGAGAATAACCTGTGTAAAAATTATCGTTGCGCCGGATGGAATATCAGCAAAATAGGAAATGAGCAAACCAACGAAAGATGCCAGAAAAGCAAATCCTACCGAATAAACCATCATCCGGCCAAATTCGCGGGTAAGCACATTGGCTGTGGCCTGTGGAATGGTCAACAGCGATAAAATCAGGATGATTCCAACCACACGGATATTCAGAACGATGGTCAGCGAAATCAGGATCATCAGCAAATAATTGAAGAGGCCGACCGGCAGATCGGAGGTTCTTGCAAAATCTTCGTCGAACGAAATGTATAAAATGGTCCGGTAAAAAAAAGTGAAAAACAAGATGATGATGATTGCCAGTGCCAGCATCAGCCAGAGTTCGCCACTGGAAACAGTCAGTATACTTCCGAACAGGTAACTCATCAGGTTGGGCGCGTATCCGGGAGTCAGGTACACGAAAATGATCCCGATGGCCATTCCGAGCGACCACCAGATGGCAATCGACGAGTCTTCGCGAACCTTTCCTTTGCTGCTGAACAGCTGAATTCCCATTCCGGATAAAATCGAAAAAATCCCTGCACCAAGCAGCGGATTAATTCCGAGATAGTAACCCATTCCGATCCCGCCAAATGAAGCGTGGGTTATTCCTCCGCTGATGAACACAATTCTCCGCGAAACGATGTAGGTTCCGATTATCCCGCATGAAATGGCCGCCAGAAGCGATGCCAGAAATGCGTTGACAAAGAAATCGTATGAAAACAGCTCAATGAGTATGTTCATGATGTTTGTGTTCGTCGTGTAACTTCAAAACGGTATGCGGAATGTTTCCATGGGTGATAATTTGCAGCGGACAATTGTACGATGTCAGCTGTTCTTCGGTGATAATGTTGCTCGGGTGATAATGCAGATTCCGGTTGACACAGGCAATGGTTTTTACAAAAAACGAGATGGTTCCCACGTCATGCGAAATCAGGAGAATGGCCATTTGCTCATTCAGTTCTTTCAGTTTCAGGTACAATTCTCCCTCAAAATTATTGTCGACATAAGTGCTTGGTTCATCCAGAACCAGCAACTCCGGATTATTCATCAGGGCCCGGCATAAAAAGACACGCTGCATTTGTCCTCCGGAAAGTTCCCCGATGGCCTTGTTTCGGATCGCAGAGATGCCCATTTCAGCCAGCAGCGATTCAGCCTTTTCTTTTTCTGAAGTGTTCTTGCGGAACGACGAGAACAGCGCAGAGTCAGCCTTCCCGGAACGAACCACATCGATTACTGAAATCGGAAAGCGCTTGTCAATCTGGTTCACCTGTGGCAAATAACCGATATTTGTTTTGCTGATATGTAAATTCAGCTCTCCTGAAATTGGCTTAATCAGCCCCAGAATAGCTTTGATCAATGTAGTTTTACCGCCTCCGTTGGGACCGATTACCCCGATAAAATCTCCTGAAAAAACTTCCATAGAAACATTTTCCAAGACCACGTTACCATCGTATCCGGCTGAAAGGTCTTTTATTTCAAGCAGTTTCTTCATTTTTGAGAGGCTATTTTCTGTGTAATATCGAGCATTTGCTTTTCCCAATTGTAGTCCAGCGGATCAATGATGACTACTTCTCCACCAATTTCGGTTGAAAGCTGGCGGCCGAAGGCCGGATCAAATTCCTTCTGAATAAAAATCGTATGAATATTTTGATTGTGGGCCAGATCCACGATGTCTTTCATGTGTTTGGGCGAAGGCTCTTTTCCATTGAGTTCGAGCGGAATTTGTACCAGCTTGAACTGACGGGCATAATAGGCCAGTGCCGGATGAAAAATCAGAATATTCCGGTTTTTTAGGGGTGCAAGTTGTTCCTGAATTTTTGCTGAAACTGAATCCACTTTCAGAATAAACCGGTTATAGTTTTCTTCAAAAGCTGGGATATGTTCCGGAAAGCTTGTCTTCAAAACGTTCAGTGTATTTTGGGCCATTCTTTTCACTTCAGCCGGAGCCAGCCAGATATGCGGATCAAAAGTTCCTGAATGAGCCTGGTCTGCATCTTCGATTCCGGCAATGGCTTGAATACCTTCCGAACTATTTACAATAACAAGATTTTTATTGATATCGGCCATTTTCACTTTCCAGGCATCTTCAAAGGTCAAAAGTCCAATTTGCACCCAGGCCTTTGACCGGGCAAGATCTTTCATCTGAGATGGTAGAATTTCATAGTTGTGAGGGCTTGAACCCGGAGGAACCAGCACATTAACTTCTACCAGTCCACCTGCTATCTGATCGACCAGATATTTTTGCGGCAGAATGCTTACCGAAATCCTGTTGATAACCTCCTTTTGTTTGGGCTGACAGGCAATTAGCAGGACAACAAATGCAAAGACTAATTTCTTCATAACGGATTGAATGCTGAAGCGATTAAACATTATCAATCAAAGATAGTTCGATTTCCGGATATTAGCCTCCCCCAACCCCTCCAAAATGGAGGGGAGAAAAAACCCGAATGCGGGGTTCATCTTCAGTCATTTAATTAAGAAGTAAATTTTAAGAATTTTCAGTTCCAACTCCCTTCCCTTTCGGGATAGGGCTGGGGCTTTTCGCTTTTTTAAAGTCTCCCCTTCGGGGAGATTTAGAAAGGCTGGCCTTTTTCGGCGGCACCGGATCGTAACCATGTGTTCCCCAGGGATGGCATTTGGCAATCCGTTTAGTTCCCAACCAAAATCCTTTGAACGGACCGTGAATTTTTATGGCATCAATGGCATATTGCGAACAGGTCGGGTCGTGGCGGCATGATGGAGAAGTTAACGGAGAAATGGCATATTTATAGAAATATACCGGAATCATGAGTATCCAGCCTAATAACTTCAGTATAAATTTGAAAATTGCCTTCATGGAATCAAAGCTATAACAATTTTATCGGCTACTTTAGGGATCTGGCCAAATTATTCCCCCTGAAAATCGGAGGAGATGGACGCATAGACAAGAATTGGCCTGAAAGGAGAATTTACATTGATTTTCTTTGACGCGATTATTTTCAAGAACGGCAAAGGTTCCTGCCAGAAAGGCATTTTATCGCGCGAATGTTTGAGAAGCCAGGAATATAACTCGTCGTCGTTGAATTGTTTGCTGATATCATGACCCTGGTTGACCAGGCGCGTAAATTTCACCTCAGCTTTTAACTTTTCCAGGGCTTTTACCATCACTTCAGAGCGACTGAACGGTATTTCGCTATCGGCAGTTCCATGAAATACCCAACTTGGTGTTTTACTCAGCTGATCGGCCCACTTGACATCAGCACCACCACACATGGGCGAAATGGCTGCAAAACGGTCGGGCATCCGGTTTGCCAGAGCCCAGGTTCCGAAACCTCCCATGCTCATACCAATCAGGTAAACGCGCGAATCGTCGACCTGCAATTTGGACGCAACTTCGTCGTAAACCGGATTGAACCAGTCTTCCGAAGCCCAGTTTTTATTCCATGGGCATTGCGGTGAGACGACTATAAAGTCAATTTTCTTGCCTTTTTGTAAATAATATGGCAGTCCGTAACGTTCCAGGCTTTCCAGGTGTTTACCACTTGCATGACGGCCATGCAGATAAAAAATAACGGGCCATTTTTTATTGGGATCTTTTCCGTAATCTTCAGGAAGATGTAAAAGATAATTGTATTTTACCTTTTTCAGCGTGATTGCTGCCATCGAATTTTGGGCTAAAAAATTCAGCGCAAAGACTAAAAAAAGAGTAAAAATGATATGGTTTTTGATGCAATTCAAACTTCAGGATTTAGTGTTTCGTGGGGCAAGTTAAGGGAAATGAACCAAATAACCTGAGTTATTAACAATTTTTAATAAATACAACGAAAGGGAAGACAACCTAAAATGGTCATTCTTCCCTTTCAAATCTTGGCTTCCATTGGTCGTTAAAAATTCAATATCAACAAGTTGCCTTTTTTCTATTTTTCAAGTTCCTTGTAAACCAAAGCGCTTGCACCAACAATTGGGGCATCGCCAGGTTTAAGTTCTGATGGGAGAATTTTGATTTTATTTTTGAAGGTTGTTAACAAATTTTGCTCCATGCTCTCTTTGGTAGGTTTGAAAATATAGTCGCCTGCAGCGGTAGGACCGCCAAACAAAAAGATTGCTTCAGGGCTCAAATGGTGTGCAGTATCGGCAAAGCTTATTCCCAACCATTTTCCGGTAAGTTCAAACACTTCAAGAGCTACCTTATCTCCCTTTTCAGCGGCTTCAAAAATAGCTTTTGAATCCAGTTCGGTGAAAGATTTATTGGCCAGTAAACTATTGTTCGCATTATATTTGGCCATCAGTTCAAATGCCGTCCGTTTCATCCCGGGAGCCGAGCAATAGGCTTCCATGTGTCCGCGTCCTCCGCAGCCACAAAGCCGTCCATCGGGAAAAAGGGTTGTATGACCGCATTCTCCGGCAAAACCGTCGCTACCGTAAACCAGGTCTCCATTGACTACAATGCCGCTGCCAACGCCAGTTCCAAGGGTAAACATGACAAAGTTTTTCATACCCTTTGCTCCGCCATAGATCATTTCGCCAATTGCTGCCGCATTGGCATCGTTTGTTAACGAAATTGCCTGAAGTTCAGGAAATTTTATTTTTAACAGTTTGACCAGTGGGACTATTCCTTTGAAAGCCAGGTTTGCAGCATATTCAATTGTTCCGGCGTAATAATTGCCATTGGGTGCGCCAATTCCAATTCCCAAAAAATCAATATCAGCATTTGTAAGTTTGACTGATTTCATTAATTCTCTGATTGCCAATGTCAGGTCGTCAACATACAAATCAACATTACCGTCTGTTCGGGTTAGAATGTTGTCTTTTACGAGAACATTTCCCAATTCATCAACAACACCAATGGCAGTATTGGTTCCGCCAATATCAACTCCAATTGCTACTTTTTTCATTTAGTTATGATTTAGTTTTTTGTTTGTTCATGAGGATTATGAAGCTGAACAAATTTAAAAATTTAATCCAACTATTCCGGAACAGTATTCGAATTCAGAGAAAAAAGAAAGGAACGTCTTACCTTTAATTTATGACGTTCCGTTGTATCTCATTATCGCGAAAATTACTATTTTTTTGAAACTTTCACTTTTTTCGTTGGATCCAGATTTGCATTTCGGTTTTCGACTTCGCGGATCACATTGGCTGCAATCTGAGCAAAAGCTTTTCCAACCGTGGATTGTTCGTCAAAAGCCAAAGGATTTCCTGAGTCTCCTCCTTCCCGGATCGCCTGAACGATTGGTACCTGTCCGAGCAAAGGCAATCCAAGTTCTTCCGCCAGTTTCAGGCCTCCATCCTTTCCAAAAATGTAGTATTTGTTATCCGGAAGTTCTTCAGGCGTGAACCAGGCCATGTTTTCAATCAGTCCAAGGACCGGTACGTCAACGCCTTTGCTTTTGAACATGTTGACTCCACGGATGACATCGGCCAAAGCAACATCCTGGGGCGTGGTAACAATGATGGCACCGGATACCGGAACTGTCTGCACCAAGGTCAGATGAATATCACTGGTTCCCGGTGGAAGGTCGAAAAGAAGGTAATCCAGTGTTCCCCAGTTACCATCGGTTATCAATTGACCAAGTGCTTTGGAAGCCATCGGACCGCGCCAGATAATGGCATCTTCGGTAGCCACAAAAAAGCCAACCGATAAAAAACTGACTCCGAATTTGTTGATGGGTTGAATGCGCTCCTTGCCATCCACCCGAATTCCGGAAGGGCGGGTTCCTTCCACACCGAACATTTTAGGAATCGATGGCCCAAAAATGTCGGCGTCAATCAGGCCAACCTTGGCACCGGTTTTTGCCAGTGCAATGGCCAGGTTTACAGCTACGGTAGATTTACCAACTCCTCCTTTTCCTGAAGCCACGGCAATCAGGTTTTTTACTCCCGGCAAAACAGGCCGCTCCATCTGGTGAATGGCTTTCGAAGTAATATTTCCCTTAATTTCAACATCCGGACCAAGATTGGCAAGAATTGCTTCTTCGCACGCTTCAATCACTGACGCCATATTCGGGTCGTCGGAGCGCTGAAAAACCAGCGAAAAGGTAATTTTTTTTCCTGCGACCCGGATTTCCTGAGCCATATCCAGGGAAACTACATCCTGATTGCTTCCCGGGAAAATTACTGTCCTGAGTGCATCGGTTATATTCTTTGGAACAATTAATCTACGAGGTATTTCGGTCATTTTCTATTTTTTAATGGTTGTTCAGATTAACAAACTATTCCATATCAAGTTCAATCATAGGATTCCAGAAGTGCTTTTCAAAATCGATGATCTGATCGTCTATTACCTGAATTCCTTCTGCCTCAAGCAATTCCTGCATGATGGTTGGTGAGCCAAAATGATGCTTGCCGGTTAAAAGGCCATTTCGATTGACAACGCGATGAGCCGGCACGTAAGTGCCCTGAACGTGTGCATTATTCATGGCCCAGCCAACCATTCGCGATGATTGTGCCGTTCCGAGAAAAGCCGCAATAGCTCCGTAACTGGTCACTTTACCAGCGGGAATGAGCCGGGTCACTTCGTAGACTTTTTCGTAAAAAGTAGCCTCCCCCAACCCCCTCCGCGGGAGGGGGCTTTTGGATTCCACTTGAGAAGATTTTCTTTTTGACATGGGTATTCTGCATTTTTTAAGTCTCCCCTCCGGGGAGATTTAGAGGGGCTCTTATTCCTTCCCTTCCCGTCCAAAACTGCGGTACGGATCTTTCTCAATTTCAATTTCGGGTTCGCGAAGCGGATTTTGATGACTGAGTTTAAATGAAAGATATTTAATACTCAGGCCACGGTCGAGCCACTGTCTTTCGTAATAAGTTTGAATTGACAGGACTTCGTCCAGCAGTTCAGACTGGTATAAATCGTCGGTTTTCCGGATCAGTTCAAATTGATTTTCGGCAACCATGGCTTCGGTGTAGCGATACATGAAATTGCTGTCCGATTTCAAGTGAATAATTCCGTTCGGAACCATCAGTTTCCTGTATTTTTCAATGAAATTGGTGGCAGTCATGCGTTTCCTGGTTTTCTTCATTTGCGGATCAGGAAAAGTGAGCCAGATCTCGGATACTTCCTTTTCAGCAAAAAACAGCCGGATGTTTTCGATGTTGGTACGTAAAAATCCAACATTGTTCAACCCGCGTTCCATGGCCTGCGTTGCGCCAACCCACATTCGTGCGCCTTTGATGTCAAGCCCGATAAAGTTATATTCCGGAAAATGACTGGCCAGTTTGACGGTATATTCACCTTTGCCACAACCCAATTCCAGAACAATCGGATTGTTGTTTCCGAAAAATGCCTCGCTCCATTTTCCTTTATATTTGAATTCTTCGGCAAGTAATTTCTTATAGGATATCTGAACGACATGTTCATAGGTATTCAGATCGGCAAATTTGGATAGTTTATTCTTCCCCACTCTACTGCTTTTTATTTTCTTCCTGCTCCAACAGATGGATCGTTGCTTCCTGAGTTGGATGTAAAGTCATTGATTGTCATTAAAATGTCATTTGTTGTAAACGGCCTTTCAGGAAAGAATCATTGGTCATTGGAAAATAGTTCCAAACTTTACTATTGACTATTGACCTTTTTCCTATTGTGCCCGCTCAATACGGATTCCAACATCGCGGATACCCTGAAGCACATTGTCGCGCATCCCCTGTTTAATCTGAAATTTATATTTCCCCTTGTGCGGGAAAAATACACTGCTTTTATAAATTATCTGATTATCGTGTAATCCGCCCAGCCCACTGCCTTTCCATCTGCCATCGGGTTCGGCCAGGGTAAATTCAACGGTATCTGTGAGCATTTTTCCGTCGGGTGAACCAATGGTCAGGAAAAGCCACAGATTACTGTAAGGATAGGTGCCCTTATTCCTGATATTGACCAGTAAATTGTGGTTTTTCAGGGTATCGGAAAGCGGTACCTGAAAGACAACCACAGAATCCTTGTTCCATCCGCTTTTGTCCAATTCCTTGTACGATTCAAAT
>SESF01006326.1_pt1 | contig 14905 bp, 15 predicted proteins | sample 3171521 | NCBI WGS metagenome assembly SESF01 (sample SAMN10866945, study PRJNA518727) | freshwater metagenome | biome: subpolar coniferous forest; feature: holomictic lake; material: water; isolation source: holomictic Lake 227, 6 m and 8 m depth | place: Canada: near Kenora, Ontario | collected...
GTGGTTCCAACAACACCGGTTACACCAGGTAAAAAGACACCCACTACTAAGGCTCCAGTTAAGAAACCAAGTATTCCAGCTATTAAAGCAGCGCAAGCATTAGAAGGTGAAACAGGAATTTGGGACTTAGGTCCAGCATTTACAAAAGCAAAAACTAATTATCAACTAGCCGGACAGTTTGGAATGGCTACAGGAGGAGCAGTGGCAACATCACAATATGACCCGTTTGGAATAGCTAACAACACAACATTAAACTCTGGAGTAGCCGGTGGAGACGCAATCTTCAATCCAAAGTCGCCGTTTGTTGGCTCTAGTCTACAGATGCCTAAATTAACCGTCGGCACAACTAAACCACAACAAAACTACCAATTAGCAGGCTACCCAAGTTTGGGTAAGACTAACATTGGATACGCCGAGGGTGGTGAGGTAGAGCATAACCCACAGTTCTTTAGCGAGGGTGGTCTTGGCACACTAGAGAATCGCTACGTAAAAGGCGATGGCGACGGCACAAGCGACTCTGTTCCTGCTATGCTTGCCAATGGTGAGTTTGTTATTCCAGCGGACGTAGTAGCTAAATTAGGTAATGGCAGTAATGAGGCCGGTGCTGGTGTACTGGACCAATTTTTGGCAGTTATCAGAGAACACGCACAAAAACACAACCCCAAAGAGTTACCTCCTGACTCTAAGGGACCACTTGCATATTTATTAGACGCTAAGAAGAGAGCATAATCATGGCCGGACTATCAGATTTAATTACAAATACCGCTAATCAAACCACCACGATGCCGTCGTGGTATGATACAGCACAGCAAAACATTGTAAACCAAGCAGGCGCTGCATCGGGCAATATGCCTTCTTTGCAAAACACGGTTGCAGGCACCGCAATTAATAACCTTAGTGGCCCGAATAATCCGTTCACACAGGCTCAGGGCTCATTAAACCAAATCGCCACTGGTGCCGCTAACCCCTGGATTACTGACGCCTCTGGTAATGTGACCCCAGACACTAGCACTGCTATGGGTGGTTTGTTTCAAGCACAAAACCAACAACTTAACCAGTTAATGCCTAACTACACCGCGGCTCCGACTGCTGCCGGTATTGGCTCGGGTCAGTTTGGTAGCCTACGCAATCAAACAGCCGTAGATAAGTCAATGGCTGATGCGCAGGCTAATCTATTTGCACAACAAAACCAAGCCGCGTTGCAAAATCAACAGACTGGTGTTTCTGCCGCCACTGGTTTAGGAAGCGTTGGCGCACAGGGAACAACTGCGGAGACTACACTAGGTCAGGCGCAGCAGTCCGATCCGTTTACAGCCGCTGCGAACTATGGTAAAATTGTTGGCGGTATCACCGCGCCTACTACTGTAGCTAATAGGACACAGCTATCACCACTAAACACCGTAGGTAGCCTAGCTAGTGCTGGTTCTGGAATATTGAACTCATTGTTTGGTACGGCTGCGGTACCGGGCGGCGCTGCAGCAATCCCAGGGCTTATCAGTAATTCTGGTATAGCTGATTGGTTTAAAACTTATGGTGCTAATAATACCATGTCTGGAGTTAATAATGGAACTATTGACCCCACAGCTGGTGCAACAACTAGTGGGGGCGCGTTGCCAGGACAAACAGTCGACGATTACGGTAATCCATTACCCCAATAAGAAAGAATAATTATGCCAGAAGATAATGTAGATTCAACTCAGATAGAGAATACGCCGGGGCTTTCAGCTACGATTGATAAGTCGGGCAAAATTTCACCTGCGGGTAAGGTTGCGTTAGACCCAACACAAACAGCTGAGATATTGGCCAATATGCAATCCATGATCAACGAAAGGCAGAGCCCTATGGCAATGTTTAATCGTGGCATGGAACGTGCTGCGGCGTGGGGATCTGGTGGTATCCAGGGTCCTTCCGCGGCATTAAATCAATTAAACCAGCAAGAACAAGCCCAACAGCAAAATACTTTTGCTATGCGCCAACAGATGGCAGCGTATAAGGCCGCACAGGCTCAGCAAGAGGCGTTTAACAAGCGCCGTACCTCAGAGCTAGGGACAGGCACTGGCGCAACTCCTGGAGCTCCTGGTGGCTTTGGTGAAGGCACAATGCCCCCTCAGATTCGTCAAGCATTATCTAATGCCCCAGATCAAGAATCCTATAGCAAGATTTATAATGCCTGGGCTCAAAAACAATCAGAAGCCTATGCTCGCCCGGAGATGGATATTCCTAACATCCCTGTGGTTGAAAATGTTAATGGTCAATGGGTTCGTAAGATGGTATCTCCTCGGGACTATCGCTCCAATCCCGGGCGTTATCAGGATACCCAACAATCCCAGGGGTCAATAAACACTGCCAATGCTCCATCTGCTGCTGCACCTAATGCACCAATGAGCGTGCGCAACAATAATCCAGGTAACATTGTAGATCCTGCAACTGGAAACATTAAAACATTTGCTACTCCTGCAGAGGGTGATGCTGCGCTAGAAGCTGACCTGAAATTAAAGTTATCTGGTCAAAGCCCAGCGGTTAAAGAACGTTTTGGTCCTCAGGTTGGCAATTTTATGAGTCCAGCGTTGTTGGCTGAGACATGGTCGCCTTCTACAGCGAAAGGCAATACGCCGGAGTCTACTCAAAACTACGGTAAGTCAATTGCTGGCGCATTGGGTATCGAGCCAACGTCTCAGATCCCTAATACACCGGAGTCTCTTGCAAAAGCCAAGGCGGCTATTGCTAAGTTTGAGGCCGGTGCTTACCCATCGGCTGCAGCGGCTACAACACCGGTTACAGTACCTAAAACTACTATTGGCCCACGTCCGACTGCAGAGCAACTTGCTCAACAAGAAGCTATTCGTGAGACAGCTACTAAAGAGTTTGCTACTGGCGCTGAAAAAGGCAACGTGGTCCGTGCGCAACAGATTGATACTGCAGGCCAGACAGCTGCGGAACGTGCCGCTCGATTTAAAGACGTCATAGAGATCACTGACAGTCCTGAAATGAAGAAAATCTTTGGTCTGTTAGCTAAAAAGGGCTTTACACCATTCGTACTCAAACAATTAGAGAGCGGTGTTAACGCTGGACAGTTTGGTACTATGGGTGTTGGTGGCTTAGAGCGTAACTTGATGGAGGCTGGAGCTTCTCCAGATCAAATCAATAAGTTACATAAGGTTGAAAAACATTTAGCTGCTGCTGAGTTAGAATACGCTAAGACTTATTTAACTGGTCAGGGCGCGGTATCTGATAATGAGCGTAAGTTGATTAAAGACGCGGTTGGTAGCGTAAAAGATCCTGCAGCTATTTTGAAAATGCAGGCAAGCGTTATGGCGGAGCGTGCTGATTTTGATCAAAAGATCAAAGAGGCATACGATACATACCGCGAGCAAAAAGGCGACTACGCACCGTTTGGTTCCTTTATGCGCAATGAAGCTAAAGGCATCGTTGCCGAGCACAATCAAAAGTTAGCTGGCATTATTGGTAAGAGCCCGACATTGTTTAACGACCCTATTAGCGCAAAAGCAATATCATCTGGCGAGTATACACCCGGTTCAATCAAATGGGGCAATCCTAAAAAATGACAATCATAGTTAAAATTAATGGCCAGGATGTTCCGGTTGACGATGCGTTTGGTAAACTCACTCCGGAACAACAAGACCAGGAAAAAGCACATATTGCCGAGCAAATGCAAGGCGGCGCAACTTTCGGTGGCGAGCAAGCAGCAGAAAAAGCTCCTAGCACTATCGGCGGCTTACCCGTGGCATTGGCACCACAAGCAGGCGCAGCAATCGGATCCACAGCCGGAGCATTAATCTCTCCTTCTGTAGCTGCTTCGGTTGATAAACCAATTGCTCAAGCAGCCAATATGGTTAAGCCTACACCAGTTAATGCAAATCCGAACGCACCACAGAGCGTACGTAATTGGTTAGCTACTCAGACTAGCACACCTTATGCTGGTGGAAGAGATCAAGGCGAGGCCTTTCGTAAGGCAGAGATTGCTGGTGGTAAACCAATTCAATCTCGTGGATCTAATCAGGGCATTCGCCGTGGTAATCTAGGTATTAATGTTCAGCCACCCGCAGAGACATTACCACAAAAAGCAGCGGCTAATATTCTCAATGCTGAACGTATGTCAAAGCCGGGGATTGCCCGTCGTATGCTTGGCATGGGTGTCGCTGGTGGTGAGTTTGGTAACATGCTTGAAGAGGCTGATAAGGGCCACTACGGTCATGCAGCATTAAGTGGAATTGGATCCGTTGGCGGCGCTATGAGCCAGTCTGGTATTAAACCTATTCGCGCCCTTGGTACCGCACTTTCTGTTGGCGTCCCTGCCGCACAAAAGTTTTTGTTCAATGATGATGAAAAAGATCAGAGCAATGTCCAAGAAAAAGCTGCCGGTGGATCAGTAGATAATCCTAAATTAAAATCTTTAAGTGATTTCTTAGATCAGCTGATGAAGCAATCTGAGGCACCAGCGCAGCCACCACAAGGCGCAGCGCCAGCCCCTGGTCAGCCACAACAACCACAAGGCGGCATTGCGTTGCCACCAGAGTTGCAACAGGCGGCCCTACAGCACGCACAGCAGTCCCCGGGTATGGGAGCTCAAGCTCCTGCACCACAAGCTCCCACAGCGCCGCAGGGCGGTTTGCCACAAGCTCCCCAGAATTTTGCTAAAGGGGGATTGGCATTAGTAAAAAAGTTGCATGAGGTTTTGACTCCACATGAGGGCAAAACCTTATTAGCAACTTTAGCTGATCGCACAAAAGCCACTGAAGGTTTTCAAGGTGGTCCAGGGTTTATTAATTTACACCCTGATTATACATGGGCTGTAGATGCTCCTGCAGTAGCTAAAAAGCACATGGAGGCTGTGGACCGTTTTGGTGGCCCTAATCAAACGGTTATGGCCCCTATGCTTATGTCTAAAGAAGCACATAAGTCTAATCGTCCTGTATTTGAACAAATCTATGGCGACGTGTTAAACAAAGTTAAAACTGGTGAATTGTCAAAAGAACAAATTGACGCAATCAATCAGCGTATTATGCTTGAGAAAAAAGCTGATTTATCTAAAAATCCTGGAATTGAAAGTCCAGACTTTTTAGAGTTTGCCAATGCGTTTAATCGCCGTGGTGCTTTATCAGATATTTTTGGATTAAAGAAACTTGGCGCCACTGATTTACAAAAGCATTTAGATGCTACAATTGATCCTGCACTAAAAGAAGCAAGCACTGGTGCCATTGGGCCCCAACTATTTACTATGTCTGGTTATGAAAATGCACCTGGGATTCATGGTGGATATAATGTTGGTTTCCGTGGTGAAAAAGGAGCTGATCAATTTATTCCTGCCGAGCGTGAATTTGTATTCCGTGATTTAGAAAAACAGGCTAATCAACAAATGGGCCGTCCAATGACTGATTACAATTACCGCAATATTCTTAAAGAACACGGCGGCATTCCTAATCAATTTATTGATGAACAATTGCTTCGAGGACTACAAGAGGTTGGCCATAAAAAAGGTGGATTAGTTTAATGCCAAAGTTAACACCAGCGCAAATGAAAAAAGCAGTCGAAGAGTTTAAGTCTAAATTCACCGGCGGCTTCTATCATGGTAGTCCGTCAAATGAAATAACTGCTTTTGATCCGTTAAAGTCTGCAAAAGATCCAATGTATACGACATCAAAGGCAACTTTTGTAACTCGAGATCCTGAGTTTGCTGAGTCATTTTTGTCCATGAATAACAATGGAAAAATGAAGTCTGGTTCTACAATGTACCCTGTAAGTGTTAACTTAGGTCAGCACTGGCACCCAAATACTTCTGAGGGTAAACAAGTCATTTCCGACTTTATTGAAAAGTATCCAAAACGTGTTAATCTTGAAAAAGGATTAAATAAAGGTGATTGGACAGCAGTAGAAAATTCTGATTTTTTAAGTCATTTAAAAGATACTGGCCATGATACATTTCATGTGATGGAAGGCGGTGTTCCTAACGTTGGCGTCTTTGAGCCACAGAACATCCGCGGTAAGTTCGCTGACTACAATCCAGACGAGGCAATGAACCCTGACTTTATGAAAGCCACTGGTGGTTTAATTAACACTGGCAAGAAGATTTTAGAGCATGCTAAGTCTGTGCCGTTTTTTCATTACAGCAACTCGCCTAATATTTCAAGGCTAGAGCCGCAGATGTACGGTAGTGGCATTAAGGGCGCTGAGGCGGCCCGTCTGAAAGATGCTCCAGACATTAAACCAAGAAGCTACTTCTATACGCAGGCCGGGGGAAAACAACCCGAGCAAGGCCTAGGGCCACACAAGTATCAGGGCGTAGCAGAAGATATTTACCCGCTACACGAAGACCCCGCTGGTTACAGCGCAATTGCAAAACAAAAAGCCTTAGATCCCTACATGATGCAGTTTGGTCGTGAGGTAGTGGACCAGCCAGCACACCTTAACGAGCTTGAGAGGCTGATTAAGGGCGCTGGATACAAGGGCTACGCTGACGACGACGTGGGATTATTGTTTCACCCTACAGAAGTACAAAAAGCTGAGTAATTACTTCCTATAGCGCTTACTGACCCAGCCCTCTGCGGCTAGTGGAAAGTCAGACGCCCATTTTGGTGATGTGGTCATAATCTTGAGCACATCTTTCAAAGCAACACCACACCCCTCTTCCTCTGTCAGGAGCAATACCTCATCGTGAATCAAGTTGATAACTTCATAACCGAACTTCGTGATATTGAGTGTCGCATCTGCGAGAAAATCTCTCGCTGTCCCCTGGACCGCAGACTGAAAAATACTGCTCCCAATCAGCGCGTTCCTACTCCACTGCCGTGTGTAAGTATTCTGAGAGTGGACAGTGACTCCGAGCTTCTGAGATCCCCAAGGAGTGGTGAGCAACTCGAGCTCTGGCCGCTGCCAGCAGATAAGTCTGCCTGATGGTAATTGCATCCATAGCGCGTTCTTTGCCACTTTTAAGACCAGCTTACCCCCGGCACGAAACGGATTACCGGGATTCTCAACTGCTTGAATCGCAGCGTTTTCGCACTGCGCCCACAATAGCTTTACCTTTGCATAGGAACTGCGGTAATTGTCTACTGCGTTCTTGGCTTGCCCCTCACTTATTCTGACACCCATTCCCTCAGCGTACTTAACCAGCCCTTTGGCTCCTTGACCGAACATCGCACCAAGGACGGCTGATTTAGCAATCTGCCTCTGGTCTTTAGTGACCTCTTCGTATGGAACGCGATACAAACTCTCCGAAGCAAATACCTTATACTCATCTAATCCTTTCCGGAACAATTCGACTTTGTCGTTTTGTCCTGCGAGCCAAACCCCAACTCGGTTTTCAATTGAGCTAAAATCCACGTCAACGAAGGTCTTGCCTTCCGGAGCTTTGATTCCAGATCGGACCAAGGAGGACAACTGGGACATAGTGCCCACTCCTTGAGTAAATACTGTTTGTATTGCTGTTTCAATCTCTTCATCAGAGATAGTAGGTCGTGCAATATTTTGTAAGTTAAGGCCCCCACGACTAGCCCAACGACCAGTTGATGCTCCATGATAAACAAGGGTATTCCTAATCCGTCCTTCACGTTGTATCTCCATCATCTTAGCGTACTTAGCCACGCTAGTTTGGCTTCCTTCTTGGCGCAACTCTAAAGCTCTGCGAAGGGGTTTAAATAGGTGCTCCAGTTTAAGTGTTTTCTCTACTGTCTCAGCTGTCAAATCTGGCAGCGGCTCAATCATCATCTTGTTAACCCAGCCCAGTAATTTAGCCCTCTCAGACGGCTTAAAACCGGTCAAGGCGACGCATTCGTTGTCTAGTTGGTCCTGGGCCCTCACCACGGCCAAGACGGCGCTGTGGAGCTCATTAGGGTCCACAGGAACGCCTTTTAAATTGATCTGCTGGGTAAGGTACCAAACTTCCTGTTCGGACGGTGAGAGGGGCCTTAAAACGCTTCCTATGGCCATCTCTGTGCGTACGTCCTGTGCGCAGTAATCAAACAATTCCTTTAGTAAATCTGGGTCGTTGTTAAAGACGCCCTTGTGTGGCTTGCACAGCTTCTGAATCAGGTATCTACCACGGGTATCTTTTTGCTGGTTTGCGTCCATGAAGATGGCCGCATCGCCCAGTGATTGTGGGATGTTGTTGGCCGCTGCTATGGCCATGGTGTCAATGCACTGCTCTAGCTTTAGTGGTGGCCAGCCGTACTTAGGCACACAGACGCAGTTCCAGATGGCGTACTCGAACATGGCGTTCCATGCTTGGATTTTGCCACCGTGAGCGACGTGCTTTAAAAGTACATTTAGGGTGCCGGATTCTTTCCAAGAAGTTGGTGTGGAAACACGCACATCTTCTGGGTCAATACCCCACGCGATACACAAGACCTCTGTTGTATCGTCGTTGGCGTAGATGTCGAGCCCCTGGTCGGCTAGGTCAATATGGCTACGTGTTTCAAAGTCAATGCTGTAAATCATATATGCTCCTTAGGCAAGCCAACGTATTGGCGTTAATTAAATAGTGCTACAAACTCATTACTGTCTGGTCTGCGGTATTCCCAAAAGTTTTTTTGTTCTGGGTGCAGTACTACAAACACCCTGGCTAAATCTGGGGCATTGTCGTTACCGATTTTAAATTGTCCGTCTTTTTCCGCGATAATGGATTCATGCACTAATACCTCAACAATTGTCCTGGCTGAGTAGTGGCTGCGACCTTTAGCAATAATATTTAATGCGCTGGTTTCAAATGCTTCTACGACATGCCAATTATCTTCAAACCATTGTTTTGGTTTTTTAAAATAACTTCCATGTAAATCAATAAATGTTAACGCCTGTTCTTTAGTCATAATTTCTCCTTGCATATATTAATACAAAAAAGAGGGGCTCCGAAGAGCCCCAAATCACCACCATGTGAAATATTTACCGATCGGGAATTTTTAAATCTCGCAAGAGCCTGCGCTGCAAGCCAACATCTGAGCGCCTTCTACGTTGTCTGTGTTTTCTTTGAGGTCAAGCCAGTTGATTTGCGGGATTTTGGCTTTGAGCTCTTTGTACTCATCTTCGGTACACTCTTCGTACGGGGCTTGGCGATATGTTCCGCCATCGTATGGGAGATAGGAAACTCCGGAGATTTCGCTGAAGTTTTCCCATGTCCAGGCTCCGACGCTTGGCCAATCTTTTTCTTCAACTGAGATGGTGACACTAGGTTTATGCTCACACCAATATCTTTGATAGGTGAGCCAAAGAGACAGATGTCCAATAGGAGATACATCTGCTCTGGTGATACCGGCGGGTGCTTTCTGAGGAAAGCTAAACACCACTGTCTGATCTGGTTTATAAACGCATGCTTCATTTGGAACTCCTTGTTGGATTAAGAATTGAGTAAGAGGATCTTTTTTATCGCCTCGAACTCTGCGGATGTAGTACTCAGAATGTCGTGGATGTATGCCGCTCGCTGAATCAACAAGCTGCGATACGGTTCCAGAGGGCTTGACGCAGGTGATAGCGGCGCTCTTAGGGATTCCAAGTAGTTCTGCAAACTCTTCGTTAGCTCTACGTGCTTGCTCTCTAAGTTCTGAAAGTAATTCATTTAGTTCTGGTCCTTGGGTTGTGAGAAGGGGATTATCATAGATTCCGGTGAGGGAAACACCCAGTAACCGCTCCTCTTCAGTATTTCTCTGCCACACCTTGCGCAGATAGGGGAACTTGGTGAAGGAAGACTGGATGGTACCCAAGATAGCGGCGAGGCGCACTTTGCGCAACAAGGTCTCTCTGTTGTCGTCATGGCGTACTACGCACTCTGAAAGGTTGCAGAATTGATATGGGCGTAAAATAATTTCCGAGCAGGGATTAGTACCAAACTCAAAATTAGGATCACGATGACCATACTTCTCCACAGTTTTCTTTGCGGCTTCTCGATTAAAAATTCCTCTTTCTCCAGAGTGACTGTTATATAGCGACAGCCATTCTTCCATAAACTTACCGACAGTAGGGGTTTCATTATAGACCGCACTGTTGTTCGCAAGGGCTCGGTGTGGGTGTGTGTCCCACCATGGTCCGGATTTTGCATGTCGGATTCTTTCATCGTCTAGGTCAGATAACGAGATCATTGCAGAGCGACGTACGCCGCCTACTACAACTACCTCTCCAATTTTACACATCAAGTCGTGGCACTCCAATGAGTTTAGTTTACGACCCTTAGCGTGTTTAAATGTTGCTACTGTAAACTCAAACAAGTCAATCAGTGGTTGTGGCCCAGAAGCTCTTCCACCAAATGTTTTGAGTCGTGCTCCGGCGGGTCGTACTGAAGATACGTCCCAGTTGGGAATTTCCCCAGCCCAGAGGTGTGCGAGGAGAAGACGCAATGACTTGGCCCATCCTTCCTTAGAATCGTGCACGTTGATCGTCCCCCCGCTATCAAATAGCTTTTCTGGCACATCGGGCAGTTGACTAATGTATTTAGATTCAACGCTAAAGCCGACGCCCGTTCCGCAGAGCAAAATAAACATCGCTTCATCAAACGACTTAGGATCGTCAACAGGTAAATACGAACAGTTGTATACGCATGTGTTATCACGGTCTGCACTCTTTCCTGCCGTCATCATGGCTCGCATGGACGGCATCAATTCAAGGTTAACAATAGAGTTGTACAACTCGGCTTTTAGTTCTTCATTGCCAGTGATGGCTGGTGTACGGCTAAAAATGTAATCTGTAAAACGTGTTACTGTCTCTGGCCACGTCTCACGACGACCTTTGTCATCTTGAAAGCGGGCGTAACGGCTGGCGGCAATGTACTCTTGATACTGATCCATTTATTGGTCTCTATAGTTATATGGTTGATAAAGGGCAAAAAAGCCGAGGCGGTTTCCACCTCGGCTTAGCCCATCTACTGGGTACTTCTAGTTACTTATACTGCGAAGTCTGCAGCGGCTGATGTAGAGCCACCGAACTTCTCACCGTCTTCTAACTTCTGAACGTTGTTAAGTCCTGCTGCAATGCCCTTAGATCCGCTTGTATCGTATGGGTACAATGTGATTGAGGCACGGCCATAGCAACCGCTGTAGAACTCGCTGGTGTCAATGATTGGGTTTAAGTCCGCATCAACAATGCCCGGCTTTTCGTTAGAGCTTGCATTGATAAAGTAGTGACCAGCGTATGCTGCGTCATCTTTCTCTGCGTCACCGTCACGTAGGCCACCTTTAAGAACCTTAGGAACTGAACCACCCCATACAGCAGCGTTAGCTACCTTGGTGTCCTCAAATGCCTTCTTAAAACGTGCCACTGTCTCTGTGTCTGACTTAGGGATTAAGATTGATACTGAGTACTTCAGTACACCATTAGGTGTCTCAGCAGGCTGGAATACGTTAGCGTAAGAGAAACGTACCTTGCCAGTTACAAACTTAGTCTTGATTGATTTTGATGCCATGATGATAAGTCCTTTTTAACATTAAGATTGGTCTTCAGTAGGGGCCAACCTGTCTTCCCTTTATTGCTACACATATTAATACAAAACTGCTCTACTTTTTATTCCGCATTATGAGATAGTTTAAGAATCATATAAAATTCCTAGTTCCCCTAATGCCTGCTTCATTGCAAGAGCCTTAATAAAATCATCTAAGTACTCTTTTTCATACAACATCTCTGGATCATCGGCCACTATATCCAAGATCTCATCAATGGATCCCCGGATTTGCAAGACACCCTCTCGGTGTTTTCCTCCCGGTAATCCGCCGAAGTCTTTTATAAACTGGTCAATTAGCAGATCCGGAATTTCAAATTCTTCTCCGTAGCATTCTACCAGCATACTAGCTCCTATTTAGCCACAATTACCAACCCAATATTTCCAATTGCGTATCCCATAAACATGATGCCTTGTCCTACGCCACCTTTGATAAACTGATCAATTGCTACAATGGCGTATACAATCCCCATTGCACCTATTAGCCATGCGCTCATGCAAAGTCCTCCTTGGCGTCTTCCTTAACCTTAACTAGCTTTGGCTCACCTTCTGGTCTTAGTACTAGCTCACCTAACCACGCAGCTACCTGCTTGTTAATTTTCTCCAATGAGGCTAGTGATTTGAGCTTAGGTGACTCCCAAATAACTTCTGAGGGCATCCCCTTCTCTACTAAAACAGTGGCCGCTAATGCCGTATCAGAGATCTTACGATGGGTCTTTGTGGTAGAGAGCTTGTATCCGGGCGGTATAATGTTCTGATCTACAGCACGGGTTATTGCGTACAACTCTACATCATTAGCCCAGGTCCTTAATTGGCCAGCTTTTACTAAGACTTCGCTAACTTCTTCCTCAGTGAGGAGGGCCGGGGCTTTGAACTCTTGGCGGGCGAGCTCTGTGTTGTAGTCTGAGCGAGAGCGACATTGCGCTTTGGCTCTACAGAACTGGCACCACTCGCCTGGGAGAAATTCGCCTGCGCCGCTCCACGCTTTTTTGGCCTTGGGCTTGACGAAATAATTTGCCCAGTCAAGTAATTTTGCCAAGGAGGTGCCATCAGTTGAAATGCTGTCCAATCTAGGCTGATGGATTGTGTATTCAACCTCTTTAATTTCTGGGTACTCTTCTTTAAACTTTTCATATGCTCCGAGAGCATACAATCTAAGTTGAGAATTGTCAATTGCCGAGACGGATATGCCCTTGCCAAACTTAAGATCAATAACTCGAATTTTTTGTTTAGATAATATGACAACGTCTGCGGTTCCGAACCCGTCAGGAATATACTCAGAGAAGTCCACACGCTGTTCAAATAGTGGGACATCACCTTCACCAATTTGGCTACGTGTATAGGTGACGTAACTATCAACGTGAGCCTCGAAATTCTCTCGTTCTGCGTCTGTATAATTTTTGTAAATCGGGTGGATTTTGATGAGCTCAAGTTCTCTGTCATATTCGTCATGTCCTATTTGATTAAATTGAAGTCTTAGTTTAATTTCTGCCAGGGAATGGGCCAAAGTACCTTCGGCACTAAAGTCAAAGGCACCTGCACCGCGTTTTTGTTCTGGGAGGGTTGCTTCTAATTTGGCACTTGGGGTGCACATCATCCATCGTTTACTACCCGACGCTGATAAGAGGGCATGAGCTGTCACTATTTTTCCTTTTTAGACTGGTTAGCTTTTTGTTTCGGTACATATATTAATACAAATTCTGAGCTATTTTTCCTGCAATTCTGAATTATATTTTTCAATGTACAAAAGGGCGGATTTTATAGTCCTTGGAGATTCTTTTAAAAGCCCTATTGCCGTATTACATCCATGGCAAAGCAACGCCCTTACCGTATTGGTTTGATGGCAGTGATCTATATGGGTGTGCTTTTTGCTTGTGAATTTTTGATTACATATAGCACAACAATTATTTTGCTCAATAAAAAGCATGTCATATTGCTCTAATGTCAAGCCATATGCGCCGACTTTAGATTTCATTTTACTTTTTTCATGGCATGGTTTACATTTGGACTGCAAACCAGATTTTTGAGAACTGTTTTTGTAAAACTCAGATAGCGGTTTTTGAACACCGCATTTGGTGCACTTCTTCATTGATACCCCTCATTGGTTTATTGGTGAACTAGCCAGTGAATGAGCACTGGCAGGGGAGCTACCCCGTTCGTTCGTTGATTAGTACTACGCTTTTAATGCCTTAATTAACTCAGCCACTTCACCGGCAAAGTCAACGACCACCTCTTGCTTTACAGTTGCCTTAACTTCGCGGTTATCTTTGTAGTCATCGGGATACTGCCCACGTAATGCAATCTCCGCAACACGGCTGTTAAATGCCTTGTTATCAATATTGGCTAGGAGCATCATCTCCCAGTAGGATTGGCCGTATGTGGTGGCCATGTCCATGGTCTCGGCAAAGAGTGGATCTTCTTGTTTCCATTTAGCTGCTGTGCCCTTGCTGATGTTAATCGCGGCGTACATGCTTTTTTGAGACGCGCCTTGTCTACCAAGATCTAAAACGGCTTGAGCCATTTCCTTAGTAAACGTTTTTTTCTGTGGTGACTCTTTTTTGATGGTCATAATTTTCTAATTATTATAGAGAAAATGCCCGGTTTCCCGGGCCTGCTGCTTAGAATATAACGCTAACGCCTGACATGCGTTTTGCTACGTTAACTAATTCTTTGTTTGCTGCACCACTTACAAATTCATTGATTTCAATAGCTTTTTCAATGACTTCGTGCATTGTGGGGTATGAAGGAGACAGTTCTTCTGTTTTCTTGGATGTCTTGTTTAAAACTTCCCAAGCAGCCATGTTGGCCTTGTATTGTTCTTCCAAGAATGTCTTGGCTGTGTTAAAAACATTAAAACGTAATTCAAATGGGTTCATCATATATTTCCTATGTGTGTATGTGTGTGAAAAATTCCGGTGTTCTATGCAGGTGCACCGGAGACCTGTAGCTTTTTTAAGGCTTTGAGGATAGGGGCGTCTCTCGACGTTCCTATATATAATAATACAAAAATACAACCAAATCCGCCCTAAAAATCATCAGGCACGATAATCGTCTTTTGAGGTGCCTCAGAAGGGGTTTTTGGCCCATGCTCTTTGCGGTACTTTAAGGCATCATTTAACATCATCCGGGTCATGGCCAGTGCTTTTTCCTGGTGCTCTTGTTCTTGCTGAGCCGTGGATTGCTTGACCTTTTTCTCTACTTCCTTGAGGATGTCGTTACTGACACCTGCATGCTTAAGCAGCTGCTTGAGGTTCATCTTTATTGGCTCCTGTTAAGGCGTCCATTTGTGGAATGCACTGTGCTTGAATTTCATTGATCAAGGTAACCAATGTTACAGCATCAGTTAACAACGGCTTGTTAAGAGCATTTAACAAAATGTTAATTGTCTTAACTTTCATTGACAAAGTTAACACGTTCTCTTCAAGATCTGGTACTTCTACTGCTGGGATATCAACTACTTCGCTCATTTTT
>SESF01014549.1_pt1 | contig 14900 bp, 22 predicted proteins | sample 3171521 | NCBI WGS metagenome assembly SESF01 (sample SAMN10866945, study PRJNA518727) | freshwater metagenome | biome: subpolar coniferous forest; feature: holomictic lake; material: water; isolation source: holomictic Lake 227, 6 m and 8 m depth | place: Canada: near Kenora, Ontario | collected...
CACGACTGCCAGATGACCCGGAAGAAAACGCATCGCCACGCCCATCCGAAGCACAGGCAGCCTTTACCCTAGAGCCAGGCACCAGACCGAGGACCGGCAACGTCTTCATCAAGCACAAGGCCTGGTGGTTTGTTCTGGTCGTCTGGCTGGCGGCAGCTTTCCCCTTGGCTCTAACCTCCGACGCTAATCCGGCCAGTCCAAACCTCGCAACCTCACCAACAGCAATTTTCGGGTCGGCGAAGAGATCCTGGAATGCGCGCGAGCGCGATGAGGCACTCAGCTTACCAAGTTTATCCACTAATGACCTCGCTGCCGCCGCTCAAGCAGGTGATCCAAAAGCCCAGGTGATCCTCGGTTTCTACTATGAAATGGGACACCCATTTCCAGTTACTGACCGCGCTAAGGCTCTTGAATTGTACAGGAAGGCTGCCGCTTCCGAGTATCCGAAGGCATACTACAGGTTGGCCATGTTGCTCAGCCACGAGAACAAAGCCGATGCGGAAAAGCAGCTCCGCAAGGCCGCCGAGCTCGGTTACGCAGACGCTCAATTTGAACTCGGTCGCCAGCTCGCGCAACCCGGTGCTTCGGCAGGCGACCTGAAGGAAGCCATTATTTGGCTCAACAAGGCCGCTGACCAAATAGAATTGGGAGCTCTCCTTTTGCTTGGGGAAATGTACGAAACCGGCCGAGGAGTGCCCCAGGACAGAGCCAAGGCGGCCATCTATTATGACACCGCAGCCAGTGTGGCCGACGAAACTTTCGACTACATATCTATGTTCAGCCAAGCCCGGAAGGCCCGTTTCTGCCTCGACATGCTCCGGGACCAAGGATGGGGCATACCGCGGACTCGCCAGGAGGCTATAAGCCTCTATCGCAATGCGGCCGAGCAGGGCAATGCAACCGCACAGTACTTCCTGGCACAAATCTACGCCTTTGGTTATGACTCCTCCGCTTTTCGCCCTGAATCCAAAGCCGATTACCATAAATGGATTCGGAAGGCGGCAGAGGGTGGCCAAGGTGAAGCTCAGTACCTCCTGGGCGCAGATTTGCGCCTACACCCAGAAACCAAAACCGAAAGCCGGGAATGGCTCTCGAAGGCAGTTGCTCAGCACGTAGCAGAAGCATACAAGCCCCTGTTGTCGTCGATGCCAGAGGGTAGGAAATTGGTTGAAATCGGATTAGCAAAGCTCCCCATGTCAAACACGCCGTCAGAACTGAACGCTGGGCTATTTGCTTACAGCCTGGAGGACTGGACCAATGCACATCGCTTTTTTCAGGCAGCCGCTGGAACAGACGACGCGAACTCGCAATACGCGTTGGGGGTCATGTATTCCCTTGGCCGTGGCGTGCCAACCAACGAATCCATGGCTAAGGAATGGTTCTACAAAGCTGCACGGCCACCATCGAGCGCGGCCTTAACAGAGCTGTCGCTCAGGAGAGTGCGCGGCGAGACAAACGAGTTGATCATCGCCATGGCACTGAGCGACTTGAGGATTGCGGCGGAGATGGGGAACCAAGAAGCCAAGGAGGCATTTCTCAAGACTGAATCGCTGTTTCCCGGAGCTTACTATCTCTGGACTGCAGATAAAACTCCATACGATCCAAAAGCACCAAATCCTCTTCTCCGGGGAATCAAGGGCATTTGTGTCGCATCCCCGATCCTCGACTCGGAGACATCTAAGCTTCTCTCATTCGAGAGCCTGCAAACGACTGCCGAACTAAGACTGCGCTCGGCAGGAATTAAGCTCTTGGACAATGGATTGCCCGTCCTCAGGATCCGCTGCGAGTGCGTGAAGGTTGCGGACGGCCCTATATATGCCGTGCAGGTGCGCATAGAACTGAGTGACGTGGTCGAGTATCACTTGCAGCAGACCGTGGCCCCAACCTGGGACGCGCACATCCTGAGCTGGGCTGGCGAGAGCAAAGTCCTCAGCCATACGAAGGGCGTAATTGAGGAAATAGTGGACCGCTTCGCCAACGAATTTCTCAAAGCCAATCCAAAGGATTAGCGCGACGTAAGAAAGCATCGCGCCCGGGGCGACCCCTTGGGTGGACCTCGGCCGTTAGTGCCGCCGCCGCAACCTCACCGACGACCAGCGCGCCGTGATTGCGGATGCGGCGGATGAACTGGAAGGGAAGTTGGCCAGAAGTGAGCAGGCCAAAGAAGCTCACGCCGCGGCTAAAACGCGCAACCCGGTGAGGCGTCCTGACGAACGGTTCCGACACCCCGCGTCTGCGCCAAGGTCGGTGTAACGAGTCACTTGACTGCCTGCACCACCTGTGCAAACGTCCCCCTGACCAGTTCGGGTAGGGCCAGCACCCTGCGACCCGGCTGTGCTCTCGGCGGTGGGCTGGCTCCCAACGTCAGACTTCTTCGCTGGCCAATCCACCACCCACCCGTCACGCTTATCCGACTGAAACCTTGGAAACTCTGTCTCCAAATCAGCCCCGCCTTTGATTACTCCGGTCTGTCCAGTGCTGCCCGATGGCAGCACGACAACCAAGTGGTTCAGCATCTGACCGGGCCTATGGAGGAGGCGAATGGAACTCGAGCTGTTGGCGGTGGCGGCCATTCGGGCGGAAGCGTGGTATTACCACCCGAAACCGCCCCCACCCTTGCCGACATCGGCATCCCCAAAACCCAGTCCAGCCGGTGGCAGTTGCTGGCCACGCACCCAGGAACCGTTCTTTTTCTCCGCCCGTCACCACTCATTTAAGCGCCTTGCTACATAAGAACGCCTGAAGCGGTCCAAACGCCCATTACCCCAGAGCCTGAACACGGTGGTTTCCTGCAATGTGATACCCTTAGTTATGGGTAACAGTGTCTAATACGGCGCCACACCAACATGCAGCATACTGCTTGCAACTTCCGGGTTGTGGTTTACGTTTCTTCATACTGAAAGCATCAGTTCAAAACGTGATTAACAGCAACGACGGTTTTCCCCCGGCGATGGCCGCTAGTGGATCAATCACTTCCACATGCTTTAGCGGCTGTCGTCGGGGGCCTCTTGCTTATATGGCAATATCACTCCAAATGAACTCAAAGCCATCGGTCCAAAAGCGCATTAACAGCCGATTGCAACGAACCACGGTCAGTGAACTGGCCTTCTATCAATGAATACCGGCACCCTACCCCAGATCGCAGGCGGAATCGTCAGTCTAAAGCAGTGGTTGGCCCCGAATACGTTGCGGGAGGAGGCGGAATCATGAACCTGACCATCCCCCAAGCCGCCGATCTACTCGGCCGCAGCAAAGCCACCATCCGGCGTTACCTCGCCGTTGGACTGCTGGCCAAGCAGCAAGCCGGGCATCGCCACAGCATCAGGATTCCCAGCGAAAGCCTGGAACGCTTCAAGGCCCGGACCACCAGCAGGGAGATGGGGGACTTCATCCGCAAGGGAGAATAAAAACACTATCACCAACAATGCGACCCAGAGTTGACAAATGCTACAACGGCGACTGGGTTCCGATCAAGGATGCTGAGCTTGTCGATTTTCAGCCTGTGAGCATCCAGGAAGCCCTGGCTTGGTTCTCCCGATGTGCCCCCTGGGCCAGCTATTGGAGCGGCGACTTGAGCGAGCTGTGCGAGATGGCTGCGGCAGAACTCGCAAAGCACGAGAGCGTCGCCAGGCGAGCCCGACATAACCGCGTATCCGCCGGCCGTCAGGCTTTGGCGGCGTAATTGACTGCTGCACGCGGGCGGCTGCGCCAGCCGTGGCCGCCCGCAATCAAAAACCGATCGAAGCGATGGACACAAAACTACTCGATGACTTCCCGCCCTGCCTCTGCCGGTTGCTGGCCAGGCACCCCAAGGGCAAGCCACTCACGGCGGAGGAGATAGCCGGTGCCGCCGGCTGGGATCCATACTCGGGCGAGGATACCCCCAACATAACTCCAATGGAAGTCGAGGAAATCTCCCAAAAGACGTCTTGGGGAGATGTCCAATACCAGAAGATATTGAATTTTCTCCGAGGCTGTAATCTCGACTTCGATAATCCGAACACCGTGCGCCGGGTGGATAGCTACCTGCGAAAGAAATGCCACTTCAACTACCTTCTTAAACACACGGAGTGGAAGACCCGCTATGGTCCGCTGCTCTTAAGGTGGCTGGATTGGGAGTTCAAGCGGAAGTCGTGGGGGGACAATCCGCGTTCATCGGTTCGCATATTGGTGGACCGGCTCACGCCCCTGCACGAGCTTAATATCGCAGCCAGGAACGCAGCCAAAGCGGCAAGAACCAGCCCGGTGCCACCTCCGATCGACGCTTAGGCGTGGGTAATCAGGGAGAAGCCTTGGGGTTCATTTACCCGGACAACGCAAAAGGCCGGTTGCTTGCGTCTGTGATTCAGAAAGCGGGTCAAAGATTAAAAGGGACTGATGCTCCCGTCGCCCATTCCATACCCGCCGAAGCGGGCCGAGAGTCGGGTGGCACTAGCCCCGAAGCATTATCATACAGGTGCAGAAATCGGTCAAGCGATCCGCTGACCCATTCTCATCCCGGCCGCACCCGCCAAAACGAAAAGGCGCGCCAAATTCGGGGTTCCGCACAGCGCGCCCTCGCCAGTGTCGCGGCGCCGATGGTGGTCTGGGAGAGCGTAGCGGATGGCAAACTCGTAGCGCCGCCGAAAGCGGCGGCAGCGTAAAGCGGGACGGTTGTAGTTGCCTACTCACCTTCCCGGGCGTGACCAGGGAGGCCGCAAGCGGGTGCAGCTTTCGCATACATACGAACCTGGTATGTGGTTTATGCTTGTGGTTTATGCTTTGCCCCACCGAAACCGATATGGCACGATGGCCTCATAGTGGCTGGACGTAATGATCAGCCGGGAACACTGCGATTCCTTGCCCCACGCACCACATCCCGGCATGGTCAAGGGTGTTGGCCTGCGGCCTCTGTGGTGAAACTTGCGCGCTGTAGCTTAGTCCGGCCATTTCTGAGATCGGGGCGAAAGGTTACAAATGGCTACTTCGGAAGAATGGTCCTTAAAACCACTGGCCGAGTTGCAGGCCGCTGCGGACAACGGTGACGCGAAGGCTCAGTACGAGCTTGGTCGCTTATACACCCATGGCCTTCGCGGCCTGCCATCGGATGGTGCTATTGCGGTGAAGTGGTTTCGGAAAGCTGCCGACCTTGGCTTGCTTGAGGCTAAATGGAGATTCGTTTCCAGGAGCGAGTTGCAGGCCGCTGCTGAACGTGGAGTCCCAGCAGCGCAACAATGGCTTGGTTTTCTCTATCTTCTCGCTGGCACGGGAGCCTTGCCGCAGGAACCTGAGACGGGTTTGCGGTGGTTACGCAAGGCTTCCGAGCAGGGCAATGCTGATGCATGCTCGCTACGCAGTACTTCGTTGGGACGAACGTGCCGCACGATTTCGTCGAGGCCGCCAGACTGCTTCGCCTGGCTGCCGAACAGGGGAACGCAATCGGGCAGTACAGTTTGGGCATGCTGTATGCGACTGGTAAAGGCGTGACACAGGACTTTGCTGAAGCAGCGAGCTGGAACGGGAAGGCTGCTGATCAAGGAGACAAGCGAGCACAGAAAATACAGGCTTCGCTATTAGCAATGGCACAGAAGCAGAGGCCGTCACCCCCTGCGCAGAGCACTGTTCAGGCGCAACCCCAGCCTACCAGGTCGCCTCGTGAACTCTCGCCCGCTGAAAAATGGAAAAAGAACCTGCTTACGGTTGGAATGGTCGCTGCAGTGATTGTTCTCCTCATCCTGACGAATGGCAACGTGTTGCTGTTTGCGCTCGCTGCAATTCCCCTTCTCATCGTGGCCACTCTGGTTTGGGCTGCAGGGGGAGCAGTTGCTGAATCGCTTTGGGGGTGCCGAGTCGGAGCCAAAGAAATCGCAATCGGGGTCTGTATCGTGGTTGTCGGGCTCTTTGTCTTGGGCAAAGGCTGTGCCAATGCCACGCAGAATGCCATTCCCGAAGATGATGACCCCGCGAGTCACGGGTGGAATCGGTTGTAGAGTTCAGCCAAGCACCTACTGGCTGAGGACGAGAATCCTCACCCGAACGGTCTCCGCATCAAAGTCATCCGTGCCGTCCCGTCCTTCCGACCAGGCGAGTGAGTCGCCGCGGGCTCGCCTCGCCCGGGCTGATCCGGCGCAGGAAAGCACTTTCGTGGGAAATTACCAGAGAGTTGAGACGCAGACGGTATGTTCTATTAGGCGTAGTCGTGTGCATCCCCGGGGGGGCGGTGCCGGGTGGGTGGGGGGTGGCTCTTTCTCCCGCACAAATCCCGCACAGAATCCGGCCAGCTTTCATTCCCGCACAACTCCCGCACAGCCGCACAGTCCCGCACAGGTTTTACCTCCAAGCATTGCCCTTGGATGCCCAGACACCGACACCAGCAGGGGGCCAGGCGCAGGCGACAGATACGCACTTTCCCTTGCATTCCTTGGGTTTCTCGTGTAATTTTAGAGCAACCGTGAGCAACTGAAAGGCAACCATGAGTTTAGACAGCACCGATACAAACACCGTCACGAGCCTCGTTACGATCACCCCAAATGACCTGCTACATCTTGGTTTGGGACCAAGACGCCGCAGGTTCAAATCCTGTCGCTCCGACCACTGTTTCATTGGCAAAATGTAAAACGCTTGCCGTGCAACCTGTCGCTCCACTGAACGCTCAGGCGCATGTGTGGCAGGCGTTGGCCCTCGCAGAACAGGCCATGACCGCGGCCGCCAACGCCATGCAAGGTAAGCCCCTCGCAGGTTTTGCGCCTGTCGCCCCTCTCTCTCTCTCTCGCCCGCACAGGCCCTGCTGACCGTGACGGAGCTGGTCAATGAGTTCCTCCGCGCCAAGGCCCGGGCCGGGCGGAGTGACCGCTATTTGCGCCAACTCCGCGTCTCCCTGAAATCCTTCGCGGCCGGCCGGCATCAGCGCACGCTCAGCCAGGTCAACGTGGTCGATGTGGAAAAATGGCTCTTTGGCAACGATTGGTCCGCCAAGACCATCCGCGGTTACTACGGGGATGTGAAGGGCCTCTTTGCCTTCGCGGTGCGCCGGGGCTATTGCGACCGGAACCCGGCGCTGGGGGTGGAGCTGCCCGTCCTGGACGGCCACGCGACCATCCAAATCCATACGCCGGCCCAAGTCAAAGCCGTCATGGACTGTGCGCGACGGGCAGATCTGGACGTCTGCCGGCACCTGGCGGTGCGTTATTTTGCTGGATTACGCACGGCGGAGGCCCACCGGATCAGGGAAACAGACTTGAAATTGGAGCAGAACCTCATTGAAGTGTCGGCCGTGAAGTCCAAGACCCGGGCGCGCCGGCTGGTCACCATCCAGCCCAATCTACCATCTGCACCGGATTATTCGTCGCCTTGCCCGCACCCGTAGCAAACCCATAGCCGTGGTTCGTCGCCCAATAATAGACGGATTTCCAGAGCGCCAACGTCACGAGTTTCTGGTCCATGTAGAACGCTGACAACGTCACGCTGACGGGAATAGCATCGCCCATGCCATCCAGAGGGTCCCCCATCGTGAACGTCCCCGCCGGAATCAGCACCATGCCAGGGGGAGGGGAAGGTGCGCTAGCGGTTGGCTTGACGAAGAAAGGCAGCCCAGGCCCCGCGCCAGCGCCAGCGCCCGTGTTCAGGCTGAGGCAGAGCAGAAGAATGGCAAGGAGAGTTCTCATCTTACATCTGTCGAAATACGCAATTCGTCCTCGGCCCCACCGGCGTATATCTCAACCAAAACATGCCCGTGGTGCCGTTGGTGATCGTGTGCGTCAGCGTGTAATCCCCGTCCGCCACGCCCGCCGGCAGGGTCACCGTGATGTTGGTCGCGGCCGTGTTGGCGACCGACAGCAGCGCCTCCGCCGTCCGGTATCCCGACGAGGTGGTAAAGCCGGTAATCGCGCAGGGCGTCGCGCTGGCATAGTTCAGGTCATAAAGCCCGCCCGGCTGCAGGGTCAGCGTGTTGGTCGGGCCGGCCCAGGAATTGGTCACGAAGGCGATGCCGCCGGAGATCGTCACGTTCTCGATCGTGTGCGTAAGCGCGTAAAGGTTGGTCACGTAAAGGTTGGTCGTGTACGTGTTCCCCGCGTAGAAGTTGGTCGCGTAAAGGTTGGTGGTGTAAACGTCCCCCGCGTTGAGGATCGTGATGTTGGCATACGCTCCCGCGCCGGTATTGTAGCTGATCTGGCTGGGCGTGTTGGTGCCGCCGAACACCTGCAGGTCCGCGTTAGAGATCTGATAGATCCGGATTGCCACGTAGAGAGTTGCCGGCGTGGTGAATATGGTGGGGGGAACCGTGACCATGAACTCTTGGCGGTTGGCCGCGGAATGGTTAATGAAAGCGGGATCTGAACCGTACTGGCCTTCCAACGTGGCGCCGTTGTTGGTGCTCCACCAGGTTTCTGCGGTCACCAAAAGCCGGTAGTTATATTGCGCCGTCGGGACGCCCGCCAGCCAGGTGCTCACGACGACGGGACCAAGCAGTGAACTCAGGTTTGTGGCCACCATGCAGCGGGCCGGACATGGTGCCACCGATGCCAGACACGCCGTTGGTATCCAGCCGGAAGTAGGTTTCCACCGGCCCACCCGCCGGCGAGGAATACCCCGACAGCAACGGCCCGGCATCCGGGCTGATGCTCAGGTCCAGCCCCTTGAAGGCGGCGGTGGCATCCGCGAGCGACCACAAGGTCAGGTCGGCCCCGACGCCACCGGCGGAGGGAGCCAACACCGCCAAGCCGTGATTGGTGCCATCGCCCGTGTATTCGCCCTGCAACTGGTTGCTGACCACGACCGGGAGGCCGGTCAACGTCCGGATCTCGGTGCCGGTGTTGGTCCAGGTGTTATTCGCCGCCGCATGGGTGGCGATGTAATTGGTCCAGAAGTTGAAGTTGGTCGTCCCGAGATAATTGGTCCAGAAGACGAAGTTGGTTTGCCAAAAGCTATTGGTGAGGCTGGCCGTGACCCAGTCCTGCGAAGCCAAGCCCGTGACCAGGTTCGACCAGGTGATGGTGCGGGTCAGGTAGCCCGTGCCGCTGGGCTGCGCAATCAGCACGAGCGCGTTGGTGCCCAGCCAGTTGGTGCGAGGCTCAGCGTGCCATACCACCGCCCGCACGCTGCCCGTCAGCACCAGGCTAAGGGCCAGACTCAGCAGCCAGCGGCCGGCCGTTCTCGTCAAAGAGGATCTCAGGTATTTCATCGGTCAGATATTGCGGGGCGATAATGATCGGAGTGAGATTTCCGTAAAACATGAACGGCGTGGGCTCCGCGTCCTCTCTCATGCGTTCCAGAAGGTTTCGCCACAGAGATAATCGACCGCGCCTGTCGCCGGGTCGCCCCAAACCTTGAACGTCGCGGAACTGCGCATCGTCCACGCTTGCGACGGAGGCACTACCGCCATGGGCTTGTCGGAGGCATCGGTAATCCACAGGTTGCCCGCGCCGGAAACGTTGGTGAAGACGATCTGTTTCCGCACTTTGCCCGTGGCGGGATCGGTGCCGAGGTAGGTCGTGCCGTGACCTTGCCGCGCGCTCAGCGGCGCCGTGCCCATCGCGCCGTAGCCCTTGGAGTAATCGGGCACGTCCTTGAGCCCGACTATTACCAGGCGGTTGACGGTCGTGTTGAGCCGCGCGTCGCGGATCTCGCCAACGCCAACATAAAACAGGATGGTGATGACGCTGTCGGTTTCGTTCTTAAACGTCAGTTTGGTGAACAGGTCATTGCCGTCCAGCCGGAAGCCCAGGCCCACTTCAAACTGGAATTCCTCGCCATCGTTGAACGACATCTTGAAGACGTCGCTGGCCTCCTTGCAGATAAAGAGCTTGCCGGTGCAGTTGTAATGGACCGTGCCATTGGCCGGAATGATGACCGTGCCCGAGGTGAAAAAGCTGTTCGTTGTCATGCCATCTTGCGGTAGAGAACCACTCCGACCAGGCCCAGGGCAGCCAGCGTGATCCAGAAAACGATATTGGTCTTGAGCGTTTCGCCGGCCGGCTGCGCGTTGGTGGCCAGGCTGATCATCTTGCCCAGCGTGGTCTGGAAGTTGTTTTGCGCGTCCGCCTGGCTCTGGGCTTGCGCGGCCAGCACGCTGTCGGTGGTGGTCTGCAGCGCCTGCGAGTTGGTGGCCGCCAGATTCAGATTGGCCTCGTTCGCCTTGGTAATGAAGGTCGAGAGGTCGGTCCCAAACAAAGCCGAGAGCCGGGTGACGTTGTCCATCGCGGCTTGCGCCACGGCGGGATCCGCGCTCGTGATCGTGACGTTGCCCTTTACGTTCTTGATCTGGTTGGCGCCCACGCCCAGCAGTGTGCCATTGCTGGCTACGCCCACGCCGCCCGATTGGACATACTGGGCGACATTGCGGCCGAAGTTGACGCCCTGGTCGGTTACCGCTTGCCGGTTGTCAGTGGCTTGGGAACTGGAATCGAAGAATCCCATATCAGCGTTTCTTTTTGCCCATGATCACGATCAAGACGGCCAGCACGACCACCCCGACCAGCGCATAGGGCAGCCAGGAGGCAACTCCGCTGGGGGTGCCCGTGCCGCTGACGGGAGATTGCGCGCCCAGGCTGTTGGCCAGCGACCCACCGCCGCCCGTGACGTTGAACGGGGAATTCAGCGAGGCCGCCGACGTGTTGGATAAACTTTGGCTTGCGCCGATGTCGTAACCCGCGCCCATTACTTCTTTCCTTTCAGCCAGGCGAATAGCACCAGAATGGCCACGATGCCGCCAATCACATAAGCCACATAATTCGGCTTGTTGATGGTCAGATCACCGCTGGAGCCAAAGGCGACTGTGGTTGAGGTGGCAGAGCTGGCTTGTCCCATATCGATTTACTTTCGCATGATGAACAGGGCGACGATCAGCACCAACGCCGCGGCGCCAATGCCGACCATGTAAAGCAGCGGGTTCGTCTCGCTGTTCGCATTGCCGAAACTGGCGCCCGAGGTGGCGGTGGCGGCGGTGCCCGAGCCCGACCCTTGCTGGCCGGTCGTCAGTAGGCTGGCCAAGTCCATAACCTGGTTAGCGCCGGGAGATCATGAGCACGACAACCAGCAACGCCACGCCGCCGCCAATCCACGGCAGATATTGGGTCCATTGCGTGGTCGCTACCGGAGCGGCGGCCACCGGCGCCGCGGCGGATGCACTCTGGTTGCCATTCAGAGCCCCGAGAATCGTGCCAGCGGCACCCGTGGCTGTATTCAGATAATCAGTCAGGTCCATAGGAGGTAGAGAAGCCTGGGTTTGTGGGCCGCGCGGGCTTTGCCTTCGCCCCGCGCGGTCCCTTTGTTTATAGATGCTGCGCCCTTATTCGGGGGCGCCCGTGCGCTGGATGATCGCCACCATGCCGCCGGCGGCGGCCGCGTCGAATTCGACGTGTACGGTCAGCTCAGCGAGGCCATTGCAGTTCAGGGCGTTGTTGATCGGATCGTCGTAGTCCAACACCAGGTCAAAGCGAGGCGTGGCGGATTGATCGGGGACCAGCTCGCGCCCCAGCAGCATGGCTTGATTTTCGAGCGCCGTCATCAGGCCGCGAATCTCCGCGCCGTTGGCGGTGAGCCGGAGCTTGTTCACGAACCGGGTGTTGGAACTTTCGGGGTAGAAGTGGATGGCGTTCAGGTAGTCCCGCTTGTCGATGGTGTTGATGTCCATCTGCGTGCCCGCGGCCGCGAAGGTCTGGCGAATCCATTTCGTGATTGCGCCCAGATTGCCCGTCGCATTGTCGCACTCAAACCAGCCCGTCAGCACGGGGGCGGTGAGCCCGGCATGCAGATCCACTTCCAGCTGGAGGCTGGAGATGCCTTGCGCGTTCCAGGCCGTCAGGGGCACTTCGGCGTTGTTCTTGCGCCAGGGTTCGGCCAGCCAAATCGGCAGATACATCCGATAGCCGGCCTGGGTGCGCGTGCCGCTCGAGGAAGCGGCGAAGGCCGCGCCCATGAGGGAGTTGATGTCATACAGCTCGGCGGCGGTCATGGTGCGCTGCACCTTGCCGTTTACCTTGAGCCGGATTTGGTCCACCGCCGCGGCCAACACCGTGCGAAGGTCGCCGCCAGCGATGCCTACCGAGTCGCCCAATTCCAGCCAGATCGCGTGATAACGCAGACCCAGATCCAAGTTGAAAGTTGACGTGCTGCCGGCCGCGATGGCGGTCGGCGTCGGCAACATTTTTTGTCGCAGCATAATTTCGCGGAGTGTTTGGCGTTTCGGGGTGAGGGGATTAACTGCCAACGATGATCTTGCGCAGGGCTTCGACGCGAGAGACGATCGCGAGGACCACTAGCGTGACAACGATGGTTCCAATGTACGGCTTGAGTTTATTCATGTGAGGTAGTGAGCCGCGGGGCTCGGTTAGCTATGGCAAGTTGGTTTCTGGTTTCCAGGTAAGCCCGGCCGGACAAGGCCGCGCATCTTACGTTTTCGCCAGGTCAACTTTTCATCTACTCCCAATTTCGCCGGATGCCCGCGCGGACGCAATAGGCAGCAACGGGCAGTCACGGGCAACCACGTGCATACGTATGCACGTCCCTGCCCGTTCCTGCCCATTCCTGCCTATTGGCCCCTCTCTCTCTCCCACCCTATCCTTGGAAATATGGCAGATGAAACTATCAGTCCCACTACACCCGCACCCGCTCCCGCTCCCGCCCCCGTTCCCGAGCCCGCGCCGCCGCCCGCGGCCGTGATCGTGGTTCATGGCCAAAAGACGGAGCGCGAGATTGAACTGGAAAAGCAGCTTGAACTTGAGCGGCAGAACCTCAAGCAGGCCCAAACGGACGCCGCCTATGCCCAGGACGAAGCCCGGCGCCTCAAAGAGATACAATCCCAGCCCCCACCAAGCCCGGCCGCTTCCAGGGCCAAGCGCAAGGGCTGGACGCTACTCCATGAGGAGGAAGCTTAGCCTATGGCTGGCGAGGTTCCACCAATGGCGCCGACTGCGCCGACTGCGCCGCCAGTGGCGCCAGTCCAGCCGGCCGGGCCGCCTGCCCTTATTCCTCCTGCACCTGGCGCTAAAGTCACAGCTCCGCTCTTTGGCGGCTACCGCGGGGGACGCAAGCGCAAGGATGGCCTGGTGCCCGGCTCTCCCGAGGCTCTGGCCGCGGATCGGGAGAAAGACCGATTGCGAAAAGAGCGCCAGCGCGAGCGGGAAGGCGCCGCCGCCGAGCCGCCTCCCCTGCCCGGCGTGGCGGGCGCGGCTCCGCCGCCGCCTGGGGCTGTGGATCCTGGTGCAGCTTCTGGCGAGCCTCAATCGCTCCCGTGGGAAAGCAAGCTCCTCGAGCCGCTCTTCGCCCAGCTCCTGCCCTCGCTCGAATCGCTCAGCGTGAACCAGATCGCCGGCAAGGCCGCCAAAGCCAAGCTGCCCGGCGCCCTGGTGACGGAAATCGAGCGCGATGCGCGCTGACCAGATCCGGCCAAGAAAGCCTTGCAGCTCGCCGGTCCGCAAGTCGCCGCCAAATGGTTGAACTGGTCAGGCATCAGCGCGGAAAACCAGCCCGAAGTGATTTGCGGGACGGCCATCGCCGCCATCGTCGCGGGCCAGGTGATGCTGCTGCGCCGTCTGGACAAGCTCATTCTCGCCAGTGGTGAAGCCAAGCCGGAAGACAAGAAGCCGTGAGCGACTACACTCTGGCTCCTTGCAGCACGCTGGTCGTGGGGATGTCCGGCAGCGGCAAGACCACCTTCGCGCTCCGCTACCTGTTGAACGTGCCGGCCGCCTGCCGGTTCGTCTTTGATGACCTGGGCCAGATCGCCTCGCGGCTGGCCATGCCGCACGCGGCCACCGCAGCGGAATTGGAAGCCGCCTTGGCCACCAGGTGGGTGCTCTTCAATCCCCATCGGATGTTTCCCGGCGATGCCGCCGCGGCGTTCGCGTTCTTCTGTCAGTGGGCCTTTGATGCCTCGCGCCGTGGGCCGGGAAAAAAGGTCTTCCTGGCGGATGAAGTCTGGCGCTGGTGCTCTCCCGGCTCCATTCCGCGTGAGCTGGCCCAGCTCGCCCAGGCCGGCCGCGCGGAAAACCTCGAGCTGATGACCGTGACGCAGCTTCCGCACCGGGTGAATGCGTCCATTACCGGGCAGGCTACGGAACTGGTTTGCTTTAGAACGGATGAACGCCTGGCGCTGGATCGGGTGGAAGAGCTTGGAGCCGGCCGGACCATCGTCCAGGAATTGCCGCTTGGCGCTTTCGTGGCGCTAAATCGGCTGTCCCGCGGAAGGATTTCCGGCCGGCTGTTCTAAAGGATTGCGGCCCAACCGTGCGAGGCAATCATTGTCCGCACCAGCGGTCCTTGCCGATTGTCCGTTACGTGTCCCTTGTGCATCGTGAGCGCCGTTCGCGCAACGGCATAAATCAAATCGCACTTGCAGAGGGTAGGCCAATCCAGTCCGTCAGCCTCATCAAGTACAATCTCATTGGCTTGAGCCTGGCGCTGAGTCCGTTGGGTGCTGCAAAGAATCACTTCCACCTCCTTTTTCCTGTCCGCCCGGTCGGGATGAGATACGACCACGGCCGGATGAGGCTCTAGCCAGTCCGGAGGCTTCCAGTAGAAAATATCAAATTGTCTCATTCCTCAGGCTCGGAAACGGTTGATGCTGCATGTCGGACAAAGGCGGCCTCGACCTTATCCCATTCCGGATCATCGGGAAGTCGGTCAATCACCGGAATGAGGATCATCTTGTAATCTTTGGACGGTAGCTGCCGTTTAATAATCCAAGTGGTATCATCAACCTGCTGGATCGTTACTGACGAATGAGGCGGACATGCTTGCGGCATGACGATCCGGCGCCGATCATCGACCATGGTTGACTTCATAATGGGAAGCTCCCATTTCCTGCCCCCCTTTGCAAGCCATTTATGCCCCTCTCGACCGGACACCCAATCCGACAATTCGACTCTCACTTGAGTCTCACTCTCACCAAAAAGACGGTTTTTTAGCCGGACAGCGGCCGG
>SESF01014338.1_pt1 | contig 14866 bp, 30 predicted proteins | sample 3171521 | NCBI WGS metagenome assembly SESF01 (sample SAMN10866945, study PRJNA518727) | freshwater metagenome | biome: subpolar coniferous forest; feature: holomictic lake; material: water; isolation source: holomictic Lake 227, 6 m and 8 m depth | place: Canada: near Kenora, Ontario | collected...
ACTACACATAGCAACGAGTTAGCCACAATAATAAAGAGGGTCGTAGTGTGGCATTTCTACTAATTGACCGTTTATGGTTGTTGTTTCAATACACCCTTCAACAAGGCAATGTAATCCGCTACCACCATTATCATATTCAACGAATACATTGTGTATATCTTCACATTCTTTTACTATTCCAATATTGCCTTCATTGTCTTGCACTCGCATACCTATAACCAAATTACTGTGGCTAACAATATGTAAATGTAATTGGGGGTTTAGTGGTTCTTCAATCATTGTATTATTTTATTAAGTTAGTACTATTTTGATGGTGTAGTGGTATTTAATCCCCAACTACACTTACATTCAACGTTATATGCAATGCTACGTAATCGCTTCGTATTAAGTTTCGTGGTTATAATCTTTTTGTTTTATTTTTTCCACCGCACAAATTTAATTATCTTTAATTTCACCAGTTATAACAATTGAATTGGGATTTATAACAACAAATTCTTCTGTATATCTATTTTTATCTACCAAAATAATATCGTAACCTTTTGATTTTACTTCATTAGATAAATATGGGTCAGTCATACCACTACTTGAATTATATTTATAAATTTTAGCATTTGGTTTTATTTTAGCTGTAACTAAACGTCCTTCTTTTGTTGAATTTAACTGTTTACCAACATTTTGAAAATCTTTTAATTTTACGAATGTCAAATCATATAAGTCTTTATGTTCTTGTGTTCCATATTTAGTATTTTTAAACTCTTTTTCAGTTTTTTCATACTCTTCATAAGCATCGTTATATTCCTTGTTCAATTTTTTAACTGCATCTATTCTATATTGATGTGCTTGTGATTTTGAACGTGTAAAATATATACCTTTACCCCAATCAGAATATTGAATCAATCCAGATTTTTCTATATCAAAATTATCAAAATCATTATTTGTTCCGTGATATAATGTTATATCTGTAAAATTATCAACTTGTTCATTCAAATATTCACGTATAGTCGTTGCTATAAATTTTCTTAGTTCCATATTCTTAAATAGTTTTATTCTATATATAAATATTCAAATTTTAAATTTCTTCCCATAAAAGATAAAACAAAAAGGATTCGTTCTTCGTATGTAGTTTAGTGATATATTTCCGCACAGCATATAACAAGGTGTATAAGAAAGTTTGCAATAAAGTTTGGTGGTAATTTGAAAATTCATCTAAGCAAACCTTCTCATACACCCAACCGTTAGGTGCAAGGCTAAAAATCCAGCACACAAAATAAATTGTAATCTGCTGGTATTCCTACTTCTATATACTTATTTTGCTTTGACGAATACCATTTAATTGCACCCCTACGACACATGAAAAGTTTATGCGTATGTTCATTTCTTAACTTTAAGCTCCTACCAGTATCTAAATCATGTTGAGTTGCTTTTCGGTATTCTGGTCGGTCAATCCAATTTTTTAACTTAGCCTCACGTCTATCAAAATGATGCTTACATAACCCATCTTTATAGTCTGGTTTATTGCATTTCGATTTATACGTTTTGCCTACTTCTCTGGCATAATGTTGAATCACTTTTGTACACATATTTTTAGGTTTTAAAAGCCCAGCACATAACACCGTATATAAAAAATAGCGGTTTTATTGCTGTTTGCAAGGTTCGTACTCGTATTATAGTTTCTCATAAATTGATAGTTTTGTGCTTCGTAGTCCGCTACTTTTCATATGCTCGTTTTCTACTTTATTTTTCATTTGTGCTTTTTATTTTAGTTATTACTATTCGTTTCCTAATAATCTAATCTCACCACCTACTTCAAATCCAACATCACCTTTAACATTAACTTCTACTTTTTCAAGCCAAATGTTTGGTGCATCATCATCCCCAAAAGAATCAATAAGTCTTATTTCTTCTGATAATTGAAGATTTGACATTTTTTGTAATTGTATTAATAATTGAAATCCGTTCATGTTATTTTGTTTTAATTGGTTAATAATATTATTTGTTATTGATTTGAATGCAAAGATACTTATAATAAAATTAATATCCAAATTTATTTAATTCGGATATTAATTTTAATACATATTCTACTGTTATTAATATTGTCAACTTTCGTCATCATTATTAATTTTAACCTAGTGTTACCACTCGATTTGGGTTAACAGCAAAACCCTCTATCCCATCAGCAAACGCATTTGGAACTGCTTTTCTTAAGATATTATAACTACCATTAACGTCTGAATTTATAAATATCTTCTCTCCTCTTATCTTATACAATCCTCTTTTATACCTATATCCTGAAAATCCTTTAAAATTCTTTGGCATCTCCTGACACCTCCAAAACATTTTCGCACCAATTTGGCATAACTCTTATTTTTATTGATTAATAACTATTGGCAAAGATATATTATTTTTAATTATAAAACAAATTTAATTGCAAAAAAAAGGGGGAAATTAATCCCCCTAATCTAGCACAAATCCCCCCAATGAAAATCAATAAAAACATAAAGGGGGATTTGCCTATTAATAGTATATTACACGTCCATTTTTCACTGTTACTTCATTATCCTCAACAATTATCTTTCCCAAATCATCAAAATCTTCACCTACCCAAGTAATTTCACCATTCAAGATAACATCCCATTTTGAAAAGAAATTATTAATCAGGTATTTTAACCATTCAGTATAGTAATAGAATTTTTCACCACCATCCCATTCCAATTCATTATCGCTATTAATAATCCATTGACACCATAAGCTTGGTTGTGTTGATGGTGGATAATTATACTCAATAATACTATCATCACCTTCTTGCCCCATATCACCATCATCACGCGTAAAAAACTCACCCTCAATCCCATAGATTTCTTCTGCTGTGCGAGTATCTTTTGCCCCATCAGTAAGAGTTAAAGGTAAACCATATTTACCATTAAACAATTTCATCACTTTATTGGTGTCACGTTTCATTCTACGTGTACCTGAAAGGTGCTGATGTAACCTTTTTCTTCTTCGGAGAGTTCTCTACTTAGAGATATAACCCCATCAAAATCAGTGCTGTAGCCCATAATATTTATTTTTTTTTAATGTTTATAATTTATTTGAATGCAAAGATATAATAAAATTAATTATAAAACAAATTTATTTTAAAATAAAAAATCCCCACCATAGTGTGGGGATTTAAACGGGAGGTATCGCATTAAGCTCGTTTCCAAGCAAGAACTATATTTCAAATCGGCATCGCATATACCTATCCCCAATGGCTTTCACTGATAGCCTAACCACAGTATACAAGGATTTACTGCCATAAGTGATTTTATGAGAGCCCTTGATTATCGGGAAATTGCTTTGCCTAAACAATATAATAGTTGTTCCAACCAAGCGTTATCCCGTTTTGAATATCTGACTGAATACAGATGTATGTGTGCACACATACAGTTTGTTAATCGGTTTGTACTTCACCAATCAATATTAGCACCCTGTACATTATAAAAACTATCACATCCACTTTCTAAGTGTGGAATACTATTTAGCTGACTTAAAGATTGTCTATCGACAGTGTTGGGCCATTATAATATCTTACAATAAACAACATCCACTTAGTTGGATTGGCTCATCAACAGCTGCCGTTGATACATATAATGCTACTCTAGCTTTGCCTATTTACCTTCAGTGTGATAATTTATATTTTAAAAAAACAGATGGTTTGCTATGCTTGTTCACTGGGATTAACGTTTAACCAGAATGTTACTATACACAATATTTCCTTTGCGAGGAAATGAGCCATCTGTTTTATGTTTTCAATTTATTCAAAGAACTTAACTAATAATTACAATGCAAAGATATAATAAATTTAATTATAAAACAAATATATTTTTAACTTAATATCATCTTTCTGATTTACAATATTTTAATGTTAAGTTAAACTACACATAGCAACGAGTTAGGTGCAATTAATCGAGATAGCACTTAACATCAGTAAATCTATATTTGTTTCCTATTACAAACTTACCATCCTTAAATACCGTATAGGTTTGGTCATTAGCATTGAAGTAAACATTAAAACCTTTGTTGCTTCCAACTAATTTAAGGTTATTAACTGCACCTAACAGCACATTGGCGTTATTGCTTTGTTCTTCGTTTGATACTTTTGTCATAATATTAAAGTTTATTGTTTCTAATTAAATTCTGTGGCAACAACGCCAATCTGCAAAACGTTAGCAACAATTGTTATTTGTCTGCTCCAGCATTAAACCCATCATTCCACCCACGATTATACTCATCTTCTAAACAACTGTTGCTAACAGCAGATATGTTTAATTTATCAGAATGTTCCCTAATTAATTCACGTAGTTTATATTTAAGAGCATCGTAATTTTTAACAATTAATTCATGCTCTATATTATTTGTCCATCTTGTTAAAAATTCCTCATTTGTTTCCATATCATTTGTGTTAAATTAAACTAAACATATCTGCAACCGTTATGTGTAATAATTTTTTGCCACCGCACCCCGTAACCCGTAAAGATAGATGTGCTTTCCAAGTGTATCTACATATTCAGCCGTTCCGTTTTCAAGTGCTTCTTTTATCTTAATCGCAAAAGGCTTTAGGTTCCCGTTGTATTTGGTTCTTATTGTCTTATCGTGGTATCTTTTACCTTCATACATTATTACTTTGCCTTTTGCTGTCATTCCACAATGCACAAAATTGCTGGCCTTGTAGATAGTTCCTTCATGCGAGTAAGTTGTATCAGCATAACTAATTACTGTTTTAATTTCGGTATTTTTTTTCAACCATCTCAAAGTATGCCCAATAAAAAAACTTTCGGTGTTCTTTGGGGTATTGTCTATGCAACAAAGCCTTTTTAGTTCTATCAATTCGCTTTCGTTTTGGGCATACTTTTTCCACACATTAGCCATCGCTATTTTTCCGTAAATCATTGCACCTATCATATTCCCATCAGCATCCAATAATTTAAAACAGTAATCAGTTGCAAGTCCGTTCACGTTTTTAGAGTAGTGCCAGTGTTCTACAAAGCCAACAATTTCTTTTCTATTGCATAAAAGCACTTTATAATCACGAACAGCACCCACCGCACAAAAATTACTACACATAACATCGTGTATAAGCAATTGCTGGGTTTCGTTTTCAAATAAAGTTCCTTGTATATTCATCATTTCTACTTCTAATTAAGTTTTGTGGTTAAAGTCCGCAACTGCTCATACACGCAACCGTTATGGTTAATACTATCCTACCTTCTTACAATTTTTTGACAATCTATACCATCCGTGTTCATCATAAACACCATTACCATCAACTTTACTGACAGTAAAAACTTCATCATTATTTGAGTTGATGTCAATAAATTTATCACCAATCTTAAAAATACTAACCATAACATCAGATATATTCAATTTTTCTGATTCGGTCAATCGTTGTTTAAATGTGTCTATGTATTTTCTCATTTCTTTGCTCATAATTTTATTTTATATATAAATATCAGAAAAACTAAATATATCTGAGAATCGTTAGGCGAAATTATCCGAACACCATATCGGGGTTTTCTCACCCACATAACATCCACTTACATTGAAACTAAAATGCTCCATTGCATCTTCTTCCGACATATCTCTCATAAGTATTTCTATGCACCTTTTTACTGAATATATCAGTCGCATTGTAGTTTCATCAACTCCGATAATGGCTTCATCAAAACCATCTGCTTTTAAGAATGTTTCATCTTCATATTGTTCTATTATTTTGTCTATCATAACTTCGCTCATAGTTTTAATGTTTTACTTTATATATAAATATTCAAAATTAAATTTTCCACCACACATTTTTAAAAAGTTTTTTGTAGTGCTTCGTATCAAACTTCTACACAATTAAACCGCACAGTGTATAACAAGGTGTATAAGAAAGTTTGCTATCAAGTTTAGTGATAATTTGAAAGTTCATCTAAGCAAACCTTCTCATACACCCAAGCGTTTTGGCTATATTTTCTCTAGTCCATACAACATTCCAATCATTTCCTTCAATTGTTTCAACCACTACATCATGTTCTTCATCCAATGGATTATATCCACCTGCTGTATTTACCAGATTTTTACCTCTTAATTCCCACCATGCAACTTCTGTTGGATTACCTATTCGTCTATTACCTATTACTCTTGATATTAATACAAATGTTCTCATGTTTAATGTTTATTGGTTATGTATCTTATACGTTTTAATTAAAAAAATGTTACACTATAAGTATAACCTTTTCACTTTTATTTTAAAACGGTAGAGGAATTTTGTCGTGAGCGTATGATAAAAATCCATTGTCTGTCATTGACATAACTAAGCCAATTTCTTCCTCAGCATCACTACCTGTGTTCCAATCGCTTTGAAAGCCTATCTTTTCACATACAAAAGCAATACAGCCCATTTGCTCATCTTTGATTAATTTCCACTTACCTACTTCTCTTAATGTTTTCATAATATCAGTTGTTTAAGTGGTTGTTAAAATCGTTTTCATTTTTTTATATTTTTTAATTACTGCAAATGTACTTATATTATTTTTAATAAAAAAATTTATTTTGTTAATTGTTTGAATAACTTTCACACAACTCCCATAACTCTTTATTTATGGTTACATTTGTACGAATATTACTGATAGGTCTTGTTAATCTTGGAGCTTTACCTAGTCCCTGGCGATTAAAACCACCCTTTATCATTTTCTCCTGAAGAAGATTGAATACGCTCCAAAGACTATTACCACTATCCTCTTCTCTTAAAGGTAATAAAACCTCATCAATATCAATAACCTTATTAATTTTAATCTTATCAATTTTATTTGTTTTCTCATCAACAAATTCTGGATATCTAACAGCAAGTGATTGATAAGCAAAATCTAATTTCTCATTATCAGTTAAGATTTTATCCTGAAAACTTTCAATCATACCAAATACTAATGGTAATTTTGCTGTAAGACCAACTATGATTTCTTTTACATCATCAAAACTAACACCCATATGTCTTATTCTTCTATGTGCAAACGTTTCAGACGCAACAATTAACCCGTTACTACAAATTATTTTAAACACCCCAACGTGGAAATTTAATGACGCTGTTCTATTATGGCTGTTAACCAATAAGATTTCAGGTATACTACCATTTATACCAACATCACCAAAATCATTATGCCTAAACCTTAACATATGTTTAGCTGTTAACGGATTCTTTTTTGTCTTCTGAGTGCAACCATCATAAAGCTTCCATCCGAACAATGCTAAACTTTCTATGATTTCAAATGTTGTCATAAATTTATAAAATTTTGACGCGCCCAATTCAGGCCCCTCTTCTAAGGTTCTTGTTATCGCTGGGACTTTTTCTTCTAATTCACTAATACTATACATATTCTTTTTATTAATTTGAATGCAAAGATATAATAAATTTAATTATAAAACAAATTTAATTGAAAAAAAAATGGTGACCTTTTACAATCACCATCAAATCAAATCAACAAACACATTATTTCTTATATATCTTCGTCATCTTCATCATCATCATTATCCGAGCCGTTATCTTCACTAACATAATTAAAATCTGTTATGAATCCAATATACTCACCAATATCATTCTTTAACCCCTTTGTTATATAAGAGCCATCAGGAGCCGCTGTACTAACTAAAATACCCCCATTAATATTTTCCCAACCATTAGGATTATTTAACACTTTATCCCTACACATAAAATAATATAAGGTATCTAAAATATCCACACCATTATAAGGCAATTCTGAATGATATACTTTATCATCAAAATAACCTAATATACCACTTGATACACCACATACATATGGTAAAGGTGGTGAATTTGATAACCTCTTTAATATACTCACATCAGCTATACCCTCATTTAAATTCCACGCATATAATGTGGCTATATTTTTTTTATCTGCTGTATGTATAATATCTGCCATCCAAACCCCGTTCTTCACTTTAGACACATAAGCCGAACACCAATTATCTCTCTCGTAAATTGGGTCAGATATTATCATAGCCCCACTCTTAATTTTAAACGTCTTCATTTTATTTCATATGTATTTTATTTAAATGATGATACGTGCTACTATCTAGAATTACACCAAATTCCTTATCACCATAATTATTTTACTCTTTTGAATGCAATATTAATCAATTTATAATTAATAAACAAATTTATTTTTTCTTAGGTGTCTTCCCCTGCGTCCCTGCCGATGATTTTACATATCTATAAGAACTATTAGTAATCTTCACTTTTACACTTTTTACCATATATACTTTTTTAAATTTAAAACTCTCTAATTACAAAGCCCGTAAAATCTTTTTTACCTCGGCCTTTTGCTTTCAAAGCAATTATAGAATTGCTTGGATGTAAAAATGTAAGGTCATGCTGATCTCCATTTATAACATCATAAGATACGCCATTATCAAAATCATTATATTGTTTTGGTAATTCAGTTTCATCTTTTACAGCAAATACGGATGCCACATTAAACCCCAATTGAAGAGCTTTGTCACACACCTTTTGGTTTTGTGCAGTTTCTGCTCGTGAAAAAGTTAAATGATAATTTTTTGGTAATTCAGTTAACAATCTATCAAACCTTTTAGTATAGTCGTAAAATTGCACTAAAGGAAACATACTCATAATATTTTTATGCTCACCTATAGATATGTTCTCATAATCAATATCAGAAGTACCATTTAAACGTACGCAAATATTATCCTTATGCAGATTTTTTACACCAACCGTAATTTCTTTAACCACTTGTAGCATAAAATTTTCTCTGTCAGAAAGAAAGTACTCAGTCTTATTTAAACGGCCCTTTATAACGTTACTGAACACTCCACGTCCTGACGTAAATAAACACGACTTCCTACATCCTGAAGTACTACTCGGACATATTGTCTCATTTAACGTGTTCTGATTTGCAGGTGACATATATAAAATATATGTTGTATACCCTAACTTTTCTCCCTTAATGGTCTTAGCATTTTGCGTGCCAAATAATTTACTAGGTTTTTTGTAAACATAATTCGTGAAATCCATATCGATTATTTTTATTGATTTATAATAGTACAAAGATATAATAAATTTAATTATAAAACAAATTTAATTTAAATTATTTTCACTTCTTATATATAGCAAATAAATTTGTTTTATAATTAAAAATGATATATCTTTGCATAAATTATTAAATGTAATCAATTATGAAAAAAATAGAAATGACACAACACGAAATTAATAGAAAATATAAAGGAATTTATATCGAATTTACTACCTATTATGACTATTCAATTAAACAATTTTTATACACCGTTATTAAAAAATATAAGACAATAAGAGAAAACACTACATTAGGAGAGGATGTTGGAACTGAACACGAATATACAAGATAAAAATAAATTTGGATATTAATTTATTTAGACATATCTTTGCACAAATTATAAAAATAACAGTGAAACTATACCTTACCGTAGAAAAGGGATTCTACGACGTAATTCAGGAACTCGCAAGGCAACCTGGACAAAACAATTCCTAATGAGAAATATACTTAATAACCAAAATAAATAATATACATATGAATAAATTTGTAACAATAATACAGTACGCATTCGCTCTCGCTATTATTATAGCAGGCACATATTATAATAATACACCTCTAGCTCTCGCAGGTATAATTATCCTAATAACAGACATCGCCTGGAATAATGATAGACACAAATTAAGAATATATAAATCAACAATGTCATCAATATCAAACAACCTGCCAGATATTAATGACATTAATACCGAAATCAAAACCGCCCTCGATGAATACCCTAACCTAAGCGATACTGATAACAAATACGCAACATTCGGATTTAAACTCGGATGCCGATTTATGACCAAAAATATAATTAAGGCTATGATCAGAAATCGACTAACTAAATAACCAGAATTCATATTATGGCTACCGATAGAATTCACTTATCATAATTAAAAAGAATTCATTATTCATATATCCTAATCCAGAATTCATATGACGAAATTAAAAAGAATTCATATTATAGCCACCACCAGAATTCATTTCCAAATTATCCTAACCAGAATGCACTCTATCTAGCCCCTTTTTATACCCCGAATTCATACGTAACTGTGAATTCATGAATTTCAAAAAAGTCAATGATACCAACAAAAACCGTAAAAGGAAATTTTTTTTTACATAAACATTTTATAGAACCCCATTTAATACAACTTATTTATAGCTAAATTATAACATTATGTATAAACCAATCAATTTAATTACAGAATTCATAACACCAGTTAACCCAAACTTTAAATTCATATTCATCGGGGATACCGTATCCCAAACTATTATATCTGAATTCAAAGAAGCATTCCGCCTAGTAAATGCCAAACCTAAAATGTCCACAATTACAACGCATAACCTTTATAATAATAAAATAAAAATATCATACACAGAGAAATCCCCGCGTATCCTATATTTCGATAAAGACCTATCTAAAGATATGATTAATATTGGTACAAATAATGGAGATCAAGTAGACGAACTCGATAATATGCTTATATGGAAATTTATTATGAAAATACCTCTCGATAGAATTATTTTCGATACCTCCGAGTCAACCCCTGAACTACTCGCCAAATTCCTTGACGCCCTGGACGGAGCTGCTGAAAGTTCCACTTACTACCAAAATGAACACCTCCTAGCAATCATAATCCCCAGAAAGCCCATCAGATAAAGGATTCAGAATTCCAAAAATTTTTTTAAAATGAAGGGATTTTTGCACGACTCAAATTTTCCCCCTTTGAATTCATATACCACAGTAATCCCCAATACCTTATATAAATAATTAGAATTCAGTATTATACATACAAAATATCTATATGGTATAAAATGGGAGTAAATGGGATAAATAGGGACGATATAATAAAAGCACTAACAAATAATTAAGAAGGGTTTAACACCTTTATTTAAGTACCTCATTATTAGTTAATTAATTTACAAGAAATACTCGGTAAAAAAACGGTTACTTATATCGTTATTTTGATTGTATGGTTATCTATTTCTTTTTCAATAATTTTCGTTTTTCATACAAATTAAACTACACATAGCAACGAGTTATACACAATACTACTCTTTACCCCACAATGAAGTATATTGTTCATATTGTTGCTCCATAATATATATTTTATCTTTAACGCTCAATGTGTCATATATTGCTGTATCTTTTAATAAAAAATATGTCCAATTATTATAATCATTTGGCATTGGGTTTGACACTCTTGAACCTTGTGTGTATTTGTTGAAATACTCTTGTTCATTTAACATTTCTACTTCTTTACCAGTTGGAGTAGTCACAACAATTTTTTCTGTTTTCATATTTATATTTTTTATTAATTTACCGCACTGTGTATAACAAGGTATATACGAAATACCCTATTATGATTTGTACTAAATTTTAACAATTGTGGTTAGGGTACTTCGTATATACCCAACCGTTATATGGCATTAAAACTCACCACTTCTATCACGCTCTGAAACTGCTTTGACTTCTGCAATCATATCATTCCATCTCTTTTCTGCTTCATCACATATGCAACAAATTACGTGCTTTCTACCGCAATGTTTACAAATAGATAAATCGCCAGATAAGTTCTTTTTAACTTTATCTTCCACCCATTGTAGTTCCATTGCTTTGTTGTATGTTTCAATATCTAATTGTAAACATTCTTCCTTCGTTAAAATTCTACTCATAATAATTAACGCCACATAACAACGTGTATAAAACATTGCCTTTCGTGGTCTTTTTAAAGTTTATACTAAATTTATAATTTTGCTCATTCTATTAAGTTCTGTGCTGGCAACGTTTCATACACGCAGCCGTTATAGAGCATTTAAAGAAGCATACTCATAAACTTTTTTTAGGTACGTAATTTCTTTTTTTGTCCTCATAAGCTCTTGTTCGAATATTTCAATCATTCTTTCGGGTTGCTCAAAGTTTCTGACATCATATTCAAATCCTCTTTTAATTCGGTGCATTTTATTTATTTCCTCTTTTATTAATTTTAATACATTGTTTTCCATTACTTTAAAATAAACACCCTATAACAAAGGCTAAAAATAAGCAGGGCGTATGTGCTTAATCAAGCCTGTGAGCTTCGGTTTATCATTCGTGTAGGTTGATAGGGTGTAGCTCGTTATCCCTGCCTATTCTTAGCCTCGACCGTTATAAAACATAAAAATTAAGGAAGATTTGACAGTCTCCATAATTCGCTTGCTGTTTTTTCATAGTCTTCTTGTCTTTTAATCATTTCTTCAAATTTAGAAGGTGTCAAATCTTCCAAAGAAGAAATTTTAAAATGTTGTGTTGGTATAGTAAATACATTATATCCATCTTTTGGATTACCATCAATTGAAATTCCTGTTTCAATGTATTTTAAAATTTCTTTCATAATTTTTACGATTTTATAACAACAAATATAAGCAATTATTTTATTACTTCCAAATAAATGTTGTTGGTTAATATTAATTTTTGTTCTTCTAATTAAGTTCAGTTATAACTGCTTATATTTGCAACCGTTAACTGTAATAAAAATAAAACATTAGCATCTTCGTTCCACAAATTCATTAAATACCTTTTCACATTTTTCAATACCAAATTGGAACACTAAAAATCCAATTTTAAGGTTTATATAAAGTTCTTTAATCTCATTATTATTAAGTTCTTTCATTTTATCAATTGATAAAATTGGTTTTTCTTCTACCCATTCAATAACCCTACTATCATAAAAATGAATTTGTAGTGGATTACATTTCCTAATTTCGTGTTCTATTATAGTTCTTTTCATAGTTTTATTTTTACTACAGTTAACAACAAATATAAAACATTGCTGTCGTGATTTCTATTTATATTATGCGTTAATTTTTTAATTTTGTTTCATTTAATTTACTTCAGTACTGCAACGTTTTATATTTGCATCCGTTATATTCTTTTGGTTTATATTCTTTAAAATACGTTCTGAGTAAATTTAGAATATTTTTAGATAAGGGTACTATTCTGTCTTTCTTTCCTTTTGCTTGATTTATACTAATAATCATTCTGTTAGAATCTGAATATCCAAGGAGATGATTGCTTTATGTTTAATGTTATCTATTTTTGAAATAGCATAAAGTAATTTTTCAGAATCTATAATTTGTGGTAAATGTTTTTCTTTTCTAGGTCTGCTAAAATCTACATGAATAAATTTTTTATTTAGAATTTTTACATACTTATATATTGATTCTGCTGTTGGTATGATGTAAAATTGAAAGTTTCAATAAATATTTTAAAGTCATCTGATGACAAATGTTCCGCACTTTTAGTTTGATATTTTAGAAACGTTAAAATACATCCTGAGTAACATTCTATTGTTCTATCAGAATAATTTTTCAACTTTAAATAATTTTTTAATTTTATTAAAGTTGGTTTTCCTAACTCATTCATAATAATTAAATTATATAACTATGTTTATATATTATTGTTATCGGCTATTTTGGAACGACACCGTAAGCCAAGCAACCAAATCTATGGTCATTATCAATTTCTGACAGTTTAGAATGTTTAGAACCTGAAATACTTTCGCTTTCAAATTCGTCAGCAAGAAACGGAAACAACCAAATTGGAATTAATCTCATTGGGCTTTCTTCCGACCAAGAGCCAAAACCAAGTTCTATCATTTCTTCAAAACTTAAATCAGTTGGGTCAATTTTAAAACTTCCGCTTTCTTCTTCCCATTTTTTCAATGTTTTGTGAATGTCTTGAATATTGGTTAAACGAAAATCATTAGACCAACTTTCGTATGATAAACTTTCGCCTACTCTTGTTAATAGACTTCTTCTAATTGCTTTTACCTTCTCAAAGGTTGTTAATTGTTCTTTTGACATTTTTATTTGTATTTAATTGTTAATGATTTATTTTGAATAACCGAAGAAAAACAGCCAATAACAGTGGTTTTGCGTCAGTTTTTGCCTTTAAACATTGTGCTAAAATTGAAAATTCGGATAAGGCAAAAAACCGAACGCAAAGCCACAAAACGTTATACACAATTATTTTTTCCTCTTTTGTAATCACTCCATAAAACTAACCACATACTTAACAATAACCATATTGCACTTCCAATGAATGTCCATTGAACAAAGGAGGAAATCGCAAAACCAAAATTTGAATAAGCGTGTGCGAATGCAACAATAGCACCTATAACGCATAACGTTAGTGGTGGTAATAAAACTATTGCTCTAAATTTTGGTTTTTCTAAATAACTATGTATAACAGCAAGTATAGGTAATTTGCTATTCTCCGATTTAACATTTTCTGTATTCATAATATTTGTATTTTAATTAAAGTTTATACTAATTTTGATGAGCAAACTACCCATACTTGCGAACCGTTATGCTCTATGCCTTAGTTCTGTTCTTCGATTTAACATTTGTGATGAAAAACAAAAATAATTTTCCCAACGCACAAAGATAAGAAATTAATTTGAATAATCAAAATCCGAAGTAACGATTAAACTTGGTGGAATTGCACCTAAATATGCGATTGAACCCCAAATATCTAAACTTTCTATAATCTTATCTATATCAGTTTCCGCTTTATTCCAACCATATTTATTTAGAATATAATCATCATCCCAAATAAATTTACTCATATCAAGTTTAGTTACATCAATAGTTAATCTAATTAATGGTTTTTCATCGTAAGCATCTTCGTTTTCATAATAATCATTCATTAAATCCATCAATGATTCTGGTAAATTTGCTTTATATAAAGAAGTTGAAGTAGTTAGAAAAATTCCGTTACTTCC
>SESF01011960.1_pt1 | contig 14861 bp, 13 predicted proteins | sample 3171521 | NCBI WGS metagenome assembly SESF01 (sample SAMN10866945, study PRJNA518727) | freshwater metagenome | biome: subpolar coniferous forest; feature: holomictic lake; material: water; isolation source: holomictic Lake 227, 6 m and 8 m depth | place: Canada: near Kenora, Ontario | collected...
CGCTTGTCGACGGCGACCAAGGAACCTCCGGATGTTTCGGCTAGGTCGTGGGCGCCCGGAGCGTTGCCGCCGAAGTTGGAGACGTAGGCCGTATGGTTGTCGGCGGAAAGCGCGACTCCATAGGGGCAAATGCCGACGGGTGTAGTGCTCAGAATTTTGCCGGAGCCGAGTTCGACTAAAGCGAGGGTGTTGGACATCGACAAGGCGACGAGTGCGTGTTTCCCGTCGTCGGTGATCGCCAGTCCGAGCGGATTCACGTTCTTGGCGCCGCCGGAGACGTCGATGGACTTGCCCCAGCTAATCTTACCTTCGGGAGAGATGGTGGCTTGATAGAGAAAAGTTTTACCTCCGGAAATCACGACGGTGGCGCCATCGCGGGCCACGGCGAGGCCGTGCATCGAGCCGCCTTCTTTGGCGACCGGGAAGTCGGCCTTCTGGATGATGGCGAGCGTGGCCGGGTTGATACTGGCCAGCACGGAGGTTGTTTTGACCAAGAGTACCTTGCCCCCTTGGGCGAATTCGGCGGCAAGGAGGCGTCCGGGTAGATCCACCAGTTGGCCGGCTATGTCGAGTTCCTGTGCACTGGTGAGCATCTTATCCTTCGTGGGACGCTCGTTCATCCAGGCGGCGTCGCGGACGGGCGCATGGCCGGAGTATTCGGACTTCTCCGCCGCACCCGCAAGGGCAGCGACCAATAGGAGCAGGCTGGCGGGGTGGGCCGGGTTCATGTTTTATCAGTAGGGGCGCAGAGGGTGAGGGACAAGCCGTGATGCCACTTGGCGTGCGGTTTTAATTGGACGATAACTCACTAAAACGGATAGATAGACGCTTGCCCGAAAAAAGTCGGCACGGCAGTGTGGGAGTCATGAAGCTTTTGAATTTTCCCACCCCTGCTGCGATGGGGCAAGCTGCCGCGATCCATGGCGCCAAGGTGCTTCGCGCTGCGCTCGATAAGAAACCTCGAGCCAATATCATCGTGGCTACCGGCGCGAGTCAGTTCGAGACGTTGAAGCATCTCGTCAAGGAGCCCGGTATCGACTGGTCACGCGTCACCGTTTTCCATCTCGATGAATACGTGGGCCTGCCGGAATCGCATGGCGCCAGCTTTCGCAAATATCTGCGCGAACGTTTTCTCGCCCAGCTTCCCGCGGCTCCCGAATTCATCCCGGTCGATGGCGATGTGAAAGACATCCCGGGAGAGCTCGCCCGTCTGGGCGCATTGATCTTGGCCCGCCCCATCGACCTTTGTTTCGCCGGCATCGGCGAGAATTCGCATCTCGCGTTCAATGATCCGCCCGCCGATTTCACCACGACCGAGCCTTACCTGATGGTTAATCTGGATGAGGCCTGCCGCAAGCAACAGTTCGGCGAAGGTTGGTTCCCGACCATGGCCGATGTGCCTAAGCAGGCTGTCTCGATGTCGATCCGCCAGATTATGAAGAGTGCCTGCATTATCCTTTCAGTGCCTGATCAGCGCAAGGCCGCCGCCGTGAAGGGGACGGTCGAGGGTCCGATCACGCCTCTCTGCCCAGCTTCGATCGTTCAGCAACACCCCGATTGCACGATCTATATTGACGCCGCGGCGTCTTCGGAACTTTCCCGCTGACCCGTGTCTGCCGCCTCTTCCCAGCGCATCCTTGGCCGCGATCCCTCGACGGGCAGGGGCATCGCGATCACGATCGAAGGCGAGCTGATCAGGGCGATAGATTTCCTGGACCATGGTGAGAAGCAGTGGCTCAGCGCGGGCTTCATCGACCTGCAGGTTAATGGCTATGCTGGACATGACCTCAACGGGCTGACGCTCGATGTCGCGACCGTGCAGGCCCTTTGCCAGGCGATGCTCAAGGTCGGCGTCACGACTTTCCTCCCGACTCTTGTCACAGCGCCCGAGGCCCGCCTCATCGCGGCCTTGCGGACGATCCGTGAGGCGTGCGCTCAGCATGCTGACGTCGCCGCGATGGTGGCCGGCATCCACGTCGAAGGCCCGCACATCGCCCCCGAGGACGGACCGCGCGGCGCTCATCCCTCAGCGGACGTCCGCCCGCCTTCCACCGCCGAGTTCGACCGCTGGCAGCTGGTTGCGGGCGGGCTTGTGAAACTCGTCACGCTTTCCCCGCACTGGCCAGAGGCGCCAGCTTATATTCGCCATCTCGTGAAAGCCGGCGTGGTCGTCTCGCTTGGCCATACTTCCGCGGACGCTGCGCAGATCGCCGCCGCAGTCGACGCGGGCGCGATGCTCTCGACGCATCTCGGCAACGGCTCGCACGCGCTCTTGGATCGTCGGCATAATCATCTCTGGCCGCAGTTGGCCGATGATCGCCTCACGGCCATGTTCATCGCCGACGGCCATCATATCACGCCCGCGCAGCTCAAGGTCATGTTGCGGGCGAAAGGTCACGAACGTTCTTTGGTCGTCTCAGATGTAGTGGTGCTGGGTGGTATGCCCGCCGGCAAGTATACGACACCCATCGGCGGCAAGGTGGAGCTACGCGCCGACGGATTACTGACCATGGATGACGGGACGGGCAAATACCTTGCAGGGGCGGCGCTGCCGCAGCTCGTGGCGATCCCTGTGCTTGTGAACCAGGTTGGACTCACCTTGGGTGAAGCCCTCGCGCTGCTGACCGCTGCGCCGGGACGATTCGTCGGGGGTAGGGGAGTGCTGGCCGTGGGTCAATCCGCCGACTTGGTCGCTTTTCGCTGGGATGGTTCGTCGGCCCGGCCGGAAGTCGTCAGCGTCTGGCTGCGGGGCCACGCCGCACGCTGAGTCCGGACTGGATTTCAGTGAGGTCCGTCATTGGCTCTATATAATATATTTAATGACCCTCGCATTGTATGAGGCGTGAGGGCATGATGTCGGCGTGATCACCCCGTCATCCTTGAGGGGTATCTCGTTTTTCAGTCGTTTTGCTGAGTTTTCCGCAAGATGTGCCGCCGTCGTCTCCGCCGATGCGGTTCATCGATTTTATCGATGAACGCCTAAGCGGGGTTCGCTGTTATAATATTTCCTCATGCCTAACTCGACTCCCCCTCCGTTGCCTACGCCCTCCAGCCGACCGATCGCTGCCGGACCTCCCGCGGAGGGAGGCCCGAGCCCGCTTGCCGAAAAACTGCGTGAGCTCGGCATGCTGCCGCCTTTGAACCTCAAAGGGGAGTATGCGCTGGGCGCTTGGTGGACGGGTCGCATCGGCGGCGTGCTGGCCCTCGCCGCAGTGATTTTCTATGGTGTCTGGCTTAACGCCACCCAGCATTTCCCGGCCTGGTTCATGGTCAGTGAAATCGCTGCGATCGGCATCGCAATCTTCTGGTTCAGCTTGAGGCTCTCGCTTCGGAATCAGGACCTGGGGAGGGTCATCGGCGCCGCCGGATTTGGTGTCTTGCAGTTCGACGCTTGGGCAACCTACGGGCTGAAGAGCTTCAATCTCTTTGGTTCATCGATCCTTGGCTCCTCCTTGCTGCAATTCGTGACCGCCATCGGTGTCGTCGTCATCGCCCTGTGGCGCCAAGACAAGTTGTTTGCCCAGTTGGCGGTAGTCTTTGCCGGCTTAGCCGTCTTCTTCGCTATCCAGAATCCCGACAGTGAGGTTAAAATCGACGATTACGTCAACGTATTGGGCATAGCCATGGTCGCCTTAATCTGCGTGGTGCTCATGTTGCGCGGTTCTTGGGGTTCGGTTGGCTGGCTCGGGCTGCTCATCTCTCAGTTATGCTTGGTTTATTGGCAGTTTAGCACCTCGCCTGGATCTTACTTGTCTTCGTATCCGATCGAGTGGGCCGCCTTATTTTCCTTTACGGTTCTTTGGGTCGGAGGTCGTCTTTTAAATAATTCCGAAATCCTGGGAGACGTCAGATCGCATGATACCTTCCAGTTATGTAGTTTTTTCGCCCCGGCCGCGATTGCTTTCGCCGCCTGTAATCCTGCTCACCACGGCCGCACGGACTTGGCTCTGGCGGTGGCGGTTCTGGCCTTGGTGTTAGGTCTGATGGAGCGTGTGCGATCGACCAATGTATCTCAGATCATGCTGATTTCGGCGCTCGTCTTCGCTGCGGCAGGGGTTGCGGCGCGATTGACAACCGACCAGTGGATTCCTTGGTTGTTGGTCGCCGCCCTCGCTCAGCTGCTGGCGAGCCGGATGAAGTCACGCCTGGGTCGTTCAGCGACCGAAGTGCTTAGCGCCGTTGCGGCGTATTATCTAATCTTTGGGCCGCATGATTTATCATCGCAGATTCCCTGGGGTTCCATGGTCGGTATCGCCGGCATGGCGACCTTGATCTCGTTCCGTGAAGACCTGGAGCAGGCCGATGAATGGCAGTATCTCCTCCGAATGTGCGGGTTGGTCGTCCTCGGGACTGTTTTAGTCGGCGTGCAACAATGGCAAGCTACTCCGGAGATGACCGGTTGGCCTTGGCTGGCGGTCGGTCTGGTCGCCATGGTGCGCTACCGGAAGGGGCTTATCTGGGCGGCCCTTCCTGCGTATGTGGTCAGCTGTTACCACGTCCTTGCCTGGATTTCTGCGACCTCTCCTGCCACTGCCTCGAACGGCTGGCATCCATTTTGGATTTTGGTGATTGGGCTGACTCTGGCGGGCGTCATCTGGCGAACGGCTGAACGGAAAGAGGAGTGGATCCACGCTTTGCATCACGCCCTCCTTTTTTCGATGGCGTTCTTGATGGCGTGGGCAGCTTGGTTTTTCGGTCTTTGGGCTCACACCCCTGCATTTCCTTCGCAGGTCTCGCTCTGGTTCGGCGGCGCCTTGCTTGTATCCGCGGTGACGGGCGGGCTCCGTCTCACGGCTTTTCCGGCCAATAAATTAGTCTTAGCCTTACCTGGTTTTTTGGCGGGTTATATCGTCATCCTCGCAACGGACTGGGGCTTCCCCCCATTTTTGAACCACCCCGTAAATGTGGTGGACGGTTTGCTCTGGTTGATCGGAGTCGGCCTTTTGCTTGGCATGCTGATCAAGCATACCGAGGCGTACGCAGATAGTTTGGGGGAATCCATGCAGCGTACGATTTTCGGCATACTTCTGATGGGTCACACTTTCTTGGTGGCTGCAAATATGGATAAGTTAAACGTAGTCCCCTCCGTGGTGTGGGCTCTGGCTTCCGTTCTCATCTTCCTGACGGGGTATCTCTGGATCTCGAAGAGTTTCCGGATGATTGGATTGGTTGCACTTGCGATCACGACTTGGCGGATTTTCACTCATGACCTTGTCGACGCCATGTCCCGCGTCATCGCCTGCGGCGTCATCGCCATGGCCTTCCTCGGTGTGGCCTGGCTTTATGGTCGCATGAATCCCGATAAGAAAATCCCCCAAACATAAATCATGCCCTCTGTCCGCTATGACTGCCACGTCCACCTCGTCGGGAACGGCCAAGGCGGGAGTGGTTGCTGGCTGCGGGTCGAGGGGGTTTGGCTGAAGGTTCTGAGTGAATTCATGCGCCGGGCGGTCGGGATGCCGCTGCCATTGATGCATAGGGACTTTGACGTGAAGTATGTCGAATCCTTGCGGGAGTTGATTCGGACCTCCTACGTAGATAAGGCCCTTTTGCTTGCGCAGGACGAAGTGTACGACGAAGACGGCAAGAAAATCGCCTTTGGCTCTTTCCACGTACCCAATGACTACCTGTTCAAGGTCTGCGCCGAAAACCCTGAATTCGTGCCAGCGGTATCGATTCACCCTGGACGTAAGGATGCCATCGAGGAGCTGGAGCGTTGCCTCATGGCCGGTGCCCGGGCGCTGAAGCTTTTACCTAACTGTCAGAACGTAAATTGCGCCCTGCCGCAGTATGATGAGTTCTGGCGGCGCATGGCGGCGGCGGGGTTGCCGTTTCTTTGCCACACCGGTGGCGAGATGACCGTCCCCGTTATTAATCCCGCCTACCAAGACCCGCGTATCCTCCGTCGCCCGCTGGAACTGGGCGTGAAGGTGATCGCCGCGCACTCCTCTGGGAATAGCCACTTTTTTGACCCGAATTATTTCGGGGAACTCATGAAACTCATGGATGAGTTTCCGCGACTCTATGCTGACACCAGCGCGCTCAACAGCCCGATTCGCAGCGGTGTACTCAAGCAGGTCAAGGAATCGGGAAGGCCTGAGCGTTTTATCCACGGCAGCGACTATCCGGTGCCCGTGGGTGAACGCTGGGTCAGTCTCCGTGGTCTGATTACTTCAGCGCAACGGCGCGAAGCCGGCAAGATCGCGAATCTCGTGGAGCGCGATGCCTTCCTCAAGCGAGCCATGGGCTTCGATGAAGGCCACTTCACCCGCTTAGGTGAACTTCTCCGGACGGCCTGAGGTTCAGAGCGAGCGCAGCAGGCCGGCGATATCGACCGATTCGGAAATCATCTTTTCGATAATCGGGATCTTGTCGGCATCCTGCCGCATCGTCTTCACCGACATATTATTGATGCGAGCCGTCACGGCGAAAGATTCGGCTTCGACTGCGGCCAGCGGGATGCCGGCATCTTTCAGGCGGCGGACGATATCGTCATTAGGGAGTAAGCCGTTCGAGAAAATGACACCCGAGAGCGACTTAGCGCCATCGCCGAGGATAAAAGCTTCCAGCAGGTCTTCACGGTCGCCGGGGACGATGACGAGGGTGCCGGGGACGCGTAGGTATTCGGCGTGGCGACGGGCTGACATGGCGCCGATGACGACGCGACGAACGCGGCGCAGGCCATCGGGCTTGTGGATCCAGCGCGCCTTGGTCTCGTCGGCGACCTGATCGAGATTGGGGTAAACGAGGGTTTCCTGGAGGGGAACGACGCCGAGCATGGGGACGCCGAGTTTGCGGAGGCCGCGACCGGCAAAATCCCGGATGAAATCGATTTTATCCGGTAGTACTTTATTTAGGATGGCCCCGACCACTTCCACGCCGGCCTTATCAAAGAGGGCTTTGTTGAGCGCAATTTCGTCGATGGGCTTACCAATCCCGCCGGCGGCGACGATGATGGCCTTGGAGCCAAGCACGCGGGCGTTATCGGCATTCGAGGCACCGAAGACGGAGCCGACGCCGGCGTGCCCGGAGCCTTCGACGACCACGATGTCTTTGCCGTAGGCGCTGCGGTCAAAGGCGCGGCAGATGCGGTCCTTCAGCTGGGGGCCAATCTCTTCTGGGTTCTCCAGGTATTGCTTTGTGAAATCCGGGCCGATGGCCACCGGAGACATCGCGGCGATTGGGATATCTAGATCGAACAGGCCGTCGATGAGGAGGGTGTCTTCGTCGACCTGATCGTCGCCCGACATCACCACGCGCTGGGCGATTGGTTTGATGTAGCCCACGTGCAGGCCCATCGCCTGCAGGGCCGCGGTGAGTCCGAGGCAGGTGGTGGTCTTGCCATCATTCATGCGCGTCGCCGCCACGAAGATGCGGCGGGTATCGAGGTTCATCGGGCGCGATAGCAGCCCGGGGACATTCTCGGCGAAGCGCTTGCGAAGGGCCATGTTCAGGCGGCGGGACCGTCTTTGAGCTTCGGGTAGAGGTAGGTCTTGTCGACGGCCTGTGCCGCGACGATGACCGCGGTGCCGAAGATGTCATGGGCGCTGGCGCCGCGGGAGATTTCGGCGGCCGGGCGATCGAGGCCGGTCAGAATCTGGCCATAGGCCGGGATGTCGGCGATATGCTGGGCCATCTTGGAGGCGATGTTGCCCGAGTTGAGGTCGGGGAAGATCAGCACGCTGGCCCGGCCGGCGACCGCCCCCGTGACTTCCTTGGTCTCGGCGGCGAAAGGATTGATCGCTGCGTCCGCCTGCATTTCGCCATCGATGTCGCAGGTGATGCCAAGTTCGCGGGCTTTGCGGCGGGCGAGGTCGGTAGCCGTCTGGACTTTTTTCACGGAGGCCAGGCGCGGGTTGGCGGCATGGGTGGAGTAGGCGAGCATGGCCACCTTCGGAATCGTATTGGTTAGGTGGCCGGCGAGACCCGCGGTCGTCACGGCGATGTCGGCGAGTTGTTCCGCGGTGGGTTCGGGGATGACGCCGCAGTCGGCGAGGAACAGGACGCCATTGCAGCCGAACTTGCCCTCTTCGGATTCGAGGATCTGCATCGACGAGACCGTCTCCACGCCGTGTTGGCGCGGCATGACTTGGAGGATGGCGCGCAGGCCGGAGGCGGCGTGGGTCGTCGCTCCGGAAATGAGCGCGTCGGCGCCGGCGGTGGCGACCATCAGGCAGGCGAAGTAGTTCGGGTTAAGGGCGAGCTCCGCCGGATTGCCCTGAAGGTTCGTGTTGCCGTAGCGCTGGATGGAATCGAGTTTCTCCGTGAAGCTCTTCAATTCGTCGCTGCGTTCAGGCTCGATGATGCGGATGCCGTCGAGGCTGATGTTCAGGCGGGCGGCGTTGACCTTGATGCGTTGGCGGTCGCCGATGAGGATGGGCACGCCGAGCTTCTTGACGACGAACTGGCGGGCGGCCTGGATGACGCGGGCGTCGGCCCCTTCAGGGAAGACGATGCGCTTGGGGTGATTCTGGAGGCGGGCGCATAGGCGGGAAATGATGGACATAGGTGGCGAGGGGCGGGCTTGGCCGCTGTCGTTTAGTAAGTTAAAATAAGCCAGCAGGGCGAGGCAGAAGCACCCGCCCTCCGAACTGTTGCTGGAGAGTTACTTACCTGCCGAAGGAAGGGTCGGCTTGAAGGCCGGGAAGCCTTTTAGGGCGGCCTTCGTGTTCTCGGAGACCGGGTAGCCGATTAGCTTGAAATATTCGCTCACATCCGCCTTGGCGGCTTTGCCGTAGCGTTCGGCGAAGATGCTGCGCAGTTGATCGTTGGTCGCCCCTTTGGGCGTCGGTTCAGTGGCGTAGGAGCGCAGCGTCTCGCGCAGTGGAGCCCAGCCGTGGGCGCGGATCAGGACAACGAAGGTGGCGAGCTGTTCAAAGGGCCCCATGCTGGGCTCCGGGGCGAGGCGTTTGCCGAGCAGTTCGTCGAGTTTCTCCATCGCCGGATGGCCGCGTCCTTGGGGTTTGCCGACGAGTTTCTCCATCACGTAAAGCGAGAACAGATTGCAAGTGACTTCCGTCTGCCCGTCGAAGGTCCAGGTTTTGCGCTGGTGATTGTGGCCGAGTTCGTGGAAGAAGCCCCAGTTGCCCTCTTTCATGAGTTTGGGGAGATCGACGCTGTCTTTCTGCGAGGGATCGATCCAGCACATGAATGGGTAGCCCGAGTGCATGAAGCCGGCGGAAATCTGCCGGTCTGGGACGACGCGCTCCGGGGCGAGTCGATTGAGCGCGATGAGATCGTCTTCAAGAGCCATCGCCTTATCCCACCACTCCAGCAGGCCTTTCGGGTCGGTGAGTTTCTTGAGTTCGGAAATCTGGATATGGAGGATGACTTGTTTGCCAACGAGCGTGGCCCAGGGCGCCGGGTTGAGTTTGGATTTGGCCCAGGATTCGGGACTGTCCTTGCCAAGGATGTAGGTGGGGGCGGCGACTGCGTTGCTGAATTGCAGGGGCGCACCGGGCGAGGCCTTCACGGGTTTGCGCCAGTCTTTATGCTGACACTGGATGAACAATTGCCCGCCAAAGGCATTGGCGATTTTGTTCTCGCCTGATTTCAATTCGAACGACCGGGCGATCTGGGGGAAACGATTCCACTTATCGAGCTTGAAGAGATTATCGCGGTGGCAGCCGACGATGACTTTCACCACGCGGTTTTCAGGAATGCCGGCGACCTTCACGATGACCACTTCGCCCGGCGCGGCGTAAAGGCCGGTTTCCTGCCAGACGTCGGGGCTCGTCGCTAGATTCGGGGCGTTGCCGCCCGTGGTATCCCATCGATGAATGAGATTGGAATCGTACGACACCGTCCGGCTGACGCGTTCCTTGGCCTCGACGATACCGGGGAAGTCCTTGGCGGCCGGGTGGGCACCAAAAGTCCCTGGTTCTTTCGCCATGTAAGCCTTGATGGCGTCGGTCAGTTCCGCACGGGTGGCTTCGGGCGGCGGGACGAAAGGGGCCTTCTTGGTGGGCTGGATGGACTCAGGTTCAGTGGACGCAAATGCGAGGCACGCGGTGAGCAGATAAAGGGCGGACAGGCGCATAGGGGGAGGGGGCGACTCAAGATGACTTCCCCGGCCTGCATCGCCAACGCCAATCACCCTGGCTGGGCGGGTTTTTAACGGAAGATAACGGTCTTATTACCGGCGACGAGGACGCGGTCTTCGACGACGGCGCGCAGGCCGCGGGCCAGTACTACTTTTTCAATGTCTTTGCCGAGATGGGCCATGTCTTCTGGCGTGTCGGAGTGGTCGATGCGAATGACGTCCTGTTCGACGATGGGGCCTTCGTCCAGTTCCGGCGTGACGAAATGGCAGGTGGCGCCAATAAGCTTCACGCCCCGGCGATGGGCCTGGTGATAAGGCTTTGCCCCGGCGAAGGAGGGCAGGAACGAGTGATGGATGTTGATGATCTTGCCGGCGAAGTTACGGCAGAGTTCTTCATCGAGCACCTGCATGTAGCGCGCGAGCACGACGAGGTCGGCTTTCTCTTGGCGGAAGAGCTGCTCCATCTTGCGATAGGCGGCATGCTTTGTCTCGGGAGTGACGGGCACGTAATGGAACGGGATGCCGTGGGCTTCGACGATCTTCCGGTGATCTTCGTGGTTGGAAATCACGCAAGGCACGACGAAGGGGAAATCCTGGGCGACGTGGCGGGCGAGCAGGTCGTAGAGGCAGTGTTCCTGTTTGGAGCAAAGCAGAACGACGCGCCGGGGCTGGGCCGAATCGGAGAGGGTCCACTCCATGCGGAACTTTTTCGCCACCGGGGTGAAAAGCTCGCCAAACTTGTCCGCAGGGAAGTCGAGGGAGTCGCCGTTGATTTCGACCCGCATGAAGAATCGCTTCAGTTCGTGTTCGGTGTGCTGGCTGGCTTCCGTGATCCAGCCTTTGTGGCCGGCCACGAAGGAAGACACCTCGGCCACGATGCCGCTGGTGTCGGGGCAGGAGAAGCTGAGGGTGAGGGTGCGGGCCATAGGTGGAGGATGGAAGGGGAGGGGTGAGCGGGTCAAGACACGGCGATGCTGGTCAGCGGTGAGGGTGTGGTTTTACCACGAAATAAGGCCATCCGGGAACTTGCCTGCGGGATTGACCCGCCCCTTCCCATTCCTACGTTGACCCTTCACCTTTTACTCAGATGGCCAAGACCCTGTTCCAGAAAGTTTGGGAAGCGCATACGGTGCGCAAGCTGCCTAATGGGCAGACCCAATTATTCATCGGCACGCACCTCATCCATGAGGTGACGAGCCCCCAGGCCTTCGGCATGCTCCGAGACCTCGGGCTCAAGGTGAAGTTCCCTCAGCGGACCTTCGCCACGGTGGATCACATCGTCCCGACCAATGAACTCAAGGAGCCCTATTCCGATCCGATTGCGCAGGAGATGATCGAGGCCCTCCGCAAGAACACCAAGGACTACGGGATCCGCTTCTTCGACACCACCACCGGCACCCAGGGTATCGTCCATATGGTCGGCCCGGAGCAGGGCATCACTCAGCCCGGCACCACGATTGCCTGCGGCGACTCCCACACCGCCACCCACGGTGCGTTCGGTGCGATTGCCTTCGGTATCGGCACCACGCAGGTGCGCGACGTCCTCGCCACCCAGACCCTCGCCCTCAGTCCGCTTAAGGTCCGGCGCATCGAGGTGAACGGCAAGCTGGCCCCAGGCGTCTACGCCAAGGACGTTATCCTGCACATCATCCGCGTCCTCGGCGTCAACGGCGGCATCGGCTTCGCCTACGAATACGCAGGTACGACCTTCGACGGCTTCTCCCTCGAGGAGCGCATGACCGTCTGCAATATGTCCATCGAAGGCGGCGCCCGCTGCGGTTACGTCAACCCGGATCAGAAGACTTTCGACTATATCAAGGGTAAGCCCTTCGCCCCCAAGGCCGCCGATTGGGACGCCGCCGTGGCTCGCTGGGCTTCCTTTGCTTCCGATGCCGGTTGCCAGTACGACGACGTCAAGGTCTTCAAGGCCGAGGATATCCGCCCGACCGTCACTTGGGGCATCACCCCGGGACAGGCCGTGTTCATCGATGAGAAGATGCCCGCGCTCGAGACCCTCAACGCCGCTGACCGCCAGACCGCTGAAGACGCCTACGCGCACATGAAGCTGGCGCCCAACACCCCGATCAAGGGTACCAAGGTCGACGTCTGCTTCCTCGGCTCCTGCACCAACGGCCGTATCTCCGACCTTCGCGAGGTCGCCAAGTATCTCAAGGGCCGCAAGGTCAGCCCGAACGTCAAGGCGATCGTCGTCCCCGGCTCGCAGCTCACCGCTATCCAGGCCGTTCACGAAGGCTTGGATAAGATTTATATCGAAGCCGGCTTCGAATGGCGCGGCGCGGGTTGCTCCATGTGCCTCGCGATGAATCCCGACAAGCTCGTCGGCGATCAGCTCTGCGCCAGCTCCTCGAACCGTAATTTCAAGGGCCGCCAAGGCTCCCAGACCGGCCGTACCGTCCTGATGAGCCCGCTCATGGTCGCCGCCGCCGCGATCACCGGCCAGGTCGCCGACGCCCGCGAAGTCTTTAAGGTCTGATGTCCTCTTCCGCGCCAGTCGACCGCGTGCTCGAGCGTATCGCTCAGGGTGATGATGTCGCCGCGGCCTGCTCGGCCGAAGGACTTGCCTGCCAGCGAGACGTGCTCGTCGACGCTCATTACGACGGAAAACCCGTGTGCACCGTGACCCTCCCTTGGGTCGTCGACGGTCATGCGATTCTGCTGGCCGACGAGACCGTTGCCGCTTCCGTCGCCGAAGACCGTCTTGCCTCCCTGGCTTCCGCCCTCGCGATGCCTGTCTGCGTCATCCGTCGCCCCGTCGCCGCCTAATCCCTTTTAAACCGCCATGTCCCTCGCCAAAATCACCCAGGTCAAAGCCCTCGCCCTCGCCGTCCCCGGCGACGACATCGATACCGACCGCATTATCCCCGCGCGTTTTCTTCGTTGCGTGACCTTCGATGGTCTCGGCGAACACGCTTTCCGAGACGAGCGCACCGGCCCTGATGGTAAGGAGCGCCCGCATCCGATGAACTCGGCCCAGGCTGGGCGGATCGCCATCGCGAAGCAGGGCGTCATGGTCGTCGGCTTCAACTTCGGTTGCGGCAGCTCCCGTGAGCATGCCCCGCAGTCTCTCTGGCGCTTCGGCTTCACGGCCTTCGTGGGCGGCAGCTTCGCCGAAATCTTCTTCGGCAACTCCACCACCCTCGGTGTGCCTTGCCTAACCCTCTCCAAGGAAGACCTCGCCGAGTGCGATGCTTTCGTGCGCGCTAATCCGGACGTTGAGGTCACCGTCGACGTCGAGAAGCTCACCGTCTCCGCCGGCGCCAAGACCTGGAAGGCTGGCATCGCCGCTTCCGCCCGCGATGGCCTGGTCAACGGTAAGTGGGACCCTATTGCCGACCTCCTCGAAGGCTCCGAGCCCGTGGCCAAGACCGCCGCCGGTCTCGCCTACGTCGCGGGGAAGTAATCTGTAGTTAGAGTTAACGAAAAGGCCGCCCATTGGGTGGCCTTTTCGTTGGGCGGGTGATTCGAAGCTTACTTGAAGCGGACGCCGTTGGCGTCCTGGGTCACCGTGCAGGCTTCGATGATGGCCCAAACCCAGGTGCCGATGCCCCCGATGCCGCAAGTTAGCAAGCAGATGAGTAGCTGGGTGACGGCTCGGGAATTATAGCCAGCGAAGAAATTGTGTATCCCCAGATGACCGAAGAAGACGGCCAATAGTACGTAGGCCACGCGGTCCTTGGCGGTTCCATGATTGGCTTGGGGTGCTGCGTAGAGCGAAGGCGGCGGGACGGGCAGTCCGGCAGCGAGTTGGGTCTACTGGAGCGGGGTCCAGTTGGCCATGCCGTTCGTCCAGACGAGCGTGTCGATGGTGATGGTCCGGTTGGCGATGAGGCCGCGCATGGTGGCATCGTCGACAGGTCCGACCCGATTACCGTTTTGTTCGTAATACCACATAAGATTGTTCTGAGTTGAGATGGATTCCCTGTAAAAACAAAAGAGGCCCGTCGGCGGGCCTCTCCGTTATAATGTGGTGACCGCTTTTCAGCCCTTCCAGATGCGTAGCAGGGCGTCGGCCATGTCAGAGGGAGTGACGGCTACGGAGATACCGCATTCCTGGAAGATCTTAATCTTCGCAGCGGCAGTATCTTCAGCGCCGCCGATGACGGCACCGGCGTGGCCCATGCGACGACCAGCTGGAGCGGTGGCACCTGCGATGAAACCCGCGACGGGCTTCTTGCAGTGTTCCTTGATCCAGCGAGCGGCTTCGACTTCAGCGTTACCGCCGATTTCGCCGATCATGATGATGGCTTCGGTTTCCGGGTCGTCGTTGAAGAGCTTAATGACGTCGAGGTGCGAGGTGCCGTTGACGGGGTCGCCACCGATGCCGACGCAGGTCGATTGACCTTTGCCGCGGCAGGTAAGCTGCCAGACAGCCTCGTAGGTCAAGGTGCCGGAACGGGAGACCACGCCGACGTTACCGCGCTTATGAATGTAGCCAGGGGCGATACCGATGCGGCAGCCGCCGGAAGACTTGTCGCCGCGACCGGGGGTCACGAGGCCAGGGCAGTTCGGGCCAATGAGGCGGGTGCGGCGGCCGGCCATGGCGCGCTTGGCACGGACCATGTCGCGGACGGGGATGCCTTCCGTGATGGCCACAGCGAGGTCGAGGTCGGCGTCGAAGCACTCCAGGATGGCATCGGCCGCGAAGGGTGGGGGGACGAAGATCGCGGAGACCGTGGCGCCGGTTTGCTTAGCGGCTTCGGCGACGGTGTTGAAGATCGGGACCTTCTTGCCGGCGTGTTCGAAGACTTGGCCACCCTTGCCCGGGGTGACGCCGGCGACGACTTGGGAGCCGTAATCG
>SESF01033619.1_pt1 | contig 14854 bp, 20 predicted proteins | sample 3171521 | NCBI WGS metagenome assembly SESF01 (sample SAMN10866945, study PRJNA518727) | freshwater metagenome | biome: subpolar coniferous forest; feature: holomictic lake; material: water; isolation source: holomictic Lake 227, 6 m and 8 m depth | place: Canada: near Kenora, Ontario | collected...
CCGTTCGTTAGTTCGGGCCAGAGATATCCTCACCAGCCGCGACCTTGGCCTCGACCTGGGTGATGACCTCGGCAGGGGCAGAAATCAGCATTTGGAGAGCAGATGGAACCAGACTTCCAAACTTTGGAAGTTTGTCGCCAAATTTCTTGCAGACCGCCATAAAGTTGTAGGCTGCTGACTTGCTCATCCCAAACTCCTGCTCAATACAGGAAAGAAACGATCCGTGCGGAACCTTAGACTGTATCACCAGAAGGTCGCGCCCGATCTCGATGATGTCTTCCGCAGTCCGCTTCATGCGAATGCGGATACGCTCCGCTGCAGCGCGGACTTCATTCATGTCAGACACCGGTAGCTTCGCATAATCAAACAGCGCGACTTCGTTGGTCATTTATATTCTCCCACCTTCACAAAAAGAACGCCGACTTATGACTCAACATAAGTCGGCATCTTGTTACGCATTAGTTGCTTCGTCACCGAAGCCACACTGAGAAATCGAAATCATCTCCCGATGAGATGATCCGACTTTATAAGCGATGTCTTTGTATCGCTTCTTGATCTTGGAGCGGAGAGTATGAGTTGCCATGGATTCATTGAGAACCATGGCAATGGCTTTTCCACCGATCCGTCCACCGCAGGGGGGACCGTAGAGGGGTAAAAATCTTGGTCTATATACGTCTTCCCCCTAGGGGGAACTCGTGTTACCCCAGGAGGGAAGAACGGTACCGATCGCCCACAGGGGAACCAACATGGGCAACGTCACCCGCCTACGCCCGAAACGGCATGATGTCATCGTTGAAGCCCTGCAGTTGGTGTTGGACTTCGGCGACCACTATCAGCTTGACCAGCACACGAAAGACGGTCTTGCTGCCGCTGTGGGTCGGCTGGCACCGTCTGAAAGTTGGGGATACGTGATGCTAAATCCCGATCAACAACGCACCGTGCTGCGGACCATCAAATCAGGGCCGAGGCCGCTTCAAACAATGGCTGTCTGGCAAGCTGTCATCAGTTTTATCGCTTATGACCGTGATGGCGAGATAATGGCTACTCAGGCACAAATTGCCGAAGCTGCCGATGTCACCCCGACCCACACCAGCACGGCCCTATCCCGGCTCGTTGAGATCGGCGTCCTCATTCGCACCGGCCGGGGCCGATACAGGGTCAACTCCCACGTCGCATGGTCCGGCCCGCTCCATAAGCGCGAGATAGCGGCCAAGGACCAACGGCCGCTATCGCCAGCTGGCCCATTGTTGGTGGCGATGGAGGGAGGGAAGTCATGATCGAGGCTCCCTGCGAACCGGCTAAGGCCGAGGCCGCCGTTGCCAAAGACTTATCTGATTTACTGGTTAAGATCGAGACGATGAAGGAGCGGCTCCGGGAGGCGGAGTGTAAGCGCCAGGAAGTCCACCGACCTGCGACACCCACCGTCTGACCTGTCAGGAGGGCGCTGAATGGCCTTTAGCATCCTCAGGGCACGACGCAGCAGCGACGGCATAGCCCATTCAGCGGCCTTCCCACGGGCTCCCAGGGCCTAAGCCTGGGGACGAAGTCTTAGGTAGTATCGGCCAGTCCCGAACTCAAATTCGATAAGCTTCTGTTTCTCCAACCGAAGCATCGCCGTCTTCGCCATCCCAGGCGAAACAGCATACTTAACACGAAACTCCGTTATCGGATACCAACGGCCATCATTGTTTTTCTCAAGCCAATCCATCATAAATTCTTCAACCATTTTCTATCTCCATCAACATGACTAAACCATGATTCGTGATTGCCCAATTTCGCACTAAGTCAACAGAGCTTAACGCGACCAATTTCAACTTAACAAGTTTATTTAGTTTGTGGGTCATGTGTTCCATTTTAAAGGTTAGAGACTTGCCTAATTCTCGCGTTGACTTCCATTCTGTATCACGAAGTAATCGAAGAAGAGCAAGTTCGTGATTTCCGAAAGTATGTCCAAGCGGGTTGACCGGGATGCCACCGGTCAACCCACCATCTGCCGATCTAGTAGCGGCAGATTCGCCGGCCCGGAGAACCGCCGACGGGAGCTTATTGTCTTCGTCAGTCATTATTTTTGTCCGCAATGATTCGGAATGTTGCCGTGCAACGACAGTTAATAACTTCATCAGCCGGTATATTTGGATCATCGTCGTGCGGTATAATCAATCCATTAGAAAATGGAGTTTCCAGACCAATAACTTTTTTTCCATTACATTCGCGGTGTGCTTCACGTGTTTTCCCGTCTGATGTCGCAAGCCATGACTTCTCGACAGTCATCCCGGCCATGGATGGTTCAGCGAGCATGGCGTTGATGCTAGCAAATGCGCCATATTGTGCCGACCTGAGTGATTCTGTTCGGGATATTGCGGTCGCTCTCATTGCAATCATTCGAGATTTGTAGCCAGCGACAAGCTTATCGATTTCAGCGGTTGTTAATTGTTTACCATCGATATTACGTTGTACTTTTGAATCTGATCTGCGGTCGCGAAGTTCTCTGTCAAGCGCGCCAGGATCACCATTGATTAATTCATCACGGTAATTCTCCACCCATTTTCCCTGCGTTTCAGTTAAACCGATTTGATCGCGGATTTGTCGCGCCATTTTTTCAGTTGATGATCCAACTTTTTCACCCTCTGAGATAATATTGTGGATTGATTGCCGTTGATCATCGGAAATCTGTTGTATCAAACTCATTGTTTGAGATTCGAAAAATGTTGAAACGTTCTTGTTTCTGAGACTGAAATCAAAGTTTATGACTTTGTCGGTTGTGGATTTTATCTTTTGCGTTTGTTGATTTCCGGCCTCGGCGAAGGGTTCGGATAGCGCCTGGGCTATGTCATTCTGGGGTAGGTCTGGGAGGGCCTGGGCTGAGGCTGTGGGGCCTTGACTCATAGCGGCTACCACCGCAGCCGCTTGGGCCTGGAGCCATCCCAGCGCGCCCTGGACGGCCTCAGCGATTGCCTCCTGCCAACGGTCGGCAATCGACAGCAGCCAGTCGTCAGCGGTCGTCGCGGACTTTTCCAATGCATCATTGAAGGTTACAAAGTTAGTTGTCGAGTTCATCGCCTTTCTGAACTCAACAAACCCAGATTTCGCCTGGCAGTTCAGAGCAGATTTGTATTCAATGAACGGACGGGACATTTTCGACCTCAACGAATAAATCCATAATTAACTCAACAAGCTGGTCATTGATAACTTCCGGAACCATCAACACACTTTTATTGATGCCATTGTGATCTTTGTATTCTGGCGCAATAATTTTGATGATGTCTTTTCGGCGGACAACCTGCAAACCGCAGATTGTTATCTCGACGCCAGATATAGTAAGTGCAACATCGACAATCCCAAGCAAAGATTTTCGATTCGTCGGAAATCTGACGCTGGCAATTCTGCAGTCGACATCAACTGATTCTGTTGCCTCGGTCATTTCGGAAACTCATTTGCACATGTTTGAAACCAACCCAACAACGCATTGTTGATCAACTCGACTTGCTCTAGGTTCTGACCTGCCATTGCTGCGATAACTTCTTGTCGTTCAGCAACTTCGGTTACTGCGCCAGCTAATTCCGAATAGAATAGCGATGTATGCTTAAAAAACTCTGCCAGAGAGCGCAAGTCTTTCTTACTTTCCTCTGGGCGCTTGAAATGGAAACGCAGGTCGACGATGTTATCTGACATGTTCGATCACTTTCATGCTTGAGGGTGAGTCTAGTTTGTCGATAATTCCAGCCAGAGACTCAAGTTCGTCAACAGTCAAGTTGTCTAAATTTTGGAGTTGCTGGCCAGTTGATGCGTGATTGTTGTTAATGGTATTCTCTACTCTGACGGTTGGCGTCGATTCAGTAAATCCAAGCAACCTAGACTGCGAATCATGCATTTTAGTGAATGTGCTCGCGAGATTAGAAGCAACCGAGAAGTTGCCAGATGCAACGGCCTGCTGCAATGCTATCGCGATCTGGGCTTTAACTCCGACGAGTTCTTTGATGTGATCAGAACGAGAAAGCTGAATTGGGTCGTCGTCGATTTCGTCGACTTCGGCCATGCCGTTCATGGAACGACGAACTTTTTCCTTGAAGGCATCGGTCAGCTTTTGTCGATGCTTTCGCAGAATAGATGACGCTATTCCGTACTTCTCAGAGATAATGGTTGTTGACAGACCAAGAGCGAGATCAGCCTCGATCATAGCTCGCTTCGGATGATGCCATACTCGATTTCTTGACGAGACTCGACGCTTGCGGAAAGCCCGCTTTTTCTTTGGAGGATCATCAAACTCATTGAGGATGATTTCGACCATGAGGCGAATCCTGATTAGCGTTCGATGCCGGAAATATCAAGCCAAACACGGCGCTGTTGATGCCAAGTTAACAGCATTGAAAGATCGGTATCATAGAAATGATAACCAGTGTTGCGGAGATTTGTGTCGGCTTCATAGGCACCGAGTGCTGTCCTTGTTGCTGTCGTTCCAACTTCTGCAAGACGATGACAACCCGCGTTAACAGCATAGTTCGCATCGGCTGTTTCTAGGTCGATGTATGCTGTCGACGAGGTGACCTGTTTTCCTGAGGGGAAGGTGATTAGACCGGCAGTTGGCGACGGGATAACTCTGAATGTCCGAATGGTCATGGCGGGTTATTCCTTGTGGGTGGCGGAGATATTGGCCTTTAGGGCCGCGACCATCTGATCGCGGGCGGAATGGTGTGCCTGGGCAATGGCGGCATCATGGCCTGCTGACATGTTAGTCGTGGCCAGGGCCTGACCGGCCGCATAGCCCGCGTGGTGCCCCAGGACTTCGCCCAGGGCGGCTCCAGCGAGGCGAGTGACCACGGCGGCCGGAGCCGGGAGCGTGCGCGCGAAGGCATGGGCTAGATGATCACCGGCAAGGCCGCCAAGGACGCCGCCGGCGACTGCCAAATTTCCTGCCGACGCGAACTGACCGTGTTCATCCCGTGGCTGGTCGCTCGCAAATTTGGCGAGTGACACTAGGGCATTTTCGCGCTTTTGAATCGGTACGATTTTTGGCTGGGGCCTCGGGGCGGAGGGAGGAACAGACGGCGACCGCTTTCCTGAGGCGATACCGGCAATTCGTGCCTGCCGGGCCTTGGCTAGGTCAGATGAGTTCGCGGACTTACAAGACGACGTCGGCTTGCGCTTGCCGTAAATAAGTAAATCGATGAGGCCAGAAATGCCGCCGTGCAGCGGTTGCTGGCTTTGCTGGGTTCCGTGTTTTGACTGATGTTGTTTTGTGTGCTTTGCTGGGGTTGAAAACTTGCCGGACTTTGGCTCATGGTTTGAGTTAAACTTTTGAAGCCTTCGTGACTTTACCGACTTGTCGATGATTCGGTAGGTATTGATGCGATCATGCATTCCGCCGGCAAGTTCGCCGACCGCGCCGCCGATCGTCGCGCCGCCGGCCGCAGCCAGGGCTCCGCCCATGACCGCATTGTAAAGCGCCGGTCGGGACGCGCCGGCCTGTGCGCCGTTGACGGCACCACGCACAGCACCGACACCAGCACCACCAGCCGAGGCCAGAACCTTCACGGGCCACGCAGCATTCACTTTTGCACCTCGGAGGGCGCCCAATGCAGCCCCGCCCGCAGCGTGGGTCATCGAGCCCGCCAGGACCGCAGCTATTCGGCTCGGCCTCCGTGCCGCCACCAGGGCGCCCGCAACACCAGCGCCTACAGCGCCCGCCACTGAGCCCCATGGCCGACCACGTCGGTGGCCTCGGTCCTCGAGGATGACATCGCGACCGTTCGATGCCGAAGCATTTCCGCCGCCGGTGGTCCATTCACCAGATGAATTGCGAGGCTCTGTTGATACGTCTCGCCCTTTATGCAAGTCCGCAAACATCGTTGGACGCAATACCGTAAACTTATCTCTCTTCCACATAGTAATCTCGCAAGATTTATTTGCAGGTGAATCAACCAAAGAAATCTCAGACATGCGAATAGCTTTGATCAATTTTGGGTTCTTCGCATCTCGCTTCAGGATCGAACCGCCTATACTGAATCCGCGAAGCACACCATTCCGAACTTGAGTCTTTGCAAGTTCATCAAATACTTTAGCTTCAATAAACGTGCCTTTGGCGTCTTGTTTTGCGTAGATAGTAGAGCCAACGGGATTCGGGCGATGCATTGTGCGAATGGTTGGATATTTAAGATAACCAGGCAATGCGGCCCTTATCACATCATCAGGGATAATTTCACCATCTGAGTCAACATCCGAGGTCGATGCGTAACCACCGACAAGCAATGAACCGTCAGACTGTTCGGAAATCTTAATCAAAGGTGCAAACAACATTGTATTAATCCTCAATCGATTTGGCCGCAATTGCCAGTCCCTCGGCAATATGATCTGGCCTTGTTGGAACAATAAACTTTGACTTGTTGTCAAGTACTTTCATGTCGAATCCAGGTGCAACGAATGCTTCTGGGTTTACATGACGACTATGGCGGATACCAGCGACTCGTGAATTGTGGTAACAATCCGAGAAGTGTTTCTCAATGTAACTGTCAATTCCGATCAGATTGGAATATAGGTGTGCTGCGTGTTCAACAGCATACAGATAATCGACGGCCATGTCTTCAGCTTTTGCCATCACTGTTTCAAGTCTGTGCTGATGGATTTGAGCATGGACACGAGCCAGATTTGCGTTTGCTTCGTTTAATACGTGGGCGAATGGCCTTGCTGCATAATGCGCGGCCTCAACCATAGACTTTGCAGCGTCGATGTCTGCAACATAAATCATCCGTTCTTTTGTATTTGCTGAGGGTTGCTTGCCGTCGCCAGTCTTAGCCCAGTCGGACCAAGCCTCACCAACTATTAGATCATAGCCAGATAGTTTGCTCTCAGCATCAACGAGAGCTTTTTCAGCCATGGCGAGGCGAGTTAGGGGAATTTGTGCCTGTTCGACTGCGGCTTGTGCTTTGCATAGTTCACGGGCGAGCGATTCGGACTTGGACATATTGGAAACTCCGGAAACAGAAAAAGAAAAGCCCCGCACCTGGGGAGTGCGGGGCCTTCGCTGGCCAGACGGGACCCAGCGGGTTGGCGCCAGGGCAAGCACCACCCCAGCCACAGGATCTCAAAAACATGAATTTTGGTCAACCGGAAACCGTTCAACCTCATAAATTAAATGAACGAATTGTGGTTGCATGACGAAACGCACTACTTCGTCTTGTCGTTGCAACAGTATTATTTGTCCTTTTCTAGTATGCGATATACAGTTGCCCGCGATATGCCTAGCTTGTTCGCAATATCAGTTGCCCCATGCCCACTATCGCGAAGAAGCAAAATTTCTTCAGCATTTATGCTTGGCTTTCGACCCTTGTATACGCCCCTGGCCTTGGCTTGCTCGATTCCTTCGCGCTGTCTTTCTTTTCGTAAGTTAGTCTCAAATTCCGCAAATACACCGAGCATGTCAACGAAACACTTTCCAGCGGCTGTTCCAGTGTCAACTGGCTGTTCAGTGCAAGCAAGCGATGCACCCTTGGCTTTCAATGTGTTCATTATTACTTGTAGGTCACCAATTGATCTGGCGAGGCGGTCGATCCTGGTCACGACCAGGACATCACCATGGCCGATGAAGTCCAGAACCGTGGCTAACTCTGTTCGCCCTGTTGTTGTAGTCCCACTGCCGAAATCCTGGCGAACAACGGCACAGCCGGCGGCCCGCAGTGCCGAAATCTGGATGCTGTGGTCCTGGTCGCGGGTTGAAACTCGGGCGTACCCTATCTTAGCCATCGCCATTCCCCCTCGTGTCAAATGGGTCTAGACCCCGACAATGAGCCGTTTCATTATTCAAAGTCAACCCAAAAAGCACACAGAAATGGCCGTTCCGCTGTCTCACTAAAATGTTTCTCCCAGGTATACCTGAATAACACAAGTGACGCGCGGGAATATCTTTTCTGAGATAAACGCCCAGCGTGCGAAAAATTGGCAATTTTCGAATTCGATCGTTGCGATTTCGAAACGATCGGAGGGCGCCCCTCCCTCAACTATTTCCAGAAATTATCACGCAACAACTTTGCAGCTTCCAACATCTCATGAACATCAAGACGCCTAGCTAGTACATCATCGCCAACATTCGGATCTAGATCCGCCATTTTCTTCTCAACTGCTTCGACGATTCCCGGAATCATTGCTATAATAGATAGCTGCGCCATTATTGCCGCACGATTCGATTCTTCACATAACCGAAGAGATTTAACGTCATAAGCAATAGTATTCACGACAGCCTGCATGTCAGCAAAAGCTTTTAACACATCTGTCGGCGCCTTCTCGGGTATAGTTTCTATTTCTCTGTAGTCATCATCAACGACTTTAACATCACGCGAAAACGGAATTGTATTAGTTTTCGCTGACCAGTCTATTGGTGGTTTCGTTGTCATGTTGGTTTCCTTCAAGCAACTTTATCTGGCAAACAGAACCACTCACCAAGTCTATCGAACCACTCATCTCTGCAAGTTGGCCACGGTACATCAGGGCCATCGTAAGTTCGCGGAACATCCCAGGGCGGGATATTAGTCGGTGGCTCCGGATTTATAATCAATGTCGGCCTCCAACCTATCCAACCTGATTCAGATATTTGCTCAGGAATCTCGACCTTCCCAACGACCAAACCGGTTGGAATCTCGCGACCAACATTCACGCGACGCAACATCGGCTCGACCTCGACCTGGGGCGCGGGCTCCGGTTTGACCTCGACGGCGATCGGCGCCGTGGTCAATTCCGTTGGTTCCCGGAACCAACGGCGGCCATCCAGGGTGATCCATACCGAGACGCCATCGAGAACCTGGATCGTCGCGACAACTTCATATTTTGCCAGTGTCCCGAGGCGGCTTTCCATCCAGCCGCTTGGGTTCGGAATTCGCGCCAGGTCGAAGATCGCTCGCCTCGCTTTCTGCCCAGCCCCCAATGGCCGATATTCGACGAGGAGTGCCCCAAACGCCTTAAGGGGGGTATTTACTAAGGCGTTTGGGGTACTCCTCTCCTGTTCATGCCTCGCTGCACTGACGGTCGGCCAGAGGCCAGGGAATGCCATGGACATGTCAGTTGCATTCCGCAGAACGACCCCATGGGCGGCCATCACGTCAGTCCGACTGACCTCCGCCCACGTCAAAGTCCGGTCGACTGGGATTGGAATGGACAAGTCGCTGTAAATCTCGACCACGATCGGGTTTGCATCAGTTCGGTTTAGCCCCCGGCCACGCCCCACACACTGGACGGTCTCGGCCTCGGGGATAGACCACCTGATTGCCTCAGACACAGTATCCGGATGGAACTCTGACCCCCCCTCAATTTTGGGATACCACCCTGGCAACCTCGTCGGCGTCACGACTCCAGTTAACGCCTCAGACATCATTTCCACAACATGCGGCCCCGGAAAAGTCCGGCCAATAATCAAAAGTCTATCAACCCCAGGATATGTCATATTTCCATCGCCATCCAACTTCGGCCCCCATTTATCAACACCGCGCGTAGCATTAAAATGCGCCAACTCGACATTCTCCGGAATGCCTAGTTTTTCTAGACTTTCTTGTAAATCCTTCTGACAAATAACCAACATATGACGGCAACCGACTGACTTGACCTGAATCAGTCGTTGCCAACGGACCCTATTATTAAGACTTGTCTTATGATGTTTCGCGGAATTGTGATCAGACCATTTATTCGATTCATTCGGACTACCCAATATCTGCGTTATGGTTTGATGCGGAGTTGCCGGATACGGAATTTTAATGACCTTGACGTTTGGATAGTAGAAGCTAACCAACTCGCTTCTAAATGTTGCATCTAAAAACAAAGTTGGAACACCATGCCAAGCGTCGCGAATCTCTTTGCGACAGTTGATAATAGCGCCAGCGGACTTTGAACCGTCCTTGCATTCGATTTCTTGGCATTTGATCCATGCTGTATGATCGCGTTGAGACGCAATCATGTCCGCAACAATCTCCCAAACTTTGGCTAGCTTCGCGACTTCCTTATTGGTTACCTCGACCTTATTACGCCGTTCTTTTCTTTCCTTGCGGTTGAGTCCGGGAGTTATCCCGGATTCTAGTTTAAGTTTCCAAACTAAACTACGGGCATCACGCGCCATTTGTTCGCTCATCCGAACATCGCAGATTGCAGAATACAGAAGAGGCCCGCCTTGGCTTGCTAATATTGCCGCAGACAATCGAGAGTTTGCCTCCGATAAGTAAATTGTATTCGCGATGTCAACAGAACCGGCTTTGCCTGGAATCTCTCTGCGCCTTAAAAGTTCGTCACAAAGAATGGTTCGGCCTCTGGTATCTAGACCAGCTTGAAAAAATGATTCATCAATAATTACCAGCGACGGCGCTTTGATAAATTCAGGCTTGTCCTGGAAAATATGTTGATGCGCCATGTAGATTACATCAGCAGTCCGAGCCGCATTATTCTGGGTGATGTATGGGCAATTGTTGTAATGTTCGCATAGCGTTTCAGTACCATTTTTCTTTCTGCGGCAAACACTTTCCATAACATTTTCTATGCAGTTAAGCGCGTCTTCGGGAGCATCGGGGTCTATGCACATCGTCCCGACATCATGGGCGCTAAGTTTGGCCGATTCCGGAATAACCCAGTCGGACGGTTGGTTATCAAATTTGTGACGCCGAGCCGTTCGTCCGCGCACTACCACGGCATCGTTGCCGGCCCTGCGGGCGCCCTGGGCTGCGTCCTCACAAAGCCGGATCGTTGGGGCCATGACTACGATCGGGGCGCCAGGGACCGCCTCACGCAGCCTTGAGATCAGTTTACGAGACATGGCCGACTTCCCGATCGCTGTCGGAGCCACGACCGCGCGTCGAGGTATCTGAGGCCGAAATTTTAGCATCGATCCGGGGGTGGCAACCTCGATCTCGGCCTCCCAGGTCGCGAGGTCAGCGCGGTAGGCCAAAACGTCTTGGATCATGGTGCTGATCGCCACCTCGGTCAGATGGCGAACCGTATCAACTGACGGCGCAGCAGGGTCTGGCGCGGGGCTGATCGGACTCCGTGGGCCTGCCTCGACCTCGACCCCGATCTCATCAATTGGTGTGGGCGCCGTCAGTCCGTCGATCGCGGCCCTCACCGCATCATTGCCGCTGGCGACCAGCAGTTCGTTGAAATCCTTGACACCGTCTGGTGGAAAGACAGCTCGGTAGCTGTGACCTGCGGTTGTATATGACGCGACAGCTCGGGCAACAGCATCGCGCCCGGCCTGGTCGTTATCACCCGCGACAATGATTGAGGCGCTGGCGGCGTATATCGCCTTTCCCAGATTTCCGGCGCCAAACGAGATCGCGACCGTGTGGCCGGTGGCCTGCCAGATCGACAACCCGTCCTCAGGCCCCTCGACCTCAACGATCGTGTCGTCACCGGGCAGAATTGCCGGAATATGCCCCGCACCGGCCCCGAATGTTTGCTTAGGCCGCTTTTTTCCCTGTTCGTCGCAGGCCCGGCCGCCTTCTGAGGTTAACAGTACGGCCTGAACGCGATGAATCGTCCCACCACGACCGGCAACGACCAACAAAGCAGGAAAAATTCCGTCTCGAACCCGCACAGCAGGGTGGAAACGCAACTCTTGGGCCGAAATCTCAGTGATCCCGCGTCCGATCAGGTATTTCTCGGCCGGAGTGCCAACGATTGGCAGCGAAGTCGCATAAATCCGATCAGCAGATCGGTTATCTGCCTTCGCCCTCGGTGTTGACGCGACCAGCTGGGGGCGAACCTCGACCCTGGCGCTGGGCTCGCCTAGCCACTCGCGCGCCCAAGAGATTGCTTCGGACCAACTGCAGGAAAGCTCACTTTTGATAAAAGCCAGAGGACTCCGGCCTTTGCCATCGTCGGCAAAGTCCGTAATTCTCCCGGCATCGTCGCCGTGAAGCGCGACTGAAAGCGCGCCCTTGCTTCCAAAGCGAATCTCGCCGCGCCCTCGGTGCGATAGCTTTTCGTTCGCGTGCTGGCCGCGCAAATGTTCGACTAGAGCCTCGACATTTAGACGCAAATCGCGATCTAGACTATCGAGATCGGCCTGACCGTCAGCGCGCCAGAGCACGTTCGGCGTCCGCGTTCATATTCTCGATGAAGGCGTCAACTGCCTCCGCGGGAATAGCCCAACGGTTGCCAAACTTTGTGGCCGGGATAGTTCCCCGAGCCATCCATTTCTTGATTCCGGATTCGGAGATATTGATACCGACTTGGGAAAGACGGGCCTGCGCGGCTTTGCGTGATAAGTAGGTCATCGGCCTAACCTCGACCCCGGATTCCGACCGACTTCCGATTCGTGCCTCTTGCAGATCACGACAATCTGGATTAGAGTTTGAGGACATCTCGGGGGTCACAGTCCGGGGTTGTTTAGCGAATATCGCGGCTCGGAGCGGCTAACTCCGGGCCGCATTTCTTTTGCGGCCGGCGCGGATTGATTGAACGGTAGCGGAAGGGGCGATAAATGGCAAGGGCGACAATGTCGCCACTTTTCCAGAATTTATCGCGACTCGCCGATTCTGGCCTTCTCGCCCACCTCGGATTATCCAAGTATCCGCAAAAGTATTCACCACACTGCTTAACTTAGATAAAGCAACTCACCGCCGCCGAAACTATTCAGCGACGGTGATCAACATATCGATTCTGGCAAACCAGATTTAGTGAGTTTTCGCTCCGCCCGACTCGGGGATAACCCCAGCGATCATGGCCTGAGCCTCGGAAATGTGGTCACGAATCCGATCGATTTGGTATTCGATATGATTAGGCAGATTCGACTTGCCGTCAGCCAGGGCGCGATCAAGCGCGCCGATGGCATGGCCCAGCTTGGAGATTACGTCTTCAAGGTCCGCCGGGATTGGGATATTCTTAATGGGGGTCATGGTTTTTCGTCCTGAGTTGCTATGGCCTTAGGTCGGTGGCGAGGCCCGAATCTCGCCACCGACCAACCTAATTATCATTGTTGCATGTTGCTTAGCAACAGGTCTATTCCGTTGCCAGCAACACACCCGAGGGCAACGATGACAGCCGATGACAACACTGAGATTTGGCTTTCAGTTGCTGGCGCGGCTCGGCAGCTTGGGCTCTCGCGACAAGCAATTCAGAACCGAATCAAGCGGGGACGGATCGAGCACCGAGTCGACAACCGGGGCAACCCGATAGTTCGAGTTGCAGCCACACAAGCGGATTCTGTTTCAGGGGCAACTGCGTTTGTGTCGGGGGCAACACCCGCAACAGGCGGAAAACCTCGAAAATCTGTGTTGCCCCCAGTTGCTCCCGACACAAACCTACGAATAGTAAGCGAAGCTGCGGCAAGAAAACCCGATGTGTTGCCCCCTGTTGCCCCGGACACGGTGCCGCTGTCGGTACTTCAGCAGGCGCTCGACGCTGTCCAGCGGGGCTCCGACGCGGCCCTGGCGGCCGTTCGTGAGCAGCACAAGGCGGAGGTCGACCGACTCCGGGCCGACCACGACCGCCAGCGGCGAGACGACGCGGCCCTCACCGCGCTTGTCGCCGTCCTGGCGCTGGCCGTGATCGCGATCCTCGGTCCGGTGGTCTGGCGATGACCGAACCCGCCGACCTCGTCGCCGTCCAGCGCGCCTTCGCCGATCGGCGCCTCAATCGGCATTCGCGGTATGATCATACCGCGCGCGTTTCTTCATGCCACCAGATTCCTATCACGCGAACATCTCTCAGCCGACGCAATTTCATGCCTAACCAGGCGCGACGTGTCACTCGCCTCGGTGGTTCTTTGAAGTGGTAACGCACGTTTCGTGGCTTCGCCAGGGCCTCGGTGGTGCGTCGGAGTGGGGTCGGTGGTATGGTTGTGGCCCGACCTGAAAGCCTCATAGGCGAGGCTCTGACAGCCTCCTGAAGGTGGTCGCTAAGTAGTTGATTTTGTGGTGGTTTCACGGCGCTCGGCCCGCTCCGTCAGCTTCGCGATGGCCTGCTGAGAGTGAGAGTTTAACTCGTCGATAAATAGAGCTCCTAAAGGGATTTCGGTTCGCCTGCTACTCCGATCCCTGATACCATACAGAGCCTCTTATGAGGAGAACGAACTATTTTTGTCCACGCTTGGTTTATGAGCGCCGGCAGCAGATGCATATGGAGTTAGGAAAATGAATGTTAGAAAGATAGTTTCACTGGCGGCAGTTTACATACTTACGGCCTGTACCCAGGTTTATGTGTTCTACGATCAAAGCAAGGATGACCTTCGGTCTTCTCCGGATAAATTCAGGGGAAAGATTGTTATCGCGCTGCCAATGGATAAGTTCCTAAATAATCTATACTTATCTACTCAGCATTGTAACGAATACCCGCAGTATGTCATTTCTCCTGATAGGCGGGCCATGACTGCTACGGCGGCATATATGGGAATGACGGCTCTGGCGTATCAAGTCGTAATTGACGCCAAGGCTGATGGTGAGACAGTGGAGATTTCGTATTGGACCCAAAGTGAAATGTGGGGAAGGAGAGCCGCATCGTGGATTGAGCAAATGAAGAATCCAGAAACATGTCTCTCGAAATAATGCTACTCATATTGCCACATGGCGATAAACGACGATCCCCCTTTGGTGATAGTGGGGGCAGCAAGAAGAAGGACCGCACTGAGAGACAGTCTTTCTCCCTGGGGAGAAAGACGGCGTTCAGGGTTTGCCTCGACCAGCTTCTGCGCCGCGTCCCGCTCGTCCATCGCCTTGCGCTCGTTTTTGTCGCCAGCCAGGATGATCTGGTCCTTGGTCGCCAGATCTGCCTTGAGCCGGTCGACCTCGACCTTCGCCAGGGCGATGGCTTCGGCTTTGGCGTCGAGCGCGGCCTTGTGCTCGGCCTTGAGCCGGGCGATCTCGGCGACAGAGAGGCCCGAACTAACGAACGG
>SESF01001490.1_pt1 | contig 14831 bp, 15 predicted proteins | sample 3171521 | NCBI WGS metagenome assembly SESF01 (sample SAMN10866945, study PRJNA518727) | freshwater metagenome | biome: subpolar coniferous forest; feature: holomictic lake; material: water; isolation source: holomictic Lake 227, 6 m and 8 m depth | place: Canada: near Kenora, Ontario | collected...
GACGCGCGCCACGACCGGGAGCGCCTCCGGGATGGCCGCGCGCGTGGCCGGCGCCAGGCGGAATCCGAGCTGGGCGACGAACCGTGCGCCGCGGAGCGGACGGAGCCCGTCCTCGGAGAATCGGGCCCGGGCGTCCCCCACCGCGCGCAGGGACTTTCGGGAAAGGTCGCGCCGGCCGCCGAACGGATCGCGAAGCTCTCCGGCCAGCGGGTCCCAGGCCATCGCGTTCACCGTGAAGTCGCGCCGGGAGAGGTCGGCCTCCAGGTCGCCGTGAAAGGTGACCTGGCTCGGGCGGCGCCCGTCGACGTAGTCCCCCTCCCCGCGGAAGGTGGTCACCTCGACCCGCGCACCCTCCTCCACGACGGTGACGGTCCCGTGGTCGATGCCGGTCGGGACCACCTTCCGGAAGAGGGCCTGGACCTGCGCCGGGGTCGCCGGGGTCGCGACGTCGAACTCGCCCGGATCGTGCCGGACGCGGTCGAGGAGCAGGTCCCGCACCACGCCGCCCACGAGCCAGGAGCGGTGGCCGGCCTCGCCGAGGCGGCGGAGGACGTCCTTCACCGCCCGGGGGACGTGCCGGGGTGCGAGGCGGGGATGGGGGGATGTCATCGGGAGCGACTCTACCGCTCCCGCGAGACCTCAGAAGAGGATCTTGGTGAGCAGGATCGTGGCCGCCGCGAGCCCCGTCCCCACGACCGCGAGATAGGTCCAGAGCCACTGCTCGGGATTGTCCTTGGTGATGACCTTGTGCACGCTGACCTCCACCCCATACTGACGCCCTGACCGACACGATATGACATTTATATTTTACAGCCCCAAAGGGGCCCTTCCCGGTTCCCCGATCTGGAGCTTGCGAAACCCGGAGCGTGGCCCCGGCATATGGTGACCCCGGCGTGACTCGAACACGCGACCTACGGTTTAGGAAACCGTCGCTCTATCCACCTGAGCTACGGGGCCCCGGACTCCGCGATGCGCTCAGATACCTCGACCGGCCCGGACCCGCAAGGCGGCGCATGCGCACGCCAGGCGTCTGCGAAGGTGACGCGGCGCGTGATTCCGCTAGGATATCCCCCGTGAAACGGGAGCCGTTCCTTCGTACCCACGCGGGTCGCATCTCGCTGCTCGCGATGATGGTGCTCGACGTCTTCATCCTCCCGGTCTTCCTGACGCTTGAACTCATGCCCCTGCGGCTGGCCGACACGGTATTCGCCGTGACGATGCTCGTGGCCATGACCGCCACGGGGGGCGGAAAAGGGCGCAGGCTCGTCCTCGCCATCTCGACCGCCGCCTTCGCCATCCAGTTCTTCCGCTTCGTGGACGCCTCGCACACGATCGTGATCGCCGATGCAGTCCTCTCGGCGATCGCCATGGGGATGTTTGCCACGCTCGTCCTGATGGACGTATTCCGCGATGACACGGGCCCCGATCGGCTCCTCGACGTCATCCTGGCCTACCTGCTGGTGGCCGCGACGTACGCCTTCGTGTACGAAGCAGTGAACGTGGCCCACCCCGGCTCCCTCACCATGGAAGGACGCTCCTGCACGCCGGCCGACTACATCTATTTCAGCGTCACCACGCTCACGAGCGTCGGGTTCGGTGACGCCCTCCCCCGGACCACCGTGACCCGCGCCATCGCCATGGCGCAGGCCCTCACCGGCCAACTCTACGTCGCGGTCCTCATCGCCCGGTTCGTGAACGCCCGCCGGCGGGCCGAGGAGAAGGCATCTTGAGCGCTCCGGTCGCATCCCTCCACCGCGACGGCGACGGCACCTTCGTGGTCCGGGTCTCGGGCGACTGGTCGCTCGAGGCCCCGATCCCGCCCTCGAGCGAAGCGGTCACGGATCTCCGGAACGAGGTCCCGTCCCGCGTGGTCTTCCAGGCCGTCGATCTGGGTCACTGGGACTCGTCCCTCGTCGCCTACCTGGTCTTCGTCTCCGAGGTGGCCCGGGGCGAGGCGGCCACCGTAGACACCACCGGACTGCCCCACGGGCTGCAGCACCTGCTCGCGCTGGCCGCCGGGCCCCGCCGCCCCACTCCGCCTCCCCCGCCCCACCCGACGATCCCCAGGCGGGTCGGCGTCGCCGCGATCGACTTCTGGGACCACTCCCTCGGTCTGCTCGACTTCGTGGGGCGCGCGTCACTGGCGGTGAAGGACGTCCTCATCGGCCGGGGCCACTTCGAGAAGACCGATTTCTACCTCCTGCTCGAACAGACCGGAGGCGCGGCGCTGCCGCTCGTGGCCGTGATCAACTTCCTGGTGGGGGCGGTGCTCGCCTTCCTGGGGGCGGTCCAGCTCCAGCAGTTCGACGCCGTGATCTTCGTCGCCAACCTGGTGGGGGTGGGCACGGTGCGGGAGACGGGCGCGCTCATGACCGGCATCGTCATGGCGGGCCGGACCGGCGCCTCCTTCGCCGCCGTCCTGGGCACGATGACGGTCAACTCGGAGGTGGACGCCCTCGAGACCATGAACTTCCCGCCCATGGAGTTCCTGGTCGCGCCGCGCGTGCTCGCCATGATGCTGATGATGCCCTTGCTCGTCCTCTACGGGGACGTCTTCGGCATGCTGGGCGGGTACGTGGTGGCGGTCGGCCTCCTCGACCTCACGCCAGCCCTCTACCTCACCCAGACCCGTGAATCGATGGCCATGTCCGACGTGATGGTGGGGCTGCTCAAGGCCCCGGCCTTCGGCGCCGTGGTGGCCCTCTCCGGCACCTACTTCGGCATGAAGACCGGCCGGACCGCCTCCTCGGTGGGCGTCGCCACCACCCGCGCGGTCGTCTCGGGCATCCTCCTCGTCATCGTGATGGACGCCATCCTCACCGTCTTCTTCTACGCCGTGAAGCTCTGACCATGGCCGCCACCCCCACGCCCCCCGACTTCGTGACCGTGGACGGCATGACCATGGCCTACGGCAGCTTCGTGGTGCAGAGCGACGTCTCCTTCTCCATCCGGCGCGGCTCGGTCTTCGTGGTCATGGGGGACAGCGGCAGCGGCAAGAGCACGCTGATGCGCCACATGATCGGGCTCGATCGCCCGTCGAAGGGGGACGTCCGCTACTCCGGGACGCCCTACTGGAGCTCCACCGATCTGGAGCAGCGCAAGCTCCGGCGTCGCTTCGGCGTCCTCTTCCAGGGCGCGGGGCTCCTCAGCTCCATGACGCTGGCCGAGAACATCTCCCTGTCCCTCAAGCAACACCTGAAGGTCGAGCCGGGCGAGGCGCGCGAGGTGGCGGTGACCAAGCTGGAGCTCGTGGGTCTGGGCGGGTTCGAGGACAGCTACCCCTCGCAGGTGAGCGGCGGCATGCGCAACCGGGCCGGACTGGCCCGCGCGCTGTCGCTCGACCCCGACATCCTCTTCCTGGACGAGCCCTCCGCCGGGCTCGATCCGCTCTCGGCGCGCCACCTCGACGACCTGATCCTGGAGCTTCGCGACAGCCTGGGGACGACCTTCTTCGTCGTCACCCACGAGCTCCCCAGCATCTTCGCGATCGCCGACGACGCCATCTTCCTGGACGGGGAGCGCCACCGGATGGTGGCGCGCGGCGCACCGCGCGAGATGGCGGCGACCACGACCGATCCCAAGGTGAAGGCCTTTCTCGAGCGGGGGCAGTATCCATGATGCGAGCGAATCCCAAGGTGGTCGGCGGCTTCATCATCGGCGGCAGCCTGCTGTTGCTGCTCGCGGTGGCTTCGCTCATGTCGGGGAAGTTCCTCACCCACAGCACCCGCCTGGTGAGCTTCTTCCCCGAGTCGGTGCGCGGCCTCCAGATCGGATCGCCGGTGACCTTCCGCGGCGTCCCGCTCGGCCAGGTCACCGCCATCGAGGCCTACATGGTCACCGGGGAGGGGATCGACATCAAGGTCACCTACGAGGTGAACCTGGACCGGATCAACGATCCGGGGGGAATGGTCCGGAATCTCAAGGCCATGGGCCCAGCGGATGGCGCCAAGATGCTCTCCGACAAGGGGCTGCGCGCGGAACTGCAGACCACCAGCATGGTCACCGGCCAGCTCTACATCGACCTCGACTTCCACCCGAAGACGAAGCCACGCAGGCTGGACATCCCCACCGACGTGCCCCAGATCCCCACCGCGCCCACCCGTTTCCAGCTGCTCTCGGAGCGCATCGAGAAGTTCGCGAACTCCCTCGCCGACGTTCCGCTCGAGGACATCGGGAAGAACCTGTCCGATGCGCTCCTGGCCGTCCGGGACATCGCGCGCTCCCCGGAGCTCCGCCAGGCCATCGCCGCCGCGGGTAGCGCCGGCAAGGACCTCAACCGGACCCTGGGAGGGATCGACAAGCTGGTGGGCGACCTGCGCGTGAAGGTGAACGACGCCGACGTGAAGCTCGTCGTGGCCGACCTGCACCGGACGCTGGAGGCCGCCCAGAGGGGCCTGGACCAGGTCGCCTCGACCCTGGCCGGGAGCTCGGGCGTGCAGCGCGAGCTCTCCCACACGCTCTCCGAGCTCGCCCGTGCCGCCGCGGCGGTGCGGGTCCTGGCCGAGTACCTGGAACGAAACCCGTCCGCCGTGCTGGACGGGAAGCCCGCGCCCAAGTGAGGCCGAACATGCGACTCCGCCACCTCCTCGTCCTCGTCGCCGCCCTCCCCATCGCAGGCTGCTTCGGCACGTCGCCGCCAGCCCGATTCTACGTTCTCTCCCCCAGCCAGACCTCCAACGCGGCGGTTCCGTCCACGGGCCCCGAGGGCACCCTGGGGGTCTTCCCCACCCGGATGGCCGAGTACCTCGACCAGCCCCAGATCGTCACCTTCCTGAACGACAACACGGTCAACGTGGACGAGTTCAGCCGCTGGGCCGAGCCGCTCGGCTCCGGCGTGACCCGCGTTCTCTCCCAGGAGCTCTCGGCGCTCCTGCCCGGCTGGCGCGTGCTCCCGCAGCCCTGGGATCCCACGGTGCCGTTGCGGGCCCGCGTGGTGGTGAACGTCACGGCGCTGGGATGGAACGACAAGGGGGAGGCCCGGCTCGACGCGAACTGGGCCGTCCTCGACGCGAAGGGTGAGCAGGCGCTGGCGCGCGGCCGGTCCGTGCTCCGGCGCGAGATCGGCGCGAAGGGGGCGGGCGCCTCGGTCGCGGTGACGAGCGCGCTCGTCACCGACATGGCCCACGAGATCGCTGCGGCCGTCCTGGCGCTGCCGCCCAGGAAGTAGCGGGCGGGCACTCCTACGCCCGCAGCGGGACCCTCTCGTCGCGGCGACCTACCGCGAAGAAGTCCTCCACCTCGGCCCGCCGGGCGAGCGTGTCCTCGTAGCCGAGCTCGATGAGCCGCCCCACGTAGATCGGCTCGAAGGCGAGGTAGCTCAGGAGGTCCGACCCGGTGTCGGACTTCGCGCCCAGGCCGGAGAGCAGGTAGCGCAGGAAGCGCGGGAAACGCTGGTACTGGTCGGCGGCCAGGTGCCCGAGATCCCGGGACGGTCGGAGCATGAGGGTGGGGATGGGGCGCAGCTCGCCCCGCTCGGCCGGGGGGATCTTCTCCACCAGCTTGTTCACCATCTCCAGCCGCTCGACGTCCGCCTCGATGGTCTCGAGGAAGACCGCGTTCAGCAGGGTGCCGGCGATCTGGGACGGGGGGAGCGCCTCGCGCTTCGCGGCCGGGCGGACCTGCTGGAGCTCGGAGGGGGCCCGCCACCGGCGCACGCCGATGACCACGAGCCTGTCTGCCCCCATGTGGATGGCGGGCGAGAGCGGGGCCGTCATGCGCACGCTGCCGTCCCCGTACCAGGCACCCTGGATCCGCACCGGGGGGAAGAAGATGGGGATGGAGGCCGAGGCCATCACGTGATCGAGCCGGAGATTCGTCCGGATCCCGATCCGGGTGGCGCGCACCCAGTTCTCGATGTCCGGATCGCCGTCGAACCAGGTGACCGCCGTGTTGGTGGCGTAGCTCGTGGCGGTGATGGCAAACCCCCGGAGCGCGCCGCTCGCGATGTTGCGCTTGAGATCGGCGAACGCCACCCGCTCGTGGAGGAAGTCGCGAAGCGGCGTGGCATCCAGGAGGAAGTTGATCCGGCTGTCCTGGAAGAACCCGCCGCCGGAGAGGTTGCGCATCCACTGGGTGCCGATGCCCACCATCCGCTTGCCATCGGTGCGGAAGACCCGCTCCGGCGTGAGCTCGAGCCAGAGCTCCCGGAGCCTGTGGGAGGCATCCTCGAAGTCGCCCTGCCAGGTGCCCAGGAGGCCGACGTTGAGACCGCCGGCGGAGACTCCGGAGAGGATCCGGAAGGGAACGGCGCCCGCCGGCAGGATCTCGGAGAGCGCCAGCAACGCGCCCGCCTGATACGCCGCCCTGGCTCCGCCACCGGTGAGAACGAGCCCGACGTCCACGGGCGGGAGACTACCACCCGGCCCGGGCGCCGTCACCGCATCCGTGACGGACCTCCCGGCGCCAGCCCTTCCTCCCCCATTTGACTGTGAGTCGATGTAGGTGCGAGTCGGCATCGTCCGCGTCCCCCTCCAACGGGACTGGCGGCCCCGGCGGGGATGCCCCCATCATGCGTCATGCAGAACCACTCCCGCGCGGTCTCCCTCGACGCCTCCGAGGTCCGGTTCCACACCGATCGCGAGGTGGACAGCGCCATCGACACGGTCGTGACCTTCGCCTTCGGCGCCGCGGAGCCCATCGATCGATACCTCGGTCCGGTGCACTGCGCCCTCCCCGCCCGTCCCACAGTCAAGGAACTGGTGGACGCGGTGTTCCGGGTGCGGGAAGGGCACGGCCCCATCCCGGAGGAGCGCGCCCGGCGGGAGCGCGCCGCGATGGCCATGGCGGCCTTCCTCTCCGCGGACCCGGTCGAGCTGGGACTTCCGTCGGCGATGTTCCGGGTCGGCGCCGAGGTGTGGCTCACCCCGGCCCGCAGCACTTCCAGTTGAAGGCCGGCTCCGCCGGCGCGTTCACTGCGCGGTGTAGCCCCCGTCCATCACCGCCACCGATCCGGTGATCCCGGCCGCAGCGTCCGACACGAGGAAGAGCGCGTAGCCGACCACCTCGTCCACCTCGAGCAGCCGGCGCATGGGGACGAGCGGGTAGATGACCTCCTCCAGGACCTTCTCCAGCGGAACCCCGCGGGTCCGCGCCAGGTCGGCGAGCTGGTTCCGGACGAGCGGCGTGTCCACGTAACCGGGCGCGAGTGCGTTCACCGTGACCCCGTGGCGGGCCCCCTCCAGCGCGGCGACCTTGGTGAGGCCGATCACGCCGTGCTTGGCGCTGTTGTAGGCGGCCTTGCCCGCGAACCCCACCAGGCCGTTGATGGAGGCGACGTTCAGGATCCGGCCGCTCCCCTGCCGCTTCATGATCGGGAAGGCCTTCTTGATGGCGTAGAAGGGGCCGAAGAGCATCACCTTCACGAGCAGCTCGAAGCGCTCCGACGGGAACTCCTCGATGGGGGAGACGTGCTGCAGCCCCGCGTTGTTCACGAGCACGTCGAGCCGACCCCGGGCCTGCAGGGTCTCGTCGATGGCCGCCGCCACCTGCTCCTCGCGGGACACGTCGGCGGCGAGCCCGAGCGCGCCACGCCCGATTCGACCGGCGGCAGCCGCCGCCGCGCGCCCGTCGAGGTCGGCCAGCGTGACGCTCGCCCCCTCCTCCGTCAGCCGCTCCGCGATGCGAAATCCGATGCCGCCCGCGGCCCCGGTGACCAGCGCGACCTTCCCCTCGAATCTGCGTTCCATCCCGCGACCTCCTCAGGACCGACGACCGAGCAGCGCCTGCACCTCTCCGACGATCCCGCGCCGGAAGGCCATCACCACCACCACGAAGACCGCGCCGGTGATGACCGTCACCCAGGAGCCGATGCTCGAGAGGTAGTTCTCCATCGTCACGACGAGGAGCGCCCCCACCGAGGGGCCGAGCACCGTTCCCATCCCGCCGAGCAGCGTCATGAGCACCACCTCTCCGCTCCGCTGCCAGGCCACGTCGCCGAGCGTGGCGAACTGCATCGCCAGGGCCTTGAGCGAGCCGGCCAGCCCGGCCAGCCCGGCGGAGATGACGAAGGCGAGCAGCTTGTAGCGCTGCACGTCGTAGCCGAGCGAGATGGCGCGAGGCTCGTTCTCCTTGATGGCGCGCAGCACCTGCCCGAACGGGGAGCGGATGGTCCGCTGGATGAGCCAGAACGCGGCCAGGAAGACGGCGTAGGTGAAGTAGTACATCGCGATGGAGTTCCCGAGGTCGATCCCCAGGAAGGTCCCGCGCGGGATGCCCTGCAGCCCGTCCTCGCCACCGGTCCAGGGCATCTGGACCACGATGAAGTAGACCACCTGCGCGAGGCCGAGCGTGATCATGGCGAAGTAGATACCGGTCCGGCGCAGCGCGAGCACGCCGAAGACCAGGCCCAGCAGGGTGGCCACCGCCACCCCGGCCGCGAGCGACACCAGCACCGGCATCCCCCACGCCTTGGCCGACCAGCCGGTCACGTAGGCCGCCGATCCCAGGAAGGCCGCGTGGCCGAAGGAGAGGAGCCCGGAGTAGCCGAGGAGCAGGTTGAGCGCGCTCGCGAAGAGCGCCATCACGAGCACGTTCATCGCGAAGACCGGGTAGACCACGAACGGCGCGACGAACCCGCACGCCGCCACCGTGGCCCAGGCCAGGAATACCGCCTGTCCCGACCAGACCCGGCGCGCCCCGTGGCTCACTTCTGCCTCCCGAAGAGGCCGGCCGGTCGCACGAGCAACACCACAGCCATGAGGACGAACACCACGACGCTCGCCGCCTCGGGCCAGACGAACTTGGTGAGCCCCTCGATGAGACCGACGCCGATCCCGGTGACCACGGAACCCAGGATGGAACCCATCCCGCCGATGACCACCACCGCGAAGACCACCATGATCACCGAGGAGCCCATCATCGGGGTGACCTGGTAGATGGGCGCGGCCATGACGCCCGCGAAGGCGGCCAGCGCCACCCCGAAGCCGTAGGTGAGCATGAACATGACGGGGACGTTCACGCCGAAGGCCTGGAGCAGCTTCGGATTCTCGGTGCCGGCGCGCAGGTAGGCGCCGACCCGGGTCTTCTCGATGACGAACCAGGAGCCGATCGAGACGACGAGGGACACCACCACCACCCAGGCGCGGTACTTGGGCAGGTACATGAATCCCAGGTCGAACCCGCCCCGCAGCAGCTCGGGCACCGGATACGGGCTGCCCGAGTTGCCGAAGGCGTGGTGGAAGAGCCCCTCGATCACGAGCGCCAGGCCGAACGTGAGGAGGAGCCCGTACAGGTTGTCGAGACCCTGCAGCCGCCGCAGGAAGACCCGCTCGATGACGAGCCCGAGGACGCCCACGAGCAGCGGGGACAGGAAGAGCGCCCACCAGTAGCCGATGCCGAGGTACGTGAGCCCTATCCACGCCAGGAAGGCTCCCAGCATGTACTGCGCGCCGTGCGCGAAGTTCACCACGTCGAGCAGGCCGAAGATGATGGCCAGCCCGAGGGAGAGCAGCGCGTAGAACGAGCCGTTGATGAGGCCGAGCAGCAGCTGGCCGGAGAGCGCCTGGATCATCCGGGGACTACTTCTTCACGTTGGGGCACTTGTCGGAGACGGGCGGGAAGGCCTCGGCCGCCGGGATGGTCTTCACGATCTTGTAGTAGTCCCAGGCGTACTTCGACTCGGCCGGGGTCTTCACCTGGACCAGGTACATGTCGTGGCGCAGGAGGCCGTCGGGGCCGAGCCGGGCGCCCGGGGCGAAGAAGTCGTTCACCGGCATCTCGCGCATCTTGGCCATGACGGCGTCGGGGGCGTCGGTACCGGCGGCCTGGATGGCCTTCAGGTAGTGGGAGACCTCGGAGTAGACGCCGGCCTGGACCATGGTGGGCATCTTCCCCTTCATCCGGTCGGCGAAGCGCTTGGCCCACTTGCGGGAGGCGTCGTCCCGGTCCCAGTAGAAGGCGGTGGTCAGGTACATGCCCTGCGCGGTGGGGAGCCCCAGGCTGTGGATGTCGGAGATGAAGACGAGCAGGCCGGCCAGGCTCTGCTTCTTGGTGATGCCGAACTCGTTCGCCTGCTTGATGGCGTTGATGGTGTCGGCGCCGGCGTTCGCGAGCCCGATGATCTTGGCGCCGGACGCCTGGGCCTGGAGCAGGAAGGAGGAGAAGTCGGTGGTGCCCGGCGACGGGTGGCGGGAGAAGCCCAGCACCTTGCCCCCGGCCGCCTTGACGACGTTGGAGGTGTCCTCCTCGAGCGACTTCCCGAAGACGTAGTCGGCGGTGAGGAAGTACCAGGTGTTGCCGCCCTGCTTCACCACCTCGCGCCCCGTCCCGTTGGCGAGCGCCCAGTTGTTGTAGGTCCAGTGGGCGTTGTAGGGCGTGCACTTCTCGCCCGTGATGGCGGTGGTGCCCGGCCCGGAGAGGAGCGTGATGCGCTTCTTCTCGGCCGCCACCGGCATGACCGCGAGCGCCGTGGAGGAGGAGACGAGGTCGACGATGGCGTCCACCTTCTCCTCGTCGAACCACTTGCGGGCCACGGTGGAGGCGACGTCGGCCTTGAGCTGGTGGTCGGCGCCGATGACCACGATGGGCTTCCCCAGCACCTTCCCGCCGAAGTCCTCGGCGGCCATCTTCGCGGCCTCGAGCGACCCGGGGCCGGAGAGGTCGGAGTAGTAGCCGGTCATGTCGGTGAGGACGCCGATCTTCACGACGTCGTCGGAGATCTTGGGATCGGCGGCCCGGGCCGTTCCGGCGGCGAGCAAGAGGGCTACGGCGAGTGCGAAGCGCTTCGTCATGTGGTTTCTCCTCGAAGGGGCGAGCTACACGCCCAGGAATTCCTGCAACGACTCCATGCGCCCGGCGAGTTGCCCGGCCTCGATCGTATCCACCACCCGCCCGTGCTCGAGCAGGTGATGCCGGTCCGCGAGCGGAGCGGCGAACCGGAAGTTCTGCTCCACGAGCACGATGGTGTACCCGCGGTCCTTCAGCTGCCGCACCACCCGGCCCAGCGCCTGCACGATGACCGGCGCGAGCCCCTCGGTGATCTCGTCGAGGAGAAGGATCGTGGCCCCGGTGCGCAGGATGCGGGCCATGGCGAGCATCTGCTGCTCCCCGCCCGAGAGGCGCGTCCCCTGGCTCTTCCGCCGCTCCAGGAGGTTCGGGAACATCGCGTAGATCTCCTCCACCGACAGCCCGGCGTCCCCGGTCCGGGGCAAGAGGAGGAGGTTCTCCTCTGTGGAGAGGCTCGCGAAGATGCCCCGCTCCTCCGGGCAGTAGCCCACGCCCAGCCGGGCGATGCGGTGCGGCGCCATCGAGAGCGTCTCCTGGCCGCGCACCTGGATCGACCCGGTTCGCCGCCCCACGAGCCCCAGGATCGCCTTCAGGGTGGAGGTGCGCCCGGAGCCGTTGCGTCCGAGCAGCGTGACCACCTGCCCCTCCTCCACCTCGAGGTCGATGCCGTGGAGGACGTGCGACTCGCCGTAGAAGGCCTGGAGATCGCGGATGCGCAGGACCGGCGCGCCGACCGGGGAGCCGTTCATGCCGCGCTCCCGATGTAGGCCTCTCGCACGGCCGGGTCGGCGGAGACCTGCGCGTAGCTGCCCTCGGCGAGCACGCTTCCCCGGGCCAGCACGGTGATGGTGTCGCAGAGGTCGGCGACCACCGAGAGGTTGTGCTCCACCATGAGGACGGTGCGCCCCTTCGCCACCCGCTGGATGAGATCGGCCACCCGCCCCACGTCCTCGTGCCCCATCCCGGCGGTGGGTTCGTCGAGGAGCAGCACCTCGGGCTCGAGCGCCAGGGTGGTGGCGAGCTCGAGGGCACGCTTGCGGCCGTAGGGAAGCTCGCCCGCGGGGACGTCGGCCAGCGATCCGAGGTCCACGTCGTCGAGCAGCGCGCGCGCACGGTCGTCGAGCACGCGCAGGCTGCGCTCCGGCGCCCAGAACCGGAAGGAGGTCCCGAGCCGCCGCTGGAGGGCGATGCGGACGTTCTCGAGCGCGGTCAGGCTGCCGAAGACCGCCGAGATCTGGAAGGACCGGACCACGCCGCGCCGGGCCACCTGGGCCGGGGCCATCGCGGTGACGTCCTCCCCACGATGGAGGATCGTTCCCCGGGTCACCGGGAGGAACCGGGTGAGCAGGTTGAACATCGTCGTCTTCCCGGCGCCGTTCGGCCCGATGAGCCCGTGGATGGATCCGCGTTTCACTCGCAGTGACACGCCGGCCACGGCCACGAACCCGCGGAACTCCTTGGCGACGTCACGGGTTTCGAGGATCAGGTCGTCGGGCATGTGGGGAGTGGCGCGGGGAGAATGTTTAGTGACCCACCGGGCGATTGTCGACCCCCGTGCTTGACGCAATGCGCCAGGAAAATCGGGGGGTTTCACCCTCGCCCCCCTTTCGCGGTACGTCCCCTTTGCGATAGCGTGCCGAATCCTTCTCGGAGGTGCCGATGCAAGTTTCTCGCAGAGGTTTCCTGAAGCTCACCGCGTCCGGGATCGGCGCGACCACGATCGGAGCCCTCGGGTTCTCCGCGGCGCGCGCGGTGGCCGACGTCCGGCTCTTCAAGCTGGCCCACGCCAGCGAGACCCGCAACACCTGCCCCTATTGCTCGGTGGGTTGCGGCGTCATCCTCTACGGCCTGGGCGACCGGTCCAAGAACGCCCGCACCGAGATCATGCACGTGGAGGGCGACCCCGACCACCCCGTGAACCGGGGCACGCTCTGCCCGAAGGGCGCGAGCCTCCTCGACTTCATCCACAGCCCCAGCCGGCTCCGCTTCCCCGAGTACCGTGCCCCCGGGGCCAAGGAGTGGAAGCGGGTCTCCTGGGAGTGGACCATCGATCGCGTCGCCCGCCTGATGAAGGAGGACCGCGACAAGAACTTCCTCGCCCAGAACGGCAAGGGGCAGGTGGTGAACCGCTGGACCTCCACCGCCTTCCTGGCCGCGTCGGCCTCCTCCAACGAGACCGGCTTCGTCTTCCACAAGGTGATCCGGGCGCTCGGGGGGGTCGCCGTCGACAACCAGGCACGTGTTTGACACGGTCCCACGGTGGCCGGTCTGGCCCCGACATTCGGCCGTGGTGCGATGACGAACAGCTGGGTCGACATCAAGAATGCCGACCTGATCCTGGTGATGGGCGGGAATCCCGCCGAGGCCCATCCCTGCGGATTCAAGTGGGTGCTCGAGGCCAAGGCCAAGAAGAAGGCCCGCCTCGTCGTGGTGGACCCGCGCTTCACGCGCACGGCGGCGGTGGCGGATCTCTACGCCCCCATCCGGCCCGGCAGTGACATCGCCTTCCTCGGCGGGGTCATCCGGTACCTGATCGCGAACGACAAGCTCCAGCACGACTACGTCCGGAACTACACGAGCGCGGCGATGCTCGTGCGCGAGGACACCGGCTTCGACGACGGCCTCTTCACCGGCTACGACGAGGCCAAGCGCAAGTACGACAAGTCCACCTGGAACTACCAGGTGGACAGGGACGGCATGCTCCGGGTCGATCCGACCCTGCAGGACCCGAACTGCGTCTTCCAGCGGATGAAGAAGCACTACGACCGCTACACGCCGGAGCTGGTCGAGCGCACCACCGGCACGCCGAAGGCCAAGTTCCTCCAGATCTGCGAGGCCATCGCCACCACCTCGGCGCCCGACCGGACCATGACGAGCCTCTACGCGCTCGGCTGGACCCAGCACAGCGTCGGTTCGCAGAACATCCGCTCCATCGCCATCCTCCAGCTGCTCCTCGGCAACATGGGCATGGCCGGCGGCGGCGTGAACGCGCTCCGAGGCCACTCCAACATCCAGGGGCTCACCGACCTGGGGCTGCTCTCCCACTCGCTCCCCGGCTACCTGACCCTTCCCACCGACGACGACGCCGACCTCAAGACCTACCTCGACAAGCGAACCCCCAAGCCGCTCCGTCCGGGCCAGTTCAACTACTGGTCCAACTACCCCAAGTTCTTCGTCTCGATGATGAAGAGCTGGTTCGGGGCCGCCGCCACCAAGGACAACGACTTCGCCTTCTCCTGGCTGCCCAAGATCGACGCCCCCTACGACGTGCTGCGCGTCATGCAGCTCATGAACGAGGGGAAGGTCAACGGCTACGTCTGCCAGGGGTTCAATCCCCTCTCCTCCTTCCCGGACAAGCCCAAGGTGCTGGCCGGGCTGCGCAAGCTGAAGTTCCTCGTCACCATCGATCCGCTCCCCACCGAGACCTCCGAGTTCTGGCAGAACCACGGCGAGTTCAACGACGTCGATCCGTCCCAGATCCAGACCGAGGTCTTCCGGCTCCCCTCCTCCCTCTTCGCCGAGGAGGACGGGTCGCTCGTCTCCAGCGCACGCTGGCTGCAGTGGCACTGGAAGGCCGCCGAACCTCCCGGAGAGGCCAAGGGCGACCTCGAGATCGTGGGCGAGCTCTTCCTCGCGCTGAAGGGGCTCTACGCCAAGGAGGGCGGGGCCTTCCCCGACCCGGTCCTCCAGCTCGCCTGGCCCTACCGCATCGCCAGGGCGCCCGCCCCCGACGAGGTGGCGCGCGAGTTCAACGGCCAGGCGCTCGCCGACGTGCCGGATCCCAAGAACCCAGGTTCACTACTAGTGAAGCAAGGGGAACAGCTCCCCGGTTTCGCGGTCCTCCAGGCCGACGGTTCCACGGCCTGCGGCTGCTGGATCTTCGCCGGCAGCTGGACCCAGGCCGGCAACCAGATGGCCCGGCGCGATCCCTCCGACCCGAGCGGCCTGGGCATCACCCCGGCCTGGGCCTGGTCGTGGCCGGCCAACCGGCGCATCCTCTACAACCGCGCCTCCTGCAACGCCGACGGCGCGCCCTACATCCCCACCCGGAAGCTCGTCTGGTGGAACGGCGCGAAGTGGGTGGGCAACGACGTGCCCGACTTCAAGGC
>SESF01030247.1_pt1 | contig 14829 bp, 12 predicted proteins | sample 3171521 | NCBI WGS metagenome assembly SESF01 (sample SAMN10866945, study PRJNA518727) | freshwater metagenome | biome: subpolar coniferous forest; feature: holomictic lake; material: water; isolation source: holomictic Lake 227, 6 m and 8 m depth | place: Canada: near Kenora, Ontario | collected...
TCGCACCCAAAAACCGGTTGCTTTTTGCAGGAGCTTAATCGTATACTAAAAAAACATTTTTCATGAATGATCATCTTCACAAAGCAGGAGGCTCAATGAGCGAAATAAAAGCGAGAATAGGCATAATCGTCTTGCTCCTTTTCATGGGGACAGGGTGCGTTAGTTATGTGAAGACCAATAATGTGGCTCTAAAAAATCTGGAAGTGCTGGGCACGCCAGGTGTGACGGAAGAGTGCGTGACGGTCTCAAATTACGGATACTACCTCTTTAATGTGCTTCCGCTCTTCTGCGGGAACACCGTGGATGGACGCCTGGGCAATACAGTATGGTTTCAAAACCACGTGACGCTCGAGCGGACACAGTCCGTCATGATGCGCGAAATACAAGCGACGAAGCCGACCGTGACCTGCTTACAACCCCATACGTATGAGACGTGCTTCTTTAGCGTGATCCCGTACATCGGAAATTCACTCGGCATCGTGTGGTATAAGCAAATCGACCTCTCTGCCGTTCTCGTCAGGAACAAAAACTAAGGAAGCGTTCCCATGAAAAATATGTTGATCCGCTTAGGGCTCCTCGCGTGTATCGTCTGTCTCTCTGGCTGCGCAACGGTCAAGACCGCACGAAACTTTGATGGCTTGCGCGTGGACGGAGGCGCAAAGCCTGTCGCGACGGTTGCTATTGAAAATTATGGCTATTATCTGTTTGGCTTGATTCCGCTGATTGCAGGCGAACCTCGGTATCCGAATGCGCCACTCTGTTCACTCTTCAACGATACCGTCACAACACAAAACAACATGCTGATGCTCTCGAAGACCGCTCAGAAATACGGCGGCAAGAAGGTCGCTCATCTGCGCGTCTATGAACATTGGACCGGCTCCTTCTCGCTCTGGGTCATCTGGCAGAAGCAATTGTTTACAGGGGCGGTCCTGACCGAATGAGCGTTGAACTGCTCGCACCCGCAGGCGACATGACCTGCCTCCAGGCGGCACTGGATGCCGGAGCCGATGCGGTCTATCTCGGCTTACAGACGCTCAACATGCGCCAACTGGCAACCCGCAATTTCACCCGCGAAACGTTGCCAGAAGCTGCTGCCCGTTGCCGCGCACGGCACGTTAAACTTTACCTGACCCTGAACAGCATCCTGTATGAACCGGAGCTTCTGGAACTGACCGAGACGTTACGCAATGCGCAGCCTTATATCGATGCCGCGATTGTAGCGGATTGGGCAACGGTCCACGTGTGCAAGCAACTCGGCATCCCCTTTCACATCTCGACGCAGATGTCCTGTTCCAATTCCATGGCTGCCCAATTTTTTGTCGAACAAGGCGCCTCCCGTATTGTCATGGCGCGCGAATGTTCACTGGATGAAGTTACGGTCATCGCCAAGAGCGGTATTGCCATTGAAACCTTTGTGCATGGGGCGATTTGCGTGGCTGTAGCAGGACGCTGCCTGCTTTCCCATGAGGCGTATGGCTGTTCCAGTAGCCGAGGGGAGTGCCATCAACCCTGCCGCCGTGAGTTTCTCATCAAGGAAATCCGCGAAGGCGAGAACGCGAATGCCGAGTTTATTGTTCAGCCCCATACCGTCCTTTCGGCGCGCGATCTCTGCTCGCTGCCCTTCATGGATCAATTAATGGCTGCGGGCATTGCATCGTTCAAGATTGAAGGACGCGCACGCAATCCAGAATACGTCAAGACCGTGGTCACGGCCTATCGTTGTGCCATCCAAGCGGTCGAGGAGGGACGTTTTAGCGCCTCGCTCGCGGAAGCGCTCATGGCGGACTGCGCCAAGGTCTATCACCGTGAATTCAGTGTGGGTCTTTTTCATGGGCGTCCGGGCGCACAGCAATTCACCAACACGGATGTCAATCAAGCCACGACCAAAAAATTATATGTGGGGCTTGTCCAAAATTACTATGCAAAAGCGAAAGCCGTGCAGATCCTCATTCAGGATCAAGCCATTGTTGTGGGCGATACGCTTTCGATTCATGGCGAGACCACGGGCGTCGTCGATGTGCTGGTAACGGATTTACGACGTGACGAGGAAGTCTGCACACGTGCGGAACGCGGGACGTGGATCACCTTCCCTTGCGCTGAACGTGTGCGCACCCACGACAAGGTCTATAAAGTTATTTCTCGGCCAGTTCTGGCCGATGTGCTTTGATCATTTCGACGATGGGGGTGATTCCTGTATAATGCCAGCCATCCAGCGTGATGACCCCCCTATTGACGCACCTTAAACGCACAATCCCCTTGTCATTCCACTTCGACCAGTCGATGGTTATAATGTCCGTATAGGCCAGGGGCTTCGATCCCACACCCGAGCCACTTAGCCCCTTTTCATCCGCGTAAAATGTTCGAGTCGCTTTCCAGCCGACCACTGCAAATGCCAGAAGGCCCAAGAACAACGTGATACCTGCTTGAATCCATTGCGTATTGATATCCTGAGCGGAATAGATTGGCTTCTCAAAAAGAGCCTTTAATTGCTTGGCCTGCATCTCGCGTGAGGCAGTATCATTCGCAAGATTTTCCGGCAATTTCAGTTCGCCCATTTTTTGGATCAGCTTGGAGGGCACCGCGTGTCCGATCGTTGCGAACACACGCGCCAGCGCACTTTTCCCTTCATCGACGTGTGCAAACCATGTTGTCACCGTGAGATTGGTCGCCAGCAATGCCGGTCGCGCCACTTCCATTTGTTTGTTCACATCCGGCCAAGCCCTCATGCCATCATAAAGTGACCAAGCGCAGATTGCGACCATCATCAATCCGACACCTGATATACGAAGCGCATACTCACGATTAATTTTTGCAGTGATCATAGAAACTCCTGGGTAAAGAATTGCCTTATTGCCTGAAGAATTGCGTTATTGCGTTATTGCCTTATTGCCTTATTGAAAATACAGAAACTCCTGGGGAAAGAATTGCCTTATTGCCTGAAGAATTGCCTTATTGCCTTATTGCCTTATTGAAAATACAGAAACTCCTAGGTAAAGAATTGCGTTATTGCCTTATTGAAAATACAGAAACCTTTACCCATAAGTCTCATTAATATACACCTTTTAGATGTTTTGAGGAAGCCAGATTTGCGTCTGGGTGCGATTCAACTTTGTTGAATCAACACCCGAGGTAGGAGGGAGGAGGGAGGATGGAGGAGTTGTAACATCTTTATTTGAAATGTGTTAGAGAATTGTTCTACGCTATTTGCTACCTGGTGTGATTCATTTCAACTAAAATGAATCGCACCCAAGGTACGTCCGGCAACTGCGGGATGCCTCCTCCCAGCACAATGGAGGGTCACGCTTCGCCGCGTCCGTTAAATTCCTGGACTGCTTGAAACATGGCGATGATGTTTTGCGGGGGGACTTCCGGCAGGATGTTGTGGATGCTGTTAAACACAAAACCGCCGTTGGGCGCAAAAATCGCGCAGCGCTCAAGCACGTGCCTGCGCACCTCATCAGGCGTGGCTTTGTTGAGGACAGATGCCGTGTCGCACCCGCCGCCCCAGAATGTAATGTCCGCACCGAACTCGCGCTTCAGCATGGCAGGATCCATCTCGACGCAGTTGGTCTGCACGGGATTGATGATGTCATAGCCCGCGTCGATGAGATCGGGCAGGAGACGATAAATCGAACCACAGGAGTGCAGAAAAGTCTTCATCCCGCTGTGGGTATGGACGTAGTCGTTCAGCCGGGTGTGATGCGGCTTGAACAGGGTACGGTAAGCTTCGGGCGACATGAGCGGACCGCTGATCATGCCGAGGTCGTCACCGAAGCGCAGGATGTCGACCACATCCCCGACCGCTGCGCAGACTTTTTCCAAGCCGCGCAGATGGACCTTCATCAGCGCGCCGACAAGTTTCTCAACCTCTTCAGGTTCGCACAGGAGATCCATCATGAAATTGTCCATGCGCCGCAGGAAGGTGCCCCACTCGAAGAGGTTGCAGCCGCAGACGACCATCAGCGCTTTGTCCGTGGTCGCCCGCAGATGAAGCGCCTTGGCGCGCAGATCGGTCCAGAAGGTCGCATCGGCGGCATGATCCCACGGACTGTGGGCGAGCGCCTGCCAGAGCACGGTACGCATCGCGGCCGGCAAGTCGGCGTAGTCCGACGGATAGCCGTCGAGATAAGGAAAGTGTTGCTGATCATAGAATGCGCCCTGATGGGGCATGCGCGCGATGATCAGCCCGTCCTGCTCGACTTCGTGAGCGCCATCACTGCGCAAGATCGGCCTGAACCACGTCGGATACTGCGCCGTCGAGCCATCGGCCAGGGTAATGTCATACCAGTCTTTATCGGATGTGTTGAAGGCGCGACCGATATCGATCACATCAACGCCGAGTGCGTCGAGTACGGCATCCTCTGGCTGAGCGAGCTGCTGCACGACGTCATAGATGCGGGTATGTCCGCCCGTGATGCCAAGTGCCGCTTTCAATTTGTTATAGGCCATTGCCGAAATACCTGAGCTTGGATTGGAACCCAGGTCAACAGGTATCTGATCGGTTTGCCGGTGGCTGATCGCCGCCAGCACGCGTTCACGTGAAGTCATTATTCTTTCTCCGAAGTCTTTTCCATCGCCGACCAGATGCCGTCTGCATCGGGCAACGGCTTCTGACAAGAGTCGGTCTGTTTAATCCAACGTTCATAAGCGGGCTCGGCAACACTGCTCATCTTGTCTTTGCCCGTGTCCGCACCGGCAAACTCGACATAAAACATCTCATAGATCTCATCGCCCAGCTCGACCAGAAAGATGGAGAAGTCGTGGTACTCCATGCGCGTCATCCGGTCGACCGTACCCGGCCATGTGGACTGATGGAGCAACCGATACTCGGCCTCCTTTTCAGGCTTCACGCGGGTAACCATGGCAAAACGCTTGGGGGTCAACGACGGCTTAGCGCCTTGAATGAAATTAATCCACTCCATCTGAAGCCACGCGGTGCCCTGCTTTTCTGCACGGGGGTGCGGCGATAGCAAGGGCCGAAGGTCCTGGATCAACGGAAGAGACTCGAACGCCTTGACCGCCTCCAGATAATTCATTCCATCATAGTCGAAGTAGACCATGACACAGGGCTTATCCTGAAGCTTCTTGGTATACGAACTAAGGTTGGAGATTTTAACCTTCTCAAAGGCTTTGCGCGTCGGCTGTCCCATGACCTTTTTTAATGCGGCCTGCAGCGCCCCGGCCTGTCCGTCTTTGGCGATCGCGAACAGCATGACATGCGTTTGCCGGCCCGAGAGCAGATAATTCTCGTATGCCGAGAAGCCGCATGCCGACAACGCCGTAAAAACTAACATACCGGTCAATAATTTTTTCATCTAGGGTTTGTTTCTTGCCTTATGCAAAAATCACGTAACAGACAACCATGACCACGATGAGCACTACGGCCAAAATCCGCACATCGCCCGGACCCTCGAACGGTTTCTCTGTGAGCACGGCCAGCGGATTACGCCAGCAGTATTTATTCACACAGGCTTCCGACGGACGCGGTGTCGCCAAGCTGACCGCGACGAAGATGCAACTGCAGATACAGAAGAGCCACCAAGCCTGCAGCATGAACGGGATGCCAAAGGTCTGAGTAAGAAGCTGGATCGGCGCGCCTGCCGCGTTTTTGCCAAGGAAGAAACCCGATACAGCAGGGAAGTCGAGGCAGAACACGAGCGCTCCGAGAAGGAACCCACTGATCAGCGTCGCCGCAGAGGCCTGGGCCGTCCCGCGCCGCCAGAAGATACCCCAGATGAACACGGTGGAGATCGGCGGGGCGAGCACGGAGATCATCTGATTGATGCCTGCAAAAATACCGCCGAAATGTTCGCCCTGCGTGGACCACGCGATCGCGAGTAAGAGCACCACGCCCGTCGTGATCTGGCCGATGCGCACCAGCGTATGATCGGCGATCTCTGGCTTAAGGCGCTTGACAATGTCGATGCACACGAGGGTGGCGGTCGAGTTCAGGGCACCTGCGACAGCCGACATCATCGCTGCCAGCATGCCCGCGATAACGATTCCTTTGAGCCCAACCGGCAGCAAGTTTTGAACCAAGACCACCAGCGTCGAATCAGGCTTGTCCGCGATCTTATCTTTGAAAAGGACGTAACCGATCACACCAGGAAGCACCATCAGAAAAACCGTCAGCACCTTGAGGAAGCCTGCGAAGATTGGCCCGACCTGAGCATCCCGCTCGGTTTCAGCACCGAGCACCCGCTGCACAATCGTCTGGTCGCTGCACCAGTACCAGATGCCAATAACTGGGTAGCCCAACAGCATGGCATACCAGCAGTAAGGGCCATCGCTACGGAGCATGCTCAACTGGCCTGGCTTGACCGCCGCGCGCAGGGAATCCAGCGACGTAACGCCCTGCTCGCCGAGTGCATGAACCCCGCACCAGGTGATCGCCGCTGCACCCGTCAGCAATAACACCGTCTGAAACGATTCAGTAACCGCAACCGCCTTGAGGCCACCCAGTGCCGTATAGACCAGCGTCAGACCCGATATAATCAGGATGGACCACAGAGTGTCGATGTGGACAAAGCTCTGAAAAACCACCGCACCGGCATACAGGGTGACGCCCATGTGGATGAACAGCGCACCAAAAATCGCCATCACGGCGAGAATCGTCCGGGAGGTTGGACCATACCGCCCCTCGATATATTCCGGCAGCGTCGAAATTTTCGTTCTGAAATAAAAGGGCGCGAAGATCAGTCCGAGTGTGATCAACAAGAACGGAGCCAGCCACTCAAAGTTGCCCACGACCATGCCTTGAGTGAACCCCGAGGAGGCCAACCCGATCAGATGGACAGTCGAAATATTGGTAGCGAAGAGCGCCATACCCACAATCGGCCACTTCAGCGATCGCGCAGCCAAAAAATAACTATTGGAACTTCGGGTCGATTTGCGACCCGAAAAAACACCAATTACCGTGATACCTACCAGGTAGGCAAGAATGATTATCAGATCAACCATGTGTAACTTCATCACTATTATTCCTTGTTGCAAACGGGACTTGTCGCACGTACACTCAGCAAATATTGAAGAATATATCACGAACTTACGCTTGTGTGCAATTGCGGAAATATGCGTACGCCGATTTCTTCAACAACTGAATGACGCACACGCGAAGCTCGCACAAAGCGCGTAGGTAGGGCGAGGACTTGGGACGTGGGACATGGGACTTGCAGGAACAGTCTCGGTGAGTTGCTGCTACTCAGTCGCTCAAAAACAGCTCGTAGCGCGCAAGGTAGCGTATTGCTTCGCAAAATAACGCAATAAGGCAATTTTTACCGATATTTCTCAACGGTCTCGAAGAGTGCGAGTATGTTGTCGATCGGGGTCTTGGCCTGAACGTTGTGAATCGCGTTGAAGACAAACCCACCGCCAGGGGCAAAAATGTCGATCCGTTTTTTGACCTCTTCTCGGACCTGATCGGGCGTACCGAAGGGCAGGGTCTTCTGCGTGTCAACACCCCCACCCCAAAAGACCAGCGATTTGCCATACGTCTTCTTGAGAAGTTGCGGATCCATCCCGTTTGCGGAACACTGGACAGGATTGAGGCAGTCAAAGCCAGCATCAACAATCAGATCCAGCAAGGGTATAATGCTGCCACAACTGTGCATGAAGGTCTTCCAATTCGTATTCGCATGGATCCATCCATTGACCCGCTGTTGGTACGGCAGAAAGAGTTCCCGATACTGCTCGGGCGAACAGAACGGACCGTTTTGCGTTCCGAAGTCGGTACCGTTTGTCTGAATGACGCTGATCCTATCGCCGGTTACGGCATGAAGGCGCTTGAGGTTTTCGATGGCGACATCCGCTTGGTACTCGAAGATCGCCTTAATGGTATCCGGCCGCATCACCAAGGAGACATACCACTCTTCAATATCACGAATGCCTTTCGGATTTTTGAGAAAGGTCGCGGGAACGAGCGCGATGTCGCCAAAGGTCAATCCGCCAAAGGTACAAAAGAGCGCACGATCCGTATGGTCATGCAACTGCGCCGCGCGTTCCGCGTAAACAGCTTGCTCGGGTGCAGAGATCGCGGTGAACTCTTCGAGGTTATCTTCGACCTTGAGATTTTCTTCATCCAGCGGAGGTTGGCGAATCAGAGCATCAAAAAAATTGCCGCCCTCGGGCATCTTGGCGCAGGGTCCGCAGGTGCGATCGTTGCAGGGATATTGCAACAATTCACCGTTGGATTCATACGCCGTATTGAATCCGCCGGGGACCAGCACGGGCGTCCCGTCCCGCAAGATCCACTCCTTGAAGTCTTGCGCGGGAAACCCGAACATGGTTCCCGTACCATGGAGCGACACGGTATCAATGCCCAAGGCGTTTGCCAAGTCATCCTTGATTTCGCCGAGCATCTGATACGTCTCGATAACTTTGACAGGCGTTCCCGGTTTGTCCAGCCCCAGTTTCTGACGCAGTTCATAGACAACGCTGACATGGATGCCCGTTTGGAAGCCACCCCCAAAATCCAGCGCCATTTCGTCTGGTTCGCAGTGGGCACAGGTGGCGGTGATGCGTTCGCGTGAAGTCATATTGCTTGTTTCCTTAATTACTTTTGGCGACTGGTGGCTCGCACGTCAGACGGCCGATGTCTTGCGGTGCGAGTTCCACCATCGGGTTAAAGGCGGGGCTCGCCATGTACGCCAGCAGGCTGGCACGCATTTGGCGGGCGACGGGATTCGTGTCAAGGTCGTTTTGCAAATCCATGCTACACACTAGCAGCTTGCCGCCTCCCAACCGCGCTTCAAACGCGAGCGCAAGTTTGTGCGTGGTGACCCAGTCATCGATCACCTGCACAAGAGGCCGTAGCGTTTGAGGCAAGTCATCGAGGATCATCGGCGCGGCGCGCGTGACGAGATACCACCATTGCCAGTCGCTGTGATAGTCCGTCGGGAATTGCGCGAGCGCAGGATGTTTGGGATCGCAGAGAATTCCCAGTGTCGTCGGCGCCTGACGCTTCGTCCACGCCGTGTTCCAAAAGATGCTGGAAAAACCGAGTACAACCTTGTTTGTATCGGTATTTCTCACGTGCGTGGGCGGTACCAGCAGCAACACGTTGCCACCGGCCTTCAACATGGCCAGCGCAGCGGCGTTCAACTCGTTCACGACCGTCACAGTGGGCGATGGCTGCGTCTCCACGTTAGCTGGATAAACCCACACGTCCCAATCGTTTTCAAATTTTGTCCCCGAGATGCCGACGACCAGTGTGTACCGCGCCGGCGACCGCACAGTCGTTGCGTCAAGGTTGACGCTCACGCGGCCGAGCGCCAAGCCATTACCCAGCGGAATCGTTTTCGGTAACAGTTTTCCACTCACAACCGGCAGCCCGTCACTGCCACGAAGAGCCCACTCGACCTCTGCGTTTTCGAGTGATGCGGCGCCGAAATGCGCCACCTCGATCTCCGCTTCCAGTTTCTCGCCCGTGATGAAAACCCGCTTGGCCAGCCTCGCGAGCGGCACGGTTACATTACAGAACCGGCTGTAAGCTGCAGGCGTGATGTAACCCTTCTCTTCCCAGAACGAATCCAGCACGCCCACAAGCGCCGTTCCTTGTCCGGGAAAATCGTGAAGGTCGAGCAGTTCGAAGCCAGCCATCCCCGGCGTGCGCAGCGCCGCCTCAATGTCGGTCTTGTAGCAGAGCACCTGAAGTTTGCCAGATGCGAGCAGAAAGTCACGCGCCTGATCCAGCATCCCGCGTGCGGCTAAGCGGTCTCGGAAGATGTCGAAGTTCTTCGGCTTGAGGTAGCCGGTGTACTTCTTCATCTCGTCGAAGTTCGGATAGACGCACCACTGGCCAATCTCGTGACTGACGACCGGCACGCTGCGCTTCTGGATAATATCGCGAAAATCCAACAGGGTCTGAGGCGGCTTGGCATTGATGACAGATTTCACACCCTCGCCCCACCCTTGGATGCGCGGGCCGATTAAGCACTGCCACTGGTTCTCTGGCAATTCTGGCCAGCCTGCGGCACTGGTGAAGAGACGTCGCGCGTCCTGCGCTTTGCACCGATTCACCCAGGCTGCGAGGTAGGCCTTGTAGTTCTTGCCGCCTGGCTCGTTACCGTAAGCCATGAGGATGAACGACGGGTGATTGCCGTAGACTTTTAGAATGCGCTCCGTCTCTTCGTTGATCCAACGGTCGACAGGCTTGCCGTCACCCAGCGTTGTGGACTGATTGGCCCATGAACACGCCTCAATATGAAAATAGAAACCCAACTCGTCCGCCGCAATGAACGCCGCCTCGGGCGGACACCACGAATGAAAGCGGATGAGATTCAACCCATGCGCTTTTGCAACGCCGATGACACGCTTCCACTCTGCCACATCAGTCGGTGGATGACCTGTCTTCGGATAGATGCAACAGTCCAATGTGCCGCGCATAAACGTCTTGCGTCCATTGATAGCAAACTGGGTGCCTTGAGCCGTGAACTCGCGCAGACCAAACGTGACGGTTCTGCTGTCTGTCCAGCGGTCGGTTTTCTCATTCCCGGCCAACGTAATGCCCAACGTGTAGAGCTGCGGCGTGAACTCATCCCAAGGTCGTGGCGTCTGCGGTGCGACCTCGAATTCCACGCGGCCGCCCTCGTTGTCCCACGTCGCCAAGACGGGCATGGGTGTCGCGGGCTTGTCAGAGCCAGGCGAGGTTTGGTCGGCAACACTGACCATAAGATTCCCGCTGCCCGCCTTGCCTGACCGGTTGCGGATCTTGACTGTTACCCGAGCATTCTGTTTGGCGAGGCTGGGATACACCTGTACATCATCGATCCACACGGGCGATGTGGAATGAAGTTCGATCTTGCCGACCACGCCGTTCCAGTTGCCTTGCGTGTGATCGCTGACACTGTGGGAGTTTTCGCCCACGTCAACGACCATGCGATTGTCCACGCGGATCGTCAGCGTGTGCCGCCCCGGCGCAAGTGATCCGAGATCATAGTCGTGCGGCACGGCGAGGCTGTTGTTCGTACCCAAGCATGTAGCGTCCACCCACACGCGCGTCTCCCAGTGCGGACGTTCCAGAGAAAGCACGACGCGCTGGCCCTTCCACGCCTTCGGTATCTCGATGTCGCGCTGATACCAAGCGACACCCGCATAATACGTCTCGGGCGTCAGCCAGAACGGGACTTTCACATGGCCAGGCTTACGATAAGCCGCATATTCCGGTGCTGTGAAGAACGCCTTATCCACAATACCGCCGAGCCACTTCGTCTCCACAGTCACTGGATCACCGATGCCTTGGGCCGATAGCAAACCGGGAAGGTTGACGCGCTCCGGCAGCTCCGTACCGAACCACGCGGCCTGCACACCCACATCCGCGCGGTCCAGTTTGAACCGCCACTCGCCCGCAAGCGACAGCGGCTTCGCCGCGAGGCTTACGGCCGACACCACCACACAGCACCCACTGAGCAAAACATTAGTCGCCATCGTAACCTCCTGTTAATCTGTCAACCCACGTTCAATCTCTTCGAGCGACTGACCTTTGGTCTCTGGCACCTTGAAGTATACAAAAACAAAGCCCAGGAAACAGATCGTCGCATAGAGCCAGAAGGTCTTTGCCGTCCCCAACGCCCCGTTCAGGATCGGGAAGGTATAGGTCAAAATGAAACAGGCGATCCAGAGTGCCGACACCGCCACAGAGATGGCCGCGCCGCGAATCCGATTCGGAAAAATCTCCGAAATCAGCACCCACGTAATCGGTGCCAGCGACATGCCATAACATCCGAGTGAACAGAGAGTAAAGATCAAAACGGACAACCCCTTCAGATGCAGAACGTAGGCTGCACCGATCAATATGTGCGAAAACCCGATTCCCGCACATCCGATCAGCATCAAGGGACGCCGCCCGCAACGGTCCACCAGACCAATAGCGAGCAACGTGAACACCAAGTTAATCGCCCCCGTGATAACGATATTGAACATGACGTCATTGACCCCGTAACCAGCCGACCGATAGATCTCCTCTGCGTAGTTGAACAGCACATTGATCCCGCTCCACTGTTGAAGCACGGCCAGTATAATGCCCACCAACAAAACCTTACGCATCTTGGGCACCATCAAATCGCTGAATCGGACCTGACTTACCTCCTCACTGGCAATCGTGTCCTGAATGTCTGCAACCTCGGTGTCGGCATATTCCTGGCCGCCGATCTTCGCTAAGATCCGTCGCGCCGATTCTGGCTTGCCGTTCTTGACCAACCAACGTGGACTCTCGGGCACGAACAACGCACCCACAAAGAACAACAGCGAAGGCACCGTCACAGCTGTAAACATCCAACGCCAACCGAATTGTCCGTTCCAGGATTGACGGATCATCTCCGCCGTGGCACCGTCAGCCACCTTCTCCGCGATGAGCATATTGACGATCTGCGCCCCCAGAATACCGAAGACGATCGTCAACTGGTTAATAGCCACCAGCCTTCCCCGCATGTGCGCAGGCGCCACCTCGGCGATGTACATGGGCGAGAGGTTGGACGCCATGCCGATGGCCACGCCGCCCACAATACGCCAGACGACAAAGGCGATAAACGTCCCAGCCCACCCCGTGAAGATCGACGACACCGCGAACAGAAACGCAGAGAACAAGAGTAATTTCTTGCGCCCGAAACGGTCGCTCAATGCGCCAGAGATCAACGAGCCGAGCAGACACCCGAGTAGAGCACAACTGTTGGCCCAACCGATTTGAGCCTCACTCGTGAGATTGAAAAACTTTTCGAAGAACGGTTTTGCACCGCCGATGACCACCCAGTCATAACCGAATAACAGTCCGCCCATGGCCGCGACCAGGCAGATCATCCAGATATACCTCATCTGATACTCTCTCATCGTGTGCTCTCCTTTTTCGTTACTGTACGCTATTTATCGGTTTTTTTGAATGGACTATTTCGCCAAAAAGATGGATAATCCAGCCAATGAAAAAACCGAAGGATCCCATTCGACTGGCAGAAGGTTTTGCAGACCAGATTCTGCATATCCTGCCGCTGCCCTTCCGGCAACTGTTAAGCGAACATCCTTTGTCACAAGCACTCTATTGCACATCGATCGGTTATTATCCAAAAGCAAAGCACCATTATCGAGACCGACCCGAGGGCTGTCCGGAAAACATCCTGCTCGTCTGTACAGAAGGCGCGGGCTGGGTCGAGATCGAAGGTCGCCGTCAGTCCGTGAAACCCCATCAGGCGATGATTATCCCCCGTGAGTGCCCGCATGTCTACGCCGCAGACGAACGCAATCCGTGGACGATCTATTGGTTTCATTTTCTAGGATATGAAGGCGATTATTATTGTTCCAATCTGCCGGCGCATCATGATGTCATCCCCATTTCGGCTACGTGCGAAGAGGAGATCACGCGACAATTCACATGGGGATACGCTGCCATCGCCCGCGATTACGCACCCGCGAATTTAATTCACCTGTCCCAGATTATTCGCGGGATTCTCAGTACGCTCTTCTTTCAAAATTTGAATTATTCGCCACATTTGCGAATGGCAACAGGACAGGATGTGCTCCCCAGCATGACCTATATTGCTGAGCATTGTGAAAAAGAGCTGACGCTCAAAACGTTGGCGAACCAGGCGCACATGTCCGAGCGGACCTATACCCGACTCTTTCATCAGCAAGTGGGTCTTTCACCGATCAACTACGTGATTCAGCAACGGATGAAAAAAGCCTGCCAATTGCTCGTGCGGTCCACATTGTCCATCACGGATATTGCGCAGCAGACCGGCTATTCAGATCCCTATTATTTTTCCCGGGTGTTTCACAAAGAGGTCGGTCAATCCCCGCGCCACTACCGTTCAACCCTTGGGTCTGATTTTTCGGGCGTGCGGTGAGCCGGCGATAAGCTGATCTGCAACTTCGGTGAATATCCAATCATCAACACGGAATGATCAATAACCATCGGAAATGCGGCTTCCTCCTTGGATATTGGATATTCCTTGTTGATGATTGGATATTCGAGGCATAAAGTTACCCCTCCGTTTATTCCCGGTGTAAGGGTTGTCGGACAACGAGATGCTAATTGATTTCGACAAAGCTCCCGACAAAGCTCCCGACAAAGTTTATAGCCCCCGCGGGCGGCGGGCCGCCTCCGGTGGCAACGAGCGTGGATCGCTCGCGATCAGCCAGATACACCGGGCGAGCGCCTTGCCCCCCTTGTAAACGGGAACATGAAAAAGGCGGAAGAAAAGATTCTCTGCTTTCAGACGGCGCTCAAAGGTGTTATCGATCGCACCGGACCAAACCGCCAGGCAGCCTTTGGCGTGCAGGGCTCGCATACACGCCTGTAACCCTTGCCGACTATACAGACGGTCATTGCCTGCAGCGGTCAATGCTTCCGGCCCATTATCGACATCCAGCATGATCGCATCAAAAGCGTGTTCCGACTGCTGGATCAGGCTCATGACGTCACACACCTTGAGCACCACGCGCGGATCACGCAGCGGATAATTCGTAAGATGCCCGAGGAAATCTCTATTCCACTGGACTACATCCGAGATCAGTTCGCTCACGACAACTGTCGCATCGGGCTGAAGCAGATCAAGGGTCTGACGTAACGTGTAGCCCATACCGAGCCCGCCAATCAGCACCGTGGGATTCTGCCGTGCCGCGATGCGGGCGCATCCCAGCCGAGCCAGTTCCAATTCAGACTCATGTGCGCGGCTCGTCATCAACTCCTGACAGCCCACCTTCATAGAAAAGTCCGCATCATGCTGAACCAGCGCCAGCATCTCGCCATCCGGTGTCTTCGTCGTCGCAATCTTTAACGTTGGTTTCATATAAAAGATATTCGTTTACGCCATGATAACGGGGGGCTTACCTATAACTTCAACT
>SESF01002000.1_pt1 | contig 14816 bp, 19 predicted proteins | sample 3171521 | NCBI WGS metagenome assembly SESF01 (sample SAMN10866945, study PRJNA518727) | freshwater metagenome | biome: subpolar coniferous forest; feature: holomictic lake; material: water; isolation source: holomictic Lake 227, 6 m and 8 m depth | place: Canada: near Kenora, Ontario | collected...
GGATAGCCTTCACCAGGATCCCCGACGCGGACGAGGCTTGAAGTTTTTCCTATTTGTTTAAATGAAGTTTATATCCAGCCTTTTGCCGAACACATGTGCTATTTTTTCCAGCGTTGTAAGCGACGGCTTATAAAGGTCCTTCTCCATCCTGGATATCACCTGCTGCTTGGTATGGAGCTTTTTAGCCAGTTCCGCCTGCGTCATGTGCGCGAACTCACGCAGGTCCGCTATTTTATGCGCTATCAGCAGCTTGGTAACGCCATCCGCGTAAGCCTTCCGCCTTTGCGGGGTCTTCAGGAATTCTTTTTCAAAATCTTCATGCGTATATTCTTTTTTCCTCATATTCTCACCTTTATTTGGGCGATAGCGCCCGCTAACCTGAAAATTCATTCCTGATAGTTTTTGCCCGGTCTATCTCCGCCTGAGGAACAGCGCGCGTCTTTTTCAAGAACCCGTGCGTCAGCACGATATTACTGCCGCTGAAGAAATAAAGAACCCTTGGTTCATAATGCGCGAACGTCACGCGAAGTTCGAAGATCTTATCCTGAAGATAGCTGACATACTGAGACTTAGCCAGCGGCCCGGTTAAAGAAAGGTATTTAATGTGCTCCGCCACCTTGCAGCCGACCTTACCCGGCAGTGAAAGGATAAAATCCCTGACGAAATTCTCGCCGCGGCGAGAAACAAAATAGATTACTTTATACATCCTGCCGCCTCCCCGGGGGAGTAGTGAACAATCACATCTATTTTGCTGTAATTAAAGTATACAGCACAATTGTTGTATTGTCAATCCCCCTAAAGCATTACCCGGATAGCATAGCAGGCGAACCCGACATAGGTGTGACGGGATAAAAAACGGGATATGATTATTTTTGAGAGTGGAACTGGGGCAGGGAACCGGCGATCTTTTTAAGCACATTTTCTTTCTGGCGGGCGAATTTGCGGGCTTCTCCCAGCGTTACCTGCACGAAGCGGACAATCTGGCCGGGCGCGTACTGCCCCAGCAGGTCTATGTCGGCGGTGATAACGTTAAAAACGCGCGGGTAGCCGCCGGTGGTCTGGCGGTGGCGCAGCAGTATAATGGGGCCGTCGGGCGTGAGCTGCACTGTACCGTCGGCCACAGCGCCGGAAACCATATCGGCCGGGGCGCACTGCAGCCGCGGCTCTCCGGCCAGGCGCATACCCATCTTATCCATCTGCAGCGTAATGCGCCACGAATTTTCAAAGAACAGCCGCGGCTCCGCCAGCCTCCCGTATTCGGGGCCGGACAGCACGCGGATGCGCCCCTGGTGGTCAGCCCAGCCGCCTACTCCGGAGAACGGCGCGGCCCCGCCGCCCGCCTCGCCGGCCCGGAAACAGAAATAAGTGCGCAGGCCGTACTGCTTTTCGCCCAGGGTAAGGCGGTCGCCAGGGGCAACGGCGTATGCGCGGCTGTGTTCGGCCTCGCGCGCTCCGCCGCCGGAAATTATACGCGCCGCACGCCGCGCGCCGGTCAGCGCGAACCGGCCGGGAACAAGGAATTCTATTTCCGGCGGCACCAGCAGCTCCAGCGCCGGCGCACCGGGCGGGTTGCCCAGCAGCAGGTTGCCGCGCCGCAGCGAAAAGCAGTCCATGGCGCCGCCGGGCGTTACCCCCACGTCCTGCCGGCCGTATACCGGCAGGCCCACGGTTTCACAGATGCCGGGTTTGAGCAGCCGGAAATTTTTGGCCGTGCACCCCGAATTCCTGCTGCTGTGCGCCGTAAGCTCGCGCAGCCGCACGGCCAGCGGCAGCGCTATGGGCGAATCCGAATGCACGCAGATAGTGTCGGCGGGCAGCGGCCGCCACTGCGGGCCTGTCCCCCCGCCGGAAACGTCCACGCGGCCGCGTTCTATTATTTCCGCCGCCTGCGCCGCGGCCTCGGCCAGCCCGGTCAGGCAGGCGCCGGGGTTGGAGCGGTCCATAAGGCGCAGGCGCCCGGCGGCCTTATCGTATTCGTAGCGGCGTTCGGCGAAAGCTTCGCGCACAACGGCAATGCCGCGGTGCCGGGCGGCGGCGGCCAGCGCGGCGTCGTCCGGCGCAATTACTTCAGTTATCCCGGCCGCCTTAAGCCACCCGGCCAGCGCTTCCGCCAGCGCGGCGTCGGCGCAGGCCTGGTTGTACAGGGCGCCGTGAAATTTAACGCATTTAACTCCGGGCAGCAGCGCCAGCTGCGCGGCCAGCGCCGCAATAAGTTTCGGCATTGTGATGCGCATGGGCAGCCGGCCGAAATTTTTCCGATCGGGGTAGGAAAGGTGCGCGGCCAACCGCACGCCGAGCCGTTCGGCCAGCGCGCGGAAAACCTTTACGCTGGCCTTAGTGCCGGCGTGCCCGCCGCAGGCCAGGTTGGCTATATGTATAACTTCCATCAGCCGCCGGTCCTCGGCGCAGCCGGCGCCGCGCTCGCCTATGTCGCAGTTTATCAGCATTCTTCGGCCAGCCTTTTGAAGACCACGGTATCCCCGGGCGCTATGGGTTTAAGCAGCTCGGGATCGGTAACGCCCAGTATATGCCAGCCGCCGGGCGACGCTTCCGGGTAAACACCGGTCTGCTGCCCGCCTATGGCCACGGCGCCGGCCTGCACTTTAAGCCGGGGCGCGGCCAGCCGCGGCACCGTCAGGGCGGGGTCGAGACCCAGTAAATAAGGAAAATGCGGGCGGAAGCCTATCATGGCCACCATATATTCAGCCGCCGTATGGCGCCTGATAACTTCTTCCTGCGTCAGGCCGGTCAGTTCGGCCACGCGCGGCAGGTCCTCGCCGCGGTAGGCCACGGGCAGGATGTGCCGGGCCGCTTGCCCGGCCAGCTCAGCTTCGGCCGCGGGCAGGGAATTAAAACAGCGGTCAACCGCCAGGCGCACGGCAGGCCAATCGGTGAGCGGGTTGGCGTGTACGGCCAGCGCTGTGTAGGAGGGCACCAGGTCATGCACGCCCAGCGCGGCCAGCTCTTTATCCGCTTTCAGCCGCCGGTAAGCGTAAAGCACCCGCAGCGAGGTCAGCCGCCCGATGGCGCCGCCCAGCTCCCAGCAAAGGCAGGCGTCACCCAGGAAATATGTGCGGTATGTTTTTTTTGCTGGCGGCATATGGACCTTGGGGACGTATCTTATTCAGATTCTACATATTTTGCCCCGCGCGCTGGCTGGGTAGTAAAAGCCGGGTTTGCAACCCGACACTACGCTGTCGGGTTGATGTGGTATGCTATTAATGTAAGGAGCACTTTTATGTTCGGCAAGCGCATCTCTAAATCGCAGTTCATGATGGGGCGGCAATGCCTTAAACGGCTCTGGCTTTACAATTACCGCCGCGGCCTTATGCCGCCGGTCAGCCCGGAGCAGCAGCACGTTTTTGACGAGGGGCACGCCATAGGGGTGCTGGGCCGGGAATATTTCCCGGGCGGCCGGCTGGTGGACGCGGACTTCAGACATGTCCGGGAGGCCGTGCAGCGCACCGCCGAGCTGGTGGAGCAAGGCGCCGGGCTCATTTACGAACCCGCTTTTGTTTTCGACAGCGTGCTGGTGCGGTCCGATATTCTCAAGCGCAACGCGGACGGCTCCTGGGACCTTATAGAGGTGAAGGGCTCCACCGAGGTGAAGCCCGAATATCTGCACGATGCGGCCATACAGCGCTACGTGCTGGCCGGGGCCGGGCTGAAAATAAACAAGACCGCGCTGCTGCATATCGACAAGGCTTTCGTGCGGCGCGGCCCCATAGACGCGCAAAAGTTCTTCCTCCTGGCGGACATCACGGCCGAGACCGCCGCCCTCCTGGCCGGCACGGGGGACGACCTGGAGCGGTTCATGGAAGCCCTTTCTTCCGGCTCCGAGCCGCAGGCGGGCATAGGGCAGCATTGCTCCATGCCATATAATTGCGAATTCCGCGGGTATTGCTGGAAAGGCCTGCCTGAGCATTCCATTTACGATATCCCGCGCCTGAGCTGGGAGAAGAAGAACACGCTGAAAGCCATGGGCATACTGCGCTTCAGGGACGTGCCGGACGCTTTCGACCTGAGCGACGGGCAGAAGGCGGCTTTGCAGGTGGAAAAGAGCGGCCAAACCCTGCTGGACAAGCCGAAGATAGCGGAGTTCCTGGGCACTATAAAATACCCGCTGTATCACATCGATTTCGAGACCATCATGCCGGGCCTGCCGCTGTACGACGGCTCGCGGCCGTACCAGCAGGTGCCGTTCCAGGCTTCGCTGCACGTGCAGGCCGCGGCGGGCGCGGAGCCGCTGCATTTCGAATATCTCGGCGACGGGCGCGCGGACCCGCGGCCCGGGCTTATCGGCTTTCTGCTGGCGCACATAGGCCCGGCCGGCTCGCTGCTGGCCTACAACGCGGCTTTCGAGGCCAGGCGCATAGAGGAGCTGGCGCGGGACTTCCCGGAGCACGGCGCGGCGCTGCAGGCCCTGCCGGCCAGGTTCGCGGACCTGATGCAGCCGTTCCTGGAGCGGGCTTACGTACCCGCGGCCTGCCACGGCCGGTTCTCGCTGAAAAAGATCCTGCCGGCGCTGGTGCCGGACATGACCTACGAGGGCCTGCCCATCGGCAACGGCGGGGACGCCCAGCTGGCTTACTACAATATCCTGTCCGGCAAACTTTCGGCCGCCGAAACGGAAGAGGCGCGGCAGAACCTTTTAATTTATTGCGGCCAGGACACCCTGGCCATGGTAAAGATACTTGCGCACCTGTACCAGGTAAGCTGAGCGGACACCGGTTCTATTCAGCCCGGCGGCGCAGCAGCGCGTGCCAGAAGCCGGCGGGATCGGGGGTAAGTGCTAACACATCGAAGTCTTTGCCGAACAGCGCGGGAAAATCCTTTTTAACGAAGCAGCGGCGGTAGGCGCCGCGCGCAATGTGCCAATTGCGCCGCGTTCCTTTGAAGAAACGGAAGCCGGGGCTGAATACCGTAAGAGCCAGGCAGCCGCCCGGCTTCAGCACGCGCAGCAAGCCCCGCCTGTACGCCGGCCAATCGGCCTTGCGCTGGTGGTGCAGGCAGCCGAAATCCAGCACTACGAAGAACGCGCCGGGCGCGAAAGGCAGACGCAGCGCGTCGGCTTTCACAAAACGCACGGCGGCCCCGGCGGCGCGCGCGGCGGCCCTGGCGCGCTTAAGGGCGTTAGGCTCGAAGTCGGCGCCGGTAACCCGGAAACCGCGCTGGGCGGCCGCTATGGCGTGCCGGCCCTCGCCGCAGCCCAGGTCCAGCAGCGGCGCGCCAGGCAATTCCCCGGCCAGCCGGTCCAGAGCGCGCAGCACGTACGGGCTGGGGTCCGTTTCCCAGCCGTGCCTGCCGGTGCGGTACGCCTCCCGGAAATAGTTCTTATTGGCTTTTGCCTTCGATATCATCCCGGCCCCCGCATGCTCCCGAAGCCTAAAAGGAAGAGTCCGCGAGACACCCGTTTAATAAGGGCCGCGGACTCATCGATAGTGTAGCAGACGCAACGCGGTTGTCAAGGCCCAATCTGAAACACTTAATCGCACCAGTTCACGGCCGGCGCGCGGAAAGACTCAGGGCATTCGCCGTCATAGTACGCGGCGGCATGCACGGTATCCGGGGTGCCTATTTTCAGCAGCGCCTTGCGCGCGCGCCGGCGCAGCGCCGCGTCGGTGAGCGTCCACTGCACCTGCTTGGGCACGCTCAGGCCGGCTATGCCCTCCAGCCCGGCCACGGCCCCGCGCCGCGCGGCGGGGTCGGAGGAATTAATTACGCCCAAGAGCGCCGGCACGGCGCAAACCGCCTCGGGCCCCACGCGCCCCAGCGCGAACCCGGCCAGCTTGCGCGTTGAGGGGTCGGCGTCCTGCAGCGCGCCGGTAAGCGCCGTCACAAGCCCGGCGCGCGCTGCGGCGCTCAATTTTTCCGGCCCGTCGGCGCCCGGGAAGCGCCGGGCGAAGGCTTTCGCCTCGAAAGAAGTTTCCAGCAATTGCCGCCCCGTATTCCGGAACGAGCCTATAATAAGGAACAGCGAGATCAGCACCACCACCGCCACCAGCACGCTCAGAATGCCGGCGCCCCGCCGGCGGGCAGGCGCATCGGTCAGCATCATATCTTCCCCCTTTCCGCGCGCCGGCGCGGCGCCAGCACCGTTACCGCCCGGGGCAGCACTTCGAACTCGGCCGGGAACATGCCGTCGGCCTCGCCGTCGATATTCAGATAGACCGGAACGTCGGCCGAAGCTTTAAGGACCTTCACCCCGCGCAGCGTTATCCCAGGCTCCCTTAAATGCGTGCCGCGGTACAGGCGCGGGAAGTTGCGCCACAGCTTCAGGCGGCTCATGCCGCCCACCAGCACCAGGTCCAGCGCGCCGTCGTCGTCGCGGGCGCCGGGAGCCACCAGCATGCCGCCGCCCATGTAGGCGGTATTGGCCAGCACGCCCATGTGGTAAAGCCCGGAAAGGTCGGCGCCGTCGGCGTTAAGCCGCATGAACACCGGCCGCGCGGCCAGCAGCGCGTGGCCGGAGCTCAGCGCGTAGGACAGCGTGCCGCCTAATTTCTTGCCTGTGGTCTTTATGCGCCGGGCCACTTCGCCGGCCAGGCCGAAGGCGGCGATGTTGATGAAATGCCGCTCGCGGAGCGCGCCGTCAGGGCCGGGGCAGCGCACGCGCCCCACGTCCAGCCCGCGCCGCTCCCCGCTCCTGAACAGTTCCAGCAGCCCGGCGAGGTCGCGCGGATAGCGAAGGTGGCGGGCGAGGTCGCAGCCGGAGCCGGCCGGCAGCGCCGCCAGCTCCGTGACGCGCCGGATGCCGTCGGGCAGGCGCATCACGCCTTCCAGCATTTCGCTGAAAGTGCCGTCGCCGCCGACGGCCACCAGGCGGCTGACGCCGGCCTCGGCGGCCCTGAAGGCCAGCTCGGCCGCGTGCCCGGGCCCCCGGGTGCGCTCGCAGGCGGCGTCGGCCAGGTTAGCCCCGGCCGCTGCCTTGAAAGCTTCCCACACGCCGGAGGCGCGCCCGTGCCCCGCCGCGGGGTTCAGAATGAACAGGGTCTGGAACATATGTTATTCAACGATATAAAAAAGAGGCGGCGCTTCCAAGCTTTTCAGCTTTTGGCGCCGCCGTTTGCTAAGCAGTACTAACTATTTCTTTTTGGCTTTCTTAGCAACTTTCTTTACGGCTTTCTTCGCAACTTTCTTTTTAGCGGGCATTTTTTCTCCTTGCACTTTACAGTGCTGTTCCTGATTCTATCTATTGTGCAGTATAAATGCAATAGTTTTTTTTGCTTTTTTTTATTATTTTTTGAATGGCGCGCGAAAATATAAAAATAACGGGGGCGCCGGTGTTTTATATAATCTAAAAATGACCGAGCTGCTGGAAGCCGCGGAACTGGAAAAGCTGGAAGAAGGCCGCCTGCGCCCGGCGTGGCCGCGGGGCCTGCCGGTGCTGCTGCTGAAAAAGGGCGGGGCGGTGTACGCGCTGGAGAACCGCTGCGCGCACATGGGCTGCCCGCTGGCGGCGGGCTCGCTCGACGGCTACACGCTGCAATGCCCCTGCCACGACTGGCGCTTCGACGTGCGCGACGGCAGTTTTCTGGACGCGCCGGAGCTGCGGCTGAGAACTTACGCGGTGGCGATCCGGGACGGGAAAGTTTACATAAAGGCGGACCTATGAAAAAAGTAACCATCTACGCGCTGAGCACCTGCCTGTGGTGCAAGAAGACCAAGAAATATTTCGAGGACAGGAAAGTAGAGTTCGAGACCGTGGATTACGACAAGCAGGACGAGGCCCGCCAGGAAGAGCTGATGGCCGAGATGCGCGCGGCCGGAGGCACGGGCTCTTTCCCTTTCGTAAAGATAGGCGGCGCCTCCACGCAGGGCTACGACCCCGAGGAGTTCGAGAAGCTGCTTAACGCTAAATGAGCATAGCCGCCCGGAAAAACGCCCTGCGCTTCCTTTTTGAACCCGTAATAGACAAGCTGGGCTATAAGTTCACGCCCGCACAAGAGGACGCGGATTTTCTGCTGGAGCAGGAAGCCCTGATCGAGGCCGAGACCGGCATTCCCTACTGCCCCTGCCAGGCGCGCACCAAAGACCGCGCGGAGAACATGCGCATGGTCTGCCCGTGCATCCCTTTCCACCGCGCCCATTACGACGCCATGCGGCGCTGCTGGTGCGGGCTGTTCGTGCACAAGGACGTTACCGACCCCGACAAGCTCAGGCAGTTCCCGGAAGCGAAGATGAAGCAATAGGAATATCTTTATTTATGTTCATTAAAGCGGCTGAAGAAAAGGATATCGCGCCGGGAGGCATGAAAGCCGTTACGCTCAACGGCACGGAGCTCGTTGTGTGCAATTACGGCGGGAAGTTCTACGCCGTGGCCCGCGCCTGCGGCCACGCGCACGCCCGCCTGGAGCGCGGCGCGCTGACGGGCTGGGTGCTCACCTGCCCGCTGCATTACGCGCAGTTCGACATCCGCAGCGGCGAGGCCCTCAGCCGCCCCGTGCCGGAACGCGCCGAAAACAAATACCCCGACCCCGCCGCGCCCGGCCTGAGAACTGACGGTCTTAAGACCTGGCCCGTCACGACTGAAGGCGGCTCCGTCCTTGTAGACCTGCAATAAATTCCCCGCGGCGAACGTTATACAGTCAGCGGAAGAACTGGAGGCTGTATGAAACCTGTTATAACTGCGGTAGCGGCGTTGCTTATGCTGGCGTCAGCCGCGGCGGCGCAGGGCCCGATGGGGGCCTGCAAGGCCGACGCGGAAAAATTCTGTAAGGACATTGAGCCCGGCGAAGGCAGGATCATCGCCTGCCTGAAAACGCACGAGGCCGAGCTGTCGGCGGAATGCAAGACCAAGGACCTCGAAGCCAAAGGCCCTAAAGAAAAGAAAGGCAACGGTCTGATAGAGGCCTGCAAGGCCGATCTGGACAAGCTGTGCGCCGAAGTTAAGGGCGGGCCCGGCGGGAAAATGCGCTGTCTCAAAGAGAACGAGGCCGCCCTGTCCGAGGGCTGCAAAGCCAAGCTCGGCGAGCACAAAGAAAAAATGCAGAAAGCCAACCCCTGTCTGGCGGATATGGAAAAATTCTGCAAGGACGTAAAGTCGGGCGAGGGCAGGATCATCGCCTGCCTGAAAACGCACGACGCCGAACTGTCGGCGGAATGCAAGGCCAGGGGCCTGGAAGCGAAGGACAGGAAAGGGAAGGGCCATGAAGCCGGCGCAGAAGGGAAGGGCCAGAAAGGGAAAAAAGACAACGGCTTCAGGGAAGCCTGCAAGGCCGACCTGGACAAGCTGTGCGCGGACGTGCCTGCCGGCCACGGCGCGAAAATACGCTGCCTGAAAAAGAACGAGGCCGTCCTGTCCGAGGGCTGCAAGGCCGGGCTGGACAAGGCTAAAGAGAAGCTGAACGAGCGGCGCGGGGACAAAGGCGGCCCCGGCGGCGGGAAACCGGAGGGAGAGGAAGAAGCCTCAGAACCGCAGGCGCCCTCCGAAGGCGAATAACGCGGCGCCGACCGCCGGCAGCGGGCGCGGGCCCCGGCGGACGCAAAAAAACCGGCCCCTCGTGAAACGGGGGGCCGGTTCGTCAATGAAAAAGAAAGTTATTTTTTCTTTTTCTTGCCGGAATTCTTCATGATGGCGCGGGACACATTGCCCTTCTTGTCGATGAAGTAGAGGTAGCCTTTTTCTTTCGTTATGCCGACTTTCACGGCTTTCTTGGCCTTGCCGCCTTTCTTCTTGCCGCGGGCCATGACTGCGCAGGAGATGTCTCCGGCCTTGTCGATGAAATAAAGGAAACCCTTCTCGCGCTTGAGACCGACTTTCTGTATCATTTCTGCCATGTTATACTTCCTCCGTTATGCTCTCCCCCCGCTTTACCGCCGGGGCAGAATTTCGTCCCCGTCGGGGCCGATTGGTAAATACTACATTATGCCGCCGGGGAATGCAACAATTATTTTGCGGCTTTTACGGCGGCGGGCGCGGGCTCCCGCAGGTTCTCCAGGAAAAATTCCGTGACCTTGTTGCGGTACACCTCGCCGCCCACCTCGGCGCAATGCGCGTGGGAGGCGCCGGCTATCACCCACATCCGCTTTTTCTCCGACGGGCACAGGCCGAAAAGCGCCTCGGCGTCGGCCGCCGGCACCAGGTCGTCGCTGTCGCCGTTGATGAACAGCACGGGCATCTTCACGCCGGCCACGCTGAAGCACGGGCTGTAGGGCTCGGGGTCGGCCTTGAGCTTGCGCCGCACGAAGAACAGCGTAAGGGCCACCAGCGGGAAATACGGGATATTCAGGCGGCGCCAGCTCCAGTTGGCCACCACCCTTTTATAGGAGAAAAAAGTATTCTCGGCCAGCAGGCACACCAGCTCCGGGTACTTGGCCGCGCTGTAGATGGCCACCGACCCGCCCATCGAGGTACCGAAAACGCCCACGGCCTCCACGGCCATCGGCCGGTTGGTCTTCAGGAAATCGTAAGCCGCGTCGAAGTCGCGCGTCTCCAGGTAGCCCACGCTCGACACCGTGCCCTTGCTTTCGCCGGAGGCGCGGAAGTCGAAGTAGAACAGGTTGAAGCCGTGCTCCGCCAGGAAATACGTGTCGCGCAGCAGCTCGCCGCGGTTGGAGCCCCAGCCGTGGCAGAAAATTATGGTCCGCCCGCTCTCGCCGCCCACGGCGGGGAGGAACCAGCCGCGCAGGCGAACGCCGTCGGCCGTGGCGAAATCGATGGTCTCGTAGGCCAGCTTGTACTGGTCGGGGGTATACGCCACCACGCCCTTGCGCGGCGGGTGTATTATGCCGTCTATCCTGCCGTGGGAGACGTAGACCGTCAGCGCCGCGGCCACGGCCAGCGCGAAAAGCAGCCAGTTGATTATTTCAAGTTTGCTCATAATTCCTCTTTGAACTACCGCAGCCCTTTCAGGCCCAGCAGGTCTATGTAATCGTAAAAGCCCGGCCCGCGCCCGCAAAGCCAGGCCGCCGCCCGCAGCGCGCCGGCCGCGAACACGGCGCGGGAATGCGCGCGGTGCGTAAGCTCCAGCCTTTCGTGGGGACCGGCGTAAAGAACGGTATGCTCGCCGACTATGTCGCCGGCGCGCGCGCTGGTTATGGGCGGCAGAACGCCGCCGCGCGCGGCGGCCACCGCCCGGGCGTAGCGCAGCGCGGTGCCGGAGGGGGCGTCTTTCTTGGCCTTATGGTGCGCTTCGCTTATATGTATATCAAATTCCTTAAGACGCCCGGCCGCGAAAGCCGCCATGGCGAAAGTGAGGTTGACCGCGGGACTCATGTTGGGGGAGAAAAAAACGGGCACGCGGCGCGCTGCCTTTTTAAGGGCCGCCAGCTGGGCGGCGGAAAAGCCGGTGGTGCCGGTCACGAACGGAACGCCGGCCGCGGCGCAGGCGGCGGCGGCGGCGCAGGCGGCGCGCGGCCCGGAAAAATCTATCACCACGGAGGCGTCCCTGAGCAGCCGGGTCAGGCCGGCGGCCCTTTCCACCCCGGCCGCGGGCGCCAGGTCCACGCCGCCGGCATAGGCGAAGCCCGGGGCACTCTCCAGCTCGCGGCGCACGGCCAGGCCCATCCGGCCCGAAGCCCCGCACACCAGCACGCGCAGAACACGCTTTTTCATCGGTTTAATTATATGTATTTCCCCCCCGCGGGCACAATGCGCGCCGCCAGGCCGGCGCCCACTACCCTACGGCCGTTTATTTTTGCTATTCTAAATCCGATGGTATATTTTCTTTCATTCGTGATCGTGGCGCTGCTTCTCGTTACGGGCGCGCTGCTGCAAAAGATCTATAACCTGCGCCTGGACCGGCCCAGCCAGGAGAAGGAAGCGCACGATATTTCGCTCCGGACCACCTGGAGCAAGTTCGACGAACTGCTCACCAGCCTCCTGGCCATCCATGAAATAGGCATCGTCAACGCCGGCGCCATCAAGAAAGAGGATTTTTACCATACCGTGGTGGACTGCGCCTGCGAGCTGATAAACTCGCCGCGCGGCAGCCTGATGCTGCTGGACCATAAGACGGACGAGCTCAGGATAGTGGCCTCCCGCAATATTTCCAGGGACGTGGTGGAGAACACCCATATAAAGCCCGGCCTGGGCATCGCCGGGCGCGCCTTCCAGACCGGCGAGACCATTTTCGTCACCGACCCGCAGCAGAACACGCAGTATAAGGATTATATAGGCAAGGAAGAGCAGAAGGACCCCTTCATCGCCCTGCCGCTCAAGCTGAAAGACAAGCCTTTCGGCGTGCTGAACCTGCACCTGTCGCGGGAAAAAGAATCCTTCACCGACTACGACCTTAAATTCCTCACGCTGCTGGCCGGGGAAACGGCCATTACGCTGGAGAACATAAAGCTTTACGAGAGCCTGGAAAGCTTCTACCTTGAAATGGTGCAGACGCTGGCCCGCGTGATAGACGCCAAGGATTCCTACACCGGCGACCACGCGGGGCGCGCGCGCCTGAAGGCCAAGCGCCTGGCGCTGGAGCTGCACGTGCCGGGGCAGATGCTGCGCTACGTGGAATACGCGGCCCTGCTGCACGACATCGGCAAGATAGGCATAGACGGCGCCATCCTTTTAAAGCCGGGCAAGCTGACCCCGGAGGAGTACGAGGAGATAAAGAAACACCCGGCCATCGGCTACCAGATACTTTCGCCCATCCATTTCCTGGGCCCGGTGGCGCAGATGGTGCTTTACCACCAGGAATGCTTCAACGGCATGGGCTACCCGGAAGGGCTGAAAGGCGAGGAGATACCGCTGGGCGCCCGGATAGTGTCCACCATAGACGCCTGGGACGCCATGATGAGCGACCGGCCTTACCGCAAGGCGCTCACCCGCGAGACCGCGGAGAGCGAGCTTAAAAAAGGCGCCGGGCGGCAGTTCGACCCGCAGGTGGTGGAAGCTTTCCTGCGCCTGGAAGACGCCGGCTGGCCGCCGGAACCGGCCTGACTCCCGTGCTTTATATCGTTCCCACCCCCATCGGCAATTTAAAGGATATTACTCTGCGCGCGCTGGAAGCCCTTAAAGAGGCGGACGCCGTATTCTGCGAGGATACGCGGCGCACTTCTCACCTGCTCAACCATTACCTTATCCAGAAAAAGCTGTTCCGCTACAACGAGCACGACGAACGCTCGGTGGCGGCGGCCATGGCCTGGCTGAGGAGCGGCAAGAGCGCGGCGCTGGTGACCGACGGCGGCTCGCCCTGCATTTCGGACCCGGGCAGGAAGCTGGTGGCGCTGGCGCGGGCGAACGGCATTAAAGTGACGGCGCTGCCGGGGCCCTCGGCGGTGATAGCGGCGGCGGCGGGCTCGGGGCTGCCGGCGGATTCTTTTGTTTTCCTGGGTTTTCTGCCGCGTTCGCGCGGCAAGATAACTAAGGCCATCTCGGCCGCCTTCATGCTTAAGAAAACAGTTATTCTTTTTGAGTCGCCTTACCGGCTGAAGAAATTCCTGGCCATGGCGCGCGAGGAGTTCGGGCCGGGGGTGACGGCTATCGTGGCCCGCGAGATCAGTAAAATTTACGAAGAGTGGGTGGGCGGGCCGATAGACGAGACTATAGCGAAGATCGCGGCGGCCGGCGAAGTTAAAGGCGAGGTCGTGGTGCTGCTTAGGCCTTCGGAGCTGGGGCTGGAAGAAGAAGAAGAAGTTGAAGACGCGCTGGAAGATTCGGACCCGTCGCCGGCGTAAAGGTCCGGAGCCGGCCGCAGGGAGGGCCTGGCAAACGCGGGGTCGGCCACACCGTGGCCGCCCCTCATCACTCGGGCTCGGCGCTACGCAAGCCGAGCCCTCCCTGCGGCCGGCTCCTCCAAGATCCATAACGATGAAAATACTTTTTGTTTGCACGGGGAACACTTGCCGCAGCGTATTGGCGCATTATTATGCCAACAAGGTGGCGGCAGAACGGGAACTGCCGCCGGAATTTTATTCTGCGGGGCTGGCTGCCGACGCGGGGATACCGCAGCCGGCTATCGTGGCCCAACTGCTGGAGAAAGAAGGGATTAAGGATTTTAAACACATTCCCGTACCGCTCACTGCGGAACTGGCCAAGAAGTACGGGCTGATACTGGCCATGACGGCCGACCAGAAGGCGCGCATTGCCGGGCTTTATCCTGAGGCCGCTAAAAAAACATTTACGTTGAACGACTACGCCGGCGTTGTCGGCGGGGATATCGCCGATCCCTACGGGTGCGACGACGATTTTTATACCGGGGTTTTTGAAATTATCAAGACGGCCGTGAAAGCGGCAATTGAAAAGCTTAAAAAAGAAGTAAAATAATAATTAGACCGGCTGAGGTACAGTTTACCCGGGGTTGTCCGGGAATTTGGTGGAGCAAACCTTCGCGGAGGCTCCCGCTTGCGTAAGCGCGGGAGCCGAGTGATGAGGGGCGGCCACGGTGTGGCCGACCCCGCGTTTGCTCCACCAAATCCCCGGACACCCCGACTTCGCACCTCGCGGTTTTCGCAGTTTTTAATCAGTTATTAAGGAGAACCTCAAATGTACGATGAAATAAGAAAGAACGATCCCCAGCTTTACGCCGCCGTTAAAGGCGAAGTGCTGCGCCAGCAGAACAACCTGGAACTCATAGCGTCGGAAAATTACACCTCCAAGGCCGTGCTTGAAGCCCTCGGCTCCGTGCTCACCAATAAATACGCCGAAGGCTACCCCGGCAAGCGCTATTACGGCGGCTGCGAATACGTGGATATAGCCGAAAAACTCGCCATCGACCGCGCCAAAAAACTGTTCGGCGCCGAACACGCCAACGTACAGCCCCATTCCGGCACCCAGGCCAATATCGCGGCCTACCTTTCGCTCATCAACCCCGGCGACAAAGTAATGGGGCTCAACCTCAGCCACGGCGGCCACCTCAGCCACGGCCACC
>SESF01003821.1_pt1 | contig 14808 bp, 13 predicted proteins | sample 3171521 | NCBI WGS metagenome assembly SESF01 (sample SAMN10866945, study PRJNA518727) | freshwater metagenome | biome: subpolar coniferous forest; feature: holomictic lake; material: water; isolation source: holomictic Lake 227, 6 m and 8 m depth | place: Canada: near Kenora, Ontario | collected...
ATCCAACAAGTGTTCCCATACTTCTTCAGAAATAAAGGACCCATCAAGATTTCTAATATGTAAAGAGTATGAAGTATAACTGCCGTCAAGCATATCCTGCTCTGCTTCAGTTGACACCCATCCTAGGGAGCTTAGGCTACTTGAGCTAGGGTGGATATAACCCTCTTTGAGTTCCCCCACAATGTCTGACTCATCCATTTTTTCATCCTGGAAAACAAAGCCGCTATCTTCAACGTCCCCATCTTCTGCGGATTCTTCTGTTACAACTTCGTATACCTTAGAGACTAGGTATTCCGACTCTGGAATTTCCATGTCCAGAGGCTCCTCGATCCACTCAGCTTTCTTAGAGTTTGCTAATTTAACAAACTCTCTGTTTGAAGCGGCTTGAAGCCACCGAGGTGTGGATACAGAAGCTCCGTGAATATTGGTTAGGAGTGGGTAGGAGTTCTGCTTTAAGAATTCTTTGGCTTGATTATCCCAGTATTGAGGAAACTCGCCCTCAATGTTATACCCGTATTCACCAGCAGCTTCATCTTCATCATCAAAGATAAAACGTAAACCTAGGTAAGAACCAAAGTCTCTCTTGAAGCCACCACTAGGAGGCTCACCGAAGGTACGGAGAAGCTGGGCCCGGAGGGCTTCAACCTCCAGTCGTGCCCACTTTGAGTAGTCCTCGTCTCCTACCTGAGCACAGGGCTCATCGGCTGGGGTGGTTTCAAAATCTAAGTAATCACGCATGGTTAAGTCCCTGAGGTAACTGGGCTGGGGTTTTATCCCCAGCCCAAGTTATATCTACTGATCTGCTCGTGATCTGATGAGCAGATCCACGAAGACGTAGGTAAGCTCACCCACAGGAACATAAGCGGACTTCACACGAGCGATACGAGGATCCGAATCATCACGTGCTACAACAATGTCAGAGTAGGTCTGGAGTAACTCAGAATCTACCTTGCTCTTGAAGTAAGCCACAAGATCATTACGCATATCGGTTAACACCGAGTTCAAGAACTTGTGTCCAATGTAGGGTTCCAGTAAGTCACGAATGTCCTGCTGGATCTCGTCCTTCAAGAACGTGATGCTGGGCTGTACGGATAACACATTGCTGGGATCCGTAGTAATAGCGTGGCGGAGACGGAAGGTGGAACCAACCTGCTCTAGTAATGTGCAACCCGCTTGAGCCACAGAATTCATAACATTGGGATCTAGGCGGCGGAATAAACGCTTGAAGCCAGTGATGCTCTTTCTGGTTCTAGGTGTAGCGGTATCCCACTGAGGGTCAGCGAAGAGGGAAGCCACGGCGACAGCAGCGAAGGATCCATCAACTACTAGGTCCGTGCTGTTTCCGAAACTATCGCTGAGAGTTACGATGCCACCGTCTGGGTAGACGGAAACCATACGCTCTGAAGCCATCGAGGTGCAAGTGGTGATAACCGTGGAAGGATTCGTGTTGTTGGCGTAGCCAAAGAATCCAACACACTCACCTCTCATCTTCATTGAACTCTGAGTTTCCACGTGCTTCTTCAAGTAGGGGAGGAAGTTGAGGGAAGTATTCAGAGGAACAATGATCTGAGGCTTGCGGCTCATACCAGCATACAGGGTCTGCAACTGAGCCAAGGCCATTGCATACTTGGCATCGTTCGCTTCGTTGAGACCTGGATCCTTCTTAACCTGCAGAAGGCCGATTACCTTGGCTCCGTTACGGAACGCAATCCAAGCAGCCAAAGCCAACTTGTTGGTAGCACTTGGGTAACCGTAGGCCGAGTAAACCTTATCTTCCTGGGTAGAGTAGTAAACCTGGAGGTCATATGCAGAGGCAGGTTTCGCATAGAGGTAGGATACATAGTAGACATCACCAATGTTAGGCTCATCACCTGTCTTAGCATATGTCTGCACAGTCCCGGTATCACCAGCGGATACACCCAGAGTGTTCTTCACAACCAACTTCACACCAGGAATCTCAGTGCGAGCATGATCGCTACCCGTTACTAAGGAAGCGTTAAGCGTGCAAGTGATAGTGACCTGATCACCAGCAGCAAAATCATAGTGCAGGGAAACAGCCTCGGGGTAACCGAAGGGGGTGAGGTCCACACCGGATGCAGCATTCAGAATAGTGAACTGAACGCCAGTGGTGGAGTCAATGTAGGTCTGGTTGAGGTACCCAGTGGCACCAACAACTCCCATATCAGCGCTTCCAGATGCGGGTGTAGTTGCTCCACCTGTGCGGCCCAAACCATCAGCGTTTGCCTGTGCCTGTGTACGGCTAGAGGTTACCTTGAAACTAGTAGCACTAGTGAAGGTTAGAGTAATCTCTTCAGCGGGTGACTTGCTGGGGATACCCATGATGTCGCTCTGCGCGTGGGGGAATACGAGGCCCGTTAACCCGATCTCAGAGGCAGAAACATTCACATAAGTTACTGTGTAGCTAGGAACGGTTCCTAGTGAAGAGACTACTGAGTAGGCCCCAACTTCAGCGGGTCCTGGCATGACCGAAGTTAAAGTATACGCAGCATCCGTGAGTCTGGATTCGTAGTAAGAAGCATATACTGACTTCCCTACCGCAGGAGGAGTCTTCAACATAATCTGAGATACTGAGCCAGTTAAGCGTACAACATCAACGGGTCCACTGGTGAATGCCGTGGTGGGGTTGGTCCCAACATAGACTGTCACATGAAGTGGGTTATCAGATGTGATGCCCTTACCAGAACCCGTCACGGGAGCGGCAGGAAGAGCGAAGATTACATTCTGACCATCTGCTGCACCAGCGGCCTGAACCAGGAATACCTGATTATCAACCAACTGAGTTAAGGCTAGATTTGAACCGAAGGGGGTTGCATCTGACGAAGTAGAGGCTGGGAAAGCCTTTACAGAAGAGCCCCAATTGATCATGTCCTGGTCAAGCACAAAGTTTACGTCAGGGATAAAGTCCAGGCCCTTGACGCTGTAACCACACTGCTGAACGCTCAGAACATCCTTGTTAGGAAGCTCGTCAGAGGTATCCCGGTAGGTGTTGGTGTAGTAGCTCACCTTGAGTGAGGCCCCCTCGGCAACTACCGAGGATAAGGTGAAGAGTCCGTGAGCACCATCAATAGAGCTTACAGAAGCGCGGACACCGTTTACATAGACCTCAATCTTAGAGGGGTCTGTGGTAGTGATACCACCATCAGTACCATCTACGATAGGTAGGTTGGCTACCTTGAACATCACAGCAGAAGACTGACCGAGCCCACCCTCAAAACCAACCCATGAGGAACTGACCGAGGTAGCATCGCAAACTGTAGTGGGGGTTCCAGTAACAGAAGCCTTCAGGAAGCCACCAGTCTTGGCGAAAGCGTAAGTGTTAATCAAGTGTGCCAATTCAGCAGCGGTGCGGTAAGTTCCGTCACCCTTCTTGAGGTCAACCTTTAGTTTATCCGTGCCATTCTGACGAACTGCCTGATAGTCATCAAGGCCAGAGTTCGTGAACTGAATGCATACACCTAGGTAAGAGGACGCATCCGTGGGATCCACCACGTAGTTGCCAGAAGTACCTGGGTTGGTCAAGGATAGATTCAGGAGAGCATCGCCAGCGGCATTAAGGAGGAGACCTGACACTTTTGCGGCAACAGGGACCGCAATCGAGAGGTCTTCTCCAGCAACGTAGGTGTCTTTCTTCTTGAAGTAATAGTCTGCAGTGACCTGATCCCCAGGCATGGGAGCCGTCTGAATAGTTACAGCCCCAGTAGCGCCCACAAGGGCGATCACATTGACCATCTCACCGTTTACGTAGACGGTAACAGAGGAGGGGTCCTTAGAGGTACGACCCTTCCCGCTACCGTCAACCACGGGGAAGTGCTCCACGTAGAAGGTTGCATTTGTGCCTAGTACCTGATTAGAAAGGTCCTCAGCATAGATGGGGTTGTCCAAAGTAGAACTAGAGCCACGAATCACCTCGATGGCAGAAGCGCTCTTGGTCTCATCGGAAACTCCGATGATAGCCAGGATCTTGCTCCCTCCATCAATGATGGGCTGAGAGAACTCAGTGGAAGTTTGGGTAAAAACACTAGGGGGATTATACCCTGCTGGGAGGACGCTAGCCATGTTCAAGCTCCTGATGATAATTAGAAGGCGGGGATGCCACTTCAATATAAAGAGAATTACTGCTTTAAGGCCTCATAGGCTTTTTTCCTAAGGGCTATTTTTTCAGGTGTGGCTGCTTCATAGCCGCCATCAACCTTCTGAGTTAAGGCTGGAGTACCAATATCTCTTCGCAAAGTATCTCTTTCTTCTTTACGTTCATTGAATTGGTCCCACCTAGCTTCGGAATCTTTACCCACTACATGATCCAGGGTTGCAGAAGATGTTCCTGACCTCTGAATAGACAAACTAGAGGGAAGCCCTTGTCTAGGAGTCTGTGCACCGCACCGCTTGCATGACTGAAAATTATGGACATCCGAGATTTGGGGAGCCCTAAAATTCCAAGACAAGTGGCACGAGTCACAAATGTATTCCATTATAGGCATAGAGCCTCAGTAAGATTGGATCCAGTTGTCTGGGGTTGAGGAAACCACGAGATCCCTAAAAGTGGGTGCTCCCGTATCAGATGAGCTTTCAATGATTCCCGTAGTTATATTTACACTATTCAAGTCAGACACATATGGGATTAAGTATCTCCAAGTGTGATGAACAATCAGTCTAAATGTATTTACTAGCCATTTTTCAGAGTTACCATCTCGTTCTTCATAGGATCTAGCGTAAGATACGGAGTTCTCTAGACTCACACCTTGATTGGTCAGTTCCATCAAGCTTGTTTGGTCCGTGAATAAGAAGAAGACGCGGGAGGTTATTCTCTCAAGAAGCTTATCGTCAGCAGATCTGAGCTTTAGAGATAGTTCAACCTTATTGGTCCCACCATTTTCTTGTCCAATGGCTTTCTTCTCATCATGTTTAATAACCACGGCTTCATCGCCTGCTGTGAAGTTGTCTGTAAAGGTTAGACTTATTCCTGGAAGAATCTGGTCATCAATGCTAGCGGGGGATACTGCGAAGGGTCCGAGTGAGTTTTGGTGGTATCTGTAGTCAAGCGTGATGGACTCATTAGGAACTGGTTCAAGAATAGATAGGGTGTGCCCCGATATAGTATACATAGAGGTTGAGAGGGGGCCTCTTAGGCTTGATATGATGGAGATAGCTTGGACCCCAGATGAATATACAAGGGGCGTATTTTCTAGTTCAATGGTAAATTCACTAGGGATAGACCAGTTTCTCAGGGGTTTTCTCTCGTAGTATTGAATTAAAACACGAGTCCCCCGGAATACCGGGTGCTTCCAATAGAGCATCCCCCCATGGGTAACCGTAAACCCTGAAACCAAGGGTCGGCCAAGGGTCACGTTATAAACAGATACTGTGTCCAGTAGGACTGGAGGTCTTAGCTGGATGGGCGGGTTTACCGCTCTAAGATTAAATTCTTCCGAGAAAAGATTACAGTAATAGCATGAATCTGTAATATCCACACCATTATACGATATTGTAGTATTCTGAACATACTTCCGTAGGATCAGATCGGTGCTCACGATCTGGTAGTCATCATCTATAATAATTTCTACCGAATCTTGGAACACCTGGATTAACTTAGGGTCAATAGATTCCGGGGTAGGGAACATAGCATCTAGAAATATTTTTAGTCCCACCCACTGATTTCTAGAGGAGGTGACTCGTTTTATTACTTCTGCGGTGAGGGTCCAGCCTTGATCTGGGGTGTCTCCCGAAAGTTGCTCAGAGGTTCTACCTAGCTTGAGATGGTAGAAACCCTGGTCAATAAGTTGAGTTTGCTGAGGATTCTCTTGTGCCCAAAATAAAAATGAGGTGTCCGGGCGCTTAATGGGGGCAAAGGTTACAGTACCACGTAACTCGGTAATTCTATTTGAAGCATCTAGAGATTCATTCGTTACTTGAATATCTGTAAGTATGATTTGATTTTCAGTTTCTGGTAGAAAAGATTCCTGGTCTAATACTTTAACTTTTCCAGAGAGAATCTCATCATGACCCAGAGAGTCACGAATCTTAGACAGGAGTGCCTTCCGAAGCGACTGATCTAAGAATATGGGCAAGCTGCACTCCGAGTTCGTTCATAAAAAGAGAAAGCCACATAAGTGGCTTCTCTTCAAATCATGTGGCAGCATTTAGATTTTAATAAGTTGGGCCGCATAGAAAGCGCCCTTTGCCACTGCGTGCTGAACAGGGTCGGACATCCTAAAGCTTGATGCCTTCATGGGGACGTTGGACTCAGTCCAGATTCTCTGGAACAGGGCCAGGAAGTTGACTGCCTTAGAAGTTCCACCGGAAAGAATAATGGGGACCTCGGGGATATTGATTCTACGCGTGGGGTTAGCCTCAATGTAGGACTTGATAGCGTTGACCACCGTACGAATTAAGTGCTCATAATGAGTGTAGATACCTTCCAACTCTCTCAGTTGCTGGGGGGTTAGATCAGCTACTTCGGCTACGGGCTTTCCCGTGGCTAGGTCAAGGATTCCACGCTCTTTTAATACTGTGATGTCCTGATCGGGAACGCCCGAAACCAGTGCTGACTTAGCATCAATCCAGTCTCCTCCCTGAGGGATCGACATGGTAAAGACAGGGAGTGACTTATATGTAAGGGCTAGGTTAGTCATACCAGCCCCCCAGCTAATGCAGAGAGCCGTGAATTTATCATCCTTGGCTTCCGCGTAACTGACAGCCACACCCTCAACAACGGCCTTTGGGGTATATCCCATAGAGATGAGGATCTCCTGGATTACCTTTGTGTGGTAAAGGTTGGCACCCGTGGATCCCTCAGGATCTGCTGGGATGGAGAAGAATACGGGTTCAGCCGGAACGAGGGGCTCTCCAAGAAGGGCCTCAAAAATAGCATGTAAGACGGGCTTGGCTTTGGTATCCGATGGGTGTAAGAGTCCCTTAGCCATAGGACGGTGAAGCTCACTGTGAGTATTGAACGCAAGATCCACAGCATCATCACCTACGGCAAAGATTTGGCCTTCCACCTCAATGAAAGGAGTCCCGGTCATCTCCAGCATGGCTCGGTTATCTTCTGGCAAACCCACGTAGGCATTACGAAATTCACGGTAGGTGATGCCCTTAGCCGAACCCTGGGCAGAGATAATCAATCCGGTTCCAACGTCAAGCCCACGACCCGCTTTAAAGTTTGACATATGATCTCCTCAGTTTAAGAATACACATGATAAATCAGCCCCCGAAGGGGCTGATGAAAGAAACAGCACTCGGTGCTAGTAGGAGAGCCACTGATCGGGAACCATAGGCTTCTCAAGGTCCGCAACGGATAGAATATCTGACACAGAATTAACAGTCTTGGGAGCAAGATGGGGGTTGACTACCACATCGTAGGGGGTGATCCACTTCCAAGTATGTGCAACCAAGTCATTTACACTAATTGTAAATACAATCTGAGGGTGGAGGATCTCTTGAAGCATGCACACAAAGTTACCGGATACCACAACTAACTGGAGCATCTGGTAGTAGGTTCCATCGTCTGCGATGAGTACCGCTCCCTCAAAGAACTGTGAATAGAAACGCCGCATCAACTCTTTGTTATCAAAAAAGTTCGTTGAGTCGGGATCTTGTCCTGGGGTACCCAAGATTTTAGTCTTATCCATTACAAAGTCAGTCTGCTTCATGGCAACCTTTCCAGTGGGCTTGGCTAACATGTGCGCTGGGGTAGGGAGAGACTCCATGAGGGTTACCATGTTAGCAACTTTCACCTTATCCTCGGAAGTATCTTGCGTGGGTTGAGCTTTTTTAGTAGACATTAGAAACTCCAATTCTCAAAAACTGGGCTTACAGACGGTACAGTATTGGTTCGTAGGTCATCTTCAGGATGAATATTCTCAGACTTGGTTACATCTTGTGTTGGATCTGAGATCATTTGCGAAGAAACCCCCTCTTGTAAAGAAATAATCGAAGGTATGGGATCTCCAAAAGGGTTATCCGTGTTTCTAGGGGCTGGAGCATTGGTGCTAATAGTCAGTAATGGGTAGCTGGGGTTAACAATAGTGATAGAATTTCTGAAGTCTGAGGGCTTTAATAGCTCACTAGTGTAGGTCTGTTGGAGGGATGTGCCCCTAACAGAGGTCCGCTCAACCTCAGTGACGATGACCCTTTCCCCATTAAATCTAACTATTAGATCACCCGCAGAAAGGACAGGAGTGGGGCCTAGGAAAGATTGGGCGGTACGAGAACGTGACCGACCTTCAGCAGCCTGCTTGGTCTGTATGGGTGCATTGGGGGGTGTAAAGGTCATTGGGTAAGGTCCATCATACCCACCTATAAAGCCCACACCCCAGCAAGCCATGCATTGTGTTCTGGGCTTAAAGGTATCTATATCCACACAGCCGCATAGCGGCCCTGTGGTCTTACGGAGAAGCACATAGGCAGGCTCCCCCACTTGCTCAAAGATAAAGCGATTACGCCGCATGGCCTCGCGCCAGAACATATCTGCAGGATCAAGGTCCAGGTTGGACACAGCGGGGTAGAGAGATAGGTCGGCCTCTGTTCCATCTGCAAATACTTCATTGACAATATAGTAGAGGTCTCGGCCAAAGCTTGAATCTGTGAAGCGATCAATGTAGAAGTATTCAACTTTAATGTCAGTCAGGGCATCAGGATTATCAACCGCAGACCAGCCATCAAAAGTATCATTGAGCACGGGACGTATTCCACATACAATAGTTCCTGTGTGTGGTTCAACTCGTTCAATCTGATAAAGGGTCCCCGTTGCGATGCTAGAAACTCTTACATCATAAGGGGTGGCTAGGATAGGTCTATTGTCCCTATCTAGGTCATGCTTACACATAGGAAAGTGTGAGAGACGGATAGCTACGAGACCCGTTGCGGAATCAGGGGGCTCTAACCATGCGGTGGGGGTCTCAACAACAGCTATTACTTTGGTGATGTCTCTAAAAAAGTGAGCTTGGATAGGACTTGAAGTTATTTTTGAATAATTAGAAGGTGCATCCGAAGCTCTCCAGACGTTATATCCCACCACACTAGTCTTTGCACTAGCCTGCCACGTAAGATCTACTGCACGAGAGTCCCATGCAGGGATCAGTTGAATCTTGAGCGGATTCGGAGAAAATATATCCATCAAATATTCCAACGAGCCGGGGAGACGCCTCTGGCTCTAGGACGAACTGCAGTAGCGGCATCCTTACGATCCTTAAGCCCACTCTCAATAGATGACTTGAGGCTATTAAACTTATCTCCCTTGTTCAAATCCAAGGACAGACCCGAGATGCTATACCCAAACTCATCCTGGATCCAGTTGATGGCTAAGGACTGGAGTGAGCGAACACAGGCACAATCTACGAGAACTCCGAGCCACATGTCAGGGAAATCTAACAGGCTGAAATTGGCATAGGTCTTAGGGTTATTGCTATTTAAGTCAGCCAGGGCTAGCGTAACATAGGAGTATAGTTCTTCATCCGTCCAGATGAATCCCACACGATTGGTAAAAGACTGTACCTCACGGGAAGATCTGGGAGGTAGAGCATGATAATTTCTATCTGGATTGTTGTCCCGCAGGGCCATCCTCACATGCTTCAGAAGCTTCATGATACGTGCATTGATGGTTACACCATCTAGCACCACGATGGCAGATGGACCCTCCGACTGAAAAGCCTGCACATCTTCCACATAGTATAATTGCTCAACTAGATGCACATCTCCATTGGCAAGTGTAATTCTCCACATGAGGGTGTAAGGACCAAAGGGGGCATCCGGGGGGATCGTGTATGGGGCATAGAAAGCCCCGGCTCGGTCTGCCACATGTTTAGCGTCAAGGTTGAAATCCGAGTAGGGAGTGAGGTTGGGGGACTTTCCTTGGTATACCGTGAACTGAACTGAGGCAACGGGTGTGACGGCTCTATCCCCCAGATTACCGGGAACCACCACATTGATGAACATACTGAAGGGCCCGAGGGCTTCATTTCTCGCAAATGTAAGTGACATGAATTACCCCTTGATTCCTTGTTTTGTTTTTAGCTGCTGGTTCTTAAAACGCATCTGTTGGGAGAGTTTTCTACTTAAGTTTCCGGGGGTATCAATCAAGATTGGGAGCGGCATATCTTGTTGCATTTCAAGCTTGCAGGATGGACACATCGGAAGCGGAGCGCTGACTTGCACCATCCTCTTAAATGAGTCACTGCAGCTTGAACAGGTGTAGCTCTGAATGGGCAAGGAAGCTCCTTCTACTAAATAGAATATTTGGTAAGCAGTGTTACAGTGGTTTCAGGGTCTGGAATACTGCTCCCAGCCCAGACCTTTGTGTATGCTCGCGTACTTAAATTATAGACAAAGCCTGAGTAGATCGAGTCCGTAGCAAGTAGGACCATGATGTAGCCTTTGGATAGGCCCGATACCTTGTTACAGGTGGTCTTAACTAGCGTGCTATGTGGTGGGCACCCAAAATCTTGAACATTCACAATGATTCTGCTGTCCCCACTTACCAGCACAAGCTCAGAAGGGGTCTGTACCAGCCAGAGATTCCCCTGGGACTCAACACGGAAGGGATGACTCTGCAAAGTATCCATAAATTTAACCACTCTTGACGGGATATCCCAATAGGTGAAGCTTGCTGGGAGCGTATCAAGATGATTGTCCGGGGTTGAAGCCACTACTGAGGTATCAGAGGCGTCCAAGATGGACAGTCCTGTTTCAGTCAGGTATGCACAGGATCCATCCTGTGAAATATCTGCATCTAAAATTGGAGAATACGAAAGTATATAGGTGTGAGCAAGGGGCTCCCAGGAGGTTACCTTTAAAATTGTATTAAGCCCAACGAAGAACCACACAGGGGAATCGTTCTCGAAGACACGTTTCACCTTCATGGGGTTAATGGGTAGGTCAGTTTCATATAAAACCGAGTAACCCAACCCGTTGTTTCCCAATTTCACGGGGCCATTGTAGGTATAGACCGATAGATTATTATAGCCAAGAAGATTGGGAGGGAAGGCGCTCGTTAAAACAGGAATACTTACCTGAGCGCACGTAGCTGGATCTATAGTGGAGAGGGCATCCATAACAAGGATGTCTAACGTGTAGGAGCCACCACTTAGGGTCGTATGCCATGCTTGTAGGGCAAAGGATAGAACTCCCTCCACGATATCTGTGGATTCCAGGGTTAGTCTATTCTGTCCTATGGTGGGGATCTCCCCAACTATTCCAAGGGAAAGACCCTGAGGCACCACTAGGTCTATGGAGACTGGGAAACTCAACTCGTGCTGAATCTGCACGGAAATAATAGCAAGCTGATGCCAGTCAAGTTGAATGCTAGTGGGGGAAGTTAGGACCGGAATTACGTGGGGTTTGAGAGAAAGCTCACGCACAACGGAGGCAGGGGGCTCCTCTCCACGAAGAACCTTTAGGGTGACTCCAAAGGTGTCCGGAAGCAGTGGGTCAAGAATAATATCTGTGTAATTCCCAAATTTATTAGACAGGGTTGTAAGTGAGGTTGATACTAGGTCATAAGAGGTTGAGGTCCAGGTGGTCACGGTTGCCACACTTGTAAGCCAGGATATAACGGTAGATCTTTGTGTTGTCCATCCCGTGGTCTTACTAGCAAGGGTGGCCCAGGAGGTCACCCATGAAGTATTAGTCATGCGGTGTGTTGCCTGACTAGTAGCCCAGGTAGTGATGGTTGATGCAGAGGTAGCCCACGTAGTGGTGGTTGATCGTGAGGTAGCCCACGTAGTGGTGGTTGATTGTGAGGTAGTAAAGAAAGTGGTCCAGGAAGTGGTCGTGGATATGGAAGTCCCACGGGTTACATTTTTTGAAGTAGATGTAGATCTTTGCGTGGTGGTGGATCGGCTAACCGGATAATAGGTGAGCCAATGCGTGGTGGTACCAATGCTTGTCTGCCATGTGGTAGTGGTTGATCCTGATACGGACCAATGAGTAGTCGTGGTCTGGCTAGTACTAAAATAACTAGTCCAATTTGTTGATGTTGTGCGGTATGCGGTGGTGGGGACGCCACCCTGTACAAAGGTCCCCCAGCTACTCACCCAAGTGGTAGTGGTTGATTTGGAGGTTGTGAATGAAGTATTCCAAGATATGCTACTATTCCTAAGACCATAGGAAGTCCTATAAGTTGTAAAGCTAGAACTCCATGTGGTATTCTTGGGGCCGCTAGTAAGAAGATCCGTAACAGTGGTAGACCCTTGTATCTTTACATTATGGGAAACAACTCCCAAGGTTACGTAGGTGTGGACTCTATTGATAGTTATCTGCACCACGGGTCCGAACCAATATTGTACAATATCCGTTACTTTTACCCCCCCATGTAGAGTAGTTCCTACGGATAAGTTTTGAAGCTCCTCCCAGGACCCATCCTCAAGGAGGAATCTGTGATTCTTCGCAAATTTACCCTCTCGTCCATTATCCAAACTAATGAGACATAGGTCATTGAAATCTAATACAATAGAGACTACGGGCTCATGCACAAAACATTTAGCCTCCTCATCCCAGGCAACTACTACATCCCCAAGCTTGATGTCTCCCGCCAATTTCTCTGAACCATCGCTAAGGAGTATAGGAACTTCAGGGGAGGGACACCGCACCACCCAGGTGAGCCAGCTTTTTATCGTGGATACGGTTTTAAGCGTGGCAGTAGTGAAGCCTATTGAGGTTGAAAAAGGAACTTGATATGAAGTCCCCGTACTCCAGCTAGTTGGCCAAGAGGTTGTTTTTGTAAGGATTTTCGTAATAGAGGTCTGCCGATAGGTGAAGCTTGACCTAGTGGATGACCAAGATGTAGTGGTGATCCACTGTGTGGGGATTGAAGTTCCCCACACAGTGGTTGTAGATTGGCTGGTAGTCCAAGATGTGGTAGTGGATACCGAGGTATTTTTACGGTAAGCAGAGGCAACTTCCACCCCCGTACTCGCACTTGTTTGCCACGTTGTGGTGAATAATACAGAGGTTAACCACGTGGTGGAGGTCCCTATATTTGTATTCCACTGTGTAGTGGTTGTCAGTGTAGTTGGTCTTGAGGTAGTCCACGTGGTGCCTTTAGAGATCGAAGTATTCCACACGGTGGTAGTCGATTGTGAAGTATTCCACGAAGTGGTAGTGGATCTTAGAGTCTGCCATGAAGTAGAAAAGATCACGGTAGAAGTGGTCTTTTGACTGGTTCTTGATGTCTGCCAAGCTGTGGAAGTGAAACGCTGGGTATTCCAGGAAGTAACCGTTGTTTTAGAGGTGTTCCAAGACACAAGAGTGGACTTGGAGCCATGGCTAATACGTGAGGTAGAGGTATTACGCACTCCCACTCCAGATAAGTCGGAGACTCCCCATACGTAGGTAAGTGCCGCACCCTCAGGATTGTTGACAGAAGATCTAAGTTGTGGCTGATCCCCACGTTCCAGAATCATAGAAGATTCCACTGTAATGGTTGGGTTCAGAGGATTCAGGGTGAGGTCAAAATAGCATAGCCAGGGATCCGGTGTCCCCGAATCCAGGAGCACGGCTCCACCTAATCTTGAGTCTATATTAATTAGGTTCAGTCCTAATACTCGCGCACCATCAGGCTGGAAGGAACGCATTGAACCAATGGGAGGCTCCTGACCAGTGAAGGCTGGAGCAACCGTGGTTGTAGAGCGAGAGGTAATCCAGATAGTTGTAGTATCTTTACTGGTAGACCAGAAACTGATCCACTGTGTGGTTGTAGATGCTGACGTTGACCACACTGTTGTAGTAGATAGAGACGTAGTCCAAGTTGTGGTAGTGCTAAGGGACGTAGTCCACTGTGAAACCCAGGAAGTGGAGGTAGTTATTAGGGTTCCCCACACAGTGGTGGTGGATTGAGAGGTGGTCCAGTTTGTAGTCCAGGTTGTTGTTGTGGATTGTGACGTTACCCACGAGGTGGTGGTTGATTGTGACGTTACCCACGAGGTATCCCAGGTTGTGGTCTTGGCAATAGAGGTAACCCAACTTGAGAAGGTTAAGTCAGTGATCCAAGAGGTAGTGGTTGTTACTGTGGTGGGCCAGGATGAAACCCACGTGGTTATAGTTGAGTTAGAGGTGTTCCATGTGGTGGTGGTGGATCTAGAAAGAGCCCATGTGGTGGTTGTGCTTTGTGAGGTGGCCCAGGAGGTCACCCAGGATGTGGTGGTAGCTAGGCTAGTCAGCCAACTCGTAGTAGTGGACAGACTTGTGGTCCAGGATGAAAGCCAGGAAGTAGTGGTGCTGACTGATGTAGCCCAACTGGTGGATACCGGGGAGGTGGTGATCCATTGGGTTGAGGTGCTAATAGTTGTAGATAGCGAGGTGTCCCAACTAGTCGTTGTAGATAGGGAAGTGGACCACGTTGTGGTTGTTGACTGGGAGGTGGTATAACTTGTCTGGGTTGCTAAGCTCGTGATTCCTGAAGTGCTCCACGTTGTTGAGGTACTTTGGGATACGGGCCATACTGTAGTAGTGCTTTGTGAGGTATTAAGTGAAGTAACCCACGTTGTGGTGGTGCTTTGACTAGTATTCCAAGAAGTGGTGGTGCTTTGACTAGTATTCCAAGAAGTGGTGGTGCTTTGACTAGTATTCCAAGAAGTGGTGGTGCTTTGACTAGTATTCCAAGAAGTGGTGGTTGATTGTGAGGTATTCCAAGTTGTTGTAGTGCTCTGACCTGTATTCCAAGAAGTGGTCCAGGACGTAGTGGTAGCCTGCGAGGTATTCCAGTAGGTGGTCCACGTTGTGGGCCAGGATGTAGTGGTAGATTGAGAAGTGGATTGATAAGTCCCTATGCTTGTTTGCCACGTTGTGCTAGTT
>SESF01007665.1_pt1 | contig 14803 bp, 14 predicted proteins | sample 3171521 | NCBI WGS metagenome assembly SESF01 (sample SAMN10866945, study PRJNA518727) | freshwater metagenome | biome: subpolar coniferous forest; feature: holomictic lake; material: water; isolation source: holomictic Lake 227, 6 m and 8 m depth | place: Canada: near Kenora, Ontario | collected...
GATAACTCAGACGCTAAAATTTATATAAGAGCAACAAGAAGTATAACTAAAACTAACATCATTGTAAAACAACCCATAATTATAAAAACATCTTCTATGGTTTGATTACTCATTCTATATATTACCATAAGAGATTTAAACTTAAAATTCCCCGCAATTGATTATCTTTTTTATGCCTTAAATGATATAAATAGCGTCTTCTATTTGCATAGTCAATTCCATGACTTAATATATAGGTCGGAAAATCAGAATAATTTTTATTTCCTATAGATGTAATGTAATCTCCATTTTTATCAAATACATCAATCTTATAATTTGAGGTATTTGATGGTTTAATAATTACACCTAATTTTTTAGCTTGTTTAAATGAATAATCTTTGATAGTGTACATTATATATTAACTTAAGAAAAATATTTATCGCTTAACAATACCATTTTCAATATTAATTTCAATTTCATTAAAGTATTCAGTAAATGTGTATAAGTCAATAGTAGCATTAGAATTATTAACTAATGATAATGAAATAGTTCTATCTGTCAATGCATCTGCGAGAGTTCCACGGCTTAAATCAAAGTAGTAGCATCTATAAGCATTTTCAAAATTATATTCAGAAAATAAACCGGATTTCATTCCAATATCAACACCATTTAGTTTTTCATATAAACTTGTATTTTCACAGAATTGACTCCAAGAATATTGGATAGCATTTTGGAAATAATTTTGTCCTCCGACACTAACTTGGATATTAGTTAATGAAATAGCACCAGTTGTGCATGGTGATGTCGAGAATGGAGATAATTGATCAGCAAATGGAACGATACCAGTTAATGTTGCATTTGTTCCATTACCAGAACCAGTTGTACCAGAACCAGTGTTAGGGCTTAAGAAAGGTAGAACTAATAATCCTCTTGGTCTTCTTACTTGTGATTGCACAGTGCCTGAAAAATTACCACCTGGCGTAATTGCAGAAAATTGATTAAAATAATATGATGTGTAAAGAACTTTGCGGTTAAGTCCTTGATCTAAATAAAATCTTAGTTTCTCGGGTTTTAGTGCAATTTGTGGAAAATATAGACGACAAGATGATAACATATTTTGACTTTGTGCTGGAATTGTAACACCTCCTATTGTGCCTCCTGGAAATTTACCAACTGATAAAGATGTTGTAATGGCTACGCCTTGAGATGATGCTGTATAAGCTGCAAATGGTAGAGCTGATATCATTAATGGACAAGTATTAGTAAAAGAAGATAATGCAGCAGATGTTGCCATGGTATAGCCAGCAGCACCCAAAGAATTAGCTTGAATCATACCAGTATTTAAATATAATCTAAGTTGTCCGTTAAATCTTTTGCATAATGGGAGATTTTTCATTGAATCTAATATATCACAAAGTCTAATAATTGCGATGTCATTTACGAGTGCGACAGCGCCTGTTGAACCATAAGTAAAATTTGCTTTCGCTTCTGTATTCATTTGAGTTGCAGTGGCAAGACCATTTGTGCCATATTGGGTTCCTGCAACTGTTCCAGATCCCAAATTACTAACAGTGCTATCAATAATTTTATTTAATCTGTAATAATAAGAATTATTATAAGGCCCATTTGCTATTTGAGTACCAGACGCTGTTTGGTCTCCATAATTTGGATTTGCATTACCAAAAGGCATATTATTTACCATTCCATTACCTTGAAATAACCCACCAGTAGTTGGAATTGCTCCAGCAGTTAATGGCACGGCTGATGTAGAATTGTATCTTAAACTTTCAGGATTATCTAATTCACGACCCATGCCAATAGTAGAACCAATTGATCGAAGATCGTCTACCCCCATTCCAGAACATAATTTAAAGTATGTATAATTAGAACAGTATGGCGAATATTGTTCAATTGTTTGTCCTCCTACCATTAATTCAGCAGCATGAACTAAAGTTGTATAAGAATTTTTTAAACCAACATAAGACCAGGCAGCCTGGGCAGAAGTAGTAGCACCATTAAGTGTTAAATTTACAGTTGGAGCTCCTGATGCTGTTAGCACTGTAGCTATTTGAATAGGCACCGCAAGGTATGCGCGATTCATATCTATTAATGAATTCGAATTATAGATGCTGCTTAGATCAAATTGAATAAGAGTTAGCCCTCCGTTACTATAAATCCCATTATTTTGGTCAGTTATATATTGGAATTGTAAATTAGAGTAAGGAGTTTCTGCACTTACTGATTGCACTTCTAAAGATTTAGCGAATTCGTAATTATCACAATTAGACATATTTATATAATATTACTAAAGAAAATTATTTTCATTAAATTAATCTATAATATAATTACAAATCTTTATCATTTAATTTAATTAATGTTTTTTGTAAAAAATCAATTGCTTTAATAGATTGTTTTAAGTTTGTATAAGCTAATACAATTTTAGAAACATCATCAAATGAAATATCATATTTACTAAAGGTTTTTTCTATGCACATGATTTTAATAATGTCTAATTCATTTTCTAATACTTCAATATTTAAAATTGGAATATTAATAGGCTGTCTATCAGAATCCATTTGTTATATCATATCTAAAGATTTTATTTTCTTAATAAATATTATCTTTTCTTATATTATAATACCACAAGCATAAAATGAGTTTAAATTTAAGAGACAAAGCAGTAGCAGAAGAGCGAAAATATATGGAACTCGCAATCCTTAATCAACAAAATAGCGTCGCAAATGTAACCAATTTACCAAAATCAAAAACTATCATCACACCAATGTCAAAAGAAATGATACAAGATTATAAAGATACATTAGAAGCATATGGGAAAAAAGGAGGAGAAGCATTATATGATATTCCTGATGTAGATTTAGATGTACCAGTATTACAACCAGTATTATCAGAACTACAAGAAAGGCAAGTATTAGCAGCAGAAAGAGCATTAACACAAATTATAAATAGAGAAAATCAAAAATTAATTAGATTAGAAAGAAAAATGAATGATTTAGAAGATAACTACAATGAAGCAAGAATATTTGAATTAGATTTCACAAGAGCAAGATTAAAAATAGAAGCAGAACAAGATGCATCAATGGAAAGAATAACCGATGCAACCGCAGAATTAGATGCATTAATAGTTGAAAAAGAAACTCAAGATGATAATAAATTACAAAATAAAGCAGAACTACAGAAAACAGACGCAGTTAATAAAGAAAAATTAAGAGTAGCAACAGATACAGCTAAAATGTATAATTCAGAATTAAAATTAGAATCACAGGGAGCAAATGAATCCAATGAAGAATATGCAGATAGAATAGCAAATTTAAAGAATATTGTTCAACCAGAAATAATTAAAGATGATGCTGAAATAATGGTAATGCGAAAATTTACTGATAATATGATGCAGATAATAAGAAATAAAGCAATTATAACACAGATTCTACAAGAATTAGGAATAATACAAGCATTTGAATTTAATAAAATTTTTCCAGCATTTAAAAAACAATTTTTAGAAATATATGGTTATAATAATACGGCTTTAGATGCTGATTTAATTGCTGATGCTATAAGATCAACATTAGATAAAGGTATTACAGTTGAAAATTACCAAAATGATAAAAAATTAGCAAAGGAAATACAAGATAATTTTACTAAAGCAGGTAAATATTTTAAAGAAACCGTAGAAAGTTTTACAGGGAAGTCTGAACCAGTTGCATCCAAAAAGATAGCATCAAGGCGCAGATTATTAGCAAGAAATAAAAGCGCACCAGAATTGGAAGCAGAACCAGAAGAACTGGAAGCACCAGAACCGCCTCTATCTGAAGTATATGACGCAGAAGGCGTAGTAAATGACAGATATGTAGCATTAGTAATGAATGATGAAGGAGAAGGATTATTCTTTATTAAATATCAACCACCTAAACCACGAGGAGGGAGACAAGCTGAACCAATATTAATGGCATCAGAAACAAATTTAAAAGATAGTTTTAAAAAGCTGACAGCTAAATCTTTAGCAAAAGTAGTTCAATATTTAGGTATGTCTGGAGAAGAAATAATGCAATCAATAAATAGTCAAAACTCAGAAGTTATAACAGAAGGAGCACATTACAAACCAACAAAAAAAGCTGGATTTGCAGAAGCATCTACGGCATCTAAAGATATTGATGGTTGGGGAATTAAGACAGAAAACATACCAGAAACTGTTGCACTTGGAAAAATAAGAATTAAGCCCCGTAAATTATACTACGATAATATATTAGCATTAAAAGATCATAAAGGTGGTAATATCAAAGCAGTTCCCAATATGACAGTATCTAATAAATTAGTTAAATTAATGTTTAAAATATTAAAAAATGAATCAGTATCAGAAGCAGAAATAAAAGAATTAGAAACAGCAGAACAACATCTTTATAATTTAATTATTAGAATTGCAGAATTACATAAGATGCTACCACATACAGGAAATAAAACTATAGATTCACTTAAAAATCATTTAACATTAATAGAAGGCGAGATTGAAGCAGGGAATAATAACCCTAAATTACTTAAAGACGCTAAATCAATCGTTAAAAAACTTTATTCATTCGCAGTTATAACACCAAAAGAGGCAAATAGTTATATAGAACAATTAAAAGAAATGTTTTAAAATAAAATCTAATTTAAGTATTATAAATAAGCAATAATATGTATCATCCTATTTCTATTGACGGATTATCAAACGCACAAATAAACAAATTATTGGCTGGCCATCCAGTCAGAGTAAAACACGGAAAACAACACCAAATCAAAGTATCAGCTGAACAATATAAAAAGCACGCAAAAGCGGCACAAAAAGGCAAAGGGGTTACAATTATGATGGATCCTTATCAACAAGAAATGCATCAACATTTGAAAGGTTGCGGTATAATGTCTTCACTAAAAAAAGTAGCAGGACATGCTAGAACAGCATTTGGACACGCTAAAACAGCATATGGGCACGCTAAAGCAGCAGCTGGTCATGCATCTAAATTTTATGGAGAAAATAAAGAAACTTTAGAACCATATGGAAACATATTAAAATCTCAAGCACATAAAAAAGTCGAGCACTACACTGAAAAAGCACAACCACATCTGACAAAACATTTAGGTGAATTTGGTTCACATCTTGGTTCGCATGCAAGTAGAGTAGCACATGAAAGCATTCAAAATTTTGGGGAACTTCCAGAACCTATATCTGAACAACAAATAGTAGAAAATGAGTTAGAGGGTATGGGATTTCACAGAAAAGTCAAACGATCCGTATCACATTTAAGAAGTGTTGCGTCCTCACACCCGAGGATGCAGGGTGGAAAAATTAATATTGGCAAAGTATTATCAAAAGTAGGTAATGTAGCAGTAAAAGGTATATCAGATTATGCTAAATCAAAACAAGGTCAAGCACTTATACAACATGGGATCAAATTAGGCACAGACGCTGCTTTAATGTCTGCAGGACTACCACCAGTAGCAGGACTCGGATTACATAAGAAAAGAGGAAGACCAAGAAAAGGCGGAGCATTATACGCAGCTGGTTATGGTAGTTATTAAAATTTAAATCTAATTCTTTATTATAATGAAAGAATTAAATAACAGAGAAATAATGACTTTAGCAGATAAATATAAAGTTAAAATCAACGGAATATTTAATAAAGATATGATACCAAATGATCTATCTAATGGCTGGTACATCTTAAATTTAGATGATTATTCTGGTGGCGGAACTCATTGGTGTGCTTTTTATTATTCAGATAATCATAGATGCTATTTTGATTCTTTCGGCTTCATTGGACCTATGCAAGTTGATGAAATTTTAAAGCCATACGCATACAATAAAAAACAGATTCAAAATATAAATAGTTCATCATGTGGATGGTTTTGCTTACAATGCATTATTTATTGTTCAGATGATACGCATGATGTAAAAACAACATTTAATAACTTTATTAAAAATTTTACTAATGATACTAAAGATAATGAACATAAATTAACTATGTTTTTTAGACACTGGCAACCATTGATTAAAATTCTTTGAATATCTTTCGGAACTATTATTTAATAGATTGATTTTAAAAAATTGTCCCTTATTTTCGGTAGCATATTGATAAGCTCTTTCAACTGTTTCTGGGTCATCGCCATTTGTATTATGATTCTTTAATACTTGCTTTACTTGGTTAATATCTCTTAATTTAAATAATATCCAAATCATAGTATTTCTACGCATTTGTATTGGTTCATCTGTATAATTTTGGACCATCACAATAGCAGTAAACCCATATTTGCGAGAACTATTGAACCACTTTTGCAACTCAATTAGCTCTTTCTTTTTAAGATTAATAATGTCATCAAACACTATTAATTTTTCAATGCTTTTATCATCTTCTTTGTAATCATCTAAATTAGGCAATTGACTAACATCATCAATAAAATTAATATCTGGCATTGTTTCTTTTAAAAAGTTGTATAATTTCTCATCTGCTGTAGATCCGATAAAAACAGTAATTTCATAAAATGAATCATTTTTAAGATGAAGAAATTCTAATAGAAAGTTTGATTTGCCAGATCCAGTTGGACCAACAACTGAAATCATAGAACAAGGTGGAATATGATGAGCTTTAAAATTTTTATCAGGTTTTATCGTCTTGCTCTTGACCTTAGAAGTTTTATCAATTATTTCTGACCAATTTCTAATATTTGTAGGTTGCATTTAATTATATAATTTAGAATCAGATAATTAAATTCTTATCTTACTATAAAGAATTATCTAATGGCAACAGTACCCCCTTTATATTCATTTCCTGGAGTGTATTATAATCCTGTTTTCTTTCCTTCAGTTTCTGGATTTTTAACATTGACACAGGCTAACTCATTATTTTTAGCAAGAACCGGAATAGCAACATCTGTAGCGATATCAACATCATTTGGTGGAGCAGTAATAATATCTGGTTTATTGACTTTAACTGGTGGCCTATCTATAACTGGAGGTGTTACTATTGATACATTAACTGTAAATACATTATCAACATTAAATGCATCAACAATTATTAATGGATCTTTAACAATTAACGCTACAAACTTAATTATAGGTCAAACTACATTTACTTTACCACCTATTTTGCCAACTGGTTATCAATTTATTACAATAGGTGCGCAAACAATAACAGGTTTAAAAACATTTACATCAGTTATTACAACAGCCGGAATTAATGACTCATTAAGTATAACTTCGCCTAATGTAACAGGTTCTACTATAGTTAATGGAGGGACATTTAACGCTACTAATATCGCCGGAACAAGTAATTTATATGGTACAACAATCGGTGGAACATTAGCATGTAATATTATTAATAATACATCGTCTACATTACCTTACATATTAAATTGTTTATCAGTGCCAATACCAACAACAACTTCAACATTGTCAGGAATGGGCATTGGTTGGAATGCACTAGGCGGTATAGGAGAATGTGATTTAATTAATTATGGACAATTTGGAGGAGGAGGTGGATTTAATTTTAGTACTATAACAAATGTATCAGTAAATAGAAATTTAGGATTATTATCAGTATATGCTAATGGTGGTTTTACAATAAACTCAGCATGTGGTCAATTGAGAATGCAAGATATAAATAGTGGAGCTTTCAATACGATTATCTCGCAGGGGAATAATCAATCATTTTACAATACTACGGGCATAAATAGTCAAATCGTATTTCAATGCGCCAATGCTTCAGCAGTTGGCGCAAATGTAATGGCAATGAATACAACTACAATACAACCATTTGTTAATTTTTCTCCACAATCAACTACTACCTTCAATTCTTTCCATCCAACTACAACATTAGGTAATAATTTATCAACAAATACAACACAATATGCAACTGTAGGATATGTAAATAATTCAACAGTAAGTTTATTAAATTCTGCCAATGTATGGACAAATACAAATACATTTAATACAAGTATACCAACAACAACGCTTACACCATCAACTAGTACACAATTTGCAACAGTTGGTTATGTAAATAATTCAACATCAAGTTTATTAAATTTAAATAATACATGGAATGGTAATAATAATTTTTATGGTTCAAATAGGTATATAAACATAGGCGCCGGATCAAACTCTCTAGCTTTTGGCGCTTCTACAGGTAATAGCGGTAATATACTTATCGGTGATTCATCATCTCTTACCGTAGTAACTGCAGCAACGAATAATATTTGCATAGCGCCTGTCTTATCAAACACAATGTATCTAACATCTGGATCTAGCAATATAGCTATCGGAGGCCAAAATGCGGTTAATTTGACGACTGGTAACAACAATTTAATTCTAGGGAATAGCACGGCGACAGGACTAACTACCGGCAGTAACAATACGGTTATTGGAGTGGGATCATGGACCTCTGGAAATTTTAGTAATTGCACTACAATAGGATATTTAGCTCCGGGCCCAGTTACAAATAATTCCGTAATATTAGGATCTACTGCAGCAACCGTTTATGTTAAAGGAGCTTGTGAATTAAACAATACATATATGACAGGTACAACAGTCGTAAGCGCTGATTTACAAGTTAATGTTAATTTGCAGGTGTTAGGAAATATTATTCAACCAATTGGAACAATATATACTGCAGGTATAAATACAACATTTACAACAATACCTCCATATATACTTTATCTTCCAGCGGCTAGTATGAATTTTACTCTTCCAGTTCCATCTGCGGCTAATGCAGGTATGCAATTTATAATACGCAGAACTGGTGTAGGATCAGCGAGTACTGTAACTTTTTTATGTACTGGTTCCCCTGCCGTATGGGTTGCATTAAACGCCAATGCAGGGACAACAGGTTCTGCAGTTGCATCATTAAATCCTTCTCAGTCTATGTGGTTTTCATCTGGTACATTTTTTTATCAACTTATTTAAAAATAATATCTAAAGTAAGATTATAAATAAAAAATGGACATAGTCGAGTTTAAGAATTCATTATCTAAAGTTTGCAAAATAGCTGATATCTCTAATGCGTTAATTAAACAAATTAAAGAAAAAGATTTAAATTTAAATGATTTAAGATTTGATTTAGAATTAACTACATATATTTGTAATGTGATAGAAAATGAACTATCAAGTGCTGATAAAGATGATAAAATAAAGATTATTTTAAATATAATTAGTCAGCTTTATGTTTTATCTGATTTGGATAAACCGATTATTACATCTCAAATAGAATATCTTGTTAATAATAAAAAGATTAAAAAAATAAAGATGTCAAAATGGGTATATAAAAGCACTAAAAACTGGTTTGTAAAAAAATTTGCATGAGAAATTATGCGATACCCAAAAATATTTTAAGTGTTGTTATTAATGTTCCACAAATAAATCATTTAATTATTAATTTATTAATATCAAAATTGGGAATGTCAAAATTAGCAATTATGATAATTTTACTTATGATTTAATCTTAATGTTGATATACTTTTTTAAATTAAATAAAAATTATCTTTAATACTACTATATAGAATGCCTTTTGTATTAGTATTAAATTCATCAAATGTAACTGGTAATTATTTGAATAATTATACATATAAATTTACTAACGGATCTATCGAGGTCCCGCCAAATTCTGAAATGTGTGTATCATCTGTTACTCTACCATATAGTTGGTATAATATAAATCAGCCAGTGTATTCGAATGGCACATTTCAATATACTTTACCTGGTCCTGGTGCTACTGTATCGACTACATATACTGTTAGTTTTCTACCTGGGTTTTATCAAGTATCTGATATTAATAACTACATTCAGGCATATATGTTTGGATTGGGGCAATATGTGTTGCTAACTGGTGGGACTATTGTTTATTTTATTAATTTATTAACTGATCAAACATATTATACAAATCAATTTATCTTAAATGTGGTTCCGACTGCTGGTACTGTTGTTACATTATACGGGACAGGCGCAACTGTTCCTGGAAATACTGGTACTAATCCTTATAGTTATCCTACCACACAAAGTCTGCCATTAATTATTATCCCTACTAATACATCCGCTAATGGTTTGACATCATTTGGACAATTAATTGGATATTCACCAAATACATATCCGATAGGTTCTATTATTCCTTATGTTCCATCTGGTACTCTAAGTGCTACCAATAGATCAGTAAATATATTAGGTAATATAACGCCAAATTTAACGCCAGTTAATTCTTTAATTCTTTCTTGTAATTTAGTTGATAATAATATTACAATACCATCTAATATTTTAGATTCATTTAATATTAATGCAGTATTTGGTGCTAATATTATTTATACTGCAAGTTTCGAAAAAATGGTATCATTAGTAACGGGAAAATATCAAACTATGACATTAACTTTATTAGATCAAAATGGTAACCCAATACAAGCAAATGACGGTAATGTATTAATTACTTTAATTATAAAAATGGGTAAAAAAGAGTTATTAACCTATAGATTAAGTGATATAGGCAATAGATAAAAAATAATTTCTAATGCTTTAATATATAAGAATGAGACATATTAGAATTAAAAATAATTCTGTTCCATTATATGGAAGACGGGGCCATGTCGTATTGCCCGATAAACATGGAATTGTTAAAAAACATAAAGGCAAAGGATTAGGCGGAAGTATTGAAATGATGTTATCAGAACCCGAATTATCGCAACATGGTCTTCATAATATTACCGAAGGTATAGATAATATAGGTATGGGAATGAAAAAGAAAAAACATTTAAAACCATTACATTTCCGTATGTAAAATACGCGATGTGCTTTAGCTTAATTCCGTATGTAAAATACGCGATGTGCTTTAGCTTAATTCCGGATGTAAATAAGCGATCACAAACTTAATATCTTTTATTGGATCAATAGTTTTTTCTATGTAATGTGTGTATCCTTGATTTTTTAATTTTATAGGGGATAACTGACGTACTCTGTAATAATTTTTAGTTTCATCTATTTTCATGATGTTATAATTGTGTATTGTTATAAAATTATAAACATCATCTAATGTATTCAAATGTTTGTTAAATATAATAGATTGCAATTTATATTCTGTCATATATAAATTAGTAAGAGATTTAAATTAATTTTGCTATAGAACTATATAGAAATGCAATTAGAAGATTTTGAAGAATTAGGGGTAGTTTTACCAATTAAGGAGAAAAAAGAAAGGACTGAACTGCAAAAACTAAATGATGCAAAAACCAGTCAAAGGATGAAGGAATGGCACCAGAAAAGAAGAGAAGAAAAATCAAAGAAAAAAGAGATTAGAGAAGTAATAGTGATAGCCGAGGAAGAACAAGATGATGATAAAATTATTGTAAAATTTTGTGATAGTGAAAAGGAAGAGCAAAAAGAAGAGCCCAAAATATTAATGTTAGATGAAAGGGCATCAATAGCTATACCTGCAGAAGATAAATTAGAATCATTAGTCAAAAATATTATTAATAAAATTGAGAAAAAAGAAAAGTCATTAAAAAAGCAATCAGATGCTAAGCCAATAACTGTCAAAAAGAATTTTATTGAATGTTTTGATGATTATTCGTAATATGTATTAATTGATTAATCTTTAAATAGTTTATTTTAATTATACTTTTTAAATAAATATAATTTGGTCTAATCTTCTTGCTCTCGAGATAGCCGTATAATATAAATTATAATCAAAGCATTTATCAACTGAAATTATTATTTTATTTTTATGATTAAGATCTAAACCTTGAAAGCTATGTATTGTCTTGAAAAGTTTTTCTTCATAATTAGAATGATCAGGTTTTGATATTAGTTCTTGTCCTCTTAATTGGCCTTTATAGATGTTTGTTGTTTTAATAAAATATTTAGGGATGGTTCCTTTATCTGTAAAATATTTTGTTAAACTATTATCTTTTTTATAATCATCAGTAGCACATATGCCAATATCTTCATTGTTATAAGTAATTGATTCTTTAGGTCTAAAACATAATGAGAAATTTGATTCAATGTATTTTTTTATTTTAACGATTTTATACTGATCTTGTGTTATTTTCATAAATGTTCTTAGATCATCTAATTTTTTATTTAAGTTATCATCAAATCTATATGACTTAGTATATTCTATGTATTGTAAATTTTTAATTGATGATGGATTGATGACCTTATTTTGATTAGAGCATTGATAATAAAATCCAGATTGTTCTACATCACCTAATATAAAAATATAAGCATAATGATATTCATCAATAATTAATTTTATATCTGATTCATTTAATAAGGTTGCTTCATCGATGACTATTATTCTAATACTTGAAGATGATGTTTTTTCGCATGCTTTGCCATTGACTTTGCCCGTTAATTTATTGATTGATAATCCTATGATGTTTTTATAATCTTGTTTCTTACCTTGTATCAGATTCCAACACATAGTAGTGTAACATAGTTTATTCTGGTCAAAGAAGTTTAATAATGAATGAGTTTTACCAGATCCACCTTTACCACCAATAAAAACAACTCTTGAAGTGATTGCAATGTTATTTTGGGTCATAATCTGTTTAAATTTAATATCTGGTTTAGATGCGATTTTATAATTTGTCTTACTATCATAAATTTCCTTTTCAATAATATAAATAGGTGGTTCTTGTTTTGGTGCTTCATCTTGGTCCTCATACTCTTCAATATTATAATCTAAATTAGATCGTGTAATTTTTTCTCCTTTATATTGTGGTTCATCATCATCAATATCTAAATCAATCTTTTTAAATTCTGGTTTGGAAATATCTAAATAATTTTTATACATTTTATATACTGTTGGATCTTTAATTGGGTCTTGGTAAAATGATCTATTTAATAATGATTCAATTTTGCCTTCTTTAATAGACCAATTATTGGTCTCTATTAGTTTAACTGATTTTTTAAATACAATACTATCTAATTTAACACCAAAAATATCATCAATATTGTGTTTTAATATTTCTTCTAATACTAATGTTTGCGTGTAAGCGTGAATAGTATATGCGATATGGATATGTGATTGTGCATTTTCAATTGGTTCAGTCATATGAATGATATTTTTATTTGAATAATATTTGCAATTATCTTTTTTAATAATTGAATAATATTTTAGATCTTCTTGATTAATTTTAATATCTGTATTAGATGTAGTTGATGTAATTAACATGTGGCCGAATGCTTTACAATAATGTTTAATATCATTCTCTTTATTTAAAAATTCATCTGTGAAAGGGATATGTACCATAGGCGCATATGATGCATTAATAAATTTAAATTCGACATATGATTTTAATAAATTAATCATTGATGTTGCTAATACGTGATTTGAACCAACAATAAAGCCTAATTTATCAGAAATAGATGATTTAATGATCTCTACTTGATAAAACCCAATTAAATTATTAGATGTAATTGTATTAAATGTATCTATGGTCCAATTATCACAAGAACAGTTGATGAATGCACCAGACGGAACGCCTTTGTAATGTTTATTAATATCTTTATTAGAGTAGTTAAAATAAGCCTTTTTAAGATCATATTCGCGATATAAACTATCATCTATTTCAAAATTATTAAAAAATCTATGCATGCCGAAATCATAAAATTGTAGTAATTTATATGTATCATCATTATAATTAATAGATAATGTATTGAATTTATTTTCTACTTTCCATTTTTTAAATAATGTTTTAAATGATGTATCTACTATTTTATAATTATTAGTTATTGTTGATAATGTGCCATATCTCTCAACATAAAAATCAGATGATTCTTTGATGTCATTGTATTCTGATTCTGTTATTTTTAAAGGTTCTTTATGTGAGTTTAAATATAATTCTAAATGGTTGTATCTTGAGTTAATGAATTCAATTCTAAATATATTAAATTGATTTTCATTATAAATCTTATCATTACCATTTACTAAATCTTTAATGACTATTGATGATTTAACAAATTCTCCTAAAGATGCTAATTCTGATTCTTTGAATGGTCTTTTATAAATAGATTCATTTGCAACTAATTTATTATAATTTGCCTTAGCATTTCTATCCTTAGATTTAGATTTGAAATAAGCCAATAATCCATCATACACACAAGAATCAGAATCATTTGCCGCGAATGTTTGTTCTTCTGTTGGATATGCATTTGATATTTCTTCATCTGATATATTTTTAAATGCATATGTTTTAATAATACAATAACCGCTTGTGTTATACGCCCAGTCTATTGGTTTCCATTCAGTTTCACTACCACCTTTAGTATTAGCCATATTAATCGCTAAAATTGCTTCTTTTGTTAATTGTTGTTTTGTTCCTATCCATTTCCATGATCTAAAAATATTATCATTTGTTATTTCTTTTTTTGATTCGTCATAATATTTGACAGTTTGCATATATAGTGCATTTGGAATTGCTTTTATCATTTTTTTTAATTGTATTACATGAGTTATTAACTTAAAATCTAAATTTTCATTAATTGATATTTTAATAGTTGATACTGACTCAGGTGCAATTCTTGGAATTGTAATAATTATTTTATCATTAGATTCAGTAATAATAAATGTTTTAGATTTTCTTTTAATCCATGTTATTAGATCTGTTAATGTAATGATATCATTAAAATCAGATTTTTGTATAGTAAGATTAGTAATTTCATTATTTAATAATTGATCTAATTGATAAATTAGATTTGCTAAAAAATTTGTTTTTTTAGATTTTATTAATTCTAAATATTCTGCCCATAATTCATCTATTTTTTTGACTGCGTTTGTTTGACCTTGACCTCTTGAAGATA
>SESF01006211.1_pt1 | contig 14783 bp, 13 predicted proteins | sample 3171521 | NCBI WGS metagenome assembly SESF01 (sample SAMN10866945, study PRJNA518727) | freshwater metagenome | biome: subpolar coniferous forest; feature: holomictic lake; material: water; isolation source: holomictic Lake 227, 6 m and 8 m depth | place: Canada: near Kenora, Ontario | collected...
GTTGGTCGACTGCTGAGGGGGTGAAGTTCATTTTTAAGGCTCCGTGTTTGTCGTGTTTGGATACTGAGATTTCAGTTTACATTGTAAAGTTGTTGAATGCAACAAGGGGCGAACCCCCTGTTGTTTTTATGCAGCGAGCTTGGCGTACTCGTCGGCCAGTGTCCAGAGCGCCTTGTTCAACTTGACGTTCTCGGTCACGCCACCCACGGCACGGGTTGACATGTTGCGACCGTTAGCTGTGCGACCCTGCACGCCGCCCTTGATCATGTTCTCCTGCACACGATTGAACGTCGTCCAGAGGTTATCTTGGTTGTCGTCCCAGCGACGCAGGGTGAGCAGGCGGTCAGAGGTGATGGGTGCCGCACCGTCGTCGTAGCGTAGGGCCAACGCAGCACGAGCGAAGAGCTCTTGGTGTTGGCGGCCCATCTTCACGGCCTTGTAGTTCTCGATGCGCGCGCCCACGGCGTTGAGCTCGTCGATCACGCGGTAGGACGCGTCCACCACGTCGTCAACCACGCGGCCGGTGTGACGCACGCGGCAGTCTGCGGCCACGTCGCCTGCGATGATGCCGTTGGCGCACACCATGCGAAAGAACCCCGACATGAGCTGGAACGAGCTCGTGCCGTCGTGCGAGTTCAGCAGGATGATCTCACCACAACCCTCGTCGTTCTTGAGCGCCGTGGGGTGACGCAGGCGCAGCAGGTGCTTGGTGTGCTCGCGCTTGTTGACGTCACGCACGCGGGTCTGGCGAACCTCGTAGGGCTCAAAGCCCTCGGCGCGCAGGCCCTCGAGCACGTCGCTCGTTGGGATGAAGGCGTAGCGCTCACCACGGCTGTCGTGGGCCTCTTGGGCAAACACAGAAGGCGCGTAGTGCGCAATCGTTGCGTTGTCCAGTGGGTTACGTGAGCGAAAGGCTGTTGGTGCTGACATTTTGATGTTCATGGTGTGACTCCGTGTGTGGTGGGCCCCGAAGGGCCCGGGGTGATTAATAAGTTTGGGCGACTTCGTTGTTGTAGGCGGTGTAAAACTCGCAGGCAAAATCTTCGGCGGAACCGTCAACGAGCACGCCGAAATTTTTAGCGTACTGGTACAGGCCGTCGATGTCGATCCACTGGCGCATTGTTTGCAGGGCGATGTTGCGCGAAACCATCTTGTCGTAGTCGGTTGCGTCGTTGCGGTTGACGTTGATTTCTGCGATAACTTTGTCTAGTAATGTCATTTGAAGCTCCGTGTTTGTCGTGTTGGGTACTGAGCCTCCACTATAATCCTCTTTTGTTGACAATGTAAACATTTATTTTATTATCGGAAACCCTAATGCAAAAATACAACAGTAGTATAAAATCGCGAGAATAATCGGAGGTTTGCTATGGGAAGGCCTAAGGGATCAGGGAGTCTGTACACGCAAGAGCTCGCGGCTCACATCTGCGAGCGCTTGGCGATGGGTGAGACGTTGGTGAGTATTTTGCAGTCGCCGGGGATGCCGAAGCGCTCTACCGTGCAGCACTGGGTGACCGACCTGCCCGAGTTCGGAGAAATGTACGCGCGCGCGAGAGACGCAGGGTTCGACGTTTTGGCCGAAGACACCATCAGAATCATTGACGAGGAACCCGAGCGCATCACAGGTGAAGGCGGCGGGCGGCGTGACAGCGCGTTCGTGCAGTGGCAAAAGAATCGCGTCGAGCTCCGACTGCGCCTGCTCAAGAGCTGGTGCCCCAAGCGCTACGGCGACCGGCAGGTGCTGGCCGGCGAGGCCGAGAACCCGCTGGCGTTGACCTTTACCCCCGAGACGCTCATCTCGCTGGCCGACGGCCTGCAGACCGAGCGCCAAGATGGCAAGTAGTCTGGCCAAGAAGCTGCTCGATCCCGCGTTTCAGCGCGAGTACGCCGCCTACCCGGCCGATCACCGCGTGGCCTTTGAGGCCCGCGTCGCGTGGCTCAAGAAGGCCCACGCGCACCAGATCCTGCCGGCCGGCGACTGGTGGTCGATCTGGCTGCTGCTGGCCGGTCGAGGCGCCGGCAAGACGCGCACCGCGGCCGAGCAGGTCTGGTGGTGGGCGTGGACCCAACCCAACACGCGCTGGCTGGTATCCGCCCCCACATCGGGTGACGTGCGTGGCACGTGCTTTGAGGGCGATAGCGGCATCTTAAACGTGATGCCCAAGATCTTACTCGCCGACTACAACAAGAGCCTGTCTGAGATCGTCCTGACCAACGGCAGCCTGATTAAGGGTATACCCGCATCCGAGCCTGAGCGCTTTCGCGGGCCGCAGTTCCACGGCGCGTGGCTCGACGAGCTCGCCGCATGGGAGTACCTCGACGACGCGTGGGACCAGATCCAGTTCGGCGTGCGGCTGGGTAAGCGCACGCAGATCATCGCCTCTACCACTCCGCGCCCCAAGGACCTCATCATCTCGTTGGCCGACCGCGACGGCGAGGACGTCTACCTCACCACCGCGTCGACCTACGCCAACCTTGACAACCTCGCGCCAAGCTTTCGCGACCAGATCCTGCAGTACGAGGGCACACGGCTGGGCGACCAAGAGATCCACGCCTCGATCCTCTCAAGCGAGGACACCGGCATCGTCAAGCGCGCGTGGTTCAAGCTCTGGGGTGCCGAGAAGCCCCTGCCCCAGTTCGAGTACGTGGTCCAGTCATACGACTGCGCGACCAGCACCCGCACGGCCGCAGACCCGACCGCCTGCGTCGTGCTTGGCGTGTTCAAGCCCAGCGAGGACAAGGGCATGAGCGTCATGCTGATCGACTGCTGGAGCGAGCGCATCCAGTACCCCGAGCTGCGCCCCAAGGTGATCTCGGAGAGCGAGGAGATCTACGGCGACGAGAACGAGTTCGGCAACGGCAAGAAGGTCGACCTGATCCTGATCGAGGACAAGTCAGCCGGCATCGTGCTGCTCCAAGACTTACAGCGCGCCGGGCTGCCCGTGCGCAGCTACAACCCGGGCAACGCCGACAAGACCATGCGCCTGAACATCGTGAGCCCGCTGATCGCGCGCGGGCGCGTCTACCTGCCCGAGTCGACCGTCAACCCGGGCTGCGCGCGCGACTGGTGCGACGCGTTCCTGAGCCAAGTCTGCAGCTTCCCGGACAGCAAGCACGATGACTACGTCGACGCGCTCAGTCAGGCGCTCAGGGTGCTGCGCGACATGGGCTTTGTGAACATTGACCCGGTGGCCGACCCTGACCTATACTACGCCGACGACCGCCCCAAGCGCGCCAACCCCTATGCCGCATAGGTAACCCATGAGCCGTATCCGACGAGCAGTTAAGGGCTTTATCGATCCGATCACCACCAAGGTGGAGGACTGGAAGTGGCGACCGCTCGCTGACGTCGACAAGGAGCTCAAGCTCAAGGAAGTACCCGACTACATTCAGGCCGGCTACGGCGACTTCATGGCCGACCAGCTCAAGCGTGCAGAGGCCGGCGACCTTAACGCCCGCGACCTCATTAAGGCGTACACCATTACTCAGTCATCGATCGGGCGCGGCGGCCTGTCGCACGCGACGGCGACCAAGGCTGGCCTGAAGCTGCCCCACACCGGCGGCGAAGTGCGCCCAGAGGGTGCGTTTGCTGAGTGGCTGGGCTCACCCCTAGGCCAGCGCTACCTCGACATGGCCGAGCGCGGCGAGCTCGACTCCAAGGCGCTCAAAGAGATTCAAGCCGCGTTCGCGCCGTTTGGCAAGCAGAACGATCAGGTGGCCAAGATGGAGTGGGCGGCGCAGAACTTACCCGACATGGCCACCGACCTCAATACCCGCGTGACCGGTTCGCTCAGCGACTGGCGCAACTACACCGACGAACTGCGCGGCATCGCGGCCGCCAAGTCTGGCTTCGTTGGCTCGCTGCTCGGCCGCGGCGACGTGCCCACGCTGGACGCGCGTCAGCTCAACCTGCACGCCACCACGCCCCCAGTTGGGCTGGGCTCGATTCAGAACCGCGGGGGCGGTACAGGCGGGCGCGAGCTCGTTGATCGCCTGAGCGCACGTCAAGAGGCGCTGGGGCTTAAGATCGACCCAAGCCTCGATCCCTTCTACCAGCACCTTGGCCACCACGCGGTCTGGGACAAGATTGGCAACACAGAGACTACACATGAGGACTTGGTGCGAGCGATGCGCGACTACAACAAGGGTGGTGCCGTACACATGGCCGACGGCGGGATGGTTGACTCCGTACCTGAGGAGGCGATCAAGAACACGGTTAAAGACCCACAGGCAGCACGACTGCTCGACCTCGATCTAGCCAAGTATGCGCTGATGAACCAGCAGCCGCAGAAGATGGCTGGTGGCGGCATCGCCCACATGGCCGCCGGTGGCGCGCGCAAAGTAGCTAAGAAGGTGGTGACCGGGGCGCCATCGCATGTACCTGATTTTAAAATCAAAGACCTAGGCGGCCTTGCACCCGTGCAGCCCGTCAGCCTTGAGACCAAGCTGGGCGCGATGCTCAACGTCAACCCGTGGGACGTGATGCACCGCAACCAGCAGATCATGGAGGTGTCGGGCTTGAAGGTACCCGGCGAAGTGATCAGCCACGGCGGCCAAGCCTACGCACGCGACTTGGAGCACATCAAGCAGCAGATCGGGGGCGCATCCAACGAGGACATTGCTAAGCGCGTGCAGAAGCGATTTGATATAGCGTCGCGCGAGGGCGCAGCCCGAGGCGGCACCGGTGAAGTGGTTGCCTCACCCTTCACGATGGGTGATACATCGGTCAACTTTGCAACCCCAGTGACCGATCTATACCGCAAGTTTTTTAACGCTAACGCAACAAACAAAGACTTCCAAGACATCTCCGACGTGCTGCGGGATACAACAGTAAAGGGTAAGAAACCGTTTGCCGACGCCCCCAACTTTGACGACCCCGCGGTTGACCAGTACATTAGAGAGAACCCAGAATTTAGAAAGGCCTTCCTGCTTAAAATGCAGACCGGCAAGCGGTGGCAGGAACTGACGGGTATCAATCCGTTGGACGCGCTGGCCGCGTTTCGCGACCCAAACCTGCTGGGTGTGTCGCCTTTCTACGCAGGGCACACTTTGATCGACGTGCAGCCCGGCGCGGTGCTACGGCCTTCCAGCAACAGCACGTACTCGCACGACTTCAGCGGAACCTACGGGGGCTCAATCCCCAACACGCCGGTGCCCATCCTGCTAAACGAGGCGTTCACTCCGATTGCGCAGGAGATACGCGCGAGATCGCTGGCACCGACGTGGAAGCTGGGTCCGGTCACCAACGATCAGATCGCGGACATGAGCACTAAGGCTCTAGGTAGTCGCAACGAGAACATCTCGGAGCTCGTTACAGACGAGATGATTCGTCGCGTTGAGGACTACCACAAGGGCTTGAAGAGCGGCGCTTTCCCGCCCGACGACCTGACCTCGGCGATGCAGCACCTGAAGTTGCCCAAGTTCAAGGACGGTGGCGAAGTGCAGCACTTCGACGAGGGCGGCGAGGTCAGCCAGTCGGAGCTCGATCGCATGAAGTTCGAGCTTGCGCAATCCCAGAACCCGACGAGCCCCGTCATGCAGGCCACGCCACGCGGTGCGATACAAGACTTTATCGGCACAGCAGGCGGCTACATGGACAGGGCTGGCAAGTTCGTGAGCGAGGCGATTGCGCCAACTGCCGAAAAGCACCCAGTCAAGCACTTCCTCGCGGATCTGATTCTGGCTTCGTCACTCAAGAGCGCCGGCACCGCGTTGCAAGACTACACAGGCACCGCTCGTGAAGCAGACGAGGACAACCCCGTGCGCGGCGTCATCGACAAGGACTGGCGCAAGCTCAGCACTAGCACCGAGCCGCTGCTTGACCCGCGGGCGCTGGACATCGCGGGCTTTGCTACGCCGGCCATCAAGGGTGCAAAAAAGCTGGCCACTGTAGGCGCTAAGGCGGTCGCGCCCTTTGCCAAGAGCACGGCCGAGATGGCCGCCGAGCTGTATACCCGCGGCCAGATGCCCGGCATGGTTGCGCCCAACGCATTCATGGCTGAGCCGTCAGCCCCCAAACCTGCCAAGGCTCTCGCCCCCGCAAACGAGCAGGGGTTCTACTCGCCGACCGAGGCAGCAGCACTGAACTTGCAACGCAAGGTAGGTAGCGGCCAGTCGTTCCTAAACGATATCTTGAAGCAGGAGAATGTGCGCCCCGACGAGATCAACGCAATGGGGCTTGACACGTTCCTCAAGGACAAGCCCAACGCCACGGCCGCCGAGGTGCAGGACTACATTACCAAGAATAAGATCCAGCTAGGTGAGCGGGTCTATAAGCCTGATAATGTGACGTGGGATTATGATGATAGCGGCAACTTGGTCACGACGAACTTGCCCGATCCATACACAATTTCTAGCGAATATGGCAAAACATACATTACTAATTCAGACGGTAGGGTACTCAATACCACTTTCGGAAACAAAGACGAAGCCAAAAAGTACATTGACCAACTAGCGATTGCGGATGATTTGCAACCAAGCAATGTAAAGTACAAAGAGTACTCGTTGCCGGGCGGTGAAAATTATCGCGAGGTCACCCTGAACCTGCCAAGCGGCAAGCGCGAAGACATGATTTACAAGGAGCAGAGCCTTGATGCTCTCAAAAGAGGGGCGTTAGATTACGCGGCAATGGGCGACCTCAACAGCGCCAAGCAGCTTTCAACAAGAGCCGAAAAACTTGAACGCGAGATCGAGCAGTTAAAGCGCCAGCCACAAAACCGCACGCCAGAGTTCCCCAAGCAGGCCGAGCTCGATGCGATAGATGCCCGCATGGCGCAGTTAAAGGCCGAGGGTAACCGCGAGGAGTTCGGCAAGCTGCAAAGCGAAAGAAGCGAGCTGCGTCGTGAGCGCCAAGATTACCAGCGCCAAGAGCAAGACCGTATTGCAAAAGAAGCACGCGCGAATCAATACCGGTCGTCTCACTGGGAAGACCCCAACGTGCTTGCCCACCTGCGCATGAGCGACCGTGTCACAGATGGCAAGAAGACGCTGCTGGTCGATGAGGTGCAGTCTGATTGGCATCAGGCAGGGCGTGAGCGCGGCTACAAGGGTGACGAGATTGACACCAACGGCTGGACGGTCGAACGCCTTTACGTCACCAAGCCAGACGAAGTTGCTGTATATGACGCCCGGGGCGAAGAAGTCTGGGCAGGTAAGTCAAAGGGCGACGAGGCACAGACAATAGCAAAGGTCGTGGAGGAGCTTAAAAAGAAGCAGGTGCCCCAAGCCCCCTACAAGGACGACTGGTACCAGCTTGCGCTACGCCGTGCAATCAAGGAAGCGATCGATGGCGGCTACGACCGCGTGGCGTTACCCACCGGCGGCGAAGTCGCGCAGCGGTTTGGTTTGGCCAACCACATCGATCGTCTTGACTACCACAAGAACTCCGACGGCACCTATGGCTTGTCGGCCATCAAAAATGGTCGCGAAGTCGTTGCAAGGGAATACCTTAAGCAAAACGAGCTTTTTGACCTTGTTGGCAAAGAAATGGGGGAGAAAATGGCTAAGGGTCAGGGTAAGGACTCGGTACCCATCGATGTTGATTTGGCAGACGAGTACGGATTTGATGCGTACAAATCGCTTACAGGCCTTGACCTTGTCGTTGGTGGCAAGGGTATGAAGAAGTACTACGACGAGGTGTATCCCAACTACCTCAAGAAGTTTGGCAAGAAGTACGGCGCGAGCGTTGGCGAGACGACCGTCGACGCTGACGGCGTGGCCAAGCCCCTGCGCTACATGGATATCACACCCGCAATGCGCGAGGAGTTCAAGACTGGCATTCACATGAAGAAAGGCGGCAAGGTATCATTTGCTGACTCACTTGACGCAATGCGTCACGAATTAACAAAGGCTAAATAATGGCTACTGAATTTCCCATCCCACAAGACTACGGTCGATTCATCCCACCCGAGGCGCACGGCGACAGCGAGTTTGGCGACACCGCCGAGGTCGATCTGTTCGATCAGGCTGAGGTCGAAGAGCAGGACGACGGCTCAGCGATCGTGCGCTTAGAGGACGATGACTTGCTTGGACCCGAAGACTCGCCTGACTTCTACGAAAACTTGGCTGACTCGCTTGACTCGTATGACTTATCCCGCATTGCGCTCAAGTACTTAGAGCTCGTCGAGAAGGACAAGTCAGCGCGTGAGGGTCGAGACAAGCAGTACGAAGAGGGCTTGCGTCGCACAGGGCTCGGGCAAGATGCGCCGGGCGGTGCCTCGTTCATGGGGGCGAGCAAGGTCGTGCACCCCATCATGGCTGAGGGCTGCGTGGACTTCGCAGCGCGCGCCATCAAGGAGCTCTTTCCGCCTGACGGCCCCGTGCGCTCAAAGATTCTGGGCGAGGTGACTGAGCAGAAGACGATGATCGCTGAGCGCAAGCGCGATTACATGAACTACCAGTTGACCGAGAAGATCGAAGAGTACCGCGATGAGGAAGAGCAATTGCTCACCCAGTTACCGCTCGGTGGATCGCAGTACATGAAGATCTGGTACGACGAGTCTAAGCGTCGCCCCTGCGCTGAGTTCTTGCCGATTGATAACGTGTACCTGCCCTTTGCCGCGGCGAACTTCTACACCGCCAGCCGTGTAACTGAGGTCAACGACATCACGCAAGACGACTTTGAGGCTCGCGTATCAAGCGGGCTTTACATCGATCTGGACATCTACCGCGCAAGCCAAGAGCCTGAAGAGTCAAAGCCAGAAAAAGCAAACAACAAGATCGAGGGTCGCAAGAGCGAGGCTGACAACATCGACGGCGTGCGCCGCGTGTTCCACATCTACACATGGATGGAGCTCGAAGACGACAAGAAGTCTGGCGGTGACCGTGCGCCTTACATCCTGATGATTGACGAGCTGTCCTCAGAAGTCGTGGGTCTGTACCGCAACTGGGAAGACGGCGACGAGCTGATGGCTAAGCTCGACTGGATCGTGGAGTTTAAATTCATCCCTTGGCGAGGTGCGTATGCAGTGGGTTTGCCCCATCTTATTGGCGGTCTGTCTGCTGCTCTTACTGGCGCTTTGCGCGCTCTGCTTGATTCTGCTCATATAAACAACGCCCCCACGATGCTCAAGCTCAAGGGCGGCAAGGTATCTGGGCAGTCTATCGTCGTAGAACCCACTCAGGTCACGGAGATCGAAGGCGCACCGGGCGTGGACGACGTGCGCAAGATCGCCATGCCGATGCCGTTCAATCAGCCCTCTGCCGTGCTGATGCAGCTCTTAGGCTGGCTCACCGACGCAGCTAAGGGTGTCGTCACTACTGCTGAAGAAAAGATCGCTGACGTGACTTCTAACGCGCCTGTGGGCACAACCCAAGCGCTGATCGAGCAGGGCGCTGCAGTGTTCAGCGCCATCCACGCACGGCTGCACACAAGCCAAGCACGGGTGCTCAAGATCATCGGGCGCCTGAACCGCTGGTACTTGGACGACAACCCAGACGAGATGAGCCAAGAGCTTGGCGTCACCTCGAAGGACTTTGAGAAAAACTCTGATGTTGTACCAGTGTCTGATCCACACATCTTTGCGGAGTCACAACGCTATGCTCAAGTTCAAGCCCTCGCTGCGCGTGCTCAGGCTAACCCTGATCTGTATAACCGCCTTGCAGTCGAGAAGCGCATTCTTAAACAGATTAAACTTCCTGACATCAATGAAGTACTCCCTGACCCTCAAGATGTTAAAGAGATGAACCCTGCGCTTGAGAACGTCGCCATGACGCTCAACAAGCCAGTCGGTGCGTTCCCCAACCAAGAGCACTTGGCTCACCTGCAAGTTCACTTGGATTACGCAAAAGACCCGATGTACGGCGCAAACCCGATCATGGCGCCTGTGTTCATCCCGCACATGCTTGAGCACTTAAAGCAGCACCTGACGTTGTGGTACCTGAACACGATGGACAAGTACGCATCGGACGCACTGGGCGAGCCGTTTGATATCCTGAAGGTGCAGCCAATCATCCAAGAGGCGCAGAAACTACTCGCAGCAAGCTCGCAGCACGTTCACATGGACACGCAGCAGCAGTTCTCTGGTGTCGTGCCCGTCATGCAGCAGATGATTCAGACGATTCAGCAACTCAAAGCGCAGCAGCAACCGACAGATCCGTCAGTGCAAGCGCTTGTGCAGACCCAGATGGCTGAAACTCAGCGCAAGGCAGCAGACGATCAGGCTCGGTTGCAGCTTGATAACGCTAAATTGCAGGCTGATATCGCAGCTAAGAAAGAAAAGAACGTCGCCGACGAGCAGATCAAGGCGGCAGAGCTCACGCACGACATCAACTTGCTGACGCTTGAGCAGCAGCATGAATCACAAAGGCAACAACTCGCAGCACAACAGCAGCAACAATTAGCAGCACAGCAGCAACAAGCGCAAATGGCGCAACAATCTCAACCAGAAGGGGCATCAAATGTCTGACGCAATCTCGCAACACAAACGTATGGCTATGGGCGAGTCTGTGCCTATGGCTAAGGGCAAGTCTGTCATCCAAAAGTACGCCAAAGGCGGCGCAGTCATGGCTGAAGGCGGCGTGGCTGACCTGCCAGCTAAGGGTAGTCCGTTAGCGCCAGAAAAAGCAACTGGCGCAAAGATCGCAACCTTTAAAAAAGGTGGCATGCCTAGCAAAAAAGGTATGGGCTTGACCATTGCGATCGGCATCCCTGTGCGCAAAGCAGCGGGTCGTGGGCGTTAACCCAGTCAGCGAGCTGATCGGCAAGTTAAAAGAGAGGCGCTTAGAACTAGCGCTCTCTCTTGCTGACGGCTACGCAATCAACATTGAGTCCTATCATCGCATGGTTGGTCAGTATCAGGGCTTAGGTGAAGCCTTAGACATACTTGACAACATCTTGACTGAGAAGGACGAGGATTTGTAGTACCACCCGCGCCGAATGGCGCTGTTAACCAAGTGCCGAATGGCGCTTTAAGGAGTAAGTAATGGCAATACGAGAGCAAGACTTCTCAACACTGGAAGAAGCCTTTCCAGAATGTGATTCAGGCGTTACACCGCTTGGGGCACGCATCTTATTTCAGCTCAAAAGCGTTAAAAAAGCGTCAAAAGGCGGCATCTTGTTTGTCAAAGAGACAAGAGACACCGAGCAGGCGCAGTCTTTAATCGCAAAAGTCATCGCATTAGGCCCAATTGCGTTCCTTAATCGGGACACAGGTCAGCCGTGGACTGAAGGCGCATGGCTCAAAGTTGGTGATTACTGCCGCGTACCGCGCTGGTCAGGTGATCGCTTCCAAATCCCACACCCAACAGACTCAGAAGAAGAGATTTCATTCCAAATCATGAATGACTTTGAAACCTTCGCACGGGTAAATCCTGATCGTGTACTTGATATGAGGCAATTTGTATGACACCCACAGATAAAATGGAAATGCAAGTCGCTGAAGAGCAAGACGGCTCAGCGGTCGTGCATCTTGAAGACGGCGAGGCGCCCGAAGTTGAGGAAAAGGTTGAACTTTCCGAAGGCGGCGAGGTTGAGGCAAACGACGGGCTTGATTCTGACCCCGATCGTGAGCAGATTCGCGCAGCTCGACGTGAAGAGCGCAAGCTCAAGAAGCAAATTCACCGTGAAAAGGCAAAAGAGTCCAACCATCTCATCAATAACCTGAAAACACAGAACCAACAGCTCGCAGAACGTCTTGCGCAGCTTGAGAAGCGCACCTCTGGCGCTGAATTGGCTCGCGTGGACAAGGCAATTGACGACACCGAGGTGCAGATCGAATACGCAAAGATGAAAATGCGTGAAGCAGTCGCAAATCAAGACGGTGACGCAGTCGTCAAGGCTCAGGAGCTGATGTACGAGTCGCAGCGCAAGGTCGAGTCGCTTAAATCTATTAAAGATCAAGCAACTCGGCAGATGTCGCAGCCGCCTAAGCCCACGATGAACGTGCCTGACCCGTCTGTGCAGCGCAACGCCGCAGCTTGGATGGAGCGCAACCCGTGGTATGACCCGCAAGCCAAGGACATGGACTCTGAAATCGCTCAGCGCTTAGACAAAAAGCTCACTGACGAGGGCTATGACCCGTCTAGCGAAGATTATTGGGACGAGCTCGATGATCGCGTGTCAAAGTACCTACCGCACCGCACCGGAAATGCTGCACCGCAACGTGCCGCAACGCAGCGCCCCCGTATGACGGGCTCTGGTCGTGAGTCTGCGCCAACTGGGCGAGCTAACGAGTTCAGAATCTCGCCAGATCGGGTCGCAGCAATGAAAGAAGCAGGTATGTGGGACAACCCAGAACTACGAGCCAAGGCGATCAAAAAGTACGCCGCTTGGGATCGTGAAAACAAAAGGAATACATGATGGATTTTGGTGACGCAATCAAAGCATTGAAATCAGGTGAAAAAGTAGCCAGACAAGGATGGAACGGAAAAGGGATGTGGTTAATCCTTGTGTCTGGCACTCCTAACGTCAACTGTGCTGAAGGATCAGCTTATTACAAAGCGGGTTTTTTATCAGGCGAGATACTTCCACACATTGACATGTACACAACCAACTCATCTGGTCGAAAAGCAATGCTTCCCGGCTGGCTCGCTAGTCAAACAGATATGTTGTCTGAAGACTGGGTAATTGTTGAACAAGGAACTAATCATGGATAGCCGTTTAAAACGCAGTGCAGGCGAGAGCCGCAGTAACCGTACTGAGCAAGATACGTCACGCGCAGCACCTGAGGAGAACTTTCCTTTGACGCGAGAGCGTCGTCGTGCGCGTAATGAGTTTCAACAGACGGTGTTGCCAAGTATCCCAGATATTCCCGGCTTTCACCTCTGTTGGCTCGCTACAAACAGCCAGTACGACCCGATTCATCGTCGCTTCTCACTAGGCTACGCGCCTGTGCGGGCGGATGAGATGCCCGGCTACGACATGTACAAGGTCAAAGAGGGCGATCAATCAGGGCACATTATGTGCAACGAGATGCTGCTTTGCAAGATGCCGATGGACATCTATCAGGACATCATGCTCGAGCACCATCACTACCAGCCGTTAGACGAGGCAGACAAGATCAAGGTGCAGCAAGAGCAGCTCGTTGGTCAGCGCGATCGTTCAGGCAAGGCAATGGGTAGCATTGAGGGCGGTTTGCCAGATGAAAGCAACATTAAATTGCCAACATTTAGTTGATCTTGCTTTACTTTTTATAAATATGTATTAAAATCAGTATCAAGTCATCCGTTTTGCATAAAGCGGGTGACAACAAAATTTAGTCCTAAAAATCATGTTTTAGATGATTTTGCCTGTAGCTTTGAAGAAAGCGAAAACATTATCCCTTTAACCGTTTTTAGGAGCATCCTATGAGTGCAACCTCTGCACCTTTTGGCCTGCGACCTGCGTATTTCCCAACAGGGTTGGAACGCGCACAAGCACTGGCTAATGGAATCACCTCGGGCTATGGCACCGCCATCCTCAAAGGTCAAGCTGTTCAATACTCGCCTAACGCTGGCGTTATCTTACCTGTTCTTGACACCACAACCAACAGCGGCTTAGTCTCTGGTGCCTTTGCAGGCGTCGAGTGGACTGATACGACTGGTCGTCGTCGCGTCTCTAACTACTGGCCTGCAAGCACTTCGTATATCGCAGGTAGCTGCATCGCCTATTTCTACAACGACCAACAAATCGTTTATGAAATTCAGACCGACGGCACTATGGCTCAAACAGCTATCGGCAACGAAGCCAACCTGAGCAACTTCACTGCAGGTTCGACCACCACTGGGTTGTCGCAGATGACTTTGTCTGCCTCACTCGCTGGCTCTGGTTCTGCTGCGCAGTTCCGTATTGTTGATATTGCACCGTATCCAGATAACAACTGGGGTGACGCTTACGTCATCGTTCGTGTACAAGTCAGCAAGCCACAGTTTATCTCAACTGTTAACGCTATTTAAGGGGAGATGACAAATGGCCGCTCCAATGAGAAGTACCGACTTCCGATCGATCGTTGAGCCAATCCTCAATGAATGTTTCGACGGAATCTATGACCAACGCGCCGATGAGTGGAGCACAGTGTTCCGCGAGCAAATGGGCATCCCACGCAACTACCACGAAGAACCCGTCCTGTACGGCTTCGGCGCTGCGCCTCAGTTACCTGACGGTACTCCCGTCTCGTATCAACAGGGCGGCGTGCTGTTCCTCCAACGCTATGTGTACAACGTCTATGGCTTAGCCTTTGCGTTGACCAAAGTTCTGGTTGAGGACGGCGATCACATCCGCATCGGTCAGGTTTATGCCAAGCACTTGGCACAGTCGCTGATTGAAACCAAAGAACTGCTCGCAGCTAACGTATTGAACCGTGCGTTCAATAGCAGCTACGTCGGCGGCGACGGCGTTTCGCTCACCAGCACTGCACACCCGATCGTTAACGGTACATTCAGCAACCAGCTCTCGACTGCAGCTAACTTGTCGCAAACTTCGCTTGAGCAGATGCTCATCCAAGTGCGCCAAGCTGTGGACAACAACGGCAAGAAGATCCGTCTTCAGCCGCTGAAGCTGGTTGTTGCCCCCGGCAACGTGTTCCAAGCCGAAGTCCTGCTCAAGTCTGTGCTACGCGCTGGTACCGCTAACAACGACATCAACCCAGTCAAGTCGATTGGTCTGATGCCCGAGGGTGCCTCAGTGTTAAGCCGTTTGACTTCAGCCACCAACTGGTGGGTGCAGACTGACGCGCCAGAAGGCTTGAAGTTGATGATGCGCCGTGGTCTGGAAAAGACTATGGAAGGCGACTTTGAGACTGACTCAATGCGCTACAAAGCGACCGAGCGTTACACGATTTCGTGGACCGATCCTCGCGCAGTGTACGGCA
>SESF01013678.1_pt1 | contig 14779 bp, 8 predicted proteins | sample 3171521 | NCBI WGS metagenome assembly SESF01 (sample SAMN10866945, study PRJNA518727) | freshwater metagenome | biome: subpolar coniferous forest; feature: holomictic lake; material: water; isolation source: holomictic Lake 227, 6 m and 8 m depth | place: Canada: near Kenora, Ontario | collected...
ACATTGACTTGCTGCCTAAAGAAAACCTGATCCAGCGCGGCAGTCACCACATAATTTTTGCAATATTTCGCCGCACAGGCATAAGCCACCTGATCCAGTAGTTTTAATAAAGAACCGCCATGCACATTACCCGAAAAATTAGCCATATCGGGCGTCATCAGCACAGTCATTGTTAAGGATTTTTCTTGTTTAGTCATTTTATGAGAAATATTGATAAAAGTCTTTTTGTAAAACCAGCGTAAAAATTAGCTTTTTGTCGATTGTTCTGACTACTAACCAGGCGAAGTGGTTTAAAATTTAACCGTGGCAAGCCCTTCGATAAACTCAAAAGAGCCTTGTCGAACCATAAACCTAAAAACCTCAGTTAAATAAAATGTGGGGATTTATCACTAAACTGGCATCATTTGAAAAACCCCATAATCACACTATTCTTTGGTAGGTGCTGATTATAACGCCTATTTAACAACCCGAAGCCTTTTAACCATTACACACTTGTTTTATTTATTGATTTAGCGCACCGCTTGATAAAATGGATGCTGATTTGCACTCTTTACATAAACCACAAAACCCTACACTCCATTGTTATTTCTTTTTTCGCGTTAAAACCGATGAAGTCGGTAGGTATCTTGCTTTCCTTGGCAAGATAAGGAGATTTGCAAACATCGCACCAACTTAAGGCCAAACAGCCGACTAATAATGAAAAAATGTTTACAGCCATACTCAATCAACCCGTTCCGTTCAGCAATCATTTTTGTTTACATCTGAAGCATACAGGTAGAACGCTATCATCCAATTCTGATATAACATCCAACGAATGTATAATTGTTTTTGTTTCTTTGTAAATATCCTCAAACTTACGACCATTAATACTTATGCCTGCGTTGGATTCACATTCGCAAACCTCAGATTGTAGGTCTAATAATAAGTGTAAGGCTTTTTTATATTGATCCGCTTTAGAGCGAAATTTAAAAAAATGATCACAAGCAACAAAGACCGTGACACTACCTGTCATAAAGGGAACAAGCCATGTTATATAGATGGAACCAGCAGTTTCATTAACGCTTAATAAAGTAGTTGCCAAAGCGCTTATCGCGGTAACTCCCACATCATGCCAAAACGCGAATCGATGAAATTTGACATACTCCTTTTTAAGCAAGTCAATGTTAATAGTGAGATAGGCTACGCTTAACTCTTCCATAAAATATCCGCATTATTTTAAATTAACTTACGATCCCAAAAAGACTGAAACCGCTCACTATATGTGGCTTTTGTCAAATCCCAGGTTGCTATCAAATTTGAAGATTTTGCCCATTGCTTATACAGTTCCATCCAGCCTTTGTTATCATCATCATCCCAGGTATCTTCCAGATTCAAATCCAAATAGACGTTTTCCATCAGCTGGATCATTTCGCTGCACAAATAAAATACCGCACGCTCTGGCGCTGTTGATGGACGCAACTCATCATCCAAGGGCTTTAAGCTCGCCCTCTTACTTAATTGATTCCAGATATTCATCAACCTGTCAGCATGTTTCGTGAATTGCATTTGGCTAGAGAGCATAGGCGAAAAAATAGTGCTTAGCTCTTTAGCAATTTTGTCCATAGATAAATCCCCTATAGTAATCTTACCAAAAAGCTGTTCAGTAATATCTCGCCCTAGACTCCGATAACTTTCAAACTGGTCTTCCCCATAAAACTGGTCTCCAGTGGTTTCATGAGGAAAATCCGGGTGGACAGATTTATATTGCATGACAGCAGTATCTTCATGACCATTCATGGATGCTTTCAGGTAAATTAGCCTGCCTTTAGAATCGTCCTTATAGGTAATCTCTCCTACTGCACAACGGCTCCGGCTCCAGTCGGAGTCGCTTTCAGGATGAATGGAACGAACATCAATTTCTATTTTTTCCACGAGATCATCGACTTCGCACATACGAATCAAAGTAGCCAAGCCTTCGAACTGTAGCTTGGGGTCGCATTCGCCATCGCTAATGATAATGACCTTGCACTGGCGTTTAATAAGTTCGTAAGCCGCCAGGTTTTCAAAATGTCCGCCATCGGAAATGGCTAAAAACCTGGATTTTTCGTTGGCCAGCCCGAATAGTTCTTTTAATAGATACCAAAGGCTGAATGTGGGTGATGGCTGCTGACAATTAGACTTACACGGATTGGGAAACCACCAGCCCAGTCGTGCATTAAACAGCGTCATCAAAAAGGCGACAGCGGACGAGGTGTGATAGCCCATGTTGGGGCTTGCCGCAGCGCCCGAGACTGAAATCGCCTGCCCCAGGGAGGGCTGATCATCCGACCCACCAAACAGGGCTGTGGACGCATAGCCTATTTCTTGGGTGTTGCCTGCTTGATCCCTCTTTAGATAGCGGCTGCCGCAAAATAGTGGATTCAGCGTAAAAATGGCACTGTGGCGAGTGTGCAAAGCGAGGTCGGTGGAGCCGCCCAGATTCAATGCACAATTGACTATATGTAGCGGCCCCTTTGGTGCTTGCTTATGATCGCCGTCGACCAGCGCTGCTAAAGCCAGGTCGTCAGCATCGTCGAATCCGGTAAAATTTTGCGGTTTGCGTTGGCCCGGACGAAAGCGCGCCGCACCCAGATAACAGCGCACCAACCGGTTGCGGTAGAAAGCATTAAGACTAAATTCGTTAATATCAACACGCCAGGCAAGCAATAAAATACAAAAAATACCGCCTGCAATAATGATCCAGGTAACCTTGGAATTTGCATGTGTCAGCAATTTCCAGTGCGCGTTTTCTATTGGGGTAGTATCTTCTGACGCTGGCTCGCGAATACTGGCATGTACTGCGCTGACATTAATCTTTACATCAGATTTTGCATCAATTTGTAGATCCAGTTGCTTGTCACTTTGCCCGGTATTACCCAGTAAGGTCAATTGGGATATTTTAAAAGGAGGATTAGTTTCAGGTGCTGAATTAATTGCAATAACAAGATGCAGAGCCATCGATATCGCAATTAATAAGCCTGCAATAAATATGAATGGAGCAACTTTTGCCACAAGTTCTTTGAGTTTTGTACTTATTCCTTTGCTGTCTGTTCCGCCAGTGTCAGCCGATTTTCCGGCAAATAATCCTGCCAGCGTTGTTCCAATCCAACCAGTGCCTAACTCCTTCCAATAGTCACCGTACCATAGCATCGCGCTCCATAAAGGACTGTAAACAGCGATGACTACAATCACCATCCAGCTGAATCCATAGATTGCAAGCCAAGCGGCAAAACGGCTCCACCACTCGCGCGTATCCTCGCTCGATTGACGGCCCAACATCCCTATCAACATCACAACTGTGAGCGAAAACGCAAAGAGTATCAGCGTTGGTATCCAAACAAAGGTATACCATTGGCCTGCCTGTCCTGCCACATCCGGCTTCCAGTCGTGGAGCAACACCATAATAACGGAAAGCAGGGCATGCAACACCACCATTGCGGGAACCGGAGCCAGTAAGGCGAAGAACAAATCTTTAACGCGATAAGTTTGAATCCCTTTAATGTGGTAAGTACGAACCGAGCAAAACGAAAGCAGCCAGAGCGACATGAAGACAACTGAAAGCGTAAACGGCCATTGATTCCAGGCGCTAGTGAAGAGTCCTCCAAAGGTATCCAACTGCGCAAATGCACAGGCAGCATCCTGAGTTTTATCGCAAGATTTATGGATGACATCATACATAATCTGCCCCTTCAGAATGATCGCATCAAAAAACCCTACGACCATCATGGGCAGCACTACAACCGTCTGCACATAAGTCTGAGTGTAATTGATCTCTTTCGGCGCATTGTCTCCCTGCCAAAATATGTTAACCAACTGCACCGCAACCGGCTGCAGAAAGAAGCCTGCTATAACCAATAAAATCGCAATGATGCTGGCAATATACGGATTAACAGCTTCAGGTGCGAACAGGTCATAATCGACGTAATCGCCAATGCCCCATGCAACCAATAGGCTGATGAGTGCTACGACAAGCCCGCGCCACCAGTTCTTGACATTGAGAAACCTGCTCTTGGGGCGATTCAGCCGCAACAGGTTACCGGCAATACCAACCACAGCCAGAATATATAGAAAGATTGTCGCCCAGTGTATGGAACTCGCATCGGACCATTGTTCGAAAGCAACAAACAGGGGTCGAGGTAGTAGAAGTAATACGGCAATGGCTAGAATGACCATGAGCTGAACCAACAACGTGTTGCGCAACCAGATAGTTCCGATTGACCAGGTATCTGCGCTCAAAACGCTGAATTTGGGCGAAAGATAATTGGAATATCGGCGTAAATGGTCGATGGACGTTTTCCAATCAGAATTTCTACATAGCCAGTCAGGCTCTGCTGGTTGCTTTTTTTGCTTGGCTTTTTCGTTATGCTCAGCGGTGCGCTTGCAGTTGGCGCTTAACCAGGCACCGATATAGCCGCCGCCAGATACCGTTGACAGGTAATCAATCTTCTTGAGCAAATCGAACTCTTTGAGTACTTCAAGCACTCCGAGGCCAAAAGTGGCGCTACGAATACCGCCGCCGGAAAAAGCGAGTCCGACCAGATTGTCTAGCGCTTGATTAGTATCGTCGGGTGAATAGACGGATTCTCGGTGTGCCCGGATATGCATGAACTCCTTCTCGAAGGCTTCCCCCCATTCCAACCTGACTGCGGTTTTATTGCTTTGAGTTTCAGTGTTATCGTTCATGACGTCCCCTTTTTTATTTTTATGCAGATTGGATTCAGCATTGTTGTGGTGAACCGGCACACAACATTCAATTCGTTCTGCGGACTACCCACGTAAGGCGGGACAGTTTAAAGTTGATAGTCATTCTGTGGCATGACGTATAAATCAATGTCCAATATTTACAACTTACAGCATCAACTTTTACCAGATCAAGAAAAATCACCCATCATATCTTTAATTTCATCTGTATTTCAGACCAACGGCTTTCGTGACATCATGTATTTTAAAACCGCTTATAACTCTAGTACTTAATCAAATTTCTCATCTCCCGTTGGTTCGAGATGCGTAGTCTGATTCATGTCCTGACGGAATTTGGATAATTCATAATACATTCTAAAACGAGCACGATTCTGATTGCCCAGTGGACGGTGCTCCGGCAGGCAATGCCATGGATTCATTTTTAAGCGTTTGGTAAATTCAAGCAGAGCCTCAGAATCAAATTGCTGTTTTGGTATGTGCACTGTAGCCGCAGGGATAAACGGAGAAAGCGTTTCAGGCCAACGAACCGAAGCATTTTCAATAGGCATTAAATGAGGATCAGTCTGTACCTGGATCATCAGATCAAATTCCACATCGTGGTCATTAAGGGTCTTGATCATATTTTCCCTAAGATAATTGAACGGAGGTGAGCCAAACGGCAGCCCCGGTATGTTGGTATCGACTGGTGTTTTCGGTACGAACGAATACATCATGGCCTGACCTTCGCCCAACAGATAGGGAACACAGCTCCAGTAACGTTGCCCTAGCGGGTTGTACATGGTTTCATTCCACAGGCTTTGCATAGACATGTCCAGAATATGAGAATCCAATGGGTTGATGAAATAATACAGTGTCATATCCACCAAGCTCCAGTACTGCAACTTGGCATTTTCCCTAGTGTTGGGTGTGACAAACGTCGGGGTGGTGACAGTAATAAAATCCTGGGTGAATTTTTCTTCATCCATGAGCTTTTCACCGGGAACCCCCATAAGTTTCACCGACATACTCATAAAACCGACATCTTCAATATCGGAAGGTACATTCGGACCGGGACCGGCGTACCGCACATAGGCCTGATAACTACGCGGATTGGCAAAAATGCCCTTGCGACAATGTTCCGGCAGGTCATCTCGAATGGTTACCGTGGCATGCAAAACACCGTGCGTTTTGGTATTACCGCCACGCTCATAACCGCCCGGTTTGAAACGCCCACGCATCTGGTCAGCCATGAGATCAATAATTTTATCCAGGCTTTCTTGTTCATCCGGGCTTATTTTTTCCTCGGCGAGTTGCAGGCAGTCATCCTTGCGTCGTAGATTGATAAGATACTGGACAAACCAAGCACTGCGCTCGCGAAAAATAAAGTTCCATTGTGGGCGAAACCAAGGCTCAAATCTGCGTTCGATATGCAATAATTTAAGCAAAAATTGGTGAATACATTTTAGAATTCGGGTCTTGATCGTCATGATGTGGTATCGCTCCCATTGCCAGGCAGAGCTGCGATGTACTTGATTGCACGTAGCCCTGGCATAAAAAAATAACCGCCTCCACGCACAGTAATAAACTGAGGCAAGGGACAGGTTTTCTGCATCGGTCCAGCCGGATCGGGACGGTTGAATTGATCAGTGTTATCGCCACTCATTAACGGCTTGCGATGACCCAACAAGGGATCTCTTTCCTGTTGGACGCTACTAAACTTACTGTTCATAACCCAAGCATTTTGAACAAACTCAAACTGCCGGGATATGTTGGCCACCAAACAGATAAACTGTAGACCGCGTTCGTCGGTTGGCGCATCTGGTTTGATGGCATCTTTGGGCGTCAGCACAGATCCATAGGTTCGGGCCCGCCGCAGTAGACGATGGAAGCGCGATGAGGCCACGAGGTCTTTATCCGGACGACTTTGCCCGAAACCCAATATTTTAATCAGCCGAGAAAAAAATCCGGTTACCCCAGGCGGTAAATCACCGGTGCGCGGATTCACCCTGCGAATGTGTGCGCCTATTGGACATTGGTTTCCACCAGGATCTGCATCGTAGGTAAAATGATTATAATGATCGTCTCCAGCAATTCCAGGAATGTTTTCAACACACCGTGGAATCAGTGGCGTGCCATCACGATTTCTGCCCACCATAGATGCGGCAAGCTGTTCGCGCTTTTCTGGGTCAGTGCCGGCCGCTTCGTATACAAATTGCCAAAAGCCGACAACATCCTGATCCAGTTGGCGCAATACAAGGTAAGTGCCGTTACGTCCAAAATCTTTTAATGTGGGATTGTCTTCTGCATTGGCTAGAACATCTGCGAGCTTGTCTTGTTGCGGATTAATGAGCGGTCGTACCGTGTATTGTTGGTATTCATTGGGATAGCCCAGCAGCACTTCACCTACCGCCAACAAATTGGAATAGCGATCGCGGTCATGGGAGTTTGTGCTTTGTTGACGGTACCAGTCGATGTCAGGTTGACTGATGCCATCAGCAAACCCAAAGGGTTCAACAGTAAATCCATTGAGATCTATCTTGCCAATATTCTGGGTAGGCAATTGATTCAGTAATTTAAATGCTTTTAAAAAATGTTTACTTTCAACAGTTTTTCGCGAAGCTCCAATACCACCTTTTACGGCATAAAGCAGCAACAGGACATGGGGTATTTTTTTAGCATCACCGCCCCATTCCCACTCTTTCGGCGCATTCTTTTCGATATCGCCCAAGCGGCGGGAGCGGCTTTCATCGCCCGACATACCGGTGATGAATTCATCCGAAAAGTTTTCGATAACGGATTCCGTTAGTCCCAAGGCACGCAAACCTTGAGCAGAGAAGGCAATATGTAGTGCTGTGTCAGGTGGTGGGGTTGATTGCACGGCATTACTGAACGGCGCTGTGCCCAACCATTGTTTGGCGGCATCCGCATCGGCAATATCCAGTAACATAAAACAGGTATCGGTTAATTTTGCATGACCAAAACGAAGTAATCCTTGCAGGTCATCAAATTCAAAATCACTGGAACTCATCATCACCATAACTCCTTAACTCAAATTAGGCTAAGCCATTCACGAATGTTTGCATCACTGGTCTGACGGATTTCCACACCTTGTCGAATGCGACTGTTACGCGCCAAATCAGTGGCAGTTAAGTCAGGGTAAGCCTTGTACCAAACCTCGGTAGGTAATTGATGTCGCCTTTGTGTGTATTTAAATGCTTGCTCCCGCTCCGCACCTTCCTTAATTAGCCAAGTTGTGGTGGGATAGCCAACAGCATGACTGAAGGTCAGATTAAGTCCCCAGCCAGCCTTGTTAATAAAATCGTCCATGTAGCTTTCATGGCTACCATCATAATTACTGGCAAAAAAAGCTCTTCGGTTATTATCCATAAAGACCCAGCGGGCAAAGTGAATAGTCCGTATCCTGGCGAGAAAGCCATGATTGTAGACGTGTCTGGCAATATAGTCAGTCAGCAGGAGTATAAAATTGAAGGTCAACAAGCGAAAAAGCCCTGGTTTTACATCACCAAAGACATTGTATTGGTTGCTGACATCCCAATCTTCCTGCATGGAAAGCGTTTGTATATATTTGTAGTCTGGGCGGATAACGAGTTCAGGGTCAGAGCATTCAAGCATCCGTAATCGTATAAAAAAGAAAGGTGCAATGACTAGAAATAAGGGGGTCAAAAACAACAGAATCAGAGGAATTCCGATCTTGTGTAGCTGATCCCGGATTTCCCATGCCCAAGATGTTGGTTCCGGCAATGTTAACGTAAGCCTTCCGGCATGTTTCTCCATTTCAACATGGGACAACAGTTTTTGCCGTAAAGCGCGGGTATTTTCCCGACCAACTTCATCGACAATTTGTTGTAAACAGGCAGACAAGCTTCGATGCAGTGCGGCTTCTTCATACACCTGTCTGACTGTTCTGCCAATCCAGTTTACATAATTAGCTTTAGGCTCGACATTATGGGCTTTCATCCAGGCCAGCAAACCCTCGCTGTTTACATCAGGAAACCCGACACAAAACGAAAATATTTTTGTCAGGCCAGGTTCGGCATGTGCAACGAGTTCTGCCAAGAATGAATCCCGATCGCCATCACAGTCTCCAAGAAATGCTAATGTAGGCTGCCACGGTCTTGGCGTTACGCCAAAGGCTTTAATTTCATCTGCGGTCTTTGCTTCAATAATCGTAAAACGCGCAAAATGTAAACGGTCGAACCGGCCAAAGGGCAGCAATTTATTATCGGGATTAACATGCCCTACAGCTTTATTCATGAAGGACAGCAGAGTACGCAGTTTTTTTATTTGTCCATCGCGTACAGTTGCACAAATCATGAAGGTGGATTGGGGTGTCATAAAATCTCCTTCAATCTAACTAGTTACTTGATGCCTTACTGGATGTTATCTCGTGTCAGGGCAAAATCCAGAATGCGTTTTTTCCTCCACCACACCTTGCCAAGATAAACACCGGGTTCGATTTCGCGAATTTCATCACGAATCAATTTGGCAAAGAATGAGGTACTGGAATAATCAATAACGATAGTATCTTTGCCATCAAGCCAGCTTTTGTCACGATAGACCTTGGCGACGACAAATGTCAGGCTGAAAGATGTTATCTTGTTGACGAGCACACCTGCTTGGCCACTCGGACAAAACAGATCGAATACTTTTCCCTGCCAAGCATAGAGACCTACTAATAAAGCCACAAATTTTGAAAAAATTGAGCCGGCCAATATGGCTGTACCATGCGTATCGCCATTGGGAATATCTCCCGGCTCGGCATTGCTGTAGATTTCATCAAGTTCCTCAACCGATTTGCTTAACCAGTTATTTACAGTGTCATTCATTTTCGTTACTCCTTATTTTTGTTATTCCGCAGTTCAGCGGCTTTAGCATAAACCAGTCGGCGAACCTGATTCATCCTGCCCAGTGGTTCGTGCGCGGGGAGACTTTGCCAGGGATTAAAACTGCTGCGTTCGCAGTGCGTTAATGATTCCGGATTATCAAAATCCTGATTTTCAATCTTAATGGTTGCAACTGTATGGAATGGAGAAGCTTCTTCATCCCAGGTGACCGAGGCATCCTCGATTGGCATGGATTCGGGATCCGTCTGTTTTTGCACAGCAAAATGAAAATAAGCGGGGCCCTGTTGCAAATGTGCTTTGAGAGCGGCACGCAACTGGTCTTCGCCTGCATTCACCACCTGTGTGGTTTGATAGTCCGAGCAAGGTATTACTGAATATTTGACAACCTGATTACCCGACTCACCCAAGCGAAAGGGAACCGTACTCCAATAACGGATATCAAGCGGACTCAAATGTTCTTTTTGTGCCTTAAAAACGATCCAAAGTGATTTGAGATGCGGATCGAACGGATTCAAAAAAAAGAGCAGTTTTTTATCTTTCTGCCGCGCACGGGTAAATGATAAAAAATCCTCCGGCGTGGCAACGAAAAGCGCAGGATAACTATTTAACAAAAAATCCTGAAAACCCAGTTCCCCCCAGAGTACCTGCCCCTCCACATTGGATAATTGAATGGACAGTCCTCGAATATCTTTTTTTGAATCATTCCTGTTGGTGGCGTTGGCAAATCGCAATCTGGCAGGGTAGCTGCCAGGCTGTGAAAAAATACCCTGTTTCAACTCCTCGGGAATATCGTCATGGACACGAAACTTCGCATTAACACAAGCAATGGTTTTCGACTGATTGAATCTTGGAATAATATTATTTTCAGTTTCAGCCAAGGTAATAGCTTCAATACACTGGCTCAGTTCGGCAACCAGCTGATCAATTGGAATCTCATTTTTCATTGTATTACCCCATCCTAATATGGCACCGGCGTGATTGAGCCAAGCGTTTGAACCTGCGCTAAGTTTTTTAATCGCGTACTGTAGAGAGATACAAGATTTTGTGTCACTACTCCCTAACAGCTATTTAGTGAAAACTTTCGTCTGCATCAGCACCAGCCTTCGGTTTCCATTGCAGAGAATAATATTCGCCTCGATCCCTGGCCCAAGGATCAAAAACATTCATGACTCCTGCAAGCTGTTCAGATAGCTCCGGCATGGTGCGCAGCATTATCCTTTTAAGTGGCGATACCTGGACTTTGTGACCATTGTACAAATTGGCTTCCCACTGTTTTTCGCCCGGCCCATTGTTCATGACCCATTGCAGACCCAATATAGAATAAAATTCCGGCCGAAAACTGGACGTAAAGAACCGGTCACTAAACAAACGCCGCGAAGCATTGAGGATAAACACATGAAACTGGGTTTCCGAAATGGCATAACCATGCGGACGGGTAAATTCGGCTAACCACCCAACGACCGTATCAACATCCTCAATATTATCGACCAAAGAACCATTTGGATGACCCAGACAATCGTTGATTGCCGAACCATCCGAATTAAACTGGGCATCAGTGATAACTTTGCTTGCGTCACATTTATGCTGCCCATAAACTTCACGGAGAATACCGATCAACCGTTTCTGTTCTTTTTGTGCCTCTTTGTCGCTTTCCCACTTATTTATAAAATCATCAAAGCTGGTTAACTGTGTCAAACCATATTGACGCCTGAACTCATTAAACCGTGGCACACCTCGTTCCCGGTCACGTATGAGATCCAATGCCGCAATATCAATTTTATTGGTTTCAGTTTGCAAACGTGGCAACTCTAAATTCTGCAAAAACTGGGGATGATTCTGCAAGGTTAGTAAACCGAGACGCTGCCGCCCCATGCTCAAAGCCCAGTTGCCCAATCCACCATCTGTCATTGCCTGTGTAGCTTTATGTTGAAAAGTACTAATAACGGGTATCTTCTTGCTAATTAAATTGGGGCTCTGCAATTCTCGAAATTCAAGTAGATCAGGCAATAACGGATGCAAACGATAGACCGTGGGGAATTCTTCAGGAAAATTAAATGGTGAACCAAAATGATTAACACCGCCGTTTACGTGTTCCGGGTTGCGTAAATCCCAAATATCTTTTTTGGCGAGAGAATCACGGATAACACCAGGACGATCTTCATAACGATGGCTACCCAGTCCAAATATACCAGCGCCAGCTGCAAACGCCGAATAGAACTGGTTGGCTTTAATTTCTTCCGGGGATTTAGCCAAATGATTAACGACAATTTTTTCCAGAATTTTGGATACCGGATTATCTTTTTCCACCAAGCCGTTCCAGTTGGCATTCATACCCAGATTCAGAGGCTCGTCATAAAGTAGTTGCGTAGTCCATTCAGTAGTATGAATCTTTGCTATTTCTGCGGCAACCACTAGCCGCGCTATCTGAAATAACTCCTCATTACTCACTGCTTTATAGGAAATTACCTGCTCAGGATTTGCCGGATTTCGTAAACCGGAATCAGCCAGTGGTGTCGCGTTTTCTTTTGCCCTGAACGCGTCTACAAAAAGGTTATGCTCCCGTACAAACAGATTATGGTAAAAGCTCAGTCCAACCGTCCAGTTATCTGCAAATGCCGCAGCCTCCTGACCTTTCCAGCCCGGATTAATTGGATCAGCCACACAGCCCGCATCAGAATTTTCACAACTGTTGAAAACCGGCAAATAACCAAACTGCTCACCTGCTCCCGGATGCTTCCCTCTTGGAATCATCAGTAATTTTGCGGAATCATTCGGGTCACGTTTTACTCGCTTGAGCGAGAGCTCATCAAATCCATAGATTTGGGATGCATCCCACCACGCGGTCACATTGTTTTCTGTGGTGCGGGGAGCACGCGACAAATATTTCTTACCCTCATATTCAAAAGTGGGCGCCGGTTCATGCTGAGCCACGAAAGCAACATCAACTTTGTCGTTCGGCCTGCAACCGATTTTAGAGGCCTCTTCAGCCGTAACTGGCTGCTCCTGATTATTTACCAGTTGACTCGCGCAACCGACCGGCATTTTTTCATCGGAATTGTGCCCTTCAACCAGATGGTAAAACCAGTCATGAGTCATGAACTGAATCCAGTAGGCGGCAAGCACATTAAAGAATGGCGCTTTTTTATAATCGCATTGCGCATTTTTCGCATTTTCAGGCAAACCCTGGCCCAAGTTACAGGCTTCGGGATTTTCCTGGGATCGAGTAAACAGTTTTCGAGATATGATCTGTGGATCTGGTTTAAGTAAACCCAATCGATCAGCATGACGATTACGGGCCAATTCATTTACCCCCAACTGCGGGAAGGTGGATTCAAAGCGGACATTACGCGCAAATAATTGATGAGTTGAGCCCATAGCGGGATTGTAAATATCATTACAGATACCCGTTAAATTGCGATGCCTAATAAGGTCGCCCTTACAGAGCTGTGCTCCATTATCACTGGTTACTTGTTGAAACTGCGGATGAGATGCCGGCAAACGCATCGCTTCCCAGGTTTTTAATACCGGACCGACTGTTTTCCCGTCACCTTTTATATAACTTTCATAGGTTTTATTATCATAAAGATTGAACCTGATTAATTCCATTCGCTGGTATTCCAAGTCCATTAATGCCCCATCTACGCCACGTCCATCAGGATTCAAATGCTTATCTAATTTGGTAATACCTTCCCACCCTGCCGCTTTACTGGAGGAATCACCCGTAGCCCAGTAATTAGCCCAGTCAACCCAGACAGAGTCGCGCCTGGCCAGCGCCTTATCTCCACCCCTGCAACTGGCAGTGTCCTCACTTACCTTACCTAAAAAACGCCCGGATTGTTGTTTAGCAAGAGGTCGCAAACCCTTCACCCCCATTTTTACACAAGCCTCGTCGGCACGAATCTGTTCTTGCGTCACAAGAGGATTGCCGGCGCAAAGGGAAGCCGTAGCCAACAACGGCACAAAAAGAAATGGCAAATAGCGATAGCTCATCATTTTCTGGTCTCCAATATCCATGTAATTTTCGAAATTTTATTTCAACTACTTTTCGAATCAGGATAAACCAGATGTTGTTATATAACCATAACCCAAATGGGTCAATTTACAGATAATTCACTAATTTAGTTGCTTGGCTAAGTCGCATAACTCATGCTATAAATTACTGGATATTTGGGGGAACTAAAAATAACTATAAGGAGGTCTCAATGGATCAAATTACTGACGGTATATACCTCAATTCAATATTGGCTAACGCACCCGGAAAGCCGTTGATTTGGAACAAGTTTCTTACAGAACTTGCCCAACAACTGAATTGCGACTCCAGTGCCCTACTGATTACCGATCTGATTAATCGCGAAAACACGCGCTTTCTTTTCAGTACCCATATTCCACAGGAATATCAGGACCAGTATGAAAACACATTAAACAGACTGGATACCTTCAATTATTTTATTAGCAAAACACCGCATCAAGTCTTTTTCAATCAAGCCTTAACAGGTACTTATCTTGAAGACGGCAAAAGCGTTTTTATACCGCCATACGGACAGAATTATTGTTGGGGTTTATCAATTCCCTGCAACCATAGTCATTCACTCAATCTGTTAGTCAATCGTAAAGAAGCATTTAATGATGAGGAAAGACAACAAGTTACCCAGCTTTTACAAAGTATTATTTCACCTTTGGATGAAGCGATACACGCTGAGCAACGTCATAAAATAAATAGTCAACTGATTCATTACATGAGTGATCATTTCGACGGATATATTATTATCGACAATGAATTAAACATTCTTTTTTCTGACTCGATTTATACGTCGATTATTAGCCAACTGGATTGTGTGAAAATTTCAAATAACCGGTTTGGCATGAAATCCCCGGCTATTGAACAGCGACTGTTATCATTAATTGAAAACAACGAAGAAGCGACCATTCATAACCAGTGCCATTCCTGCCAGATCACTCTCATTCCAGTTTCTTCTTTAAAAAACCTTTACCAGTGGGAATGTTACAGAGATGGATTTATTCTTACATTTACCCATGATAAAGAAAAAAATCCTGCCATTGACCGGTTAACAGAAATTTATCACCTGTCCAGATGTGAAGCAGTTTGTGCACTGCACTTTATGAAGACACCCTCAATTTCGAATGTTGCGACAAATACTCATCGCTCGCAGGAAACTGTTCGAAATCACATAAAACATACCATGCAAAAAATGGAT
>SESF01001976.1_pt1 | contig 14775 bp, 10 predicted proteins | sample 3171521 | NCBI WGS metagenome assembly SESF01 (sample SAMN10866945, study PRJNA518727) | freshwater metagenome | biome: subpolar coniferous forest; feature: holomictic lake; material: water; isolation source: holomictic Lake 227, 6 m and 8 m depth | place: Canada: near Kenora, Ontario | collected...
CGAGATAATCAGCCACATCGAAGGGCGCATAAGTGGTTTTCATCGGTTGTTCTCCTTGAGTTCTCTGGCCATCTTCTTTGCACGTGCAATGTCTTTTTTCTGAGTTGACTTATCGCCGCCAGCAAGCAAAAAGTAAACAGTTTTACCTGTGCGAGTGTAGTATACCCGATAACCAGGACCAACGTCTATCTTCATTTCAGAAACCCCTTCACCAACAGACTCACAAATCCCGAAGTTACCTAACTCTGCAGATGTTATTCTGGCCAAAATCCTGGCTTTTGCTGTAATATCAGTAAGCTCCAATAACCATGTATCGAAATCGGATGCTCGTTCAAAAGTATTCATGTAACAAATGTATCCTAATGGATACTTTAATGCAAGTATATTTTTTCAAAAAGATCAAGACTATACTTGCAACAATAAACTTAAGAGCGATTCGGCTTTTAAAATCACCCAAATACCACTTGCGTATCTTAAGCCATCTTTTTCTCAACCGTAACATCATGGCGACCTCTCTTTTCAGGCGTTTTCTCTTTCAAGCATACGGGCAGAGGTGCTATACTCAGTTTTGTATGGCAGTTCTCTTGATCAGCATCACTCGGCAGGCCATCTTTTAGCCTGTTCTCATGACATGATGATTTTTCGTAGGATTGGAGGGTCTGGAAGGAATTATATCTGTTAAAGTTTACGTATTTTTAGGCTGTAATTGCAACTAAGGCTTACGGTTGGCATTGCGTGATGCCTGCACAGGGGTTAAGAGGTTGTTGTTTGCATGTTGTATAACAGGGGAGAGGTTACCTTTTTGAATGAATTCATGATGTATAAACATTGAATACTGTTAATAAAAATGACGGCATTCCGAAAATGCAGATCGTCATTGTTGTTTTAAATGCAACGGCGACATTTCTGGCGTCTATTGCTATGGGTATGTCTACTATTATTATTCCTGTAACATTGCAGCATTATAATGTTACTGTAACAATGATAGGGGTCATAATGGCTATACAGACTTTTGTGTCGTTATTAGCAGGTTTTTATTTTCCGGCTTCAGTACGGTTTTTCGGTATGCGAAGGGGACTTGTTTTAACAACTGTTCTTCGTGTTCCTCCGCTTCTTGTGCTTGCTTTTACTTCTAATATTTACATATGGATTGTAGCTATATTTATTAATGGAGCAGGATATTTCGCTTTTTTAATGTTATTGCAAACTTGGATATCGGGTATAAATTTTAAATCGAACAAAGGATTAATGGTCTCTATTTACAGTACAGCTATTTCTGTTGGATTAGCTATTGGACCTATAGTTCTTGCATTTTCTGATGATATTTCCCCAATGATTCTGCCATTTTTTAAAAGCGTTATTACCCATGTTGGACTTGCGGTTCAAAGCACCCCTTATGAAGCAAAAAATCAGTTTAATTTTATATTGTCCGGATTATTCAGCTTAGCGGCTTTAGTTCCTGTTTTGATTGGCTTATCGTTTGTCCCGGACTTTAAATTCGATGGTAAAGCGCATATCTGGAAAACAATAACTCATGCAAAAGGGCCGATGTTTGCTATTGCCATGGGAGGAGTTTCGTTTTTTGGGGTATGTACCTTTATTACCTTATATGGTATAAAAAACAATTTACCATTGAATGAATCTGCGTTACTGCTTACTTGTTTTATGATGGGATCTGTGTTATTGGAAACGCCATTAACGTGGATATCGGATTTTATTGACCGCAGATATGTTATTGTTATCGCATCGTTTTTAAGTATGGTATGTGCTGTATATCTGCCTATTGCAATTTATGTTACATATCAGGCATATATATTACTTTTTTTATGGGGTGGAGTTATTGGAGCAGTTTATTCAACCTCACTGGCTTTAATAGGAGATAAATATACCGGACAGGAGTTGATTGCGGCTAATGCCGGTTATTCTGTTATGGAGGCTGCAGGGGGAGTTGCCGGAACGCTTTTAATTGGTTTTGCGATGGATCTGTTAGGTTCGGATGGATTGCCGTATGTTATTATGTTATCAAGTATTCTCTATTTTTCGTTTGCTCTTACTCGCTATAAAGTGGTATAAATTCAACTATTTCTTTTCTCGGCACTTACACCGTTATAAGCATATAAAACGGTCGTTTTCGGCTGTAATGACAGCTTTTACAATGAAAAATAAACAGCCTTGGCATTTTAATTTTTTTTTAATCTAAAAAATCAGTAAATACGAACAGTAGACGTGTAATTACTTCTTCAGCAGCATATATCCCCTTATTTCTTAAATAGTTAACAAAAAAGAGTAATCATGAAAAAAACATTTTTGCAGATTGCAGGGATTGTTGGAATCGTTGGAGTTCTTTTAGGAACTCTTAACACTGATGCGCAGGCATCGCGCAGGCATCATCACCATTATCGTACCCATCATCATCATCACGGGCATCGCAGATAGGTTGGTCTAAGGCGCTTTTTTTAGTTTACAATGAACGCAGCAGGGGAGCTTGAAATATTTTTTCAGCTCCCTTTTGCGTTTGTTGTGCAGAAGGTTCAACCTGCCTGTTCAAGTATGGAGTCAGAGCATCGAGTTGCTCTTTTGTACTTCAGGCGCCAAGTTGTGAAAGCTGATCCAGGAATGCTACGGCAAAACTGCCGGTACCTCGTGATTCCTTTTGTGCACGGTGGCCTGCTTCGGCAAACAACACTGATGCGGCTGTGGAGGCTCTGAGGGGTGATTCTGTAACCGGTAACAATGCCGCTATCAAGGCTCCAAGTGAACAGCCTGTTCCGGTAACTCTCGTCATGATTTCGTGTCCGCCCGGGACCATGATGGTTTCTTTGCCATCTGTAATATAATCGACCTCTCCACTGAGGGCAACGACAGCCCCTGTCTGTCTCGATAATTCTTGAGCTGCAGGTAATGCTGAAAGGGATGATGCTGTGGAATCGACTCCTTTGCCTCCACCAGCAACTCCTGTTACAGCAAGAATTTCAGAGGCATTGCCTCGTATCACGGTCGGGTGGTACTTTATGAGCTCAGCAACTATTGCTGTTCGGTACTTTATTGCTCCGCAAGCAACCGGATCAAGAACCCAGGGTGTGCCGGTTTCTTGTGCGGTAGCGGCTGCGTTGAGCATTGTCTCGGCATCCAGGGTTGTAATTGTACCGACATTGATTAATAACGACTGCGCAATACGGACAAAGTCTGAAACTTCTTCGATGGTGACGACCATTGCCGGTGATGCACCGACGGCAAGGAGAACATTTGCTGTAAAATTTGTGACTACAATGTTGGTTATACAATGAACCAAGGGAGCATTCAGGCGTAATTTTGATATATCTTCAACAACCTCAGGATGAGGCCAAATTCTGGCTACTTTGCTATTTTCAACTGTTTCCATACTCATGTTTATTGGTGAAGTGAGCTATTGGGGGGTTAGATAAAAAAAACTCAGGGGTATGTTTCAATGGCCCGGTTTGATTAAAAGAAGCGGGATAGTGATTTTTTCGCGCAGCATTCTTGAAACACTGCCGAACATGATTCTGCCCGGTAAACTATGGCCATGTGTTGCCATTGCAAAAAGATCGTAATCATTTTCATCTATTTCCTTGAGAATCTCAGGTTCCGGTTCGCCACTTCTTAGTATAAGATATGCATTGATACCATCTCGGTGCAGTGCATCGCAGTAGCTCTTAAGCAGGTTCATAGCCTGTTCATGAAGGTAGCGGTCCTGATCAAGGGTATGGGAATGAACGACATGGAGCAAATGTACTGTGGCTCCCAGCGGAAGCGCAAGAGCTGAAACATGCCTGATAATGGTGGTATCAAACTCTGAACAGTCGATAGCAACAAGTATTTTTTTGTATAAAAGCATTTTAGTTGCCCCTATGAAATTGCCGTATAAAAGAAATACATATTCAGACCAATAACAAGTGCAGAAATTATTATTGCTGCTGCAAACTCAACGTTACGGCTTTTGAAACTACCCATCACTTTTTTGTTACGGCAAAGCATCAAAAGCGGGATAAGGGTAAAAGGAAGCTGTATACTCAATATTACCTGGCTGAATATCAAAAGACGAAAGGTATCGACGCTCAACAGAATAATCAAAACTGCCGGAATGGCAGTAATGAAAACAGATATTCTATAGAGAAGAGTTCTGGGATCTTCCGGCTTGCCTAAAAATCCGGTTATGATATTGGCTTCTGCCATAGAGACCGTAATGGAAGAACTGATGCCGGAAAAAACAAGGGCAATTGCAAAGAGCAAACCTGCAAATGGACCTGCTAGAGGCGTCAGGGTTACGGATGCCTGTTCAATCGTAGTTACAGGAATATGATTGCGAAAAAATATTGAGGCGGCCACAATAATCATGGCTGAGTTAACTACCCACCCGAGAGTCATGGCTAAAAAAGTGTCTATTTTTTCATATCGCAGCTGTTCAGTCTTTTCTGCCTCTGAATTCCCCAACTCCCGGCTATGAATAATGTTGGAATGCAGAAAAATGTTATGAGGCATTACGAGTGCGCCAAGAATGGCAAGGGCCACATAAATACTCTTTTTGCCGATACTTGGAATTACTAGACTTGGACCTATAACAAGCCAGTCCGGTTTGACAATTAAAAGTTCAAGGATGTAACAAAGGGTGATAATTCCTAAAAAGCCTACAATAATCTTTTCTATTCTATGATACCTCTGGCTTATGATCAGAAAAACCTCTAGAAGAAGGGTTAGAAGAACTCCAACCCACATCGGTATGCCGAAAAGCAGCTGGAATCCTATTCCTCCACCCAGGAGTTCCGCGACATCAGTTGCAATACAGGCAAGCAGTACACTTACCCCCAAAAATGCCGCTAAGGGTTTCGGGAAATATTCACGAATATTTACTGCTAATGATTTTCCGGTAGCAATACCAAGTTTAGCCGCCATATGCTGAATCAACAGCAGCATAACTGCACCGAGAGTGACTACCCAAAGCAACTCATATCCAAACGATGAGCCTCCTTCGATATTAGTTGCCCAATTACCGGGATCAATAAACCCGACAGTAACAAGAAACCCCGGGCCAAGAAACGTAAGTAGTGTTTTTAGTGAAAAGTTTTTTTTCCTTTTTTGTTCGGACTTCGATATTGCCACTATGCTCTATCTATTTTAAGACTATCACTTACCGCGTGCTTGAATTCTTTTGAAATTTTAAATACCGGTACGTCTTTTGGTTCTACTGTGACCTTTTCTCCTGATCTTGGGTTTCGTGCATCACGAAGGTTTTTGTGCCGGATATTGAATGACCCGAACCCTCTGATTTCAATACGTTTTCCTGTTTTGAGAGAATCGATGACACTTTCAAAAAATGCGTCTACAACAGATTCTGTTTCGTACTTCGTGAGACCTGTTTTATGTGCGATAGCATTAACAAGGTCAGCTTTTGTTGTGGTTGTTCCCATGATCACAAAGTGTTTAATTGTTAATGAAAAAGGCTAAGAGAAAAGATATGTTCAGATGTATAATAAAAGTAATACCTCTTACTGGTTCACACACAAAACTTTAATAAAATAATTTACGTTTATTTTTTAGAATCTGAGTACATCAAAAAAATCTATAGCTGAATATTTTTTGTGGAGTTACCCCATATTTCAATAATTCTTCAACCTGATTGCAGGTTTGAATGCTCCGGGAAATCTCTTCTTTCAGAACTTTCATACATTTGCAGACTTTGCATCTTCAGATGCACAAATATATATAATATTATATATATATAAATTTGCACCATTTATACAACTACGTACAACTACGGCATGTTGACGTTCTTGAGCAGGCGTTAATTTTATTGACCCTGTTCTGAGCACTGTTCGATAGAAGCAGATCCATACGTCTTACAACCAAAGGAACGTGTATATTTTTTTGATATATTATTATTATCTTTACTACGCATATACCACAAATATCAGGTAGATAATCCCCGTCACCAGCTGCTTTGCCTTATGAAAAAAAAGCAGATTGCCATTCAGCCAACCAACATCAGAGATTTGCGCACTTTAGCTGAAGAGCACCTGAAGAAACGTCACCTTACCACTCAGCACTCACACCTCAGTTCGACCTCTTCACCTGAAGAAATGCTCAGGCTTGTCCATGAACTGGAGGTGCACCAGATAGAGCTTGAAATGGAGCAGAATGAGTTGGCCAGTACCAGGGTTGAGCTGGAGACCAGTCTTGCTAAGTATACTGAGCTTTATGACTTTGCACCAGCCGGGTACTTGACGTTGGGCAGGGACAGCAAAATTCAGAAAGCGAACCTTTCTGCCACTACAATGCTTGGTGTTGATCGCTCCCAGGTAGTTGGTTTGTATTTAAAACAGTTTGTTTTACCAGAGGACTATCGGGTAATTGATAACATACTCGAAACAGTGTTTACCAAGAGAGAAAAAGGATACGGCGAAGTGAGGCTTTCAGCAGATCCTTTTCACCGTCCTAAGGTTACCCCGTTGGTCCGTATAGATGCCGGAATTGGTGATGATGATGATGTATGCCGGGTTATTCTCTTGGATATTACGGAGCAGAAACGAATAGCTGAGAGCCTCATAGAAAGTAAAACAAGGTTCAGTCTGGCACTCGAAACTGCTTCTGCCGGTGTTTGGGAATGGTACTTGAAAACTAATGAGCTAATATGGTCAGACGAGATATGGCAATTGTCCGGTTTGAAAAACGGGGGTGAAAAACCAACGTTTAAACTGTGGGAAAATTCCATTCATCCTGATGTCAGGGAGTTGGTTGTCGCATCCGTCACAGCAGCTGTCAAGCATGAAGCAGAGCTAAATTTTGAGTATCAAGTCTGTTATCCTGACGGTTCTGTTCACTGGAATATGTCTCGAGGCAGGCCTTTACGCAACAAACAAGGAGAGGCGGATCGTTATATAGGTACGGTTATTGATATCACTGATCGAAAGTTGGCTGAGAATCAACTTATAAAACTAAGTAGAGCCATCCAGCAAAGCCCCGCTATTGTGTTGATTACTGACTCTAACGGGAATATTGAGTTCGTTAACCCAATGTTTTCAGCGGTTACAGGATATTCTTCCGAGGAAGTTAAAGGCAAGAATCCCAGGATTCTCAAGTCGGGTCTGGTGCCAAAATCTACCTATGAAGATCTTTGGAAAACGATTTCTTCCGGGGATGTATGGCGAGGAGAGTTCATCAATAAAAAGAAAAATGGGGAGCTTTACCATGAATCGGAAGTTATATCCGCCCTGGTAGACTCTACAGGGGTGATCAGCAATTTTGTAGCTGTAAAAGAGGATATAACCGAACGCAACAAGACAGAACAACTTTTTGGAGAAAGCAGGGTAAAACTGGACGCCGCTCTTGCAAGTATGAGTGATGCCGTTTTTATTTCGGATACCAAGGGAGACTTCATTAACTATAATGAGGCTTTCGCAACTTTTCACAAATTCAGGAATAAAGAGTCCTGCCCTCTGGTGCTCGAAGAGTATCCAAAGATTCTCGAAGTTTACCTGCTCACCGGAGAACTTGTTCCTTTGGAAAATTGGGTTGTGCCAAGAGCTCTGAGGGGTGAAACCGGTACAGGCGTTGAATTCAGGCTGCTCCGGACGGATAGTGGTGAAACATGGTTTGGAAGCTATAATTATGCACCTATACACAACAAGGAAGGTGATATTGTTGGTTCAGTAGTCACCGCCCGAGACATTTCCGAGCAGAAAGCTGCAGAAGAAAAGATTAAGGGTTATGTACAACAGTTGGAAAAGGCCATGCAGAGCACGCTCCAGGCGGTAGAAAACGTCGTTGAAGCACATGATCCATACACCGCTGGTCATGAGCGGTGTGTGGGTATTATCGCGGCCGATATAGCACGGGAAATGGGGTGGAGCGAAGAGAGGTGCCAAAGTCTGAAGCTTGTCGGGTTAGTGCACGACATTGGCAAAATCAGCATACCTGCCGAGATACTTTCGAAACCGGCCCTCTTAACACCTATCGAGTTTGAGCTTGTCAAGACCCATGCTGAACAAGGCTATCAAATCCTCAAGGATGTCGAGTTTCCTCTTCCGATTGCCCGAATCATCCGGGAGCACCACGAGCGTATGGACGGTAGCGGTTATCCGCAAGGCCTGAAGGGCGATGAGGCACTTCTTGAAGCGCGAATTCTTGCTGTAGCTGATGTACTTGAAGCCATGGCCTCGCATCGCCCTTATCGACCCGCATTTGGTATCGAAGAAACCCTTCATGAAATTGAGAGTCATCGGGCACAGCAATTCGACCCGGATGCCGTTGATGCCATGCTCCGCCTGTTTCGCGAAAAAGGGTATCAGCTCCCGGACTGATGCAATTCCCGCCAGCAAGTACTCTTTTCCTCAACAATATCTTTAGGACAGCAAAGATATTTTATGAAGAATTGCTGTATAATACGGGAAAATAAATAATTACTGTAACCATGAATAAATGGGGGGACAACGTTGGGATATATTGAAAATAACCTGATACCTGGGGAAAAACTTTATGTGGTTGGCCGACTTCACTGGACAATTTTTTCCAAGTCGATTTTTTTTATTTGCATGGCGACAGGGTTGCTGCTCTATGCCCTGAAAAGCTCAATGGCTGGTGAGGCAAATGTTGCTCTGCTGGTGCGTAATGCGGGGCTTTTGGCTCTTGTTCCTTCATTGTGGTATTTCGTACAGGCCTTAATCAAACGTCAAGCTACGGAGCTTGCGGTAACCTCTAAAAGAGTTATTGCAAAATTCGGATTTATTAAACGAAGCACTATTGAGTTGAATCACAGCAAGGTTGAAAGTTTTCACGTTGATCAAAGTGTTGCCGGACGTATTTTTGGCTATGGGACTCTGCATATCAACGGTACAGGTGGAGGAATAACCCCAATTCCTGATATATCCGATCCACTTGGGTTTCGCCTTAAAGCAATGGAAGCTATTGATGCTTCACAACAAAACAGTTAAGGTTTGAACGCATAAACCCTGTAAAGGCAATGGATGGCGCTTAATATTTTTACAAGCAACCGGATGGAAGTTCTGGTTGAATGTCTTGGAACAATCTTTAGAAAACCACTCGATTCGCCGTTTACCAAAGAGGTTATTGTTGTTCAAAGCAAGGGCATGCAACGATGGCTTTCGATGGAGCTTGCTTCTCGTTTAAGTGTCTGGGCTAACGGGCATTATCCGTTTCCGAATGCAATGGTTCAGGAGCTTTTTGAGACTTTTTTTTCGCCGCTGCCTGACTTATCCTCGTTTACGCCTGAGGTGATGACCTGGAAAATTATGCGGCTTTTACCGGATCTTCTTGATACCCCCCCTTTTGCCACGCTGAACCATTACCTTGCCGATGACCATACCGGGCTGAAGAGGTTTCAGCTTTCAGAAAAAATAGCCGATACCTTTGACCAGTATACCCTTTATCGCTCTTCAATGCTGCATGAATGGAGCAGTGCAGCAATTCCGGAGAGTGAGGAAGAGGCTTGGCAGGCAATGCTGTGGCAAAAACTGATTTTTGATACAGACGGGAAGCACCGTGGCGAACTGAAGGATATTTACTGCAGAAGGTCAGGCAAGTCAACCACAGGAGCGGGAGTGATCCCTCGGCGAATAACCCTTTTCGGCATTTCCTATCTGCCGAAATTTCATCTTGATATACTGTCGGCTGTTTCAAAAGTGACTGAGGTGAACCTATTTCTGTTGAGTCCGACACGTGAATACTGGGCAGATATCAGTTCCAAAAAAGCAACTGCAAGACTTACTGCTGCTGATCGGGCGTTACGCAGTGAGGGGAATCCACTTCTTGCTTCGCTTGGAACGATTGGCCGTGACTTTTCGGAGATGATTATTGAACTGAGTGATGAGGCTTTACTTCAAGAAGAGGAGTATCTGGATCCGGGAAGGTCAACATTGCTGCATGCCCTTCAGTCTGATATTCTGAAGCTTCAAGGTACCGGTGAAGACGGTGTTAAGGGTTCTATCGGTTCTGACGATCGATCGCTATGGATACACTCCTGTCACAGCCCTCTTCGGGAAATTGAGGTACTGCATGACAACATCCTGTTTCTGCTTGAACAACATAAGGAACTGAGTCCACGGGATATTGTTGTGATGACACCGGATATTGAGACCTATTCTCCCTATATCACCAGTGTTTTTGGAACTGGAGGAGAAAGTTCTTATGGTCTCTCTTTTTCTATTGCTGACAGGCGAATGATGAACGATGGTGAAGTTGCCAGTGCAGTTTTGAAGCTGCTTTCGCTTTACGGCAGTCGTTTCGGGGGGTCTGAACTTTTTGATCTGCTTGCTTTGCCGCCTGTCAGCCGGCGTTTTTTGCTTGATGAGGAGGAGCTTGAAATTATACGCGGCTGGATTGAAAAGACCGGTATCCGATGGGGCATAGATGAAGGTGACCGAACCGGAAGAGCATTGCCCAGTTATCGTGAAAACTCCTGGATGGCGGGACTTGACAGGCTGCTGCTCGGGTATGCGATGCCGGACGACAGTCTGCTTTATAACGATATTCTTCCCTACGACGATCTTACCGGTTCGGTTGCGGAGACGCTCGGCAAATTTGCAGAGTTTGTATGCGGGGTTTCGAGGTTTGTGAAAAGCCTCGACAGGCCACGACCAGTGAAAGAGTGGAGCAGGCAGTTTGAAGGCTTGCTGAGTGACTTTACTCTGCCTGATGCAGGTTCGGAACGAGAATATACTGCCATTACCATGCTGGCAGAGCAGATAGCTGAAAAAGCTGCTTTAGCTGATTTTACCGGTGACGTGAGTCCTGCGGTTTTTTTAGCATGGGTCAGAGCTCGTATTGAACAGCAGGAACAGGGCGTGGGGTTCATGACCGGGGGTGTTACGTTTTGTGCTATGCTTCCCATGCGGAGCATCCCTTTCAAGGTTGTTGCTCTTATCGGGATGAACGACAGTGCTTTTCCTCGACAGAGTAGACCGCCGGGGTTTGACCTGATTGCAAAGAACCCCTGCAGGGGAGACCGATCGCTGCGCAATGAGGATCGTTATCTTTTTCTTGAATCCATTCTTTCTGCACGCGATATACTCTACATCAGCTATGTTGGGCAAAGCATCAAGGATAACAGTGTATTACCACCATCGGTGCTGGTGAGTGAACTGCTTGATGCTGTTCAAAGAAACTTTACACTTCCGGATGGAGATAAGGTTGAGGACTACCTGGTCATACGCCACCCTCTGCAGGCTTTTAATCGTGAATATTTTACCAATAAAGGGCCGCTTTTCAGCTTTTCGGTTGAGAATTACCGGGCGCTTCTGGAAAAAGAAAGCAATACGGATCCGATTGGCCCCTTTATACGGGAGCCCCTGAAGGAGCCACCGGATGAGTGGAAAACAGTGACGCTTGAACAGCTGTTGCGGTTTTATGATAATCCATCCAGATTTTTTCTTGAGCAGAGGCTTGGTATCCGGATGAAGTCGACAGCACTTCCACTTGAAGATCGAGAACATTTTACTGTTGATGGAATGGAGCTCTACAGCATGAAACAGGAACTTCTTCAGATTGAGCTTGGGGGTGGCAATCCACGGGAGCTTCTTGCTTTATTCAGGAGCAGGGGGGCGCTTCCTCCAGCTCTGCATGGTGAACTGCTCTTTCGAAAAATTGCTGACGAAGTGCATACATTTACGGAAGTTGTCAGAAATAACATAGGTAATGAACCATCCCTTGAGCCTCTTGATATTGATCTTCAAGCAGGAGAGTTCCGACTGACCGGAAGGCTTGCATCCCTGTCGGCCCGCCACCAGCTCCGTTACCGGTGCTCTACACTGAAAATTAAGGATCAGATGAGAAGCTGGATTGAGCATATAGTCCTTAACTCGGTGGCTGAACCTGGGTATCCACTTACAACAACGCTGGTTATGTCGAACGACATTATCAACTATACCGCATTGCCTTTTGCTTCGAGCCATCTTTATACTCTCTTGAAACATTACTGGCGAGGGCTTTCGAAGCCTCTTTTGTTTTTTCCCCGTTCGTCTATGGCTTATGCGGTGAAAGGGTCTCTTGATGATGCACGTAAAGAGTGGAGGGATTTACCCTTTAACAGCAAGCCCGGAGAGGGTTCGGATCCTGCCATCCAACGCTGTTTCGGGTCGGAAGAGCCGTTTGATGATGAATTCTGTTCGCTTGCGGCAGAGTTGCTCGGGCCGATGATTGAATATAGTGCTCAAGATAAAAAAGTGCTGAGTGCTGAGAAAGATTGTGCTGAGGGGGGGAGATGAAGGCACTGGATCATGCTGCTGTCAGGTTGTCGGGGATGAATTTGATTGAGGCCAGTGCAGGGACCGGCAAGACTTATGCTATTACCTCGCTTTATCTGCGGCTTCTTGTGGAAAAGGGGCTGCGACCTGAACAAATTCTTGCTGTAACCTATACCGATGCTGCCACGAAGGAGCTTAGGGCTAAAATTCGCCGGAGGATAAGGGAGGCTCTGCATGTTCTGGATGGCAGGGATACGGATGATGCTTTTCTTCTTTTGTTCTTGGAAAAGGCGCAAGCGCCAGGGATTGCAAACGTTAAGGAGATTCTTGAACGAGCGCTCGGTGATTTTGATACGGCTTCCATTTATACCATTCACGGTTTTTGTCTGAGGGCGCTCGAGGATAATGTATTTGAGAGCGGCTCTCTTTACGATACTGAGCTTATTAAAGATCAGACGGCTCTTGTTCAGGAAATTCTGGATGATTTCTGGAGGATTCACTTTTTCAGTGAGCCCGCACCGCTGCTCAGTTATGCACTTCAGCATAAAGCTCCGGAGGTATTCAGGTTGCTTCTGAAGGGACTTCATGCCGGTTCGGGGGTCAAGGTTATTCCTGAATTCAGCCCTGACGAGGTTGCTGCAATTGAAGCATCATGCCATTTTGCAGGGAAAAAGATTGCTGAGATGTGGCAAACTTCGAAGGATTCCATAGTGGAACTGATGCGGAACGATAAGGGACTCAGCAGATCTGAAAAAAATTACCGTCTTGACCTTATTGAACCGCTTTTTGACCACATGGATGCATTTGTGGAACATGGGAATACCTTTGACCTTTTTGTGGGGTTTGAGAAGTTTGCCTGTTCAGGGATTATTGGTGGTACAAAACCGAGCGGTTCACCTCCTGTGCATCCGTTTTTTGATTGGTGCGAAGCCCTGTTTTCGGGAGTAGAGCAGCTGTTTCTTGCCTTGCAGGCAGAATTGGTAAGCTTTTACCGAACGAATCTGCCGCTTCGGAAGCGGACCGGTAATGTCCGGTTTTTTAATGATCTGCTTGATGATCTTTATGGTGCTCTCTTTTCGGAGAGCGGGGGTGAGATTCTTGCCGATCTTCTCCGGAAAAAATACTGTGCGGCACTAATTGATGAGTTTCAGGACACCGATCCGGTTCAGTATGAAATTTTCAGGAGAATCTATGCCGGTTGTGATGCGCCGCTTTTTCTGATTGGTGATCCCAAGCAGGCTATTTACAGCTTTCGGGGGGCTGATATTTTTGCATACCTGACTGCAGCTCGCGAAATAGAACCTGAGAAGCGCTTTACCTTAACTGATAACTGGCGTTCGACACCACGGTTGCTGAGGGCTTTTAACTTGTTGTTTGAGCAACAGAAAAACCCGTTTATGTATGACGGGATTCGATACCATTCGCTGAAAGCAGGAAATGTTAAAGCGTTGGAACTTCTGGAACAGCGTGATACGGCACCGTTTCAACTCTGGTTCATGAACGCTGGTGAAACAAAGAGCGGTGGACTGACGGTCGAGGATGCCAGCCGCTTTGCTTCGCTTGCTGTTGCCTGTGAGATATGCCGTCTTTTGACGGATGCAAAAATAGTGACGAAACATGGAGATGAGCGGCAGGTTAAGGCCGAAGATATTGCGGTTATTGTGCGTACTCACCGGCAGGCCGGAACTGTTATGCGTGCTCTGAAGGCAAAGGGTATTCCTGGTGTGATGCAAGGCGATATGAGCATTTTTGCTTCAGCGGAGGCTCGGGATGTAAGCATTCTGCTTTCGGCCTTGTGTGACCCCGCAAACGAAACGAAGGTTCGCTCTGCACTGGTGACCGATATTCTTGGACGATCGGGGAATGAGATCGCTGACTTGATGGATGATGAAGATGCCTATGCAACTTGCCTGAAGGATTTTCAACATTATCATCATCAATGGGTTGAGCGGGGATTTATGGTGATGATTCGGGAGTTGATGGCTGCTGAGGGGGTTCGGGGACGACTTTTGAGTTCAACCGATATTGCAGGTGAACGCAGGTTGACAAATCTGCTGCACTGTTTTGAGCTGCTGCACAGTGAGGAACATCTACGAGGGCTTGGAATGGAGGGGCTTACGGCCTGGTTTGACGAACGGATTGGAGCTGATGATGAGGCGGAGGAGTATCAGATTCGCCTTGAAACAGACGAATCGGCAGTGAAAATTGTTACCGTCCATGTCAGTAAAGGATTGGAATATCCGATAGTATTCTGTCCTTTTTTGTGGAATAAGGTTAACAGTAATGGAAATACGGTCATGTTTCATGATGAGAACTCGGAGCTCGTCAAGGATTTCGGGTCAACTGTGTTTGCCCGGCACAAGCAGGTTGCTGAAAAGGAGTCGCTTGCTGAAAGCCTCAGGCTGCTCTATGTAGCACTGACCAGAGCTAAGAATCGATGTTATCTCATAACAGGGAAAACTAAAGCGGATATATCGCCGATCAACTACCTTTTTCATGCTTCTCGTGGGGCAAGAACGGATGATAATCAGGCTTCAACTCTTTTTTTAGAGGCGAAGGGCTT
>SESF01027649.1_pt1 | contig 14774 bp, 10 predicted proteins | sample 3171521 | NCBI WGS metagenome assembly SESF01 (sample SAMN10866945, study PRJNA518727) | freshwater metagenome | biome: subpolar coniferous forest; feature: holomictic lake; material: water; isolation source: holomictic Lake 227, 6 m and 8 m depth | place: Canada: near Kenora, Ontario | collected...
TCAAGAAGTATTGGCCGGACTACGAAGCCGAGACGGCCCCTGAAAGCTAGAACACTTCGGCGGTCAAGCCGGTGCTCTGCCGTACGGTGTGAGCGATGCGGGAGAGAACCTTGAGCGGCAAATGCCCGCTTTCGGAATTCGGTGACGGGCGCGTGGCGGAGTAGATCTGCACCAGGGAAATCTGGGCACCGCCCTGCTTGAGCTCCTGCAATCGGCGGGCGTATTGCTCGATTTCCTCCAGCGGCGGTTCCTCCCCATTGATGGCCGGAAAAAGACTCTGGATGACCACTGGGCGCTGGCGGGCGAGCAGGAGGATGTTCGACAGGATCTTCTCGAGCGGGACCGATGGGCGGTTAACCTTGTTGACGTAAGCCTGGGTGCCGCCGTCCAGCTTGGCCCAGACTTCGTCGCTGCGCGTGAAATGCTTCAGCCCCTGCTGAACGTGGGGCAGGTCCAGCCCGGTCGCGTTCGTTAGCAGCACGAGCTTGAAGAACGGAAACCCGCTGAGCGCGCGGACATGCACGATCGCCTGGAGCGCCTCGGCGAACGTGGGCGAGAGGGTCGGCTCGCCGTCGCCGCTCAAAGCCACATGGCGCAGTTGGAGCAGTTCATCCGGCAGCGTCCGGTACCAGGGCCGCTCGCGCAGTCGGCCGCCGCGAACGAAAATCAGCGTCTTCTTCAACTCCGCCGCCATCGCCTCCACTTCCAGCCGTTCCTCGCGCGGTTCTCCGTTGCGGTGCGCCTCGCAATACACACATTCGAAGTTGCAGTTCTTATCGGGGCACATGTTGACGCCCACCGACAAGCCGCGGGCGCGCGCCGAGACCACGGCATAGACGTAGCGGTTATCCAGGAAATCGCGCGGGGAGCCGAAGGCGGTTTCTGGCGAGCCGTTGGCACGTGCCGGGAGCTTCTTTCTTTTCTCCGCTGGTTCGGCTACGGCTGCGGTCTTGTCGGTCAGTTGTTCCACGATTTCTAATGCAGCCTAGTTCCCCCGACAGGTGGCCACTACACGATGCTTGTCATAAAATGGACATTTTTTGGCAGCACTGCATAAGGCAAGTTGAATATCGTAGTTTGCGCTTGGCTTATGAGCCGTTCCAATGCTTCCATTCCCTTATGCCCAATTCAATGGCCCAGCTTAAGCAAGCCGCGATGGTTAACACTCTCCGCGGCTGCCAGCTTTTTGCCGGCCTCGGCGCGGGTGATTTGAATGCCATCGCGGAGATCACCCTCGTCAAATTGCTCGGCAAAGGCGATTACCTCTTCCGCGAAGCCGCTCCGGCGCAGGGCTTTTACGTCGTGCAAAAAGGCGCGATCAACGTCCATCGCGTTAACGCCGCCGGCAAGGAGCAGGTCATCCACATCTTTCGCGCCGGCGAATCCTTTGCCGAGGCGGTTCTGGCGACCGCGTCCGGCTACCCGGCGGACGCGCGCGCGGTGGAATCGTCACAGGTATTGCTGGTGGACAAGGCGGGGTTTATTGCCTTGCTCCGGCGCCAGCCCGAGCTGGCGCTGCGGATGCTGGGGTCGATGAGTGTGCATCTGCGCACCCTGGTCGCGCAGCTCGAGGACATGACCATGAAAGACGTGGAGACGCGCCTGGCGAACTGGCTGATCAAGCGTTGCTCCCAACCGGAATCGGCCTGCCCGGTTACCATTGAACTCAAAACCACCAAGCGTGTGCTCGCGGCCGAGCTGGGCACCGTCAGTGAAACCTTCTCCCGCACGCTGGCCAAGTTCCGGCAACAGAAGCTGGTGGCGGTCAAAGGCAAAAGGCTCACCGTTCTGGTCCCAGTGAAGCTCCGGGACCTGCTGCGTCGGAATTTAGGTGAATGAGATTTCCGCTACCCAATCTGCTTCCATATCATTATGTGCTCTACCTCCATGACTGACCGCTGGACCAGCCGCCGCCGCTTACTCACGGCGCTTTCGGGCGGGACCCCGGATCGGGTGCCCATCAACACCTACGAGCTGGCCGGGCGCAACAGCCGGGACTGGTATAACCTGCAACCCAGCTACCGCAGCCTGATGGACTACATCCGCGCGCACACCGATTGTATCACTAATTGGAACCCGCGCCCCGCTACTGACCGCTATACCTGCGAAGAGCGGTTCCTGTGCTCGGACTACCCGGTGGAAATTGAGTTTAGCACGGAGATGGCAGGTTCCTTCCAGCGCACCAAGCGCATCTGTCATACACCCAAGGGTGACTTGAGTTCGGTCACGCAGGCCGCGCCGGACGTTTACACGACCTGGCAGGTCGAACACTGGTGCAAGAGCCTAGCCGACGTGGACAAGGCCTTGAGCGTTCCCTACGAACCGGCGCGCTACGATGCAACGGACCTGGCGCGAGTGCGAGCCGAGTTGGGTGAGGAAGGGCTCGTCATCGCCTCCATTGGCGACCCGGCTTACCTGGTGGCTGATCTCATGTCCTTCCAGGATTACATGATGTGGGCGCACGAGGAAACCGACCACTTCGCCCGCACTGTAACCATCATCGCGGAGCGCGTGCTGGAGAACTTGCGGCGTCAGCTTGACTGTTGCGTGCTCGACCTCTACCGCATCGTCGGTCCGGAATACTTCACTCCTCCTTACCTGTCACCGTTGGTCTTCCGGCGCTTCGTCCTGCCCTACGTTACTGAGATGACCCGGCTGATCCACGCCCGCGGCGGCAAGGTGCGCCTGCATTGCCACGGCAAAATGGGCAAAGTGCTGGACATGATCCTGGAGACGGGTTGTGATGGCATTGATCCCTGCGAACCCCCGCCGGACGGGGATGTCGAGTTGGACCAGGTGAAACGCCGTTGCCAGGCGCGCGGCGTTTCGGTCTGGGGCAACATCGAGCTCAAGCTCCTGGAGCAAGGCACGCCCGCCCAGATCCGTGCTGAGGTCCAGAAAATCATGCGCCAGGCCAAAGACGGCGGCGGTTTCGTGCTCATGCCCACCGCCGCTCCCATCAACCTCCCGCTTTCCCCGAAGACCGAAGCTAACTACAAGGCCTTCATTGACGCCGGCCTCGAATTCGGCGGATACTGACAAACATACCTATGCAATTAGATCCCTTACCCTCTGCCGTTCCTGAAGCGCGTTTCACCAAAGCGCTGCTAACGACTCCCAGTATCCCTGAACCTCGGTTCGCCTTAGCGCTGCCGACAATTCCCCCTCTCCCCTTCAGAAGGGGTGAGGGGTCCATGCTTGCCGTGAGGTCTGTTGTTGCACGCGCGGTCAGATGGTCGGGCTGTTCTCTCCTCTGCCTCCTGCTATTGCCAACGACCACTCCCGCCGCGACCGCCCCTTGGACGATGGACGATGCCACCGGCGTCTTGGGCCAAACCGAGGCTCCCGTCGCCCGCCTGTCGGAGTTGAAGAAGAGCCAGGTGACGGCGGCGCGCAGCGGCCGCCTCGGTCTGGTCGAGCGGGCCGGCAAATCGGCCGCCGCGGCCCTGGTCCCGGTCCAATGCGAGCCGGCTGCCACCGGATCAGAACTGAGCCCGGTCTGGTTGATGCCGGCCGGCGCCGCCGGACAGCGTCAGTTCGAATGGCGCGAGAGCAAAGCCCCCTTCGCACCGGTCATGCAGGCCACGCGCGACCTCGCCGGCGGGCAACTCCACATTACCGACAACGGCAAGCGGGTGCTGCGCTACAACTACCAGACCGTTGAGCCGGGCGAGGTGCTGGATAAGGTGGCGCCGGGCAACCTCATCTACGCGCGCCCCCGCAGCGACTACATCCACCCGCTCTACGGTCTCGACGGTGAAATGCTCACGCGGGATTGGTCTCTCGATCATCCTCATCACCGCGGCATCTACTGGGCGTGGCCGGAGGTGGATTTCGGCACGAACCGCGGCGACCTGCACGCGCTGCAGAAGGTGTTCGCGCGGCCTACGGGCAAAGTGCGGCTGCAAGGCGGCCCCGTGTTCGCGCAGATCGAGGCTGAGAACCTCTGGCTGTGGGAAAACCGCGACCCCATCGTGCGGGAACAGGCGATCATCCGCGCCTATCGCACCGCCGGGCAGGGGAGGGTGGTGGACCTGGCGTTCCGCTTTGTCGCGCTCAAGGACGGCATCACCGTTGCCCGGCGCGGGACCGCACATTACGGTGGGTTGAACGTGCGGATGGCGACTCCCGCGTCGCAGGCGATTTCGGTTCACACTGACTTGTCCAACGCCGTGCCTCGTCGGGCTTGGTCGGACCTGAGCGGCCTTTTCAACGGAGCCGCTGCCGCGTCCGGCCTCACCGTCTTGCAGTATCAACGAAACCCTGATTACCCGGGCGATTGGCAGCAATATCCGGACTTGTCGTGGTGCCAGCCGACCTTCCCCGCTTCCGGCACCCGTTACCCGTTGCGGCGCGATCAACCGCTGGTCCTGCGCTACCGGCTATTTATCCATGCCGGAGCCAAGCCGGACGACGACCGCGCCGCGAAGCTGTGGGATACCTTCCAGGCTACCGCCGCCCCGGTCCCGACCTTCAGCCAATCGAGCGCGGCCGAGTAGCAGGTCGCGATTCAGTGGGATCAAACGCAAATTCTCCCTGAGCCCCGCAGCCTTGAGTAAAGGCGAGTGGGCGCGGAGTGGTCTCCCAGGGCTGCTCTAAAGTCGGTCCAGGCCATTCCAAACCCGAGACCCGAGACCCGAAGACCGAGATCCGAATTGATAGCCACCCCGGCGGAGCAGCCGCCAATCGAATCAGGCCATTTTCGGAATTCGGATTTCCCCACGAATCACACGAATGACACGAATGGAAAAGCCCCCCCTCCCAATTCGTGTTTATTCGTGTAATTCGTGGGCAACCTTTCAGCTTTTAAGACTACTGAAATGAAGCCTGCTTTCGGGTTTCGGCCTTCGGTCTTCGGATTTCAGGGCGGCAGAACAGGATCTGCCCTCAACTGGCCGGACTTTAGAGCAGCCCTGGTGGTCTCCTCGTAGTTTGTCTTGAAATTTCGCCGGAAGTAGCTAGCTCTTGGTCCATGCCTATGCATCTTTTTCAACGCAGGTTCTTTAGGAGATCCCTGTTGACCTGCCTGCTGATTGCTTCAACCACGAATTTCGCCCAGGACAAACCTTCGGACACCCCCAAACCGGACGCCGCCAAGGAAGGCGAAAAGAAACCCGATGAAGCTGCGCCCAGGAAGCCGAAGACCAGGAAATACGACGAGGTGATCACCACGAATGCCGTCACCAAGGTCGGCCTCTTCCGTGTGCATCGCATCGAAGACAGCCTCTATTACGAAATACCCGTTGACGTCCTCAACACCGACCTGCTCTGGGTCGTCCAGATTTCTGAAACCAGCGCCGGCAGTTCTTACGCCGGCATGCCCGCAGGTGATCACGTCGTTCGCTGGGAATTGCATGGTGACCAGGTGCTCCTGCGCGATGTCCGTTACGGCATCCGTGCGGACGCAGCCGACCGCATTGCCCAGGCAGTCAAGGCTTCCAATCTCGCCCCCATCATCCGCGCCTTCGAGGTTAAGGCTTTTGGCAAGGACAAGGCTCCGGTCATCGAGGTCACGGACCTCTTTAAGAAAGACGTGCCTGAATTCAGCGCCCGGAGCGCCCTCAATGCCGGCGCCATGGACGGTGCCCGCTCCTTCATCGAAGAGTTCAAGGTCTTCTCCCGGAACATTAATGTGCGCGTCCTCGCGAGCTTTGCCCCAGGCAAGCCGAGCGGCGGTTCGTCCGAGGAGGGGCAGCAATCCAGCGGCGTCACCGCTGTCCTGTGCCACAGCATGGTCCAACTGCCCGAAAACCAGATGAAACCGCGCCGGTTTGATTCGCGTGTTGGCTACTTCACCGAGTCGTTCACCGACTTCTCCGACCGCATTAACCACGAGGCCGAAACCGTCCATTACATTCTCCGCTGGCGCCTCGAAAAGAAGAACCCGGACGCCAGGCTTTCCGCGCCCGTCAAACCCATCGTCTTCTACGTGGCCCGCGAGGTGCCGGAGAAATGGAAGAGTTATGTCAAGGCGGGCATCGAGGATTGGGCCCCTGCTTTCGAGGCTGCTGGATTCACCAATGCGATCATCGGTAAATACGCCCCTGATCCCCGCGAGGATCCGGACTGGGACGTGGAGGACGCGCGCATCTCAAGCATTCGCTGGCTTCCCTCAAACATTGAGAACGCGTTTGGGCCTCAAGTCCACGACCCCCGCAGCGGCGAGATTCTCAGCGCCGATGTGCGCATGTACCACAACGTCCAGAAACTCGTCCGCGACTGGTACTTCGTCCAGGCCTCACCGTGCGATCCGCGAGCGCAAACCCTCCCCTGGCCTGACGATCTGGAAGGTGAGTTGATCCGCTTCGTCGTCACCCACGAAGTCGGCCATTCGCTCGGGTTCCCCCACAACATGAAGGCGTCCTCCAGCTACACCATCGAGCAACTCCGTAACCCGGAATGGACGAAAAAGAACGGCACCGCTTCCTCCATCATGGACTACGCCCGCTATAACTACGTCGCCCAGCCCGGCGATGGCGCCGGCTTGATGCCCAAGGTCGGGCCTTACGATGCCTTCGCCGTCAACTGGGGCTATCGGGAATTCCCCAAAGACGCGGATGAGAAGGCTGAACTCGAGAAGATCGTCAAGGTCCAGATCGACCAGCCCATATTCCGTTTCGGAGATCCTAATGCGGGCGTGGACTCGAGCCAGCAGACTGAGGACCTTGGTTCCAACGCCGTCGAAGCTACGAAACTGGGCCTCCGCAACCTGGAGCGCGTCGCTGGTTACCTGGTCAAGGCCACCAGCAAGCCCGGCAAAGACTACGACTTGCTCTCCGTCGAATACAGCGCTCTGCTGGCCCAGTGGAGTCGCGAGATGGGCCATGTGGCGAACGTCGTGGGCGGGGTGCAGGAAATCAACTTGTACTATGGGGACGCCAGCCGACGGTTCTTCCCGAATCCTGCTGACTACCAGCAGCAGGCGGTTTCCTTTCTCCTGGAACACGCGCTGAGCACCCCCACCAATTTTACGGGTGAAGACATCATCGCCCGGCTCACGGCCGAGGGGACGGCTCAGCGAATCCTCACCGCGCAAACTGCCTTGCTCAGGAACCTAATCTCCACCCGGCGCGTTGATCGGCTCGCCGAGATCGAGCAAACCTCCACCAACGCCACCTATGCCCCGGCGAAGCTCTTCAGCGATATCCGCGCTGGCCTGTTCCGCGAGTTGGATAATACTCCCCCAGACATCGATCTGTACCGGCGTAATCTGCAACGCTCCTACGTCGATATGCTCTTCGCTAACATCAAAACTCCCGTGGGAAACTCCGACCTCCCCGCCTATTCCCGCGCCGAACTGGAAGCCATCCGCGAGCTGATCCGGAAAGGTGACGTCTCCCGGGCCAAGCCTGTGGTCCAGCTTCACTGCAAAGACCTGACCGCCCGTATCGCCCGCGCTCTCGATCCCCATCCCTCCGCCGAGCCGTCGTCCGAGAGGTAAATTACCTTAGCCCGTCCGCCAGAGCAGGCTGCCGGCTGGCACCGACAGACAACCCGGTTGCCTCCGGCGATCCGGCTTGGCAATCTGTTGCCGTAATGAGTAACCCTGTCATCCGTGGTCCATCCCATTTTGGCGTCCATTCCTCTTCTATTTCGCGTCCACAAACACGGCGGACGCCACCGCGTTGAAACCCGCCGTTTTGGTCACTTCCAGTTCGACGGACCCCGTGACCGTCCAGGACAGATACACGCCGTTGGCGGTTGCTGCGGCGTCGGCATTTTGTGCGTCAAGCAAGGCTCCGTCCCCCCGGGTGAGGGTCACCTGGTGCGTGCGGCCATTGCGATCGTAATCCAGCAAGTACGCGGTAAGCCGATAAGGCTTGGCATCAGGGGCCCGCACGGTCAGGCCGAACTTCTCGGGCGAAGTCCAACACGCGGCGCGGCGGCTGGAGTTGCCTCCGGTCGGGCAGGCCAGCACGCGACCATCGGCGGGATCGGCACTCTTGGCCCAAACTTCAAACACCAGCGTCAGGCTAAGCTTGCTATCTGGCCTGGTAATTTCAATCCGCAGCTCCTTGCCCCATTGTCTCTGGCGCACCTCGATGGGGCCAATGGTTGAACCGGTCAGTTTCCAGCCGCCGTCATCCGATGCGAGCACCAGTCCGTCCACCACCTGGCGGAACAGTCCCCGGGTACCCGTGCCGGAAAGCATTTCCTCCCCCGTCCGCACATTCTTCAAGCTGGTCAGGTCAATGCTTCCCTTTGAAAACTCCACCCGCGCTTTCAGGCTCTCGTTTCCCAAGGTCCAAGCCGAGCCGCTCTTCCTGATGCTCGCCGGTTCATCCGCCCTCAGACCAGTCACCAGCAACGGCAGCAGGACGAGAGCCCGGAACACCCATCCATTCAAAAGACTCACACATCCCGAGCCGTGGAAACCGAGTGATTCCGCCGGTAACCCCTCTCCCGCCCTGACGGGCCCCCTCTGCCCTTCGAGGGGGAGAGGGACGGGGAGAGGGGGCCCACGTCAATTGCCCAGCCTCATCCAACCCAAGCGCGCGGATCAGGAGGTGTTAGACTCATACAGGTTGTTCTTTCCCCGGTGCCACTCAGCCGGATTTCTTGGGCTGATAGCCCATCCAGTTCAGGAGCCATTTCCACGTGTCCGCCGCGTCCGCCGGCGGTGGCGGCAGCGGCTTGGCCTTCAACGCCTCGAGCGCAACCGGCTTGCCGCGATACTGCTCCGCAAGTTCCTTGAATTTGCGCCCGTGCGCTTTGAGTTTGTTGTCCACCGTGAGCAGCCCAAAGTCGTATTCCAGAGGAGTGAACTCGAACTTGCGGTCAACGTCATGACTCGCCCACCAGGTCAGCCAGCTAACGCCGCCCTGGATTGCCGCCAGCGTGGTCTTCTCGAGGAACTCCGGCATACGGGCCTCATCCACCCACTCCTTGCACATGCCGTATTCCTGCATCCAAATCGGCTTGGTGGGGTTCTTGGCATACGCGCGCACCAGTGCGGCCTGGGCGGCCGGCAGTTGGATCGCTGGCGGATCAAAGAAACCGCCGTGCTTCAAGGCGTCGCAGAATGCCGGATAGCAGTGCAACACCGGACATTCCTGCCGTGTCGCCATGAAACCGGGCGAAAACGTATCCGGCCAAAACCACTGCCCCCAGTTCCCGTTCACGTGCAGGTGGTCGGGGAACAGCGATTCCGCCAGCGTGAGGATTTTGTCGCACCAGGCGTCGCCGGCGGCGGTGTCTTTGCCGGTGCTCCAACAGCAGGCCATTTCGTTGGCAACGTCAAACCCGAGGAAATTCGCATGCTCCTTCGCCACCTTCGCCACTTCCCGGAAATAGAGCTCCTGCGCTTCAAACATGCGAGGTGACCGATACATGTCTCCCGGAGCGCTGGGGTTGTCGAACGACGTCGTAAACTTGTAGCCCGAGAGCCAGCCGTTGAGCAGCGATAGCTGAATATCCATGCCGCGCTCGCCGACCATCCGCATCAGCGTGGCCAATCGCTCCAGATGCGCCGGACTAATCCATTTTCGGTTCGGCTGGAAATACGGCCATATCAGGAACATCCGGATATGATCCGCGCCCAGCGATGCAATGGCGTCCAGGTCGCGGGCAACCACCTCGGCATGGAAATCGTTCCAGAGGAAGAACCAATTCCGGGGTGGGGCGTAGTGGACCCCGAATCGGTGCCGGGTCAGCGAGGACCTGACCGGCTGCGCCTTCCTGGCTGGTTCCTCCACCGCCCTGGCAAATAGCTCCCCGCTCCGGTCCAAACCAGCCGCCGTGGCCAAAACCGCAGCGCCGCAACCGGCTTTCAAAAGCTCCCGTCGAGTCAGCAACCTCCGGCAAAGCCGGAGGCTTGCAGCGGGGAGTGGCTCAAAGCCACAAGGCCCTTCGGGCAAAGCTTTGAAATTGGGGTTCATACTCAAGCGTCTTGTGCTTCTGGCCTCCGTTCCCCCTCACCCCGGCCCTCTCCCCAGAGGAGGGGGAGCACCCGCGACCGCATCCGTTGCCAACTCGTAACGCTCGATTCGCCCACAACCGGGCTGCAATTCCCCCTCTCCTCTGGGGAGAGGGCCGGGGTGAGGGGGAATAGACCGCGACTCATTCCCATACGCCCGAGCATTCCTGGCACTGTCAAACTGGGTGAGTCCTCCGGCAAAGCCGGAGGATTGGCTTGTGCATTCATTAGACTTGCGGTTCGGGGACCCATACCCTGCCTCGCTTCCCTCTGCCGTCACCTCAAGTCCTCGCCGGCGAGGCCTTTCACTGTCCAGTCGAAGTTCCAGTTGCCAATGGACGGGGGGTTGAGCTGGCGGAACTTGGCGAACTGCGAATGGCCGTCCACGAACAGAAATACTTCGCCCGTCGGCTCGTGCCCCGGGATCGCGGTGGCCCGGTCCGTGGAGGCATAACAGACATAAATCGCCTTCTTGGAAGGCGAACGCACTTCCGACATCTTGCGCGGCCCATCCACGCTGTTGTCGTCGCTCGAGATAAACTGGTTGAGATAGTGGTAGGAGTCCGGAAACGGAATCTTGTTCGTGGGGAATAATCCCGTGAGCATCGCCCACTTGAAATTCCATCCCGGTACCGGCCTGGTGTCGGTGGGACACAAGTACACCGCCTTGCTGTTAGTGGGCAGATAGGGGTTAAACAACAACAGGTAGTCCACCATCATGGTGGTAGGCCAGCCGTTGCCGCTGTAGGGGAACGTGTCCTTGTTGTCCCCAACATACATGTGAACCGCCGCGCCCATTTGGCGCAGGTTCGAAACGCACTGGATCAGTTGCGCCTTCTTCTTTGCCCTGCCCAGCGCCGGCAGCAGCAGCGCTGCCAGGATGGCGATGATCGCGATCACCACCAGCAGCTCGATCAAGGTAAACGCTATTCTATTCTGTAACTGTTCACGTCGGAACGTGGGGCAGACCTCCGGTCTGCCGGTTAGCCGGGTCTCTGGCCCGGCGTTGCGGCGCCCCAAGGGACACGGAGCCGGAGGCTCCGTGAACCGGCAGACCGGAGGTCTGCCCCACACCTGAACAGTTACTCCATGCTTATTTCTCGACGTCTTCATAGTGCCTAACTGACGATCCGGGTGCTTGCCGGGTCCACTGCTCATCAATAAACCAAGTTCGCCCAATAATTCAAAGCAAGAGCTTCACAGATCATCCGTCACCCGAAATAGCTTGAATTCGACTACATGAACCCCCGGATTGGCGCTGTTCTTCTGCATGTTCAGCCGGACATAGCGACAATCAAACCCTTCCGGCATGTTGATCTTGAAATTATGCAGATGTCCCGCGGGAGTTGCGATCTGGATGTTCTTCGCCATATCAACCGCCATTGTCCATTGCTTGCCATCCAGTGACGTCTCGATGGTGTATTGATAGTAACGTGTTCCATCCCAGTAGGGATAGACCTGGAACCCGACGACCTTTTCCCTCTTTTGCAGATCAACCGTCAGGGACGCGGGTTCCCTTGACCACCAGGATGCTTCGCGGTCATAGGTTTGCCCATCCACCGCGAATTCGGGCTTGCGGTCGCCATAAACCGAAGTTGCCGTGATCGGTTTGCCAACCGCAATTCCAGGCGGCGTCGGTTTGCTGGGAGGCAGGTATCCGGAAGCCACCCCTTTTTCCAGCATGGCCTCGCCGTATTTTAGCCACATCTCCCGTGAAGCCTCTACGGCATTGCCTTGCGGTTCCGACGGAACAATGCTCCGGACATCGGGCCATTGCTTCAAATGGGCGTCGGCCCTCTGGTTGTAGTCATCGGCATTATAGGGCCGGTTTTCTTTCAGGCTTTTCTCCAGTGCCTGGAAATAGAATTCCCACAGCGGCAACATCCGGTCCTTGATATAACCGGACCACTCTTTGACGGCGTAGCCACCGATGTTTCCGCCCCAGTCGGTGATTTGGCGTTTTGCACCCCATTGGAGGAGATTCTTCTCTTCCTCGGTGCTGCCCCAGGAACGAGCCCCCTCGGTCCAGCGCCCCAGCAGAAAGTGCTCGGATGTCCCCATCAGGCGGTCAAAGTCCTCGATATATTGCAGCATGTCAGCGGAGCATTGTCGAAACTCCCGCAAGTCCTTCTTCTCAAAGGCCTGCTTGGCCAGGAATGAATAATGCGGGGCATAATTTCCCATGACCTCCCGCCCCAGGTTCACCAGGTCGAATCGATAGGCCGGGCAGTCTTTCAGTTCATCCGCGGCCCCAAGTATCAGTTTCCAGGCCGTGACCAGGTCCATCTCCGGAGCGGTGTCACCCCACAGTCCCGGTCCGCCACAGAGCGGCGAAGATCCAGTCCGGCCTTCAATAGTATAGCGGGTCGCATAGAGAATATCCCAAGCCTGGCGAACGGAGGGAATGTCCTTTCCATAGCGCTTAAGCAGATAGTCCTTTTGCCATTTGGCCAGATCGGTCACTCCGTCCCCCCACATCATGTCGAACAGGAGTTCAAAGACCACCGGATTGCAGCAAAGCCCCTCCATGTCGATACCCAGCCCGACCGGATTCCCCTTGTTGGGCGATGCCTGCATTCGATTGTAATTGTTGAAGATCTGCGGCAGGCCGCCGTACAGGTCCACCTGGTCGCCGAAGTTCTGGACGGCGCACCACACCCAAGGCTTGCCGTACCAGCCGTTCTGGGCTTTCCAGCCGGTCCAATACCAGTCCTCGCCTTTCAACTCCAGGGCCAGCAGGCGCTGGTCGGGGATCGCGTCAAAGAAGATCTTGGTCCGGTCGGTCAGCCAGTAGCTTTCCACTATTTGCGGGCTCTTGCAGAACCAGGTCTGGAGCACCCAAATTCCTTTGGGATCGGCCGCATCCACCGACGAAAAGAGGGCCTTCGCCATATTGGAGATATAGGTGAAATTGGTGGTGGGCGGGATCATTTCAATGAACGGGTCAATGGCATAGAAATGATCCGTGCCGTAGAGCGCCTTCTGCTTTTTCAGGAACGTCGTGCCGATCTGGGTGAACCGAGACTCCTGCCAATCCAAGGTATCGGTGGGGGGAAACCCTTGCCAGTCGAGCTGATTCACCTTGAGATCCGGATGCTTGCGCTTGAGCGCCTGGGGAACATGGCCGGTAAATCCTTGCAGGATGGGGGTCATGCCCAGACTGCGAGCCCGGGCGAGAATCTGTTGTTGAAGTTCGTAGTGGCCCTCAATTACCGACTGCGGCAGAGGGCCACCCCAGCCGTCCAGACACCCCATCCACTGAAAGGGGAACCACGCCGGGCCGGCAAAGAAATCGTTCAAATCGGCTCGACTGAGCCCGAATTCCTTGTAGGTCTCCTGCCAGGCCTTTTCCTGTCCCAGCGGACACAACGGCAGGTTGATCCCATTGAGAGCCATCACATCCAGCATCCGCTCCCACTCGGGCCAATGCCACCAGGCCATGGAATAGGCGTAAGCGGTGTAGTTGAACATGTACCGGTACTGAAACGGTGTGCTTTCGCGGACCTTCTTCGGAACACTGGGCAGAGGCGCCGGCAGCTTGAGGTTATCCCCGCGCCAGGAGACGCTGCAGTGGCAAAGCGTATTGAGATACCATTTCAGGCCGCGACCGGCAGCAATGCCTGACGACCCGCGCAGAATAATAGTCTTCCCCTTGGATTCGACTTCAAAGACATCCAGCCCCTTTTCTGCGGGAATAATCTCCACGTCAAAATGGACCGAGGTATCCTCGCCCAGCAGCCGGCGGATCACCCCAAGGGCCGCCAGACGTTGTGTTTCCGAATCAACGGGGCCTTTGTACTCGGCTCCCACCAGGACCGGGTGAGCATAACCGGAAGGATGCCTGTCGGCCCCGTTCGCCTGCTCCGCCATGGAAGCTGTCGCGAGCAGGGCTACCAGTAGCCTCGAAACCAGGAACTGAGAGAATCTCATCGTCATACATAAATGCGATCCGTGGCACTTCGGGAAAGCGCGGGCTTTCGCGCGGAGACTCTGCCCGGCGGACCCCGAAAGTCACTTCGCCAGGTCGATGCCGGTCAGCCCGATACCGAAGGGCGCCCCGTTCCCCATCCCCGTCCAGTCGAAGTTGTAAACATTCCCCACGGGAGCCGGCTTGGTGTAGTTCCAGTACAAACGGGGATAAAGGGCGAACTGCGAATGGGAGTCCGGAAAAAGCAGCAGCATGCCCTTAACTCCGTGCCCGCCGGTCGCAGTGTAGTAACCTTGCGTGAACTGGACCCCCTTGCTGGCGCCAGCGCCGCACATCACCATCACTTTCTGCGACGGATAGCGGACCTGGGAGACTTTGCGCTTCTGCGGGCCATTGTTGTTATCGTCGCAGTAAAACACATGGATCAAATAGTAGGAAACCGGAAACAGCATCTGGCTGAGCGGGAGGCCCATGACCACATCGAATCCCCCCGAGCGGTCAGCCAGGCAAAGGAACATGGATTTGCTGTTCGTGCTGACATACGGATTCAGCAGCGTTGGCCAGTCCACAAATACACTGTAAGGGAGGTCACGGCCGGCATAGGGGAACGCGTCCTGGTTATCGCCCGCGTACATCGCCGTGGCAATCCCGATCTGTCGCAGGTTCGAAAGGCAGTTGGCCATCTGGCCCTTCTGCTTCGCCTTGGCCAGCGCCGGCAACAGCAGCGCCGCCAGGATGGCGATGATGGCGATGACCACCAGCAACTCGATCAGCGTAAACGCCAGGTGCTTCTCATTTCTCGGCTTCTGCATATTGCACTTCTCTGGTTCCGGACGCTTGCCCACTTTGCGCGGTTCAAGGCTCTTACCTGCCGGGACCTGGATTTCGTAGTTCACTGCTAATCAGAATACCATATTCGCCGCCTGGTTC
>SESF01002995.1_pt1 | contig 14772 bp, 12 predicted proteins | sample 3171521 | NCBI WGS metagenome assembly SESF01 (sample SAMN10866945, study PRJNA518727) | freshwater metagenome | biome: subpolar coniferous forest; feature: holomictic lake; material: water; isolation source: holomictic Lake 227, 6 m and 8 m depth | place: Canada: near Kenora, Ontario | collected...
CCAGATCATCTGTCCCATTTCCTCTCCCCCGCCAAAAACAAAAGGCGCGGGAGTTATCCCGCGCCTTTAAGGGGTTAGCTTCCCGTTAGCAAAACTGCGCCCAATCGACGTTGCGCATGTCGCCGGTCTTCAGGAACTGCTGATGCATGGCAAAAGCGGCGCCGAGGGACTGTGGCGTATGGCTGTCTTCGAAACGCTCGAAGTACGCATTCAACTGCTCCCGGTAATCCGGGTGTGCGCAGTTCTGGACGATCAAGCGAGCCCGCTCGTTGGGGCACTTGCCACGGAGATCGGCCACGCCGTTCTCGGTGATGATCGCCGAAACCGAGTGCTCGCTGTGGTCGAGGTGACTGGCGAACGGAACGATGGAGCTGATCTTTCCGCCCTTTGCGACGGAGGGGCAGGTGAAGATCGAGAGATAACCGTTGCGGGTGAAATCGCCCGAACCGCCGATGCCGTTCATCAACTGTTTACCCATGACGTGGGTGCTATTGATGTTGCCGAAGATGTCGGCTTCGATGGCGGTGTTGATGGTGATCAGGCCAAGACGGCGAACGACTTCGGGGTTGTTTGCGATTTCCTGGGGCCGGAGCAGAAGCTTGGGCCGGAACCATTCGAGTTCGTCGTAAATCGATTTAAGAACCGCGTTGCTGAGCGTCAGGGAAACGCCGCTGGCGAATTTGACTTTGCCGCTCTTCACCAGACCGATCACGGCGTCCTGGATGACCTCGGTGTACATCTCAAACGCCGGGATGCCAGGATGAAGGCCCATGGCACCGAGCACTGCGTTGGCGATATTACCCACGCCGGATTGCACCGGCAGAAAGCCCGGGGGAATACGTCCCGCGCGCATTTCCGCCGCAAGGAAGTCCGCCACGTTTTCACCGATCTTCAGGGTGACAGGATTCGGGGCGTCGAATCCGCCGGTTTCGTCCGGTAGATCGGTTTCAACCACGCCGACGATTTTCGCCGGATCGACTTTAATGATTTCGCTGCCGATGCGATCGGACGGTTTGTAAACCGGGATTTCGCGGCGGTGCGGCGGGTCGGCCGGTTGGTAGTTGTCGTGAAATCCGCGAAGCTCAGCCGGATGGTTGCGATTGAGCTCAATGATGATTTTATCGGAAACGCTGCAAACGGTCGGAGAAATTCCCACCCCGGAGGTGAGCACGATTTCGCCATTGGGAGTCACCTCAGAGGCTTCGATGATGCCCCAGTGCAGTTTGCCGAGAAACCCGTAGCGGATCGACTGCGCCACCGTGGAGAGGTGCATGTCGAAATAGCGGGTAATCCCGGCATTGATGCTTTTGCGCAATTCAGGGCTGGACTGGTAAGGGGTCCGGAACGAAATGGCTTCGGCGCTGGCCAGGGCGCCATCGAGCGATTTCCCAGTGGAAGCGCCGGTGACGACGCCGACTTTGAACGGCTTGCCTTCTTCGTGAAGCTTCTTGGCCCGCTCGGCTAGGGCGAGCGGAACGGCCTTTGGAGCTCCAGCGGGGGTAAACCCGCTAAAACCGATGGTTTCGCCATCGGAAATGAGCGAGGCCGCTTCAGCCGCGGTAAGTCGTGGTAGAGGTTGATTCATAAAGTGACCCGCTCGCAGGCTAGGTTAGGCGCTAATTCGGATTAAAGCCTGGCCTTCCTGGACTGCATCGCCGACCTTGACGAGCACCTCGGCGACCTTGCCGCTGATGGGTGCGTAGATATAAGTATTCATCTTCATGGCTTCAAGGACCAGGAGTTGATCGCCTTCCGCGATTTCCTGTCCGGCCGTGACGCCGATGGCGACAACATTGCCGCCGAGTGGGCTGCCAACCGTGCCGGGGGCGCCGGTGGACGTGGAAACGGAAGTCGAGGTCATGGGGCTTGCGGCAGCCGGGGCGGAGGCCGGCGCCGGAGTGGCCGTTTCATCGGGCACTTCAATGGTGACTTCGTAGGTTTTACCTTCGACGGAGATGCGGAGACGTTTCATAAAGTGGTTTAGCGAAGCTTATGCGAAGCAAAGATATGGCGGCGGCCTTCGAGCGACCAAGATAAAAGGCTGGCTTGGACGTTGTTGGTGTTGACTTGGCGAATGGACAAAATCCGGTGTGGCGACTTGATTGCAGCGTGAACCGCCGCCGCGATGACGCAGATGAGAACAGGGTCGTTTGGCACTTGATTCATAAAAAAATAGTGGTTTCTGGCCGCGAGGCCGGACAGCGCTAATCGGCGCTCACCATGCTACATGATGAGCGCCAGATTAGCAGCAAGTTACAGCGGAATATTTCCGTGCTTCTTCGGCGGACGAACTTCGCGCTTGTTGAGGGTGTTCCGCAAGGCGCGGGCGACGACGCCCCGAGTTTCGGACGGGTCGATCACGTCCGTGACGCTCCCCATGCCGGCGGCTTGATAAGGCGACGCGAACTGCGCACGGTAATCGGCGATCACTTCCGCACGCCGCGCCACCGGATCGGCGGCTTTCTTGATGTCATCCTTATACAGGATGCCCACCGCGCCTTCAGCGCCCATGACGGCGATTTCCGCGCTCGGCCAGGCGAAGACCATGTCCGCGCCGAGTTCCTTCGAGCACATGGCGATGTAAGCGCCGCCGTAGGATTTGCGCATGATCACGGTGATTTTCGGCACCGTGGTGGCCGCGTAGGCGAAGAGCATCTTCGCGCCATGGCGGATGATGCCGCCGCGCTCCTGGGCTTTGCCGGGGAGGAACCCGCCTGTATCGACGAGAGTGACGAGCGGGATGTTGAAGATGTTGCAGAAACGGATGAACCGCGCGCCTTTATCGGAGGCGTCGATGTCGAGGGTGCCGGCTTTGGCCATCGGCTGATTGCCGACGATGCCGACGACCATCCCCTGGATGCGGGCGAAGCCGACGACGAGGTTCTTCGCGAAGTCCATCTGGACCTCGAAGAAGTCACCGTCATCGACAAGGCGCTTGATGACCTTGATCACGTCGAGCGGTTCTTTGCCGTCCGCCGGGATCAAGTCGTTCATGCCCGGATCCGGGTCCATCACGAGCGGAGTGCTCAGGCGATGGGGCGGATCCATGATGTTGTTGGACGGGAGGAAAGAAAGGAGCTTCTTGGCCAGGGCGATGGCGTGGGCGTCGTCGTTGGCTACGAAATGGATGTTGCCGCTGACGCTGGCGTGAGCCGCCGCGCTGCCGACCTCGTCCATGGTCACGACTTCACCGGTGGCCGCCTTGATGACTTCCGGGCCGCAGATGAACATGTTCGCCTGCTTGTTGACCATGATTTGGAAATCGGTGAGGGCCGGGGAATAAGCCGCGCCGCCCGCACAGGGTCCGCAAATAATGGTGATCTGAGGCACAACGCCCGAGGCTTCGACGTTCTTGAAGAACACTTTGCCGTAGCCGGAGAGCGAGCCGATGCCTTCCTGAATACGCGCGCCACCCGAGTCATTGAAAGAAATGACCGGCATGCCGCTCTTGACTGCGTAATCGATCGATTCGCAAATCTTCTCCGCGTGCATGTTGCCGAGCGAACCGCCGGCGGTGGTGAAGTCCTGGCTGAAAGCGGCGACGGGACGGCCGTCCACTTCGCCGATCCCGGTGATCACGCCGTCGGCCGGGATGGTCTTGCCGAGCATCCCGAACAGAGTGGCCCGGTGGGTGGCGTGCATGGCGAATTCCTGGAAGGTGCCCTTGGTGAAGAGGGCATCCAGGCGGTCTCGCGCGGTCATGAGACCTTTGGCGCGGCGAGCTTCGATCTTGTCTTTGCCGCCGAGGTCAAGGGCGGTCTGGCGCCGTTTGGCTAACTCGTCGAGAAGGTGTTGTGCGATTGGCATGGTGGTTTGGTTTTTGATTGAAGGTTTGTGGGAAAGGGATGAAAACGAAAATTTTTGATATTCAGTATTCCCGCTCCGGTTTGGAAAGTTTTACAAGCGTCTCATCATCGAGCCGGATGGTTGTGTAGCGTGGCAAACGCCACGTCAGCCATGACAGACTTCATTTTCTGGAAGTCATGCGCGGCGGCTCCGTCTTGATACGTGCGCAAGATCGCCTCCAATTCCTCCCTCGTGGGTGGCTGGGCTTGTGCGCATGCACCCCACGCGACCAGACAGATAGCTAACGCCCAAGCCGCAAGGCGGGCGAAAATCCTGGGGGTTTCACACGAAGGCACGAAGGCACGAAGGCACGAAGGAGGAGAAACGTGGGTAAAAGACACCCGTTCCTGAGCGCCAACGGCGCGTTGCCATACCAGCCTGGGGCATCGCCCCAGGACTTTATGCAACAAGGATTTAGGGCTGAAGGCCCGCGCCATTTCCCGGAGATGGGTCGGGCTTTCAGCCCTAGTCGTGCAACCCATGGAACCTGGGGCTGCGCAAAGCCTCCGCCCCAGGCTGGTATGGGGCCGCGCCGTTGGCGCTGAGAGGCTGGTATCCGCTCGCTCCATTCCTCCACGTTTCCACGAAGGCGCGAAAGAAAAGGCATTTCTTCGTGCCTTCGTGCCTTTGTGCCTTTGTGTGAAATCCATGGAATGTGGCAGTTCTAAATGCGGCAATTCTGAACTTAATGCGCGCCGTCGCAACCGCTGTCGGTGCAGAACTCGGTGAGCACGCCGAAGGTGAATTTAGGATGGAGGAAAGCGACTTGTTTTCCGTGGGCGCCGGGGACCGGAGTCTCGTTCAGGAGTTTGACCCCCGCGTTTTTGGCGGCATCGAGTTGGCCCATGATGTCGTTGGTTGCATACGCGACATGGTGAATCCCGCCGTTGGGGTTCTTTTCAAGGAACTTGGCGATGGGGCTGTCCTCGGAAGTCGGCTCCAGCAGTTCGATATGGGTGTCGCCCGCGGAAAAGAATGCGACGCGAACCTTCTGGGAGGGAACTTCCTCCCGGTGTTCGCATTTGAGCCCGAGGGCTTCTTCATAGTATTTAACCGTCTCGTCCAGGGAGCGGACGGCGATGCCAAGGTGGTCGATTTTCTGGATCATGATGGTAAAAGGTAAGGTTAGCTAAGGTGATTGGCCAGCAACTGCTTGACGGCTCCAGTTGCTGAAAGTCTTCCGGCCAGGACGTCGCGTTCCACTCGCGGCCACTCCGCCACGATCACCGGGTTGTGAGTAAACGCTCGCCAGAGTTCCTGCTCAAGCATTTCGTGAATCCAATTGAGAGTTTGTTTGCGCCGGTGCTCCTCGAAGAAGCCGGTTTCCACCCCGATGGCTTGAAATTGCTCGATGACTTCCCACATTTCCGCGATGCCCGTGCCCTTGAGGCTGGAGCAGGTCCGCACTTCGGGTCTCCAGGCGCGGTTGGGCGGAGTAAGAAAGTGCAGCACCCGCGAAAATTCCGCGCGGGTCATTTCGGTGCGCGCCTCGTTGCCGCCGTCGGCCTTGGTGATCAAGATGGTGTCGGCCAGTTCGATGATCCCCTTCTTGATCCCCTGCAACTCGTCCCCGGCTCCCGCAATGAGCAGCACCAAAAAGAAATCGACCATGGACCGCACGGTCGTCTCGCTCTGGCCCACCCCGACTGTCTCCACGAGGATCACGTCGTAGCCCGCCGCCTCGCATGCCACGATCGTCTCGCGGCTCTTGCGGGTGACGCCGCCCAACGTTCCGCTGGATGGCGAGGGCCGGATAAAGCAATTCTCCTCCCGCGAGAGCATTTCCATGCGGGTCTTGTCCCCGAGAATCGACCCGTGCGAGAGCGTGCTGCTCGGATCGACTGCCAGGACCGCCACCCGTTTGCCCCGGGCGCAAAGCATGCAGCCGAGCGCCTCGATGAAGGTGCTCTTGCCCGCTCCCGGCACGCCGGTGATGCCGACGCGAATCGACCGCCCGGCATGGGGAAGCAGTTGACGGACGACTTCCTCCGCCAGAGGCGTATGCTTCGGGGCGTTGCTCTCGATCAGGGTGATCGTTCGTCCCAGCATTGTCCGATTGCCGCTGCGCACCCCTTCCGCGTACTCCTTCGCACGAGCCACGATCATAGGATCGGGCTCGGCGAGTGAAGTCGGTTGGGGTCGGGCAGGCGTCTCGGCCGTCATGCATACAGCGTGAGCTAGGCGCTCATCCGTTTCTTGAGTTCGGTTAGAATCTTCTCGGCTGCGGTTGGAATAACGGTGCCTGGGCCAAAGATGGCGGCGGCTCCGGCTTCGTAGAGGAAGTCGTAGTCCCGCGCCGGGATGACCCCGCCGACGACCACCACGATATCCTCGCGCCCGAGCTTCTTGAGCTCTTCGATCAACTGCGGCACCAGCGTCTTGTGCCCTGCTGCCAGGGAGCTGACGCCGACGACATGCACGTCGTTTTCAACGGCCTGCTTGGCGCTCTCTTCCGGAGTCTGGAAGAGCGGCCCGATATCGACGTCGAAGCCGAGATCGGCATACGCCGTAGCCACAACTTTCGCGCCGCGGTCGTGTCCGTCCTGGCCCATCTTGGCGATGAGAATACGAGGACGACGGCCTTCGGCTTCCGAGAAGGCATCGGTGAGCTTGCGAACCCGGGCAACTTCGTCGGATTCACCAAACTCGCCGCCGTAAACCCCTGAGATTGAGCGGATCACAGCGCGGTGACGGTCGTAGATTTTTTCGAGTGCATAAGAGATTTCTCCCAGCGTGGCGCGGAGGCGGGCGGCATCCACGGCGAGGGCCAGGAGGTTGCCGGTTCCGGAAGCGGCCGCTTCGGTGAGGGCTGCCAGGGCGTGCTCGACCGCGGCGTTGTCGCGTTCGGCCTTGAGCTGGTTGAGTTGGGCGATCTGGGCGTCGCGGACGGCGGAGTTATCCACTTCCAACGTGTCGATCGGGGTCTCCTTGGCGAGTCGATATTTGTTGATGCCGACGATGGCTTCGCGGCCGGAATCGATCTGCGCCTGGCGACGGGCCGAGGCCTCTTCGATGCGCATTTTCGGCAACCCTTCATTGATCGCCTTGGTCATGCCGCCGAGAGCTTCGACTTCCTGGATGTGCGCCCAGGCTTTCTCAAGCAGTTCCTTGGTGAGCGCCTCGACGTAATACGAGCCGCCCCATGGATCGACCACGCGGCAGATGCCGGTTTCTTCCTGGAGATAGAGCTGCGTGTTCCGGGCGATGCGGGCCGAGAAATCGGTCGGCAGCGCGATGGCTTCGTCGAGTGAGTTGGTGTGCAGCGACTGGGTGTGGCCGAATCCGGCCGCCATGCCTTCGATGCAGGTGCGGACGACGTTGTTGAACGGGTCCTGCTCGGTGAGCGACCAACCGGAGGTCTGCGAGTGGGTGCGCAGCGCCATCGATTTGGCGCTCTTCGGGTTGAACTGCTTGATGAGTTTCGCCCAGATCAAGCGCGCGGCGCGCATTTTGGCGATTTCCATGAAGAGGTTCTTGCCCTGCGCCCAGAAGAACGAGAGGCGGGGCGCAAACGCGTCGATGGCGATGCCCGCTTTGATGCCGGTGCGGACGTATTCCAGACCGTCGGCCAGCGTGTAAGCCATTTCGAGGTCGGCGGTGGCGCCGGCTTCCTGCATGTGATAGCCGGAAATCGAGATGCTGTTGAACTTCGGCATGTTCTTCGAGGTGAACTCGAAGATGTCCGCAATAATCCGCATCGAGGGTTCGGGCGGATAGATATAGGTGTTGCGGACCATGTATTCCTTCAGAATGTCATTCTGAATGGTACCGGTAAGTTGCTCCTGCTTAACGCCCTGTTCCTCGGCCGCCACGATGTAGAAGGCGAGCACAGGAAGCACCGCGCCGTTCATCGTCATGGAGACGGAAATCTTGTCGAGCGGGATGCGGTCGAAGAGCGCCTTCATGTCGAGGACGGAGTCGATGGCCACGCCGGCTTTGCCGACGTCGCCGACCACGCGGGGATGATCGCTGTCGTAGCCGCGGTGCGTCGCCAAATCGAACGCAACCGAGAGGCCGCGCTGTCCCGCCGCGAGGTTGCGGCGATAGAAGGCGTTGCTCTCCGCCGCGGTGGAGAACCCGGCGTACTGGCGCACCGTCCAGGGGCGCTGGACATACATGGTGGCGTAAGGACCGCGTAGGAACGGGGCGATGCCGGAGGTGAATCCGAGCAGATTGTTGCCGTTCAGATCGCATTCGGTGTAAGCCGTTTTAATGTCGATCTGTTCCACGGTCCGCCAGACGGCGCCGTCGAGGGCGGCTTTGTCAGGACTGGACTTCGGAAGTTCCAGGTTGAGCGTGCTAAAATCAGGTATCTTGCTCATTTAGTCGATCCCCAGCTTGATTGCGATGCCGCGCAGGACTTCAAAGCAGTTTGCGCGAATGTGGATGAATTCATCGACGCCCGCTTGTTTGAAAGCTTCGATGTGGTCCTTCGGATAACCCGCGAGGACGATGATTTGGTTTGGGTTCGCCGCTTTGAGCTTCTGTGCCAGAGCGGGAACGATTTCAGGATAGGTGTCGTCGGTCGAACAGATGACCGTGACCGATGCGCCGGAGGCGATGGCCGCTTCATAGGCTTCATCAACCGTGGCAAAGCCCCGGTTTTCGAGAACCTGGAAGTCGCCGGCCTGAAAGAAGCCGGTGGCGAAATCCGCGCGCGGCTTGTGCTGGCGAACCGGCCCCATGTTCGCGAGGAACACTTTGGCATTGGCGGAAGCCCTAACGGCAGCCCGCAACACTTCGAAGGGCTCGGAGGCCCGGTGAACGCTGATCGCTTCGATCTCAGGCGCTTCGCCGCCATTGACGCTCAAGGTGCGGAAGAGTTGACCCAACGTGGTGCCTTCGTCCGCGGCTTTGATCACCTCGTCGAGCACTTGGTCGGGCGCGGTGTGAAGGAGGTTGGTGATGTGAGCCAACACCTCCGCCGAACGCTCGGGAGAGAGCTTGTGGGCGGCTGCGTAATCGGCGCGGCGCATCTGGCGTCCATACAACTCGAAATCGCCGGTTTCCAGCGGCTTCTCGGTGGCGTTCGCATAAACGTTGACGCCGATAAGCGAGAGGCGGCGCTGGGCAATGGCCTCGGCCTTCTTCGCCTGAACGGCTGCGACTTCCTTTTGGGGGAACCCGGCCGCGAGCGATTTGAAAATCCCGCCCTGCTTCTCAACCTGCTGGAAGAGCGTCCAAGCGGCGTTAGCAAACTGGCTGGTGAGCGTCTCGACGTAGTAGGAGCCGCCACCCGGATCGATCACCTGGTCGAAATGGCATTCGTCGCGGAGAATGATCTGCGTGTTGCGGGCGATGCGGCGTGAGAATTCATCCGGCGGACGAATCACTTCGTCAAACGCGCCAACGTGGAGGCTTTCGCAGCCGCCGGCAATCGCGGCGAAGGCTTCGGTGGTGTCCCGCAGCATGTTCACATACGGGTCGAGCGTGCTCTTGTTCCAGAGCGAGGTGCGCGCGTGGATGTGCATCTTCTGCGACTCTTCGTTCCCGCCGCAAGCGGCGACGATGCGCGACCAGAGGAGGCGCGCCGCGCGGAGCTTGGCGATGGCGCCGAAGAAATCGGGGCCCATGGAGAAAGCGAACCGCATTTTGGGCGCGACTTCATCGACGCTCAGGCCGCGGGCTTCCATCTGGCGAAGGTATTCAACGCCGGTGGCCAGCGCGAACGCCAGGTCCTGCACCGCGCTGCCGCCCGCGTTGTGATACGCATGGGCGTTTACGGCGATGGTTGCCAGCTTGGGCGTCTCGCGATTTGCCCAGCGGGTGGTGAGGGCCATCTGGTCGAAAGCGCTCTGGGTGGAAAGCGGAAGCTTGCCCTCCATCAGCAGTTCGTTTACCGGATCGTTCTCCAGGCCGCCGCGCAATTTGGAGGCGCCTTTGCCGTTCTTGCGAAGGAACGCGACGAGCATCCCGAGCAACGGAAGAGCGGCGGAACCGCCCTGCATGTAAACCGGCGTTTTTTCGAGATCGACGCCATCGAGCAGGCGGGAAAAATCGCTGCAGGTCGTGATGGAGACTCCGCAGAAGCCGGATTCACCGATGCGGGCGGCATCGGGATCGACCCCGTGGCGGGTGGCCTGGTCGAGCGTGATGTTGACCGCGGTCTGGCCGCGTTCGAGATCGCTCTTCAGCGCGTCGTTGAAGTCCTTGGCGAATCCATAGGGAATCTCCTGGGCGACTTCCCATGAGTTGCTTTCGGCGCTGATGCCCCGGATGTAAGGCGCCTGGCCGGGAAGCGATCCGAGCGTGTCGAGCTTCTCGAGGTCTTCGCGGCGGTAGATCGGCTGGACGTCGATGCCTTCGTATAGACGGGTGACGAGTTTCTTCTCGAAAGGCGCGCCGTCTAGCGTGGCTTCGGCTTCCTTTCTCCAAGCCTCATACGAGGGGATCGGAAACTCTTCGAAGGTGATGGGTTGAGTGGTTTGATCGCTCATGTCAGTTCATTTCTTCGACGAGCACTTCATGGCGTGCTCCGTCCACATTGAGGAGATAGCGGCGGCCCGCTGCGTTGGGGGCTGCGGCGGCTGGTTTTATCGGGGCTGGCTTCTCGCCCTTGAGCACCTTCTCGGTTTCCATCGGGAACATGGCGAAGAGCACCGCGTTCTCGTCGGAATCCGGGAGGCCCTTGGCGCGGAGATCGGCTTTGAGCTTCTCCATGCGGGGCTCAAGATGATCGGCGGGCCGGCCCTTAACGGGCTGCTGGCCGGTGCGCTTGATGACTTCCGCCAAAAGCTCGGGATCGATCGGCCCCGGAGTGCGTCCGTATTTGCCGAGTGCGATGTCCATGGCCGGTTGCGAGATCATCTTCCAGCGGCCGAACTTCACGTTCAGCATCGCCTGGGTGCCGACGATCTGCGAAGTCGGCGTGACCAGCGGAATCCAGCCAAGGCATTCGCGGACGTAGGGGATTTCGCGCATCACGTCGTCAAGGCGGTTCGCCATCCCTTGCTCTTTAAGCTGGTTGCGGAAGTTGCTCAACATGCCGCCGGGCACCTGGAACTCGAGGATGTCGGCGTCGGTCTTCTCGTTGTTCGGGCTCGTGAACGCCTTGAGTTCGGTGTAAACCTTCTCGAGGTGCGCGCGGATCGGCTTGAAAGCCTCGGTGTTGTAAGTCGGGCGGCGGTCGCTGTGGTCGAGCATCGCCAGCATCATGAGCATATCAGGCTGACCTGTGCCGTTGGCGAACGGAACCATGGAGCAATCGACCGCGTCCACACCGGCTTCGATCGCAGCGTAGTAGGCGGCTCCCGCCATCCCTGCCGTGTTGTGGCTGTGCAGAACGATCGGCACCTTGACCTTCGCCTTGAGCGCCTTGACGAGCGCGGCAACGGTGGAGGGCGAAATCAGCCCCGCCATGTCCTTAATGCAAATGGAGTCGCAGCCGAGCGCTTCGAGTTCGACGCCGAGCTTGATGAAAGCTTCCAGCGTGTGAACCGGGCTGGTGGTGTAGCAAATGACGCCCTGCGCGTGCTTGCCGGCCTTGTGAACGGCCTTGATCGCCGTCTCAAGGTTGCGCGTGTCGTTGAGCGCGTCAAAAATGCGAAAAACATCCATCCCGTGCTTGGCCGAACAGGCGATGAACGCCTCGACGACGTCGTCCGGGAAGCTCGTGTATTGCACGATGTTCTGCCCACGCAGGAGCATCATGTGCGGCGTTTTGGGCGCCAGCTTCTTGAGGGTGTCCAGCCGGTCGAAGGGATTTTCTCCCAGGTAACGCAGGCAAGAGTCGATCGTTGCGCCGCCCCAGGTCTCGAGCGTGCCGAACCCAAGTTCATCGAGTGCGGGCGTGATCGGCACCATCTGGGCCGTGGACATGCGCGTGGCGGCGAGGGATTGATGTCCGTCCCGGAGAACGGTGTTGTTAAAAATGACAGGGCCGTCTGATTTAAGGTATGACATGCGGAAAGCAGCTATTTTCGAGGTTCCCTAGGAAATGCAGTCAACGCAAACTGCGCCGTGATTGCTCAGGGTGCCCCTCATATTGTTCAAAAGGGGATTATTACACGGGTCGGCAACAGAGTCTCTAATTTTTGCACAAAAAACTCACCCGATTTTGGCGCGAGCTTTATGACAAAGCGCAACCGAGGGTGAGGTGGGCGCGGAGGACCCGGAGACGCGGGACGGGGAGACGCAACGGTGGGGATGGCACTCCGTGCCGTCCGGGGGAGCGCGTCAGTGCGGCATCGACGGTTAGCGCTCTTTGGAATGGGACTGATGGGGGCGGAGTCTATTCGTTCGCGTAATGCGCTCTGAAGAACGTCCGATAGATTGCTCCTCCCAAGAGTCCGCCAAGGAGCGGCGCGAGGATGTAAACTGTCAGCCACCCCCGACCGTTGACCGCAAAGGGGACGGCCCCCCATCCGGCCAGGGAGGAGAAGACGCGAGGCGCAAAGTCGCGAGCGGGATTGAAACAAGCCATCGTCAGCGGCCCCAATAAAGAAATCAGCATGGTCACCGTGAGGCCGATGGTCGCGGCGGTCAGCGCTTGCGGATGCGCCTTGTTCCGTTCATCGGTCACGCAGAAGATGACGAGCAACAAGATGGCCGTGCCGATGACCTCCGCGCCGAACGCCGGTAACGGCGACATGCCGGCACGCGCCGAGTCCGTAAGCGGATGCCCGCCCGGATTGGGAAAGAACTCGCCAAAAACCATTGCGCTGGCTTCGCTTCCGGGTTGGCCCCGCGGCAGGTGATTGGCTCGCTCGAACGCCGCCAGGGCGTCAGCGAAAATGAAGAATAGCACCGCGGACGCGACGAACGCCCCCATCAGTTGCGCGGCAACGTAGGGCGCGATACGGCGCTTCGGGAAATCCGACCACACCGCCATGCTCACCGTCACCGCCGGATTCAAGTGGGCTCCACTCAATCCGCCGGTCAGGTAAATGGCTGTGGCAATGCCGAGCCCCCACACGATGGCTACTTGAAACACGCTGACCTGGGCCCCCGTCAAAACCGCCGCGCAGACGCTGCCGCAACCGAAGAACACCAGCAGAAAGGTGCCGAAGAACTCTCCGGTGAACCACTTTGGAATTGCTTTCATACGCCAGTCGATCCCTGCGAATTCAGGCTGGCAGCTGTTCGATGCGATGGGTCGGCGTGGGCTTGCCGGGCCGGAAATGCTCCAAGTGATCCAGCGTGGCTTTCAATGTTGGGAAATTACTTACTGCCGCTGCGATGCTCTTGCGGATAACCGTTCCCAAGACGTCCGGTGCAGCTTCGGCTCGGAGGTTGATAATCAGCTGTCCGTCCGTCACGGGCTCATCCAAATGAAAAGAAAGCTCCGGCACAAAGTCATTGCGAACGAGGTTCACCGCTGCGATTTCGCCCGTGACGCTTCCATCAGGGCTAAGCGTCATCTTCAAGTGCGCCACTTGGGCCGATTCGGACTCCAAATGTTTTTGGATGGCCCCTGCCATCTCTTTTAAGAATAAGTCGGCATCAAATGCCTGCGTTGCCACAAGCTGCACCGTGCAATTGAGCCAGCCCAACAGCGCCTCGCCATCGGCATACACTTGGTAATCGATTTCCATCGCTGTCCGCGCCACCTGCTCCATGCTTGTGATCCGGGCAAACCACTCATCCAAGTTCGTCTCGTTGCGAGCCGATACCGCGATAATCTCCTTACCCGGAAACTTTGCGGCGATAGCTTGCCTTAACGATTCCAGCCGCATTGCATCCAAAAGGTCGCTTTTATTGATGACAACAATATCGGCTTCCTCGACCTGTTTCAGGTAAATGTAGAGCACCTTCTCTGAGAAGTTGCCGTCCTGTTCCACGCCGAAGACCCGCAATGCGCGAACCGGGTCCAAGAGCACGCTGATGGGCGCCACAGTGAAATTGTCGCCGTAGAGCCGCCGGAGGGGGTAAGTCACCGTGGCAGCGAGATCAGTGCAACTTCCCACGGGCTCGGCGATGAACACTTCGGGATGAGTGGTTGTGGTCAAACGCTCGGAGGCTTCCACCAACGAATTGAAACGACAGCAAAAGCAGCCACCCGGAATTTCCTCGGTTGCGAAGCCCTGCGAGCGCAACATGGCCGTATCCACCAGATTGCGTCCCTGGTCGTTGGTAATGAGGCCCACGCGCAAGCTCTGGTCGGCCAAGCGTTTGGCCAGCTTGCCCACGGCAGTCGTCTTGCCAGCTCCCAGAAAGCCGCCAATCATGATGTAACGCGCCTTCAGGGATGCCTTTTCGGCCAAGTCTTGTTGCGTTGTATTCATAGAACGTCTGCGCAATCGTGCAGATACGGACTGCCGATATCAAGCCTTTTCTTCATCCTCTTGCGGGTCTATTTTGGCAGCTTGTCAAAGCGGAACGTGCAGCAGCCTAACTCCAGCACGTTTCGGTTGGCAGCCAGTTTATCCTTTAGGCAAGAGGCAACACCATAAAGCCGCTGCTTGCCCGATTTCTCCATTTCCAGAAGTCCCGCCTCTTTCAGAATTCGCAGGTGCTTGGACACGTTGTATTCCGACATTGCCAACCGGCGTGCGATGGCGCTCACCCCGAGTTGCTCGCCAAGCAACAGGCGCATGATACGAAGGCGATTGATCTCGCCTAACGCTTTTAAGACTGCCATGCAATTTATGCCGGTCATGCACCCGAGCCTACACTGAAGAGAGGCGACCGGGCAACCCTCAAGCATGCAAGACCGCAGAACGATCTCTCGGTCATTTCCAACGAGTCGGTCATTGGCCAAACTTTGTCTTCTCCCAAAGCGGCGCAGAATCGCACGCATTACAACACGCTGGCGCGCAATAAAGGAGTCCACCTGTCGCGCCAGTATCTCCCCATCTCCGCGGTCTCCCAGTCTCCGCGCCCTCCCCGGGTGCAATTAAAGGTGGTGTGAATTTGGCGTCCGGTTCGGAGCGCCAAAGGCGCTTCATCCTAAAGCCCAGCCTAACGGGCCACTGCCATTAAGTTAAG